>Ga0306924_10004896_pt1 | contig 13142 bp, 11 predicted proteins | sample sta12Can44000111_FD_203756 | JGI IMG/M metagenome (GOLD analysis project Ga0306924, IMG submission 203756) | Lab enrichment of tropical soil microbial communities from Luquillo Experimental Forest, Puerto Rico - statanox.12C.anox.44.000.111 (v2)... | ecosystem: Environmental > Terrestrial >... | reverse complement strand
CTCGCGCCGAGATTGACACCCATCGCGCCCAGCTTATGGCGGTGCGCGGTGCGGAGGCGAGCACGCGCGATCCGGAGATGGCGGCCCAGCGCGCCCGGATTGATCAGTCCCGCCAGACCGCCGACGCACGCATCGCCGAGGCGCGAGCGCTGGTCGCCTCGCTGCGCCAGACGGCTGACGGCATGCTGAGAGCTACGGGCGTGGATCTCGCGGCCCGCCGTGCCCGCCTTGCTCAGCAGGATCCGATGGCAGCACTGGAGCAAGGGATAGCCGCATTGAAGGAGCGGGATCCGGCCAGGGGGGCGCAGCTGCAGCAACGCCTCGAAGAGGCCGACCGGCGGCTCGGCGAATTGATGGGCAAGGCCGGCGAGGTCTTGGGCAGGGCGATCGGCCAGCCGGCTTGGACGCCCGAGCGCGTCGCAGTGGCGCTCGGCAGCGGTGAGAGCCTCGCCAAGGCCAGTCTCGGCGGCCTCGATTTGGCCGAGATCGATTTCTCCGGCGCCGATTTGCACGATGCGACCCTGACCGGTGCGGTTCTGCGCAAGGCGCGCTTCGTAGGCGCCAACCTCGCCGGCGCCGATCTGCGCAAATGCGACCTGACCGAGGCCGATTTCACGGGCGCCGATCTGAGCCGCACCAATCTCGGCGAAGCGACGGTCCGCAGCGCGCGTTTTGCCGGCGCGCGCCTCGAGGGCGCGGCCTTTGCCAAACTCGATCTGACCGGCGCCGATTTCACCAATGCCGCTGGAACTGCGGTCGATTTCACCGAGGCAGTGCTCGACAATGCCCGGTTTGCCAATGCCTCGCTGCCGCGCGGCCGGTTCTCGCAGGCGCGCGCGGCGGGTGTGGATTTCACCGAGGCGATCCTGGCGGCAGCGGATTTCGCCGGCGTGAAGGCCGCCGGCATCGTCATGGAGGGCGCCGATCTGACCAATCTGCGCGCTCTCCGCGGCGCCGACTTTACCGAGGGCCGTTTTGCCTATGCGCATGCGCCGCGCTCGAACTGGCAGCAGGCGGTTCTCGATCGCGCCGACTTCAGCCGCGCCGTGCTGACCCAGGCGCAATTTCCGGAAACGGCACTCGCCGGCGGTGGATTCGACCGCGCCCATCTGCAACGGGTGAATTTCGAGGACGCAACGCTCACTGGCGCGCAGCTGACCAACGCCAATCTGCTGCGCGCGTCGTTCGAGCGCGCCGACATGACCAATGCTTGTGTTGATGGTTCCAACCTCTATGGCACCGGATTGTTGGACGCGATACTGGACCAGGCGACATTTCGCGGAAGCTTTGTCGCCCAGACTCTGTTGGCGGAATGATGCCGGACGAACCGCCGCTGCAGCTCACCATCGAGGAGGTTCGTGCCCGGCTCCGGCGTGGTGCATCACTGGCCGGTAGCATTCTGGTCGGCCTCGATCTGCGTGGCATTTCGCTGTGCGAGGTCTCGTTGTCCGGCAGTCGAATAACGCGATGCGACTTCAGCGAGGTCGATCTCGAGGATGCTGATTGTGCTGGAGCGCGTTTTGCCGCGACCAAGCTCGTCGGCGCCAAAGCACGCAACGTGTCGCTTGCAGAGGCGCGGTTGATTGATTGTCAGGCCAACGGCATCGATCTGAGCGAGGCCCGGCTCGGCCGTGCCGCCGTTCTGCGCTGCAAGCTCGGCGGCGCCCGCCTGAGCGGGGTCGCTGCCGCGGGCGCGCAGTTTGTCGAGAGCGATTTAACCGAGGCGCACTTCGATCGCGGGGAATTCTCCAACGCCCGGTTTGTCCGCACGACCTTGCGCCAGACACGCTGCGCCGAGGCCGTCCTCAAGCGCGCCGTCTTCGCCGAATGCGACCTGTCCGGCGCCGATTTCGCGAGCGCGTCGCTGGTAAAGGCGGTCGTGATCGCTTGCGCGTTTGCCGGCGCGGCGCTAGACGGCGCGACCCTGGCCGAGGCGCGGTTCGACAGGAGCGATTGGCAGGGCATCACCAGCCTGCCGCAAAAATGCGACGGCATCAGCTTGCGCGAGGTGCAGCTTGCTGACCTCGACCTTTCGGGCAAGAGCTTTGCCCGCGCCGACCTCAGCAAAGCCGACCTGTCAGGCTGCCGGCTCGCCGGCACGTCGTTTGCCCGCGCGCTGCTGTTCGACGCGGTGCTCGCTTCGGCCGGTGCGCAAGGCGCCGACTTCTCAGGCGCGTTTCTGACCCGCGCCCGCGCACGGGGGACAAATTTCACACAGGCGAAGCTGAACGGCGCGCGGCTCGACGGCGCCGATCTCACTGGTGCCGTATGGCAGGATGCCGAGTTGTCCGGCGCGGATTTTCACGGCGCCACGATAGATGGCGCCGCGATCCCCGTGGCCGGCGTGACCGGAGCCGCGTTCGGCAAAGCGGATTTCTCCGGCACCAACCTCTCCGGCCGCGACCTGACGGGCGCCACTTTCGATCAATGCCGCTTCATCGGCGCCGATCTGAGCGGCGCCGAACTGGCGAGGGCGACCTTTCGCCAATGCGATCTCGGCGAGGCAAAGCTGGCCGGTGCGCATCTCGACCGGACCTCTTTTGAGGCCTCACGACTGGTGGCCGCTGACCTGTCTGGCGCGACACTGATCTATGTTCAATTCACCGAATGTGAACTCGACAGCGTCAATTTTGCCCAGGCCCGATCGATGCGCACCAACTATCGATGCGCACCAACTTCAGGCCTGCAGCCGATTTGCGCACCGCCAATCTCAACGGGGCGGTATTCGAGCGCTGCAATCTCGCAGGCGCGAACCTGGCCGGCAAGGAAGTCAGCGAAGCCGATCTGGTCGATAGTCACCTTGTCGGCGCGGATCTGCAAGGCGCGGTCATCAGCGACACCCGCCTCGACGGCGTCAATTTGAGCGGCGGCAAGCTTGCCGGTGCGAGACTGGCCGCACTCTCGGCCCGTAATCTCGTGCTGGCCGGCGCCGACCTCGCCGGCATCACACTCGAAGGCGTCGAGGCGCCGGGTTGCAACCTCCAGGCCGCCGCTCTTGCCGGCGCGCAATTTCGCCGCTGCACACTCGCTGCCTCGGTCTGGGTCGGCGCGCGCCGGAGGCTCGCATCACCGGCTGCGATCTCAGCTATGCCGATCTGTCCTATGCGCAGTTGGCCGGCGCGGCGCTCGCCGACTGCGATTTGACCGACGCCAATCTGCACGGCGTCGATACCGGGCAGGTCTCGCTTGCCGGCTGCACCACGCGTCGGACGCGCATGACCGACCGCGACCGGCTTTACGGAGAAACCTGGAAACCACCGGACTGAGGAGGAGGAGATGACCGTCATTGCATTGCGCAAACAACCTGCGGCACCGCCGGCGGCGGCCGAACCGCGTCTCGAATATTTCGGCCCCGCGTTGGTCACCGCCGTCCTCGATCGCGAGGTCGAACTCGAGATCTTGGCCGGTGCGACAGAGGAGCGACGCTGGGCACGTCTGGCGATCGCGGTCGCCTATCGGCCGCAGATCGGCGATGTGGTGCTGGCAATCGCTGCCGCCGGCGACTGCTATGTAATCGGGGTCATCGAGGGGCACGGACCAACCGTGTTGAATGCGCCTGGCGATCTCGAATTGCGCGCCGATAGCGGCGAGGTTCGGATCGCTGCCGCGCAGGGTTGCATCGTCGCGGCGCCGGCGGTGCGCGTAGAGGCCGCATCGCTCGACCTGATCGGCGACACGCTGCGCGAGGAATTCGCGACCGTGCGGCACCGCATCGGGGAATTGCTGGAGGTGCGAGCCAAGGCGATCTGTACCACGGTCGCTGACACTTATCGGCTGACCGCGCGGCGGATCTTCGGCCGCGGCGAGGACACCGTTTCCATCGACGCTCCGTCGATCAATCTGGGGTGAGGCCATGCCTCTCGCATCGACGATGGGGACCGGGATGTGCATGGCATTCCCCGATGTCTGCAAGACGCCGACCCCTGCGGGTCCGGTCCCGATCCCCTATCCCAATATCGCTCAGCTGGCGATGGCCAATCCCGCAACCTGCGCGACCAATGTGCTGATCTTCAACAAGCCGGCAGCGACGACGATGACGATCATCATGCTGTCGTCGGGCGATGAGGCGGGCTGCGCCGGCGGTGTCGTCTCGCAGCTCTTTATCGGGCCGGCGCAGTTCAAGCTGGGCAGCATGGTTGTGTCGATCCAGGGCGCGCCCGCCGCCTATCAGGGCAGCCTCGTCGGTCAGAACGGCGTAGGCAATGCGAACATGCCCGCCGGCGTGCAGACCGTTCCGAGCCAAGCGATTGTCATGGTCGCGCCCTGACGACGAGCGTGTTGTCCTCGCTCATCCGACTTTCACGGGCCGCGGCGACGACTTCGTTTCGAACTCTTTCAACAGATCGGCCAGAAACTTGGTAGGGGAGAAACCGGCGACCGCCGGTTGGTCGAGCAGCTGAACCATGACCGTCTCACGCCTGGTGGTCTTTTGGCACCGTCCGTTGCCGACCTCGAGCACCTGCTCGACGAATCTCCGCACCAGAAGGGGCGGCGCACTTTTTGTGCTTTTCGCCGACCGCCCGCTCGGGTTGCCGGATTGGCCCTTTTTGAAGGGCCGGCCCACCGGCGGCTTGCCGTAGCCAATCTCGTAATCACGTTTCGTCTCGATCATCGGTCCCGCCATTTTTCAGGTTGCGCACGGCCCGGCCCACGCCTCTCGCGCCGTGTTGCCAAAGCGAATCTCGGCGCCATATAGCAGGGCTCCTCCGGAGTGTCAATTAGTCAATTGCTAATATGTATATCAGGTGTTCGCGAGCGTCCACGAGGCGTCAAGCGTTTCCCTGCCGAGGCGTCAAAGAGCTGTCCTAAGTGATACCTAACAAACTGATGTATTTAGTGATGTTCGCACAGCGAGGCGATTCTTTCCCTGAGTTTCCCGTACGGCAGGGAAAATTTGATGCTGCCCTGCTCTATCCATTCTCGCCGGGTTGCGTCTCGCGGCAGGAAGCTGTTCCGTGCGGTGAGGTTCAGCTTCCCGGGGGGAAATTATGCGGGCGCTCGTCGCACTCTATCTGGTTATCGGGGTCGTGCTGCTGGCGATCGGTTTCGTGCTGCCGGGCCCATGCCCGAACCGCAACACCGATGTCGTCAGCAATATCGTCTTTGTGTTGACCTGGCCCGTCGGGTTGTATGCGGAGGTGTACCAAGGCCAATTGTCGGCCGAGCAATGGCTGCACCGGCAGGCCTGCGAAGGGGGCGGCAGGTTGGGGGAGAAAAAAGCGGCGCCGATCTAATCGAACCCGAACCCGGAGCCGGCGCGGCGGCGCAGCTCGCCACCGAGTTCCGTTCCGAGGAGTTCGGCATCGCCGATGCCGCCGGCGCGCCGCGCGCGAATCTCGGCGCTGCCGTCCGGCTTCAGCAGCGCCCCTTCGAGCACCAGCCGGGCGCCGTCGAGTTCGGCCAGCCCGGCGATCGGCGTGCGGCACGAGCCGTCGAGGGCGGCGAGCATGGCGCGCTCGGCTTTGACGCAGGCGGCACTTTCCGGATCGTGGAGCGGCTCCAGCAGCCGCCGCAAGCCGTCGTCCGCGGCGCGACACTCGACCGCAAGCGCGCCTTGGCCGACCGCGGGCAGCATGACCTCGCGGGGTAGGATCTCGGTCGCCAGCTCGGCCCTTTCGAGCCGCTCGAGCCCGCACAATGCCAGCACCAGCGCATCGATCTCTCCGGCAGCGAGCTTGCGTAGCCGCGTGTCCACATTTCCGCGGATCGGCACAACCGTCAGATCGGGACGCCGGCGTAATAATTGCGCCTGCCGGCGCAACGACGCCGTACCGATGCTGGCACCCTGTGGCAAAGCCGCGAGGCTCGGCGCCCGCATCGACAGAAACGCGTCGCGCGGATCGTCGCGGGCCAGCACACAGGCGATCTCGAGCCCGTCGGGTAGCCAGGTCTCGACGTCCTTCAGCGAATGCACGGCAAGGTCGATGGACCCGGCGAACAGCGCCTCTTCGATCTCCTTGGTAAACAGGCCCTTGCCGCCGATTTCGGCCAACCGGCGGTCCTGCACCCGGTCGCCTGTCGTGCGGATGGTGACGATTTCGACGCCGCCGGCTGCGGCGAGGTCGGGATGGGCCCGGAGCAGCCGGTCTTGTACGAGCCCCGTCTGGCGCAGCGCCATCGCGCTGCCCCGGGTGCCGATGCGAAGCGGTCGGGACGACATGCCGGCGGTTCTAACCCGCTTAGCGCCGGCGTTCCAACATTCGCATCTATCCCTGCGGCAACAGCGGCAGGGTTCGCGTCAGCGCCAGCCAAAACACGGCAAATCCGAGCGACAGGATCGCAATCGGGACGCCGGCGCGGGCATATTCGACGAAGGTGAGCCCGGCCCCCATCCGCTCGGCCCGCTCGGCGATCAACACGTTCGTCAGGCTGCCGGTGAGCAGCAAATTGGCGGCGAGGCTCGACAGCAGGGCGAGCGCGTAGAGCACACCCGGCGGCGGGGTCTGCCACAGCTGCAGAAGCAGCATCGCCGTCGGAACGCCGCCGATCGCGTTGCTCATCACGACGCTGAACGGGGTCAGCGATGTGAGGCTCTCCGGCAACAGCCCGTGATCGGTCAGGAATTCGAGCAACGGGCCGGCAATGCCGGCGTGGTTGAGCGTACCGGTGATCGCGAACAAGCAGGAGACCAGCAGCAGCAATGGCCAATCGACCGCGGCGATCATCGTCCGGCTGGTGATCTTGCGGTTGGCCAGCAATAACGCGGCGATGATCAGCGCGCCGGTTTCGCGCGGTAGCGGCGTCGCAAACAGAACAAGCAGCGCCAGCAAGGCGACCGCCCCCTTGATGGTCTGGTTGCGGTCGAGCGGGTGAAACGTCACCTGCGGCGGATCGAGGGTCGCCGCAAGCATCGTCCGGGTGATGCGCGCATGCCACTGGAGCCACACGACAGCAAAGATCACCACCAGGCTGAACAGGGCGGGCACGGCGCAGATCGCCAGGAAAACCCAAAAGTCGAGCCGCCCGAGTGACCCGATCAGGATGTTCTGCGGGTTGCCGATCAAGGTCGCGGCCGAGCCCGCATTGGTCGCCGCAGCCAGGGCGATCACGAACGGTCGCGGATCAAAGCCCCGGCCCTGGGCTCCGGCGATCAGCAACGGGGTGATCGTGACGATTAGAATGTCAGTCGCGAGCACTGCCGAAAGGCCGCCGCCGATCGCGACGGTTAGCGCCAGCAAGGCTGCGGTCCCGCGCCGGCTGTCGGTAATCGTCCGGGCGCAGAGGTCGATGAACCCCGATTCGGCGAACTGCGCCGAGATGATCATCATCGCAAACAGAAACGCGATGGTCGGCAGGTCGACAGCGCTGCCGAAATCGTCCAGGGTCATCTCGCCGCTCGCCAAGAGCGCGATAACCGCGAGCAGCGCGATCCCGGTGCGGTCGACCCGCAGCCAGGCGATCCGCCCGGCGGCCATGCCGATACAGGTCAGGATCAGGACGAGAAGGACGATAGCTGCGTGCATCGGGTGAAGCGGGCGAAAAGCACGGCATCATAGGGGCCTGCACCCTCGCGGCCGTATTGCTATATCATCCCTGTATGTCCGATCCCGCCGTTCTCGTCAGGCCGTCCGCGCCGCAAGCCCCCTATCTTGCCGATCTCAACGACGCCCAGCGCCGCGCGGTCGAGGCGGTCGACGGTCCGGTGCTGGTGCTCGCCGGCGCCGGGACCGGCAAGACCCGTGTGCTGACGACGCGGCTCGCCTACATCCTCGGAACCGGCCGCGCGTTTCCGGCCGAGCTTCTCGCCGTCACCTTTACCAACAAGGCAGCGCGCGAGATGCGCGAGCGGCTCGAGGCAATGATCGGCCGGGCCGCCGACGGCGTGTGGCTCGGCACCTTTCACGCCATCGCCTCGCGGATCTTGCGCCGGCATGCCGAGCTGGTCGGCCTGAAGTCGAGCTTTACGATTCTCGACACCGACGACCAGCTTCGCCTCCTAAAGCAGATCCTCGCGGCCGAGAACATCGACGAGCGGCGCTGGCCCGCGCGGCTCTTGCTTGCGATGATCCAGCGCTGGAAGGACCGCGGGCTCGGTCCGGAAAAGGTCCCGCGCGCCGATGCGGGCGACTTCGCTCGCGGGCGGGCGGTCGATCTCTACCGGCAATACCAGGACAGGCTGATGACGGTGAACGCCGTCGATTTCGGCGACCTGCTGCTCCACAATCTGACGCTGTTGACCGGCAACCCCGACATCCTCGGCGACTACCAGCGGCGCTTTCGCTATCTGCTCGTCGACGAGTACCAGGACACCAACGTCGCCCAATATCTGTGGCTGCGCCTCTTGGCGCAGCAGCGCCGCAATTTGTGCTGCGTCGGCGACGACGACCAGTCGATCTACAGCTGGCGCGGTGCCGAGATCGGCAACATCCTGCGTTTCGAGACCGATTTTCCCGGCGCGACGATCACCCGGCTCGAGCAGAACTACCGCTCGACCTCGCACATTCTGGGTGCCGCGGCGGGGATGATTGCGCAGAACCACGGGCGGCTCGGCAAGACGCTGTGGACCCACGCAGATGACGGCGAAAAGGTCGTCGTGCGTGCGGTGTGGGACGCCGAGGACGAGGCCCGCTGGGTCGGCGACGAGGTCGAGGCCCTGCAGCGCAAAGGCCATGCGCTGAGCGAGATCGCGATCCTCGTGCGCGCCGGTTTTCAGACCCGCGAATTCGAGGAGCGGTTCATCTCCCTGGCGGTGCCCTACCGTGTGATCGGCGGGCCGCGTTTTTACGAGCGCCAGGAGATCCGCGACGCGCTCGCTTATCTGCGGCTGGTAAACCAACCCGCCGACGACCTCGCCTTCGAGCGCATTCTGAACACGCCGCGGCGGGGCATCGGCAGCGCCACCGTGCAGCAGCTGCATACGCTGGCCCGCACCGAGGGCCTGACCCTTGTCGAAGCCGCACGGGAGCTGACCGCCGGCGACCAGCTGAGGCCGGCCGCGCGCAATGCGCTCGCCGGCTTCATTGCCGTGCTCGACCGCTGGCGAGTGCAGGCGGAACGGCTGCCTCATACCGATCTGGTGCAGATCGTCCTCGACGAATCGGGCTACACCGCGATGTGGCAGGCGGACCGCTCGCCCGATGCCGCCGGACGGCTTGAAAACCTCAAGGAGCTCGTCGTCGCGATGGCCGAGTTCGAGAACCTTGGCGGGTTTCTCGAGCATGTCAGCCTGGTTATGGACAACGCCGCAGAGGCCGGCGGCGACATGGTCAATCTGATGACCTTGCACAGCGCCAAGGGGCTCGAATTCGACACCGTGTTTCTTCCCGGCTTTGAGGAGGGGCTGTTTCCCAACCAGCGCTCGCTCGAAGAGAACGGAGCCACCGCGCTCGAGGAGGAGCGCCGGCTCGCTTATGTCGGGCTAACCCGCGCCCGCCACCGCGCCCACATCTCGTTCGCGGCCAATCGCCGGATTCACGGCCAATGGGTTGATACGATCCGCTCGCGCTTTGTCGACGAGCTGCCGCCCGAACATGTCGAAGTGGTCGCCGAACTCGGCTTGCAGCCGAGCACTGCTTGGGGCTCCGATTGGGCAGCCCCCGGACATATGCCACCATCGGCACGGTTCCATCCGCCGGCGGCCGGTCTACGGCGACCACTGCTGATCGAGAACGGCACAGTGCCGCGGCGCGGCGAGGAGATCCGCAGGGTCGGCGGGTTTGCCGTGGGCGGCCGCGTGTTCCACCAGAAATTCGGCTACGGCACGGTGACGGGGGTGGAAGACAACAAGCTCGCCATCCATTTTGACGTCGCCGGCGATAAAAAGGTGATGGACGCCTACGTCGAGCACGCCTGAAGTCTGGCCGATTGCTACTCCTCACACTCCCGCTTCACGGGCCCCTCCCCCTCCCCGCTGACGCGGGGCGAGGGGCTTTAGCTGCATTCTCCCTCGCCCCGCTTGCGGGAAGAGGGTCGGGGTGAGGGGCTCGGCCCATGCCCGTCTGGCGCATCCTCGCAAAAGTCAGCGGGACCGACGCGGCGGTCGCAGTGCTGGCGGTTCTCGACGATGTGACTGGTGCCGTATCGGTGTTTGAGACCACGCCGCCGGAGTGGCGCGTCGAGGCCTATCCACCATCACCTGCGCTGACCCCGGATCTCGCGGCGCAGCTCGCCCTCGTCGCCGCCGCGGCAGGAGGCGTCCTCGTCGAGCTCGGCGAGGAGAAGCTGCCGGACCGCGACTGGCTCGCAGAGAACCAGCTCGCCTTCCCGCCTCTGCGGGCCGGCCGGTTCTTTATCTATGGTTCGCACCATCGCGGTCGTGTGCCTTCCGGCGCAATCGGGATCATGCTCGATGCGGCAACCGCCTTCGGCACCGGCGAACATCCGTCGACTCGGGGGTGTCTGATGGCGCTCGACAGTCTCTCCCGGCGCCACCGCTTCCGGTCCCCGCTCGACATCGGCACCGGCACCGGCATTCTCGCAATCGCCGCGGCGAAATTGCTGCACCGCAAGATGTTGGCGAGCGACATCGATCGCAATGCGATCCGCGTCGCGCGGCACAATCTCGCGCGCAACGGCGTCGCCCGCTTGGTGCGTCTTCGCCGCGCGCAGGGATACCGGGACCGGGCAATCCGCAACTCGCGTTACGACTTGGTTTTGTCGAATATTCTGGCGCGTCCGCTGGCGCTGATGGCGCGCGACCTCTCCCGGACGCTAAGACCAGGCGGTCACGCGGTACTCTCGGGATTGCTGCGTCGGCAGGAGCCGATCGTGCTCGCCCCGCACCGCGGCCGCGGCATCGTGCTTGAGCGCCGGCTGGTCATCGACGGGTGGTCGACCCTGGTTTTGCGCGCGGTTCCGACCAAACGATGATCGGCCAAGACGATAACGGCCCAAAAATGAAGATGGGGGCCGCAGCCCCCATCGGTGAATTCGGTTCGGCCGAACTCCAAATCATACGGGCTTTGGCGAGGCGAACTTACCCGGGCGGCTGAGACGAGCGGGCTCTTCCGACTGAGCGGGCGCATGCGAGCCTTCACAGATGGCGCGGATGTCCGAGCGGCGGATTCCGATATCGGCGAGCGAGTGGTCGTCGAGGGCCATCAGTTCGGCATAAGCCCGCTCCCGCCGCCGCCAATCGACAAAGGCTTCCCGGACCGAGTTCAACAGGTTTAAGACGGACATGCCTATGCTCCCATGCAGTTTTTGCTGCGATGCACAATATTTGGCAGCGCACGGGAAGGGATGCCAGTCACACTGTTGCAATTCAGCCATGCCGACCTAATAGGTGGTGCGGGTTACGGGAAGAGGAGCGGTCGATGATGATGAGCGGAGCCGAGCTGGATCGGGGTGAGCTCGGTCGGTTGCTGCGGGAGGCCCGGTCGGTCTACGACCCGCAAAGTGTCGAGAGGTTGATCGAGGGTGTGTTGGCAGCCCCTGCGGAGGTCGGGACGGGCTGGCATGTGCTGGTCGCCGACCCGATAACGCCCGCGCTGGCCGGCGCGCTCGAGGCGCTAAGGACGGCCAAGGCGAAGGTGTATCACAACGGTCTTTCGGCCGAGGATTTCGAAATCCTGCCCCGCGCCGCTCGGCTCGCCCACCTGCGCGAGGAGCTGGCGGCGCAAGGGCTCGGTGGTTTCATCGTGCCGCGTGCCGACGAGCATCAGGGTGAGTACGTCCCGCCCCGCGGGCAACGGCTGGCCTGGCTTACCGGCTTTACCGGGTCGGCCGGTGTGGCGATCGTGCTGCGCGACCGCGCCGCGCTGTTTGTCGATGGCCGCTACACCTTGCAAGCGGCCGCTCAGGTCGACACCCAATCGTTCGAGATTCATCACCTGGTCGACGAGCCACCGGCGCGCTGGATCGGAATGGCACTCACCTCTGGCGCGGTGCTGGGCTACGATCCGTGGCTGCACACTCCGCAAGAGGTTGAGCGGTTTCGCGCCGCGGCAGAAAAGGCCGGCGCGTCGCTATGCGTCGTCGCCAAGAATCCTCTGGATCGGGTCTGGTCCGAGCAGCCCGCAGCACCGGTTGCCCCAGTCGTGCCGCATGACGAGCGTTTCGCCGGCGAAAGTTCGCAATCGAAGCGCATCCGCATCGGCCGCGGCTTGAGCGAGGAAGGCGCTGCGGCGGCGGTGCTGACCATGCCCGAATCGGTCGCCTGGCTGCTGAACATCCGCGGTGGCGACGTGCCGCACACGCCGCTGCCGCTCTCCTTCGCAATCCTGCGTCGGGACGGCAGTGTCACGTTGTTCATCGACCGGCGGAAGCTCGCTCCCGGTCTCGATCGGCATCTCGGCAACGGGGTGACTATCATGCCGCCCGAGGGGCTCGGACCGGCGCTCGACGCGCTCGCCACCGAAGGCGGCCGGGTCCAGGTCGATCCGGCGACAGCGGCATCCTGGGTTTTCGACCGGCTCGAAGCGGCCGGGGCGCAAATCCACCGCGCCGCCGATCCCTGCCTGTTGCCCAAGGCGTGCAAGAACTCGGTCGAGCTCGACGGCAGCCGTGCAGCGCATCGCCGCGACGGCGCCGCATTGACGCGATTTCTCGCCTGGCTCGCGGGCGAGGCGCCGAAGGGCGGCCTCGCCGAGATCGCCGCCAGCGACCGGCTCGAGGCGATCCGCCGCGAGGGTGAGCATTTTCGCGATCTGAGCTTTGCGACGATCTCGGGTGCGGGCTCGAATGGCGCCATCGTGCATTACCGGGCGATGCCGGAGACCGAGAAACGCCTCGAACCCGGCAGCCTCTATCTGCTCGATTCCGGCGCGCAATATCTCGACGGCACCACCGACGTCACGCGCACGGTGGCGATCGGCGAGCCGACCCAAGAGATGCGCGACCGGTTCACCCGCGTGCTGAAGGGCCACATTGCGCTGGCCTTGGCGCATTTTCCGAAGGGGACAACCGGAACCCAGCTCGACGCCTTTGCACGCCGCGCGCTCTGGCAGAAAGGCCTCGACTACGACCACGGCACCGGGCATGGAGTCGGCAGCTATCTCGGCGTCCACGAGGGCCCGCAGCGCATCTCCAAGGCCCCCAACGGGCAGGCGCTATTGCCTGGGATGATCGTCTCGAACGAGCCCGGCTACTACAAGACCGGCGCCTATGGCATTCGCATCGAGAACCTTGTCGTCGTGCAACCTGCCGAGGGGGCCGAGCGCGAGATGCTCGGCTTCGAGACCCTGACCCTGGCGCCGATCGAC
>Ga0306924_10004894_pt1 | contig 13145 bp, 9 predicted proteins | sample sta12Can44000111_FD_203756 | JGI IMG/M metagenome (GOLD analysis project Ga0306924, IMG submission 203756) | Lab enrichment of tropical soil microbial communities from Luquillo Experimental Forest, Puerto Rico - statanox.12C.anox.44.000.111 (v2)... | ecosystem: Environmental > Terrestrial > Soil... | reverse complement strand
CTGAACGAGCACCTTCGCGGGCTCTATGCCGCGTCGGCAAACGGTCATCCGTACGCGTTCACCCAATGCGAGACGGCCGACGCACGCCGCGTCGTCCCGTGCTTCGACGAGCCGTCGTTCAAGGCGCGCTGGCGCGTCGCGGTGACGGCGCGCCGGGGCGACGCGGTCATCGGGAACGCGCCCGTCGAGCGCGAGGAGCCGGCCGCGGACGGATTCCGGACGGTCCACTTCGCGCCGACGCCGCCGCTCTCGTCCTATCTCCTGGCGCTCGCGATCGGCCCGCTCGAGGCGACCGCGCCGCGGTCGTGCGGCGCGACGCCGGTCCGCGTCTGGCACGTGCCGGGCAAGGGCCACCTCGCCGACTTCGGGCTCGAGGCCGGCGTCGAGGCGCTCCGGCGGCTCGAGGACTACTTCGGCATCCCGTATCCCTACACGAAGCTCGACCTCGTCGCGGTGCCGGACTTCGAGGCCGGCGCGATGGAGAACGCCGGCGCGGTGTTCTTCCGCGAGACGCTGCTCCTCCTCGACCCCGCGACCGTCTCGATCGCGGAGCGGAAGCGCGCCGCCGAGGTGATCGCCCACGAGCTCGCGCACATGTGGTACGGCGACCTCGTCACCATGGCGTGGTGGGACGACCTCTGGCTGAACGAGGCGTTCGCCACGTGGATGGCCTATCGCGTCGTCGACGCGTGGAAGCCCGAGTGGCGGATGTGGCAGAGCTTCGAGCACGACCGGGCCGGCGCCCTCGCGCTCGACGCGCTCGCGAACACGCACCCGATCTACGCGCCCGTGCGGAGCGTCGCGGAGGCGACCGAGAACTTCGACGTGATCACCTACGAGAAGGGCGCCTCGGTGGTGCGCATGCTGGAGAGCTGGCTCGGCCCGGCGGTGTTTCGCAGCGGCGTGCGGCGCTACATCCGCCGGCACCGCGAGGCGAACGCGCGCGCCGCCGACCTTTGGCGCGCGCTCGAGGAGAGCGCGAAGCGTCCGATCACCTCGGTGGTCGAGCCCTGGCTCGAGCGCCCGGGCTTCCCGCTGGTCGCGGCGCGGCGCGCCGAGCGCGACGGCCAGGCGTTCCTGGTGGCCGAGCAGGAGCGCTTCTTCGCCAACCCGAAGGTCGACGCGGCTGCGCGGCTCGAGACCCGGCCCATCCCGCTGGTCGTGCGCGTGCGCCGCGCGAGCGGCAAGGATCCGCTGGTGCGCACGCTGTTGGAGAGCTCGAGCGCCGAGATCCCGCTCGGCCCCTCCGAGCAGGTGCGCTGGGCGTACCTGAACGCCGGCGAGTCGAGCTTCGTCCGCGCGCTGCACGACGCCGGGCTGCTGCACGCGCTGGGGCAGGAGTTCGCCCGGCTCGCCCCGGTCGAGCGGATGGGCCTGGTCGGCCACCAGTGGGCCGGCGCGCGGGCCGGGACGGCGCGGCTCTCCGACTGGCTCGGCCTGGTGGCGCGGCTCGGCCGGGAGCGCGAGCCCGAGGTGCTGGGCGCGGCCGCCGGCGGGCTGTCCTGGATCGTCGACCAGCTGCTCCCCGGGCTGGGCGAGCGCGCGGCCGAACGCTTCCGCCGCTGGCTCGCGGGCATCTTCTCGGCGGAGCTCGCGGCGCTGGGCTGGGAGCCGGCGAAGGGCGAGGACGAGAAGCGCCGCCAACACCGCGCCGTGTTGCTCGGGCTGGTGGGCGGGCTGGCCGAGGAGCCCGCGGTGCTGGAGGCCGTCGCGGCGCGCATCGGTCCCTATCTGAAGAGCCGCGCGAAGCTCGAGGCGAACCTGGCCGGGCCGGTGGTGGAGCTGGCCGCGCGCGCCGGGGACGCGCGGCTGTTCGACGCCTACCTGCGCGCGATGAAGGGCGCACGCACCCCGCAGGAGCGCACCCGCTTCGAGCTGGCGATCGGCTCGTTCCGGGCGCCAGCGCTGGTGGAGCGCGCGCTCTCGCTGGCGCTCTCGGACGCCGTGCCGACGCAGGACGTGGTGCCGCTGCTGGTGCGGCTGCTGGGCAATCCCGCGGCGCGCGAGCGCACCTGGGAGTTCGTGCGCGAGCGCTGGAAGGAGCTGTCGGCGCGCGTCTCCCCGGGCCTCGCTGGCCGGCTGGTCTCTGCGCTTCCCGCGCTGCAGAAGCCGCTGTACAAGCGCCAGGTCGCAGCGTTCTTCGCCGCCCATCCGCTGCCGACCGCGGCGCGCGCGCTGCGCCAGGCGCTCGAGCGCTTCGATCTGGACGCGGAGCTGCGCGAGCGGGCGCTGCCGGAGCTGCGCGACTACCTACACAATCTGGTGTAGATGACGGCCGGGCTGCCGGACGAGCTGCTCGACCGACCGTTCGCCGCCGTGCGCGAAGCCTGTGCCGAAGTCGCGGCGCGCGCGCGCCGCGTGGCGATCGACCCCGCGGCGCTGGAACGCTTCGCCGACGCGATCCCCGCCGCCGAGCTGGGCCGGGCCGCGACCCTGTTTCCCGCGCTCGGCGGCGACGCCGAGGCGCTGGCGGCGTTCGTGCTGTGCCTGGACGCGCTCAACTTCGGCTCCGGCTGGTTCCCGCTGCTGCGCAAGCGCCCGGGAACCTCGGGCTACCGCACGATCGAGGCCGCGCTGCGCGAGCGCTTCGAAGCTGCGGGGCCGATCGAGGCGCGCGCGCTGCGCGTGCTCGACGCGCGCGCAGTCGCGGAGCTGCTCGGCCAGGCGCCGGTCGCGCCGCCGCTGGACGAGCTGATGGAGCTGTACGCGCGTGCGCTGCGCGAGCTCGGCGAGCGCGTGTCGGTCTGCGCCGGAGGCTCGTTCGCCGGGTTCGTCGAGGAGGCCGGCGGCTCCGCCGCGGCGCTGGTGCGCAGCCTCCTGGCGATGCCGCTCTGGCGCGACGTCGCTCGCCACGACGGCCAGCCGGTGCCGTTCCTGAAGCGCGCGCAGATCGCGGTCTCCGACCTCGCGCACGCGCTGCCCGACGACCTCGGCCGCTTCCGCGATCTGGACGAGCTCACCATGTTCGCCGACAACCTGGTGCCGCACGTGCTGCGGCTCGACGGCGTGCTGCGCTTCGACGCCGCGCTGGTGGCGCGGATCGAGGCCGAGGAGCTGATTCCCTGGGGCAGCCCCGAGGAGGTGGAGATCCGCGCCTGCGCGCTCGACGCGGTCGAGCAGATCGCGCTGCGCATGCGTGACCGAGGCCGTCCGGTGCACGCGCGCGAGCTCGACGAGTGGTTGTGGCTGCGCGGCGGCGGACCGCGCTACAAGTCGCGGCCGCGCCACCGCACGCGTTGCCCGTATTACTAGACTCCTGCTAGGGTGCCGCCCATGAAGATCGGCGTTCCGCGCGAGGTGGCTCCGGGCGAGCACCGCATCGCGCTCGTCCCGGACTCGGCGAAGAAGCTCGTCGCCGAGGGCAACGAGGTGTGGATCGAGACCGCGGGCGCGCGCATCGCCGACTTCGCCGACGCCGACTACGCCGCCGCCGGCGCGAAGCTCGTCTCCGACGCCGCGGAGCTGTGGCGCGGCGCGGAGCTGGTGCTGAAGGTCCAGCCCCCCACCGCCGCGGAGATCGAGTCGCTGCGCGAGAACGGGCTGCTGGTCGCGACGCTGCAGCCCTACCAGAATGCCGACACCGTTCGGCGTATCGCCGCGCGACGGGTCACCAGCTTCTCGCTCGACCTCTTGCCGCGGATCACGCGCGCCCAGAGCATGGACGTGCTGTCGTCGATGAGCACGATCGCCGGCTACAAGGGCGTGCTGCTGGCCGCCACCGCGCTGCCGCGGCTGGTGCCGCTCTTGATGACCGCGGCGGGCACGCTGAAGGCGGCGCGCTTCCTGATCCTGGGCGTCGGCGTCGCGGGCCTGCAGGCGATCGCGACCGCGAAGCGGCTCGGTGCGGTGGTCGAGGCCTTCGACATCCGCCCGGCGGTGAAGGAGCAGGTCGAGAGCCTGGGCGCGCGCTTCGTCGCGCACGAGGCGATCCAGGCGGGAGGCGAGGCGAAGGGCGGCTACGCCGCGGAGCTCACTCCGGAGCAGCAGGCGCGCCAGCGCGAGCTGCTGGGCAAGCACATCGCCGATGCCGACGCGGTGGTGTGCTCGGCCCTGGTGCCCGGACGGCGCGCGCCGATCCTGCTCAGCGCGTCACAGGTCGCCGCGATGCGCCCGGGCGCCGTGGTCGTCGACCTCGCCGCGGACCAGGGAGGGAACTGCGAGCTCAGCAAGCCCGGCGAGACGATCGAGCGCGGCGGGGTGAAGATCCTGGCGCCGCTGAACCTGCCGAGCTCGGTGTCGCTCCACGCCAGCCAGATGCTGTCGCGCAACCACCAGAACTTCCTGCTGCACGTGCTGAAGAAGGGCGAGCTCCAGCTCGACACGGCCGATGAGATCACCGCGGGAACGATGGTGACGCGCGGCGGCGAGATCGTGCACGCCGCGCTGCGCTCAGTGATTTCCGCCTGACCCGCCGTTCGGCGACGGAGTCCCGCCGGCAGGCGGCTTCGCGGCCGGCGTGTTCGGATCTGGATCGACCGAGATCTCGACCTGCTTCTGGCCCTGCTGCTTCTGGTAGATCTGGCGCAGCGTCTCGCGCCGCTCGTTCTCGATCTTCATCTGCTCCTGCACCGTGCCGATCTCGAGCTCGCGCTTGGCCACGCTCTGGCGCTCGCGCTTGCACGCGCTCTCCATGTGCGGGCCGCAGGTCGGGTTCTTGCAGCAGACCGCCGCGAAGTCGTCGAAGGTCTCCATCTTCTTGGGCAGCGGCGCGCCGTCCCAGGTCTCGGAGAAGGGCTTCGACAGCTCGGCGGCGCTGGTGAAGACGTCGCGGGCCTCGACCATGTCGTTCTCCTTCCAGGCCAGCAGCACCGAGATGCGGTCGATCTCGTCCTGCGGCGCGCCGGTCTTGGTCGCCTTGTCGAGGTAGTGGCGCGCGGTCTGCAGGTCGCCCTTGTACACCGAAATGTGTGCGAGGTTGGAGTAGTAGGTGCCTCCGGCGCGCTCGTAGCGGTCGTTCATCGCCAGCCGCAGCGCGTTGCGGAACGAGGTCTCCGATCCGGTCAGGTCGCCCTCGTAGGCGGTGATGATGCCCAGCCAGGTGTGCGGCCGGGGCGAGGTCGGCTCGATCTGCGCCGCCGCCAGGAACTCGTTCTGCGCCTTGCGCAGGTACTCGATGTAGTCCGCCTGGCGGTCCTCGTCGAGCGACTTGCGCGCGACCTCGTAGTAGACCTCGCCGAGCTTCAGCCGCGCCTCGAAGTCGTTCGGGTCGTCGTTGCGCACCTGCTCGAGCCTCTTCGCCGCGTCCTCCGCGTGGCCGTTCTTCACGTCCTGGTCGATCTCGCGCGGCGTGGGCTCGGTCGAGCAGGACAGGAGGACGGCGAAGGCGAGGCCACCGAGGAGCGCCCACAGAGCGGAGTGTCGTCGCATTTCCAAAGCTCTCCTGTTCAGGCTCCGGCGAGGAACGCCCGGAGCACGCGAATCATCGGTTCGACGTCGGCGGCGCCCGCCATTTCACGGCACGAGTGCATGGACAGCATCGGGTTGCCGACGTCGACGGTCGCGATGCCGGTGCGCGCCGCCGTGATCGGCCCGATCGTGGAGCCGCAGAGCCCGTCGGCGCGCGGAGTGAACTGCTGGGGCCGGACGCCGACGTCGGCGCAGAGCGAGGCGAACGCACCGGCGCTCTTCGCATCCGACGCGTAGGACTGGTTCACGTTGGTCTTGATCACCGGCCCGCGGCCCAGCACCGGGCGGTGGTGCGGCTCGTGCTTCTCCGCGAAGTTCGGGTGCACGGCGTGCGCCATGTCCGCGGAGACCAGCTGCGAGCGGGCGCGCGCGCGCGGAAAGCCCTGCGGCGCCCCGCCCTTGAACGCCGCGACCACGCGTTCGAGCGACTCGAGCAGGAACGTGCCCGCCGCGCCCTGCGCGCTCTGGCTGCCGACCTCTTCGTGGTCGTAGAGCACGATCGCGCGGGTCGCGCGCGAGAGCTCGCCGCCGGTCGCGCCGAGCAGCGCCGACACCGCAGCGTGACAGGACGCCAGGTTGTCCAGGCGCGGGGCGGCGAGGAACGCGCCGTCGGCGCCCAGCGCCGCGGAGGGCTGCACGTCGTAGAGCATCAGGTCGTGGGCGAGCAGGTCCTCGGGCGCCACGTCGGCCAGCTGCTGTGCGCGCAGCTCCGTCGCCAGCAGGGCGGCCAGCGGAGGCGCGTCCTCGAGGCCGAGCACCGGCAGGCTCTGCGTCTCGGGGTTGAGTTTCAGCCCGCTCTCGCGGATCTCGCGGTTGAGATGGATCGCCAGGCTCGGGATGCGCAGCAGCGGCCGCGCGAAGTCGACCAGCAGGGTGCGCGCTCCGCCGCGCTCGCGCAGGGTGACGCGGCCCGCGAGCGACAGGTCACGGTCGAGCCAGGTGTGCAGCAGGAGCCCCCCGTACGGCTCGACCGCGAGCTGGCGGTAGCCGTGCGCGGTGACGTCCGCCAGGGGCTTCGCGCGCAGGTTCGGGGAGTCGCTGTGCGCGCCGACGATGCGGAAGCCGCCTTCCACCGGCGACTCGCTGCCGACCTGGAACGCGACCAGGCTGCCGCCGTTGCGCACCACCAGGCGCCGGTCGCCCGGCGAGAGCGCCCACAGCTCGTCCTCGCGACACTCGCGGAAGCCGGCCGCGGCGAGCCGGCGCGAAACCTCCGCGATCGCGTGGTACGGCGTCGGCGAGGCGTCGATGAACGCGAGCAGGTCCCGCGCGGCGTCCGGCATGCGCGCGAGGGTAGCTGCCCCTCGGGTAGAATGCAGCGCGCTCCACACCCCAGGCGAGAGAGGCGCGAGCGTCATGACGACGGTGGCCGCGTTTGCGCGCAAGAGTCCGGACAAGCCGGCGCTGATCTACGGCAACGGCGAACGGATCGAGACCTACGGCGAGCTCGAACTGCGCTCGCGGCGGATCGGCCACTGGCTGCGCGCGCTGGGCCTCGCGCCGGGCGACGGGATCGCCGCCTACCTCGCCAACGACGACGAGTTCTTCGACTTCTTCTGGGCCGCGCACCGCACCGGCCTCTACTTCACGCCGGTGAACTGGCACCTGCTCGAGGACGAGATCCAGTACATCGTCGACAACTGCGACGCGAAGCTCCTGGTCGCGCACGTGCGCTTCGCGGAGCTCGCGGTCCGTGTCGCCGCCCGCGCTCCCAAGCTCGAGGCGCGCGTCTCGGTCGGCGGCGAGATCCCCGGCTTCCAGCCGCTGGAGGAGGCGTTGGCGAAGATCCCGCAAGACGCGCCGCTCGCAGACGAGCTCGAGGGCTCGGTGATGCTCTACTCGTCGGGCACCACCGGGAAGCCGAAGGGCGTGCGGCGCGCGCTGCCGCGGATCCCGGCGGGACATCCGTCGGTGCTGGCCGGAGTGGTGGGACTCGCGGCGCTGTTCGGCATCGGCGAGTCCGACGTGTATCTCACGCCCGCGCCGCTCTACCACGCGGCGCCGATCGGCTTCACCTCTTCGATGCAGCGCATCGGCGCGACCGCGGTGGTGCTGCGCCGCTTCGATCCGGAAGAGGTGCTGCGCACCATCGCCGAACAGCGCGTCAGCTCGGCGCAGTTCGTGCCCACGCACTTCCGCCGCCTGCTCACGCTGCCTGACGAGGTGCGCGCGAAAGCCGACCTGTCGAGCCTGCGCGTCGCCATCCACGCGGCCGCGCCCTGCCCGATCCCGCTGAAGGAGCAGATGATCGACTGGTGGGGCGAGGCGATCGTCGAGTACTACGGCGGCACCGAGGGCGGCGGCACCTTGATCCGCGCCAAGGAGTGGCTGGCGCACAAGGGCTCGGTCGGGCGCCACTGGGCCGGCGGCGTGGTGCACCTGCTCGACGAGGACGGGCGTGAGATCGACGAGCCCGGGCGCGAGGGCGCCGTCTACTTCGACGCGCCTGCCGACGCGGGGGCGCGCTTCTCCTATCACAAGGACCCCGAGAAGACCGCCTCGACCTACCGCGGCAGCCTCTTCACCATCGGCGACATCGGGGTCAAGGACGCCGAGGGCTACCTCTACCTCACCGATCGGCAGTCGAACATGATCATCTCGGGCGGAGTGAACATCTACCCGCAGGAGACGGAGAACCACCTGGTCATGCACCCCAAGGTGCGCGACGTGGCGGTGATCGGCGTTCCCAACGTCGACTTGGGCGAAGAGGTGAAGGCGGTGGTGGTGCCTGCGCCGGGAGTCAGTCCGGGCGCCGAGCTCGAGCGCGAGCTGATCGACTACTGCCGCGCGCAGCTCGCGCACTACAAGTGCCCGCGCACGATCGACTTCGCCAATGACGTTCCCCGCACCGAGACCGGGAAGATGGCGAAGCGCCGGCTGCGCGAGAAATACTGGTCGGGTCACCAGAGCCGGATCGTCTAATTGGAGCGGCACCAGCTCGACGCCTATGCGCGGATGCTGGAGCTCTCCTGGCCCCGGCTGATCCCGCTGTTGTTCCTGATCTGGGTGTGGATCGCCGCCGTGTTCGCGCTGGCCTACTTCTTCGACCCCGGCGCGGTCGCCGGCGCGCGGCCGGGCTCGTTCGCGGACGCGTTTTTCTTCAGCGTGCAGACGCTGTCGACCATCGGGTACGGCGTGCTGTCGCCGCGGACCCCGATGGCTCACCTGCTGGTGACGCTGGAGTCGTTCCTCGGCCTACTCGCGGTGGCGCTGATGGCGGGACTCGCCTTCGCCAAGTTCTCGCGGCCGAGCGCGCGCGTGCTGTTCAGCCGCTACGCCGTGATCGGCCGGCGCGACGGCGTGCCGTCGCTGCTGCTGCGCATGGCGAACGCGCGCCACAGCGCGATCGCGGAAGCGCACGTGCGGCTAGCGCTGGCGCGCGACGAGGTCACGGTGGAGGGCGAGGAGATTCGCCGCTTCCACGAGCTCGTGCTGGTGCGCGACTGGACGCCGCTGTTCGCGCTGACCTGGACGATCGTGCACCGGATCGACGAGTCGAGCCCGCTCTTCGGCGCGACGCGCGAGTCACTCGCCGCCCAGGACGCGCAGCTCCTGGTGAGCGTGGTCGGGATCGAGCTCGCGTTCCACCAGACCGTGCACGCGCGCGGCACCTGGAGCACGGACGAGATCGCCTGGAACGCGCGCTTCGGCGACGTGCTGGTGGCGGGGCGCGGCCCGAGCGGCTACCGCGTCGACTACACCCACTTCCACGAGACCCTGCCGCTGGAGAGCTCCTAGGCCGGCTCGTCGTTTCCGCCCTGCTCCGGCCGCCAGCGCTCGGGTGCGCCGCGCAGGTCGTGCTTGCGCAGCGGCAGCGCGCGCACGCGGTGGCCGGTGAGCGCGAACACCGCGTTGCTGGCGGCCGCGGCGATCGGCGGTGTGCCGGGCTCGCCCGCGCCGCCGGCGCGCGCGCCCGAGGGGACAAGCTTCACCTCGATCGCCGGTGCGTCCGCGAGCTTCACCATCGGGTAGTCCGGGAAGTTGCGCTCGACCACCTGGCCGTTCGCGATCGAGATCTCGCCGTGGAGCGCGGCGGTGAGGCCGTAGATGATGCCGCCCTCGAGCTGCGCCGTGATGCCCGAGGGATGGACCACCTCGCCGGGATCGGCGGCGCACCAGACGCGGTGCACGCGCGCGCGGCCGTCGTCGCCCACCGAGACCTCGGCGACCTGCGCCACGATGGTGTCGAACGACTCCTTGAGCGAGATGCCGCGCGCCCGGCCCTTGGGCGCCGGCGTGTCCCAGCCCGAGAGCTCCGCCACGGCGTCCAACACCGCGCGGTGTCGGGGTGCGTCCGCCAGCAGCGCGCGGCGGTACTGGTAGGGATCCTGCTTCGCCGCGAACGCGAGCTCGTCCATGAACGACTCGATGAAGAAGCCGTGGTGGCTGTTGTCGACGCTGCGCCAGGGGCCGAACGGGATGGGGTCGGTGCCGCTGGCGTAGCGCGCCTCGCGGTTCGCGATGCCGTAGGGGATGTGGGTCGCGTCGGCCGGGTCGTGCTTCTCGGTGAACTCGTACAGCCACGCGATCGGCCGCCCCGAGGCGTCGAGCCCGCCCTTGATGCGCGCGACCGAGGCGTTGCGGTAGTTGTCCTGGGTCATGTCCTCTTCGCGCGACCAGATCACGTTCACCGGACGGTCGAGCTGCTTCGCGATCTGGATCGCGCGCTCGAGGTAGTTGAGGGTCGGCCCGCGCCGGCCGAAGCCGCCGCCCATCGCGGTGTGGTGCAGGGTCACCGCGTCGAGCGGCAGCCCCGCGACCTTCGCCGCCGCTGCGCGCGCACCGAGCCCGTCCTGGAAGCCGCCCCAGATCTCGAGCTTGCCGCCCGAGAACCGGGCCGTGCAGTTCATCGGCTCCATGGTCGCGTGCGCGAGATACGGCACGCGGTAGGTCTGCTCCACCACCTGCGCGGCGGTGCGCAGCGCGCCCTCGGCGTCGCCGAAGCGGTAGTCCTTCTTCAGCCCGCCCTTGGCGAGCGCCCCCTCCATGCCGGAGAAGATGGACTCGGAGGAGTGAGTCGCCGCCGCGCCGCCGTCGAACGTGACCGGAAGGGCCTCGACCGCCTGCTTCGCCCGCCAGTAGCTGTCGGCGACCACCGCCACCGCTCCCGGGATCTCGAGCACGCGCACCACGCCGCGGCGGCCTTCCAGCTTCGCGGCGTCGAAGCTCGCCACCTTGCCGCCGAAGACCGGAGACGCGCGCACCGCCGCGTACACCATGTTCGGGAGCCTCGTGTCGACGCCGTACTTCGCGCTGCCGTCGACCTTCGCGGGGATGTCGAAGCGGGGCAGCGAGCGGCCGACGATGCCGTAGCGCTCGCGCGGCTTCAGCGGCACCTCGCCCGGCGGATCGAACGCGGCTGCCGCGCTCGCCATCTCGCCGTAGCTCGCGCTGCGCTGGCTGGGCGCATGGAAGAGCCGGCTCTTCTCGGTGGCGATCTCGCTCGCCGGCACCTTCCAGGCCTGCGCTGCGGCCTGCACCAGCATCCAGCGCGCTGCCGCGCCGGTGCGGCGCATGCCCGCGACGCCGGTCGCGCGCACCGACAGGCTCCCGCCAGTGATCTGCAGGTGCATGAACTCGGCGATCTTGCGCATGGCGAAGTCAGTGGTGCCGGAGAGCGCCGCGGGGATGTCGTACTCGCCGAGCAGGTAGCCGCGCCCGAGCGGACCGTTGGCGAAGGCGGGGTCCGCAGGCGCCTGCTCCATGCGCACGTGCGCCCAGTCGGCGTCGAGCTCTTCCGCGAGCATCATCGGCAGCGACGTGTGGACGCCCTGTCCCATCTCCGAGTGGGGAACGATCACCGTGATCGTGTCGTCGGGCGCGATCTTCACCCAGGTGAGGAGCAGCGTCTCGCCGTCCTTCGCATCGAGCGCGCGCGCCCGCGGAAGGTTGGAGAACGGTGCGAGTGCGTAGCCGAGCAAGAGCCCGCCGCCCGCGAGTGCCCCGCCGACGACGAAGCCGCGCCGCGTGATCGCCATCGCGCTCCCTCCTACGCCTGAGCCGCGGCGTGGATCGCCGCGCGGATGCGGCCGTAGGTGCCGCAGCGACAGACGTTGGTCATCGCCGCGTCGATCTCCGCGTCGCTCGGCTTCGGCGTGGTCTGGAGCAGCGCGACCGCCGCCATGATCTGCCCCGACTGGCAGTAGCCGCACTGCGGCACCTGGTGCTCGATCCACGCCGCCTGGACCCGGTGCAGCGTGCCGCCCTGCGCGAGCGCTTCGATCGTGGTCACGTCCTTGCCGGCGGCGGCCGCGGCCGGCAGCGTGCAGCTGCGCACCGCCGCGCCGTCGACGAGCACCGTGCAGGCCCCGCAGTACGCCACGCCGCAGCCGTACTTGGTGCCGGTCAGGTCGAGCACGTCGCGCAGCACCCACAGCAGCGGCATCTCCGGCTCGACGTCGACCTCGTGCGCGGTTCCGTTGACGCGGATCTGCATCGCGACGCTCTCCCTGCCGATCTCGCCCCGAGAGTAGACCGGATGACCGGATTCGTCTATATGGTCATCGGGAGGGGAAGCCATTCCCGCCACCACGGCCCGGAGCTCGCGGCGCGCGAAGGCGCCGCCGGCCGCGTCCCCGGCGCGACGCGGGGAGATCCTCGCCGCGGCGCAGCGCTGCTTCTGGAAGAGCGGCATCCGGCGCAGCTCGATCGAAGACGTCGCGAACGAGGCGGGGCTGGCCAAGGGCACCATCTACCTCTACTTCCGCTCCAAGGAAGACCTGTTCGCCGCGCTCGCCGCGGAGCTCTGCGCGGAATCGCTGGCGGGCGTGGAGCGCGCGCTGGCCGCGCGCGGCCCGCTCGCCGAGCGCCTCGCCGCCGCGCTCGACGCGAAGATCGGCCACTTCCATCGCCTGCTCGCCGGGAGCCCGCACGCGCCCGAGCTGCTGGACTCGAGCGCGAAGATCGCCGCGGACAGCCTCGCCGCGCTCGACCGGGCGCTCCAGCGCGCGCTCGAGCGCGCGCTGCGCGACGCGGACCTCGGCCTCGGCGCGGCATCGCGCGCGGAGCTGGTCGAGCTGATCCTCGCGGCGGGCCATGGCACGGCGCGGCGCGGCGAGCTTGCGGGCAGGCTGTCCTCGGCCTCGCAGCGCGCGAAGCTGGAACGGCACGTCGAGCTCTTGCTGCGCGCTACCCCCAGCGCTCGAAGTAGGTGATCGTCTCGGGACCGGGCCGCGTCGCCGGCTTGAAGTCCATCCCTTCGGTGTAGGCGACGGGCAAGAGCCCCACTTGAGTCACGTCCTTGGGGATGCCGAGCAGCTCGGCCGCCTCCTCCTCGCGGTTCATGTGCAGCGTCGTGAGCACTGAGCCGAGACCGCGCGAGCGGAGCGCCAGCTGGAAGCTCCACACCGCGGGGTAGATCGAGCCGTAGAAGCCCGCGCGCATACCCAGCGGCAGCCCGTCGCCCACGCGGCCGAGCGCGCAGGGGATCACGTGCACCGGCACCTCGTGCAGGTGGTCGACCAGCCACAGCGCCGAGTCGTACACCCGCGCGGTCTGGCGGTCGCCGGGCGGAGTCGCCTTGCGCGCCTGCTCGAGATACTCGCCGCCGCCGCGCTTGTAGATCTCAGCGAGCGCGCGGCGCTTCGCGGCGTCGGTGACCACGAGCCAGCGCCAGCCCTGGCGGTTCGAGCCTGTGGGCGCCTGCTGCGACAGCCGGATGCACTCGAGCACCACCTCGCGCGGCACCGGTTTCGCGAGATCGAGGCGCTTGCGCACGGCGCGCGTGGTAGCGAGCAGCC
>Ga0306924_10004892_pt1 | contig 13146 bp, 12 predicted proteins | sample sta12Can44000111_FD_203756 | JGI IMG/M metagenome (GOLD analysis project Ga0306924, IMG submission 203756) | Lab enrichment of tropical soil microbial communities from Luquillo Experimental Forest, Puerto Rico - statanox.12C.anox.44.000.111 (v2)... | ecosystem: Environmental > Terrestrial >... | reverse complement strand
CGTCCCCGTGCTCGACGGCGGGAGGCTCTACGGAGTGCTGTCGCAGACGGACGTGGCGCGAGGGCTGCAGCTCGGCGAGCTCGAGGCGACGCAGCACCCGCGGAGCCGCGGCCCGGCGCACCGTGGGCTCACGGAGGCGGGGCAGCACGGGTGAGCGAAGGTCACGGCGCTGCGGGTCGAGGCGCACGCTCGATGCGCCTGCGCTCACGCGTGACCTGGCGCGGTCGCGTCGCGCTCGACGACGGGGGCGAGGCCGCGTCCCGCCCATTCCGAGTACGCGATGAACCGGAACGGGTTGGTCTGCGAATGGATCTCGCGCAGCGTCCTGAGGGCGCGCTCGCGGCTCTCGCGCAGCGCCGCGCTCGAGGGATGACGAACGAGCCCGAGCTCCGCGACCTGGAGCGCGAGGGCCGCGTCGCCGTGGCCTTCGAGCTCGCTGGCCGTGCGCGCGAAGGCCCCGTCGCTCCCGCCGCCGAGCGCATCGAGCGCCGCCGCCCACTCGGCGCGCGTGAAGGCATCGATCCCGTCGCCGTTCGATTGCCAGTATCCGGCGTGCTCGGCGTAGAGGCGCTGCACGAACGTGTCGCGGGCGATCAGGTAGGGCTGGACCGCAGCCGGCGCCTCGCGCAGCGAATCGGGCAGGAAGTCGTCGTGCAGCACGTCCGAGAGGGGCCGCGCCGCGCGCGCGGCGGTGAGAGTGCGCTGGTAGAGCGCGCCCATCGCGTCGCGGAGGCCCGGCATGGCCTCCATCGTGAAGAGCGCGGTGAGCGGCGGGTGGCCGTGGACGAGGCGGCGCGGATGCAGCTCGAGCACCATGGCGATCGCGCCGAGATAGCCCTCCGGCGAGCCCTCGGCCACGAATGGCGCCCCCACGTACGGCATGAAGGCGTCGCCCACGAAGAGGAGGTCGTGCTTCCGGTCGTGGATGAACAGCGCGTCGGGCGTCTCACCGCTCTTCGCCGGGATGAGGGCGAGATCGAGACCGCCCTCGGAGAGCGTCTCCGGCGAGGCGATCAGGCGATCCGGCTTCACGTCCAGCCGCATCGTGCCGGTCCCGAAGAACCAGCGGAACGGCCCTGGATAGTCTCTCGACCGCTCGAGCTCCTCCGGGAAGCGGGCACTGGCGATGACGGTCCCACCCGGCTCGAGCACGGCGTTCAGGCCCCCCACGTGGTCCCAGTGACCATGGGTCAAGATGACGTACTTGATGGGAGCTCGCGTGATCCTTCGCAGCGCCGCCACTGCGTCTCGCGCCGACTCCTCCGTCGTGCCGGCGTCGATGGCCACCACGAATCCGTCCGCGACGATGAACGCGAGGTTCGCGAAGTCGTACCCTTCGGCGACGTACACGCCCTCGGCCTCGCGGACGAGGCGCTTCTCGCCGAAGCGGAATCCCGTCGCGGCATCGACCGAGAGATCCCCGAGCACGCGGGGGTCGAGGGGGTCGTCCAGCGAGGCGAGACCCGCGCGCTCGAGCATCTCCCGCGAGCGGCGCTGGTCTCCCAGCGTCCGGTAGGCCGCCGCGAGGCCACGGTAGATCCCCCGATCCAGGCCGAGCGGTAGGTCTATCCGATGGTCCAGGCACCACTCGAGGTCCTCGACGGCCTGGGAAGCCTTGTGAAAGCGCGCGGGCAGGTCGGCGAATACGAGGCCCCGACCCAGGCGCCCGAGCATCGGCTCGGCGGCGACCCCTTCGTCGAGCTTGCGGATCGCGTCCTGGACCCAAGCCACGCGCTTGAGCAGCGGCACGTCGTCCGCGACGCGCGCCTGCATCATGGCTTGCAGCGCCCTGAAGAGCGCGCGTCGGCTCGGCTGCTCCTCGGCGAGCCGCCCGAAGTGCTGGTATCCCTCCCATTCGCGGTGGGTCGCCATGAGCTGCTGCACCGTGACCAGCAACAGGAGAGCGTCGGAGTTCGGATAGGCGGTCGCCGTCAGCAGCGCGGAGAGCGGACGTTGCTGGGTGACAGGCGGCCTCTGTGCTGCGCGGCGGGCGCTCGAGTGAGTGAGCATCGACATTTCATCCTCGTTCCTGGCGTGTTCCCGTCGCCTCCAATATGAGCGCCCTTCGTCCAGCGGGGACGACGCGAGCGTCCTCGCCGGTCGTGGAATCACGATGAACGTGCGCGGCGAGACGCGTGCCTTCGGGCAGAGGTGCAAATGAGACCCGACATGAAGCCAGGGGCCCGGATCCCCGACTACCAGCTCCCCGATCACGCGGGGAGGCAGCGCAAGCTCTCCGCGCTGCAAGGCGACGACCCGATGATCCTCGTGCTGTCTCGGGGGCATTACTGCCCGAAGGACCAGCGGCAGCACCGGAACCTCGTCGCGCTCTACCCGGAGCTCAAGGTGGGGTACGTGCGGATCGTCACCATCTCCACGTCGAACCTGCTCGAGACGAACGAGTGGCGGGACGGGCTCGGCGCGCAGTGGCCGTTCCTGAGCGACGCGGGGCGCATGGTCCAGAAGGACCTCGACATCCAGGAGTACACGGACCCGCACCACGATCCGATGATCCCGCACACGCTCGTGCTCGCGCCCGGCCTCGAGATCTTCCGCCTGTACAACGGGTACTGGTACTGGGGCCGGCCATCGAACGAGGAGCTGCGCCGCGACCTGCGCGACCTGACCCGCAAGATCCGGCCGGACTGGGACCTCGCCGGCGCCGAGCTGCGCGAGGCCTGGGCGCGCGGAGAGAAGGAGCGCTTCTGGCCGTACGGAAAGACGCTCCGTCAGGTGTTCGCCGAGTCCTCTCCCGATCGCGGAGGCGAGTGAGCGGCATCCACGCACGCCCTCGCGCGCGCGAGGAGCAGCGCTCGTTCTCGCGCGTTCTGGGCCAGGGCGGCCGCCCGCTCGAACTCCGCGCGCGCCTCCTTGCTGCGGGCGAGCTTCGCGAGCAGGTCTCCGCGTACGCTCGGGAGCAGGTGGTACGACTCGAGCGCCGGCTCGTCCCGCAGCGCGTCGACGATCTCGAGCCCGGCCGCGGGTCCGAACGCCATGGACACGGCCACCGCGCGGTTCAGCTCGACCACGGGTGAACCCGTGAGCTCGACCAGCGCGTCGTAGAGCGCGACGATGCGAGCCCAGTCCGTCTCCGCGGCCGCGCGCGCTCGGGCGTGGCACCCTGCGATCGCCGCCTGGAGCGTGTACGGGCCGAGCGGCTGCCTCAGGCGCTCGGCCCGGGCGAGCACGGCGAGGCCGCGGTGCACGAGGAGCTGGTCCCAGCGGGCGCGATCCTGGTCGAGGAGGAGGATCGGCTCGCCGGACGGCCCGACGCGCGCGCGCAGGCGCGAGGCGTGGAGCTCCATCAAGGCGACGAGGCCGTGGACCTCGGCCTCGTCCGGAGCCAGCTCGGCGAGGATGCGCCCGAGGCGCAGCGCCTCCTCGCACAGCTCCGGACGCGTCCAGTCGTCGCCGGTCGTCGCGGTGTACCCCTCGTTGAACACGAGGTAGACGACCTCGAGCACCGAGGACAGACGACCGGAGAGCTCCTCGCCGCGCGGCACCTCGAAGGGGACCCGTGCCTCGGCGAGCGTCCGCTTCGCCCGGACGATGCGCTGGGCGATCGTCGGCTCGGGGACCAGGAACGCCCGAGCGATCTCCTCGGTCGTGAGCCCGCCCAGGAGGCGCAGCGTGAGCGCCACGCGCGCCTCGGTCGAGAGGATCGGGTGGCAGGCGACGAGGATGAGGCGCAGGAGGTCGTCGCCGACGTCCTCGTCGATGGCCGCCTCGAGCTCTGGGCGCGCAGGGGGGAGCCCGGAGGCCTCTCGCTCGAGCTGGTCGTGCTTGCGGCGCTGCATCTCGCGCCACCTCGCCTGATCGAGCGCGCGGTTCCTGGCCGTCGCCATCAGCCACGCGCCGGGGTTCGCGGGGATCCCGGCGGTGGGCCAGCGCTCCATCGCGACGAGGAGCGCCTCCTGCGCGAGGTCCTCGGCGAGGGCGACGTCGCGGACGAGGCGGACGAGCCCGCCGATGAGCCGCGCGGACTCGATCCGCCAGACCGCCTCGATCGCCCTGCGGGTCGCGCCCGCGCCCTCGCCGCTCACCACGTCACCTCGCCGATCCCGGCGCCGCGCCAGCGGCTACGGCGAGCGCTTCCGCTCGATCTCCGCCTGGAGGCGCTCCTCCTTGGCGCGCAGCTCCGGCGTGAGCTCCTTGCCGAAGTCGTCGGGCTCGAACACGGGCCGGATGGTCACCTCGGTTCCCCCGTCGAACGGCGCGCGCTTCAGCCACTCGACCGCCTCATCGATCGATCTCACCTGCCAGATCCAGTAGCCGGCGACGAGCTCCTTCGACTCCGCGAACGGCCCGTCGATCACCGTCCGCCGAGCGCCCTCGAACCTCACGCGCTTCGCCTTGGAGGTCGGGGTGAGGCCGTCGCCAGCCAGCATCACGCCGGCCTTCACGAGCTCCTCGTTGAACGTCATCATCTTCGCGATCAGCTCCTGGCTCGGCATCTTCCCCGCCTCGGAGTCCGCGTTGCCGGGGACGAACACCATCACGCGCATCGGTCTGCTCCTCTCGTACGGGGTGAGTGAAACGGCGTCTCCGCGCTCGCGCGCTACGGGCCCTCGCCGGGCTCGAACATCGGGCGCACCTCCGCCTCGCCCTCGAACTCGGGCCAGTGCTTGCGGTGCAGCTCCATGAACTCGGTCGCGACCCGGAGCGCCTCGGCCCTCGAGTCCGCCTTCAGGATGGCCCAGCCTCCGATGACCTCCTTGCTCTCCGTGAATGGACCGTCGGTCACGGTGATCTTGCCCTTCGCGAGCCGCAGGCGGACCCCGTCCTTGCTCGGCAGCAGACCGCCCGTGTCGACGAGGGTGCCATCCTTGAACGACCTCTCGACGAACTTCCCCATCGCCTCCATCAGCGCCGCGGGCGGCCCGGACTCGCGGTAGGACTCGGAGTGGCGGATGAACGTCAGGTATTTCATGTCTCCTCCTGAGGGTTCCGATCAGGCGACGCACGAGCCAAGGCTGGATCGACATGCGACCCTTCTTGGGCGCGCGAGCGCCAGCAGCAGCACCCTCCTCGGTCCGCTCCGCTGGCGCTTCATCGCTTCGACACGATCATGTGGCGGCGACGACCAGCCCTCGATGGCAATTCGACCGTCGCCGCTCGTGGGCGCGTGCGCGCTCGCCGGCCCTGGGGTACGAAGTGGCGGTGGCCGCTGGGGACCGCGAGCGCTGGAACGCGAGGTACCGCGAGAGGGAGGAGCCCGAGCGGCCCGCTCCCTGGCTCGCCGCCCTCGGTGAGGTGCTGCCGCGCCACGGCCGGGCGCTCGACGTCGGCGGCGGCTCCGGGCGGAACGCCATCTGGCTCGCGCGCCGCGGGCTCGACGTGACGCTCGCGGACGTGTCGGACGTGGCCGTCGAGCGCGCCGCGCGCGACGCCCGCGCCGAGGGGCTCTCGCTCGCGACCGTCCAGATCGACCTCGAGTCCGAGCGGCTGCCACCCGGTCCGTGGGACCTCGTCCTCTGCGCCTACTTCCTCCACCGTCCGCTCTTCCCGGCGCTGGCGTCGGCGCTCGCGCCGGGCGGCCTCCTCGTCGTGGCCCACGCCACGAGGAAGAACCTCGAGCGGCATCCCCGCCCAGGCCCGCGCTGGGTCCTCGAGGAGGGCGAGCTGCGCACGCTGATCCGCGGCCTCGAGGTGCTTCACTACGAGGAAGGCTGGCTCGAGTCGGGCCGCCACGAGGCGCGGCTCGTCGCGCGCAGGCCATGACGGAGAAGCGCAAGGTACGCGCGCCAGTCGCGCTCGTTCCGCAGGAGGCCCTCCCTTCCCGAGGCCGCCTCGGCTTCTGTCCCGCCCCCGGCAGATGGCGCGTCGACCCGAGGGTGGAGCCCGGGCGCCTGCTCGACGAGGACCTCGCGTCGCTCCGCGCCGGCGGGGTGACCACGCTGGTCGTCCTGCTCGAAGAGGAGGAGATGGCGCGGATCGGCCTCGCCGGGCTGCGAGAGCACGCGACGCGCGCCGGCCTGGAGGTGCTCTGGTTTCCGTTCCGGGACGGCACGGCGCCCTCGGACGCCGAGGCCACGGCGCTCCTCGTTCAGCGGATCCTCGATCGGCTCGCCTCGGGCCGAACGGTCGTGGTGCACTGCCACGGCGGGATCGGGCGGAGCGGCACCATCGTCGCCGCCTGCCTGGTCGCGTCGGGCACGGATCCGGCGAGGGCGCTCGAGCTCGTTCGGGCCGAGCGGCCGGCCGCGGCCACGGCGTTTGGTCAGGAGGAGTTCGTCCACGCGTTCGCCGCGCTGTGGCGGCGAACGGGCGGCGCACGGCAGGGGTTCTAGAACCGCTTGAACTCGCGGTCAGAGTCCTGCTTGCCGTCGAGCTTGCGGGGCTTGGCGGCGACCGGGTGCGGCAGCGCGGCGTGGAGCGTCGCGGCCGGCGCCGGCGCGTGGACCGGGAGGACCGGCGCGCGAGGAGCAGCGGGGCGCCGCGGGGCGGCGTCGTACTCGTCGTTCAGGTGGAAGAAGCCGATGACCTGCTGCAGGGACTCGGCCTGACCGCTCATCTCCTCCGCGGTCGAGGCCAGCTCCTCGGCGGCGGACGCATTTCGCTGGGTGACCTGGTCCACCGCCCCCATCGCCTTGTTGATCTGGGCCACCCCCGACGACTGCTCCTGGCTCGCCGCCGCGACCTCCTGCACCAGGTCGGCCGTCTTCTTGATGGCCGGCACCAGCTCCGCGAGCAGCTGCCCCGACCGCTCCGCCACGCTCACGCTCGACGAGGCGAGGCCACCGATCTCCCCGGCCGCGCTCTGGGCCCGCCCGGCGAGCTTGCGCACTTCCTGGGCCACCATCGCGAAGCCTCGGCCGTGCTCCCCGGCCCGCGCCGCCTCGATGGCGGCGTTCAGCGCCAGCAGGTTCGTCTGGTACGCCATCTCCTCGATGATCGAGATCTGCTCGGCGATCTTCTTCATCGCCACCACCGTATCCTTCACCGCCTTGCCGGCGTCCTCCGCGTCGCGGGCTCCCTTCGAAGCCATCTGCTCGCACTGGCGGCTGTTCTCGGCGTTCTGGGTGATCGAGGCGCTCATCTCCTCCAGGCTGGAGGAGGTCTCCTCCACCGAGGCCGCCTGCTCGCCGGTGCCCTGCGACAGCGTCTGGGACGTGGACGACACCTGCCCGGCGGCGCCGCTCAGGGAGTCGGCGCCGCTCCGCACCTCGGAGATGACGCCGGCGAGCCGCTGCGCCATCTCGTCGAGGGACGCGAGGAGCTGCCCCGCCTCGTCCCGGCGCGCGGCGACGATGCGGACCGTCAGATCGCCGCGCGCGATGCGCTCGGCGACGCCGATGGCATCCCGGAGCGGGGTCGTCACGCTCCGGGCGATCACCACCGCGAGCAACGAGAGGAGCGCCGTGATGCCGAGGAGCGTGAGCGCGAGGACCCGCTCCTTCGCGTGGATCGCCTCGATCTCGAGCAGCTTCTGCGTGGTGAACGTGCCCTTCTGCACCTTCAAGAGGTCGAGGAGGATCGCCCGGATCTCCCGCCACCTCGGCGTCTCCTTCTCCACGAGCAGGGCCACGGACTCCTCCGCGCGGCCCTGCTTCGCGAGCTCCTGCACCTCGACCTTGAGCTGGTGGTCCTCGGCCCACAGACGCCGGACGTTCTCCAGCCGTTCCCGCATCGCGACCGGCGCGGCCGGGATCGTCCGCTCGAGGATCTCGTCGAAGGCCTGCTGCGCCTCCTGGTAGTTCGCCTTCCCCTTCTCGTCGTGCGGGTTCAGCAGCACGTTGCGAGTCGCCTGCCCGGTCTGCAACCCGTTCGCGTAGAGGCCGTTCAGGTCCACGAGGAGCTCGACGTCCACGTCGGCCATCTTGACCAGGGCCTCCTCGGCGCTCCGCGCCTGGAGGTAGGCCACCGTCCCGAGCACACCGAGGCCGAGCAGCACCATCGCCACGAGGAAAGCGAGCTTGGTTCCAATCTTCCTGTTCTCGAGCATCGCAGTGCGTTCCTGTTGAGGACACATACGACGCGTCGGCGGAGGCGATTCGGCGTCGACGCTTCGTGAAGTTCGCGAGCGAAGGCTCGCGACGGACAACCCGCCTCGACCCTAAGAGGGCGCGAGCGGCTCGTCGATGTGTGTTCGCGGGATCGCTGTGTGCCGTTGTCCGCCGCTATCGCGCGGGGAGCTCTCTGTCCGTGAAGGCCCGCGCCGGGCTGAGGAGGGTGCGCGCCTCAGACGTCGGGCGCCTCGGGTGACACCGTGAACAGGCGGGAGGGCACCTCGGCGTCCGCGGGGATGCGGTCCGAGAGCGCGCGGATCCATGGGGCCATGCGGCGACTCTCTCTCGCGTACGTCGTCCTCGCGGCGATCGGCGCCGCCGGTGCCGCGCTCCTGGTCCTGCAGATCGTCGGGCTGCTCCGCCGACATGGCGAGGCGGTCGCGCGAAGGATGGCCGAGCTGGAGGCGTTCGCGGGGCAGGTCTCGCATGATCTGCGGAGCCCGCTACAGGCGGTCCGGCTCGCCGTCGGCGCCATCGAGAAGAAGGCCGAGGACGCGTCGTCCGTGCGGCGCCTCGCCGGGAGGGCCACCGCCGGGATCCAGCGCCTCGACGGCATGATCCGCGACCTCCTGCAGTTCGCCCGCAGCGGCGCCGGCGTGCGCGAGGACGAACGGTCGGACGTGCCCGCGATCGTGGGCGAGCTCGCGCACGAGCTCGCGCCGGTGGCCGAGCGGGCCGGGGTGGCGCTGACGGCCCGGAGCGCCCCGGCGCTCTCCGCTCGCATCGCGCCGATCGCGCTCAGGACGGTGCTCGCGAACCTGGTCGAGAACGCCATCAAGTACCGGCGGGGCGAGGGGGATGATCGCGTCGAGGTGAGCGCGACCGAGGATGGCGGCCGGATACGCCTCGCCGTGAAGGACGCCGGAATCGGGATCGCGCCTAGCGCGCTGCCGCGGGTGTTCGAGCCGTTCTTCCGCGCCAGCAAGCGGCCGGACAGCTACGGCCTCGGCCTCGCCACCGTGAAGCGCCTCGTGGAGACGCACGGCGGGACGATCCGGGTGCAGTCCGAGGAGGGGCGCGGCACGACGTTCGTGGTCGCGCTGCCCCGCGCGGACCACCAAGAGTCGCCACCCGTCCCCGCCGAGAGAGGCGGGCAGGCGCGCGCATCCGCGCCGTCCTGAGCGGGCGCGGCCGAGGAGGGCGTCGTCGATCCGAGCTCCGGTGACGACGCTCGAATGAGGTCACCGACCTCCCGCGCCCGCAGCCGGCGCGGCTGGGGCCGCGACGTTCGGGATCGTCGTGGTCGGGAGATCGCTCGGCGGCTTCTCGACGGGAGCAAGTGGGGCGGGCGGCGGATCGAGCAGCGCGTTCGTGAAGGCGACGGACGAGTCATCCGGCCCAGGACCGAGGCGGTCCGCCAGATCGCCGGCGAGATCCGCGAGGTCCTGTCGCGCCGCCACGGTTCGGTCGAGAGAGCGGTGAAGTCGCGTCGCCTCGTGGAATCGCTCCTTGGAGAGGTACGCCGCCGACGCCGCGGCGCGGTACTGGAACGTCGACAGGGAGTCCGCGCGCAGCGCATCCAGGATCCTCGCCAATCCCGCCTGCGTCTCGGCGTCGAGCGCGCTGCGGTTCAGCTCCTTGAGGCCGCGGACGTTGCCGGCCCAGACCCGCCCTGGCGCGCCGAATGGCCCGGGCGAAGGCGGGGGGACGTCCTCGATCACGAGCAGGGGTCTCGCGCGCACCGGGAAGTCGCGGGAGAAGACCTCGAAGAGCAGGCGTCCGTCGGGGCGTGCCCGGACCTCCGACATGAGCGCGCCGAGCGGGAAGAACGGGTCGAGGGCGGAGCTCGCGAACGAGACCAGCTGCGCGCGCGCGGCGCCGTCCATGGGCGGTGCGCTCGGGGCGTGCTTGCGCGGGCTGCGCTGGAGCGTCGTCATGAGATCGCGAACCTGGTCGATCGCGATCACGATGTTGAGCCCGTTCCCGCCCGAGTACGCGGCGTGGTAGATGCCCACGAGCTCGAGCTCGCCGGTCTTGCAGGAGATGGCGAGGACGGGCGAACCGGAGTTTCCCGGGGACAGGAGCGCGTCGACCACGAAATCGTCGTGGTCCCAGTCCTTGAAGTCGTCGTGGTCGTACACCGAGACGACCTTCCCGACGTTGTCTGCGCTGAGGATCCCGAGCGGAAACCCGCGGACGTTCACCACGTTTCGCTCGCGAAGCGCGGCGCTCTTGCCGACCTTCCAGGGAATGATCGGAAGCGCGGCCCGCGCCTTCACGACCGCGACGTCGAGCTGCGGGTCGACGACCACGCGCGTGAGGGGAACGTCGTCGCGCTCGTAGTCGTCAGCCTCGCTGTCCACGATCTTGAGCTCGTCCGAGACCCTGCGGCAGCCGAACGGCACGCCGTCGACCACGTGATCGGCGTTGGTCGCCGCGGGCCACTCGGCCACGTGCTCGTTCGTGAGGAGGAGCGTCGCGCCGTCCTGACGGCGGTAACCGAACCCCGTGCCGTGTGCCTTCACCTGCTTCAGGCTTCTCCGGAGCACGCCGTCCTCGGAGTAGTAGGGGCACGCGTAGGTCGCGGTGGAGCGGATGCAGAACGTGTACGAGGACTGCTTCGCCTCGAGCTCGCGCGCGCGGGGGGCGAGGGCCGCGAAGTCGTCCGCGTACTCTCCCGTGCACTGGGGCGCGGCCGAGGGCAGCGATGGCACGAGGGTGGGGGGTGACACGGGGGCGGACGGCGTCGCCGCGATCGGCGTCGGTTGCGCCCCGGGGGAAACAGCCGCCGGTTCAGCCCGTGCGACGTCGGCGAGCCCCGCCAGGAGGCAGGCGACGGCGATCGGCAGAGGGGACTTCGTGCGGGCGCGGCTGAGGGCGCGAGATGTCTGCATGGATCTCCCCGAACGGCGCGGCATCCTAGGACGGATCGCGGGGGGAAGGGAGGGGGAGAGGACCGAGCTCGGCGCGCGTGCGAGCTCGGCATCGCCGGCGAGGGCGGACGATAGGGCAGCGGGCGTGATGCGCCCGACGGGCGCTACGGGATCTTCGCGATCAGCTGGTGATGCGCGTTCACGCCGAGGTCGCCGCGCGACTCCCCGTGGCTCTTCCCATCGCTGTGGTAGACGAGCAGGACGGCGTTCACTCCCGTCGGCATCTGCGGGCTGCGGACCTTCACGGACGCCGAGCCGTCGCGCCCCGCCTTGAACGAGTTGTGGGTTCCCTTCCCGTCGAGGGGCGTGAAGCTGACGGGCTTGGTGTCGAAGTGGTTCTCGAACAGGCTGTACGTGCCGCCCGGATTCAGGCCCTCGAAGCTCGCGACGATCTCGGCGCCGCCGTTCGCGGCCGGCGTGACGGTCACGTGGCCCGTCGCTCCGAGCCATTTCCCAGCCGTGAACCCCAGCGGCTTCCCCTTGGCCGTGCTCACCTGCGTGTCCTTCGGGTCGCTCAGGAGCAGGGGCCGAAATCCCGCGACGTGCGCGATCCCCTGAGGCCCGACCGCGGCGGGCGCAGCGCCGTCTCGAGCGAAGACCTGGGGATCGAGAGCATTCGGCTGCTTCGTCTCCTGCGAGAAGAAGCCCGCGTGCGTGACGAAGTCGAGCTGGAGCGGCTCCGCTGCGCGCGCGCCCGCAGGATGGAGGAGCGCTGCCGCAGCGACAGCACCTCCGAACATCGAGACGAGCCTTGCCACTCGGCCGGAGAGGCGCATCCCGGCATGGTGCTCCACGTCGAGGAAGTCCGCGCTGCGAAGATGGGCATCCCGCATGGGTAGATGCTCAGGGCACTCGCGCGCGCGCCGCGCGCTCGATCTCGAACACCGCGAGCGTCCGGCGAAGGGGCTCGAGGTAGCGGACGCGGTACTCGGCGGCGCCGACGTCTTCGCGCGGCTCGAGACCCAAGCGGCGCAACCCTTCCCCGAGCTGCGCCCGCTCGAACCCGGTGATCCACGGTGCGTGGCTCGACGCGCTCTTCGCCGCTTCGACTCCGAACAGCGTGGAACGCCCCTCGATCACCTCGGCGGGAACGTAGGTGAACACGATCTCGCTGCCGTGCGGCGCGCGCCCCACCCATTGCAGCACCGCATCGACGGCGGCGCGCGTGACGTACTGTGTGACGCCCTCCCAGATGAAGAACGTCTTCGAGCGGATGCGGACGCGGTCCTCGAGCCGCTCGGTCTCGAAGTCGACCGCCACGTACTCGACGTGGCCACCGAGGTTGCGCGCCGCCTTGCGCTTGGCGGCGATGACGGCCGGCTGGTCCACCTCGACCACGCGCGTGCTCGCGAGCTCGCTCATGCGGTAGGGCCGTGAGTCGAGGCCCGCGCCGAGAATGACGACGTCGCAAGGGAGCGCGGCACGAAGCGCATCGTCGATGAAGCGGGTACGACAGACCATGCCGCCGTACAGGCCCGGCACCCTCTGCTCGAGGGCCCGCTGGAGCGCTCCGCGCAGCGGTCTCGCCCGCAACAGCGCCCGGGCCACGGGAGGCAACAACTGCAGGGTCACGGTGTCGTCGAAGAGCCGCTGTTGGGGGCGGACGAATGCCTCCATCGCCTTCATGAAAGCCGCTCCGTAGGCGGTCCTGCCGACGCTCGGTGACGCCATCGCGGGCGCAATTCTACCGAAGAGCCGAGCCGGCGCTCGTGGGGTGCCCCCCTCCCTCCAGGGAGCCCGTTCGGCGGCGCTGGACCGGCTTCATCCCAGCTCGGAGTGATGCGAGCGGGCGGCGCGTGGCCTCCGGCACGCGTCGCGATGGCGGCCAGGATGGTCGGTCGATAATGACCCCGCCGTGGCGGCGGTCGACATCCGCGGCGTGAGGAAGTCGTTCGGGCCGACGGAGGTCATCCACGGCGTCGACGTGCACATCGAGGACGGGGCGTTCGTCGTCCTGGTCGGGCCGTCGGGCTGCGGGAAGTCCACCCTCCTGCGGATGATCGCCGGGCTCGAGGAGATCACGGTGGGTGAGATCGCGATCGGGGGCCGGGTGGTCAACCACGTCCCCCCCAAGGATCGCGACATCGCGATGGTGTTCCAGAACTACGCGCTCTACCCGCACATGAAGGTCTTCGACAACATGGCCTTCAGCCTGCGGCTCGCGAAGACGGACCCGAAGGCCATCCGCGAGCGCGTCCACCGCGCGGCGGAGATCCTCGGGCTCACCGAGCTGCTCGAGCGCTACCCGCGACAGCTCTCCGGCG
>Ga0306924_10004891_pt1 | contig 13146 bp, 10 predicted proteins | sample sta12Can44000111_FD_203756 | JGI IMG/M metagenome (GOLD analysis project Ga0306924, IMG submission 203756) | Lab enrichment of tropical soil microbial communities from Luquillo Experimental Forest, Puerto Rico - statanox.12C.anox.44.000.111 (v2)... | ecosystem: Environmental > Terrestrial >... | reverse complement strand
GCCCTGGATCTCGACCCGACTCGATACATCCCGCACGTGCCGGCCGAGCAACGCGCAGGCCGCTGCCGTGGCGACGGCGTCGCCAGGGCTGCACGAGCACCACTCGTGCGTTCGCATCTAACCTGCGCTAGCGCAGGCGACGCTGTGCGCGACACGGAGCAGGTACGTGCCTCCCGGGAACGTCGCGTGTCGCCCCGCGCGCCTCGCGGCCCATGCGGCGCGGTACGCACGCAAGAACTCGACGAGCCGCCCGAGCGCCTCGATGCGCTTCCATTTGTCGCGCGAAGCGATTCGCGGGTTGAGCCCGCGCCTTGGCTCCCCCGGCCTCGGCTGGGCGGTCGGCCTCTGCGCGAGCACTCGTTCCACCCCGAGGAACTCGCGATTCGCGGCGTGCGCCTGTGCCTCGTGCTCGGCCAGGGCAGCCACGAGCTGGTCACGGAAGGCGTCGGGCGCGGCGAAACCGGGAGGCGCCGTGAGCTGCAGAGATACCTTCTCGGGAAGAGAACCGTTCGGATGGAAGAATTGCTTGGGGCGGTTCACCTCGAGGCGATCGCCACCGATCTGCTCGGGCGCCGACCACAGGCCTGGCCATAGCCGACCAAGACGGACCAGGGAGGCTGCGACGGGGTTCGCGAGCACGTATGCGGTCTTGTCCAAGACGTCGGCCGCCGAGACGAGCGTCACGGCGCTGTAGCTGTTCGGAGCCCAGAACGTCTCCCATCGGCCGAGCGATGCGTTGATGGCGCGAGCGACGAGAGCGTCCAGGTACTGGTGGAAGGCGGGCAGCCGCGCGTGCGGGTCGGTCACGACCAGGTGGAAATGGTTCGACAGGACGCGGAACGCGTGGACCTGGACGCCGAACCGCTGCGCGGCGATCGCGAGCACGTAGGAGAAGATCTCGTTTACCAGCTTCGAGGGCCTGAGCAGGAACTGGCGCTGCGCGCATCTTCGCGTGACGAGGTAGGTCGTCCCCGGCAGAACCTGGCGCGGCGCGGTCATGACGACCGACGCATGGCAGGGACCGTGCCTGAAGGAATCCGCGTCCCCACAGAGCACTTCTCACGCGAACCGGCCGCTGCGCGTCCGCAGCGGCCGATTCGCGGAACTCTCGGTCTGGGCCCTCCGGTCTGGGCCCTCGCGGAACTCTCGGTCTGGGCCCTCGGAACTCTCGGTCTGGGCCCTGGATCCGTTCGACGACGACGCCCGCTACTTCTTGCTCATCACCGGCGCGGCGTCCGGGTGGCAGGTCTTGCAGTTCGAGGTGCCGAGGCTGTTGTTGAGCCGCACCTGGTCCGGCGTGGGCGGCGGCGGCGCGTCCAGGTGGCAGTGCACGCAGTCCGCATACTCCGGCGGGTTGGACGTGTAGAGCGGCAGGTACTTCTGCCCGGGCACGTGGCGGTTCAGGATCGTCGCCGCCATCTTCCCCACGTCGCCCGTGAGCTTTCCGCAGCGCGTCTTGCGATCGGTCGAGCCCGCCAGCTTGCCCGACGCCTTGCACCACTCCGACACGGAGATGTGGCAGAGGGGCGAGGCGGACATGCTCTGTGCCTGGTTCGGGTAGGGCCGCTTCGCGTCGAGGTAGTCCATCTCCGTCGAAGGGAGCGCGGTCTCCTGGTACCAGCGGATGAGATCGGTCCCCATCTCGACGTTCGCCTCGGGCGCGGCGAGCGCGAAGATGTTCATGCAGCCGACGAGCGCGCCGCAGAGCGTCCCCGACTCGACGCACCCGGTCTTGCCCCACTTGAACAGATCGAGCGGCAGCGTCTCCCACGGCGAGCCCGGGCCGAGCCCGCGGATGATCTCCGCGATGAGCGACGAGGCCGTGCCGTACGAGCACCCGTAGTTCTGGTTCCGGAACGGGTCGGTCGCCCAGTACCCCCAGTAGCCCGCGTCCCGGACCCGGTTCACGTCGAGCACCGGCACCGACCACGGCACCGGCGTCGCCGCCGCCTCCGCCTTGCTCGGCGCCGCCAGCGCCGCGACGACCGTCCCGCCCGCCATCGCACTGGTGGTCAGCACGCCCGCGCGGGCGATGAACGACCTTCTCGAGAGATTCTCATTCGCCTGCTTCGTCATGGGTTCCTCCTGCTTGCGCGAGCTGCCGCTCAGTCGATGACGGTCACGTGCACGGCGCAGCCCATGCACGGATCGAACGAGTGGATGATCCGGTAGACCTCGATCGGCTGCGTCCGGTCTGCGATCTGGACGCCGAGGAGCGACTGCTCGATGGGGCCCGCGAGCTGCCGGTCGTCGCGCGGCGACGCGTTCCAGGCGGTAGGGGTGATGATCCGGTACCGGGTGACCTGGCCGCCCGAGTAGTCGATCCAGTGCGCGAGCGCGCCGCGCGGCGCCTCGGAGAGCGCGAGCGCCGAGCCGGAGCTCGGGATCGAGGCGGGCGCCTGGTAGTGGCTGCCGTCGTACGCAAGGCCGTCCAGCCAGCCGCGCATCGCGGCCGCGACCTTGCCGGTCTCGTATGCGCTCGCGAGCAGCCGGTCCATGACCGACACGCCGCCGCGGTAGTTGCCGCTGATGATCATTCGCGCGATCGAGCCGACCTGGTAGACGTCGCCCGCGAGCCGCGGTGCCTTCACCCACGAGTACGCGCCCGGCTTGTCGATGTTCGGCGCGTCGCCGGTGCCGGTCGGGCCGTACCACGCGTGCGCGATCGACTCCTGGATCGAGGCGACGTCGGCGTCCGTGAGGGCGGAGAACGAGCCGCGCTGCGGAGCGCCTTGGGGCTGGTCGGGACGCTCGACGTGGCCCTGCCCGTCGTACTTTCCGGCCGCGAAGAGGAGCTTCCCCGAGCGGTCCGGGAACGCGCCGAAGGAGAGCAGGTTCGCCGGGCCGGCGCCGAGCTGGAAGTACTCGGGGTAACGCTCGGCGACGCGCATCACGTCCGGGATGTAGACGTTCTCGATGAACGAGATGAGGCCGTTCGTCGGGTTGTCCAGGTAGAAGCGGAACTTTGCGACGTTGTCGGTCGTCGGCTGCTGCGTGACCCCGCCGGGCGCGAAGGTCATGACGTGCGGGAGCTTCCCGGCGAAGATCGTGCCCATCTCCTGGGCCGCCTTCCGGTACTCGAGCGCATCCATGTAGTGCGCGACGAGCGTGTCCCGCTCCGAGCCGGAGAAGCGCTGATCCGCGTCGAGCGCCGGCGCGAACGGAGGGAGATCCGGGCCCTGCACGTAGTCGAGCAGCGCGAGCTGGTAGAAGTGCAGGATGTGGTCGGAGACCAGCCCGGCGCCCTGCACCAGGTTCCGGAGCAGGACGGCGTCGCCGCCGACCTGCACCCCGTACGCCCGCTCGACCGCCTCGACCGCGGCGCGCGCGTGCGGGATCGGGCAGACGCCGCAGATGCGCTGGGTGAGGTGGATGGCGTCGCGCGGGTCGCGCCCCTGCATGATGCTCTCGAAGCCGCGGAACATCGTTCCGGAGGCGTAGGCCGCGACGACGCGGCCCGTGTCGCTCACCTCGAGCTCCACCGCGAGGTGGCCCTCGACGCGGGTGACCGGTGAAACCGTGATCCGGTTGGACATGATCTCGAGTCCTCGTCCGCTCAGATGTCAGTGACGACCTTGAGGAGCGTCGCTTCCGGGAACTCCGGCGCCGCGCACCCGATGCACGGGTGGCCGGCCTGCGCGCACCAGTTCTGGCCGTTGTTCCACTTGTGGTTCGGGCACATCGCCATGGTCCACTTGCCGCGGCAGCCGAGGTCCAGCAGGCACCCCGGCTGGCCGAAGGCCGTCGCCTTCGGGAGGTGCTTGCGCGGACAGGTCCAGTGGACCGTGTGCGGGAAGCGGGTCTTCGGCCGGCTGTCGGCGTCGAGCGCGTACTCGCCGCCGGCGAGGAGCCCGGCGACGATCGCGAAGAGCTGCTCCGGCGGCGCCGGGCAGCCCGGGATGTTGATCACCGGCTTCGCCGTCTGGCCGGCGAGGAGATCCGAGAGGGCGACGACGCCCGTCGGGTTCGTGCCGGCGCCCGCGACGCCCTTGTACGAGGCGCAGGTGCCGAGGGCGATCACGCGGTTCGCCCGCGGCGCGAGGTCCGTCACCGCCCGGAGCAGCGTGACCGGCACGCCCTCGTTGTGGCCGATGACGCAGTACGCGCCGTCCTCCGCGGTCGAGACGCCGCCCTCGACCACGAGGATGAACTTACCGTCGTTGTTGCCGGCCCCCTTGTACAGCGCCTCGATCGCGGCCTCCGCGCCCGCCGCCATGATCAGCGCGTCGTACTTCGCGGAGACGTAGCTCGTGATGAGCGTGCCGAACGTCGGGGTGACGAGGTTCAGGGCCGCGATGGAGCACCCCGAGCAGCTCGATCCGTGGAGCCAGATGAGCGGCGCCGCCTCGTCGGCCAGCGCCCGCTCGAGTCGGAAGAGCCCCGTCTGCGACAGGCCCAGCGCCGCCGCGGACCGGGTGCTCCACCGGAGGAAGTCACGCCTCGTGAACATGCCCACGCCTCCTTCGCCACTCGACGCCGCCGTTCACTATCCGTCACCGCTGTCGGGCGCCGCGCGATTGCAGGCAGCGTACGGGCCGCCTCCCCCGTTCGTCCATGTGTCTTTCCGACCACGATGTCCGACCGGCGCGCCGCGCCGCTTTTCGTCGATTGACGATGGGTGACGATGCACTCGCGAACGGGTGATCCGACACCCCGGTGCGGGATTTCGCGCAGCGCGCGCGCACCCCCACCCCGTCAACGTGCGCCGGCATCCCACCTGGGCGCGCAAGCGATTGATCGCGGTTTGTCCAGGTGTTTGCGTCGCCCGGCTCGATCGGGTAGCTGTTTCACCTCGTGAGAATTCTTTCTCGCGCTCATGGAGGCCCTCGGATGAACGTCAAGAAGCTCTGCCTCGCGCTCGCGCTCGCCTTCGCGACGTCCGGCGTCGCCCGCGCCCAGGAGATCCGCATGGGCGTGCTCCCGCGCCTCTCGGCGACGGAGCTCACCACCATGTTCGGGCCGCTCGCGGACTACCTGTCGCGCGAGACGGGCCGGAAGGTGACGCTCGTGCTCGCGAAGGACTTCGCCGCCTTCGAGAAGCAGGTGCGCGACGGCGAGCTCGACCTCGCGTTCGCGAACTCGCTCGTCTACGTTCAGCTGAAGCGGGACGTGGATCTGCAGCCCCTCGCCCTCGCCGCCGAGAAGAAGGGTGGCAGCAAGTTCCGCGGCATCTTCGTCGTCCGCAAGGACTCGGGGATGCAGGACCTGAAGGATCTGAAGGGCAAGCGGCTCATCTTCGTGGAGAAGGACTCGCTCGCGGGCTACTTCGCGCAGGCGCTCTTCCTCAAGAAGCACGGCCTCGATCCGAAGACGGACGTCGTCACGCTGCCGTTCGCGAAGAAGCACGACAACGTGACGATGGCGGTCTTCAACAAGGCCGCCGACGCCGGCGGAATCCGCGAGGACGACCTCGAGAAGATGAAGGGCAAGGTCGACCTCTCGCAGCTCAAGATTCTCGCCTACACCGACTACTTCCCGAACTGGCCGCTCGCCGCCTCGCCGCGCCTCCCGGCCGCGACGCGCGACGCCGTGAGGGCTGCGCTCCTGAAGCTTCGCGCTTCCGACCGCGCGCTCGAGGCGGCCCAGCTCACCGCCTTCGCGCCGGTGACGGACAAGGACTACGACCCCGTTCGCGAGGCGGCGCGCGCGATCGGCATGTAGCGACCTGCGGGGGCGGCCGCGACGGGGGGTAGTCAGGAGGCAACGATGGGTTCGTTCCGCAATTGGCGGCTCCGCACCAAGGTGCTCGCGGGCCTGCTGCTGGTCCTCTCCGTCGTGTTCGCGGCGCTCATGGCGGTCCTCTCCGCCAACGAGCGCGCGCTCTTCGAGCGCCAGCTCACGGGCAAGGGGGAGAACCTGGCGCGCCTCCTCGCCAGCATCTCCCTCGAGCCGATCCTCTCCTACAACTTCGACTACCTCGAGACGTTCGCGAAGGAGGTCGGCAAGGACCCCGACGCGGCCTTCGTGGTGGTGCTCGACCGGGACGGGAAGCCGCTCACGCACGCGTACGAGGAGCCCGCGAGCAAGGCCGGGATCACGACGTTCGACGCCCAGGTCAAGCAGGACGGCGAGCTCCGCGGCACCGTCCGGATCGGCCTCAAGACCGCGGCCATCGAGGACGGCGTCCGCCGCTCGCGCCTGCTCGTCGTCGGCGGCGGCCTCGCCGCGATGCTCGCGGTCGCAGTGCTCGTCACCCTGCTCTTCCGCGCCGTCGTGCTCCGCGGCGTGGAGCGCCTCCGCGCGACGCTCACGCGCGTCGCGGAGGGGGACATCGGGGTGGCGATCGAGGCCAGCGGCGGGGACGAGATCGCGCTCCTCCACGCGTCCCTCGGCGAGACCGTCGGGAAGCTCCGCGAGGTCGTCGGCGGCGTGAAGTCGGCCGCCGACGCGGTGTCCTCCGCGAGCCAGGCGATGGCGGCGAGCACGGTCCAGATGAGCCAGGGCGCAGGCGAGCAGGCCTCCTCCGCGGAGGAGGCGTCCTCGTCGATCGAGGAGATGGCCTCCGCGATCCGCCAGACGGCGGACAACGCGTCGCAGACGGAGAAGATCGCGACGAGCACGGCGAAGGACGCGACCGACGGCGGCCGGGTGGTCGCCGAGACGGTCGCCGCGATCAAGGCGATCGCCGAGCGGATCACCATCATCGACGAGATCGCCTACCAGACGAACCTCCTCGCCCTGAACGCCAGCATCGAGGCGGCCCGCGCCGGGCAGCACGGCCGCGGCTTCGCCGTCGTCGGCGCCGAGGTGCGCAAGCTCGCCGAGCGGAGCCGCGAGGCGGCGAAGGAGATCGGCGACCTCTCGTCGACGAGCGTCCGGCTCGCTGAGAGCGCGGGCAAGCTCTTCGAGCGGATCGTCCCCGACATCCAGCGGACCGCGACGCTGGTCGCGGAGATCACCACGGCGAGCCGAGGCCAGAGCGCCGGCACCGCGCAGCTCACGCAGGCGCTCCAGCAGCTCGACCGCGTCACTCAGCAGAACGCCGCGGCCGCCGAGGAGCTCTCGGCCACGGCCGAGGAGCTCACCGCGCAGGCCCAGTCGCTCCAGGGCAGCGTCGCGTTCTTCCGGATGACGTCCGGCGCCGCGCCCGCCTCCGCCGCGCCGGCGGCCTCGCGCCGGGCGCGGTACCTCCCGAGCTAGGCGCACCTCCGAGATGCGAACGCCCCGGCCGCGCGCGGCCGGGGCGTTCCGTTCTCCCGGGGAGGGAGGGGGCCCCAGCGAACGCTGGGGGAGGGGGGGCCCCCCGCCCCCGCGGGGGGCGGGGCGCCGCCCCCCTCGGCGGGGAACCGTCGCGAACCCCGCGAAGCGGGGCGCGACGGTTCACGGGACCCGCCGAGACGGGGTGGGGCCCCAGCAGCTTTGCTGATGGGGCGTTGGCGCAGCCCCCGTCAGATCAGCCGCTATTCCTCCACGTCCGCGAGGACGAGCTCGCCGTACTTGTCCTTCACCGGGGCGCGGACGCGGAGCAGCTCGTACCACTTCCAGAACGCCTCGAGGAACACGAGCGTCATGAGGATCATGAGCACGATCGAGAGCACGACGTTCAGCCAGAGCCCCTTCGGCAGGTAGTTGTTCGCGATGTTCAGGTACCCGGCCGTCATCGTCACCGGGATCATGAAGATGCCGGGGACCGCCGTCACCCAGGCGTAGCGCGCCTTGCCGAGCCGGATGAGCATCGTCGTGCAGACGATGAGCGCGCTCGTCGCGAGGAGCTGGTTCGACATGCCGAAGAGCGGCCAGATCGTGGCGATGTCGCCCGTGTACACGAGGTAGCCCCACGCCGAGGTGAAGAGGAGGCTCGTCACGATGATGCCGGGCATCCACTTCTTCTCCTCGAACCGGGGGAAGACCTTGCCGAGCATCTCCTGAAGCATGTAGCGGCCGACGCGCGTACCGGTGTCGACGGCGGTCAGGATGAACACCGCCTCGAACATGATCGCGAAGTGGTACCAGTAGCCGGCGAGGTGCTTCATGAACGGCACGGCCGAGAAGATGTAGGCCATGCCGACCGCGAGCGAGACCGCGCCACCCGGGCGCCCCTGGAGCTGCTCGCCGACCGACTGGGCGAGCTCGGGGAGGTGGACGGGCGTGAGGCCGAGCTTGGCGAACGCCGCGGCGGGCGTGTTGATGGCGAAGTAGTCGGCGGGGACGAGCACGCACGCGGCGACGAGGGCCATGATCGCCACGACGCCCTCGACCAGCATCGCTCCGTAGCCGACGAACGCGATCTCCTTCTCGTTCGCGATCATCTTGGGCGTCGTGCCGGTCCCGATGACCGCGTGGAACCCGGAGAGCGCGCCGCAAGCGATGGTGATGAAGATGAAGGGGAAGACCTTGCCCGGGATGATCGGGCCGCCGCCCGCGACGTACTGCGTCACCGCGGCCATCTGGAGCTGCGGGTGGACCATGAAGATGCCGAGCACCAGCATCAGGATCGTGCCGAGCTTCAGGTAGGTGGAGAGGTAGTCGCGCGGGCAGAGCAGCATCCAGACCGGCAGCACCGACGCGAGGAACCCGTACACGGGGATGAGCAGCGCGATCGCGGTGCGGTTCAGCGTGAACCAACCGGAGAGCGTCGGGTTCGCGGCCACGTACGGACCGGCGAGGAGCGCGAGGAAGAGCAGCACGACGCCGATGACGCTCGCGCCCGCCACGTCGCCCGGGCGGATCTTGTACAGGTAGAGCCCCATCAGCAGGGCGATCGGGATCGTGCAGGCGACCGTGAACGTGCCCCAGGCGCTGTGGAAGAGCGCGTTCACCACCGCGATCGAGAGGCCGGCGAGCGTGAGGATGAGGATGAAGAGGACCGCGAACGAGGCGAGGGTGCCGGCCCGCTTGCCGATCTCGTGCTCGGCGATGAGCGAGAGGCTCTTCCCCTTGTGCCGGACCGACGCGAACAGGACGACCATGTCGTGAACGGCGCCCGCGAACACCGCGCCGACGATGATCCAGAGCGCGCCCGGCAAGTAGCCGAACTGCGCCGCGAGGACGGGGCCGAGGAGCGGGCCCGCCGCCGCAATCGCGGCGAAGTGGTGCCCGAACAGCACGTACTTGTTGGTCTTGTGGTAGTCGTGACCGTCGGCGAGCGCGACCGCCGGCGTGACGCGGTCGTCCTTCACGTTGAGGACGTTCCGGGCGATGAACAGGCCGTAGTAGCGGTACGCGATCGCGAACACGCACAGCGCGACGAACACCAGCGTGACAGCGTTCATGTGGAGGGGCCTCCGGGCCATGCGCCCGCACGGGCGCCCGGCAATTAGCGCAGTAACCGCCCCATCCGGTCAAGAAAGCTCGGGGCCTGCGGCTTGCCGCCTCGCGCCATGCGCGCCGGCGCTCGACGCCTCCGGGGGAGCCACCCGCCGCGGCACCGGCCGCCTCAGGCGGCGCGGACGACCACGCCCGAGGCGGTCTCGGCGAAGCGGAGCTCCGGGTGGAAGCGCTCAGCGGTCTGGAGCGCCCAGGTGCCCTCGAACAGCATCACGGGCCGATCGCGCACGTCGAGCAGCACGAGCGCGTCCACCGAGTTCCCGAGCCCGTCGAGATCGAGGGGCTTCCCGTCGCCGCGCGACACCCAGCGTGCGACCTGGTAGCGGACCGGCTCGAGCCGGACGTCCACGCCGTACTCGGCCTCGAGCCGGTACTTCACCACCTCGAACTGAAGCTGTCCGACGGCGCCGAGGATGAGATCGCCGGTGCGACCCTCTGGCGGGCGGTAGAGCTGGACGGTGCCCTCTTGCGCGAGCTGTTCCACGCCGCGGGCGAACTGCTTGCGCTTCAGCGGGTCGATCATGACGAGCCGCGTGAAGTACTCCGGCGCGAAGCTCGGGATGGGGTCGAACGCGAAGCGCGAGCCGCCCGTGAGCGTGTCGCCGATCTCGAACGCGCCCGGATCGTGGATGCCGACGACGTCGCCCGCGAACCCCTCGTCGACGACGCTCCGCTCACGGGCGAGGAACTGCGTCGGGTTCGCGAGCCGCACCTCGCGCCCGGTGCGGACGTGGTGGACCTTCATCCCGCGGCTCATCCGCCCCGAGCAGATCCGCACGAAGGCGACCCGGTCCCGGTGCGCCTTGTCCATGTTCGCCTGGATCTTGAAGACGAACCCGCTGAACTCGTCCTTCGTCGGCGGGATCGGCCCCTGGTCCGAGGCGCGCGCGCGCGGCGGCGGCATGAGCTCGCAGAACGACTCGAGGAACGCCTCGAGGCCGAAGTTGTTGATCGCGCTGCCGAAGAACATGGGCGAGAGCTCGCCCGCCTCGAAGCGCGCGCGGTCGAAGCCGTCGCCCGCGGCGTCGAGCAGGTCCGCCTCCTCGCGCAGCCGATCGTAGCCCGCGTCGTCGAGCTGCTCGCGCACGGTGGGATCGTCGAGCCCGGTCACCTCGACCGGCGGCCGCTCCGCGCCGACGCCCGCGGAGGAGCCCGCGTGGTCGGCGTCGAAGAGGTACACGCGCCGCGCGAGCCGGTGCCACACGCCGCGGAAGACCCCGTCACGGAAGATGGGCCAGGTGATGGGGAAGACGCCGATGCCGAGGACGCTCTCCACCTCGCCGACCAGCTCGAACGCGTCGCGGCCGGGCCGGTCCATCTTGTTCACGAAGGTGAAGATCGGGATCGAGCGCTGGCGGCAGACGCGGAAGAGCTTGCGCGTCTGCGCCTCGACGCCCTTCGCCGAGTCGAGGAGCATCACCGCGCCGTCCACCGCGTGGAGCGTCCGGTAGGTGTCCTCGCTGAAGTCCGCGTGGCCGGGCGTGTCGAGCAGGTTCATCTGGAACCCGCGGTACGGGAACTGGAGCACGCTCGTGGTGATGGAGATGCCGCGCTCGCGCTCCATCTCCATCCAGTCCGACACGGCGCTCGCGCGGCCGCGCTTGGCCTTGACCGCGCCCGCGAGCTGGATGACGCCGCCGTAGAGGAGCAGCTTCTCCGTGAGCGTGGTCTTCCCCGCGTCGGGGTGGGAGATGATCGCGAAGGTGCGACGACGCTCGATCTCGTGCGCGCTCATGGTCCTCGGAGCCGACGGCCGCGCTCCTCGCGAGGCGGCCGATCGGTAAGCAGGAGCCCCGGTCACCTGGAGGCGGTGGCCGGGGCCGCCGGAACCCTAAGGGAAACGCTCGCCCGTGTCGAGCCGGGCTCCCGGGCGGCTGCTCGATCGCCCCCGGCGCACCGCTCTGGGGGACGCGCCCCGGCGCGCGTGCGCGACGCCCTCCCCCCGAGAGGCGTTTCCCGCACTCCCCTCCCCCGCCATGACGACGCCCGAGGGAGGCGAGCGATGGCGACCGGGCGAGCGCAGGACTGGCGGCAGCACGGCGTCCGCATCGTCCGCGGCGACGCGCTCGATCCGAACACGCCCCAGACGCCGGGCATGTCCCGCGCGGCGGCGATCGACCGGGCGCGGGCGGGCGCCGAGAAGCTCTGGGCCGGGACGGTGGTCATCCACCCGGCCGCGAAGACGGGACCGCATCACCACGGCGCGCTCGAGAGCATCATCTACGTCGTGGAGGGCCGCGCCCGGATGCGCTGGGGCGAACGGCTCGAGTTCACGGCGGAGGCGGGCCCGGGCGACTTCATCTTCGTGCCGCCCTGGGTGCCGCACCAGGAGATCAACGCGAGCCGCGAGGAGCCGCTCCGCTGCGTGATCGTGCGGAGCGACGCGGAGCCCGTCGTGGTGAACCTCGACATCGCGCCCGCCGAGCCCGCCGAGGAGGTCCGCTGGACGGATCCGCTGCACCGGTGAGCTCCGCCCGCCACCGCCCGCGCCGGCTCGGCGCGGCGCCGCCGGGCCGGATGGCCTAGCGCGACGGAGGAGGCTTCCTGGAGCGCGGCGCGAAGCGATGTCCCCGACTAGGAGTCCGAGTCGACCGGCGCCGCTCCTCGGCGCGGACGCAGGGCGGACGATGGCGAGCGCGCGATCGCGGCGGACGAGGGCGACACCCGGGCGGATCCTGCTCGCGCTCGGGCTGGCAGCGGCCGCGCTGCACTGCGCGGCGGCCCGGCCGGCGACGGCGCCTGCCGGGCTCGCCGCCGAGCCGGTCGCGTTCCGGAGCGCGTCGGGGAGCCTCATCCGCGGCTGGTTCGCGCGCGGCCGCGCGGGCGGCGGGGCGGTGCTGCTCCTCCACGGCATCGACGCCAGCCGCGTCGAGATGGTGCCCCGCGCGCGCTTCCTCCAGGACGCGGGCTACACCGTGCTCCTCATCGACTTCCGCGCCCACGGCGAGAGCACGGGCGAGGACCCGACCTACGGCGCGCTCGAGAGCCGCGACGCGCGCGCGGCGCTCGCGTTTCTCCGGGCCGCCGCGCCGGCCGAGCGCGTCGGCGTGATCGGCATCTCGATGGGCGGCGCCGCGGCGCTCCTCGGGCCCGGGCCACTCCCGGTCGACGCCCTCGTGCTCGAGTCCGTCTACCCGACCATCGACGACGCCGTGCACGACCGGCTGCGCGCCTGGCTCGGGCCGGTCGGACCGGCGCTCCAGGGCTTCGTCATGTGGGCTCTTTTCCCGCGCCTCGGCGTCACGGCCACCGACCTCCGTCCCATCGATCGCATCGGCGCTCAGACCGCGCCCGTCTTCCTGCTCGCGGGGACGGCCGACCCGTACACGACGATCGCGGAGAGCCGAGCGCTCTTCGAGGCGGCGCGCGCGCCGAAGGCGTACTGGCCGGTCGAGGGCGCCGCGCACGTCGACCTGCACTCGTTCGCGCCCGCGGAGTACGAGCGCCGCGTGGGGGCCTTCCTCGCGGAGCACCTCCGCGCCGGCGCGGCGCGCGTCGTCCGCGCGCTCTCGGGATCGCGCTAGCGCCTCTGCCGTCGCAGGCCGAACAGGACGCGCAGCGGGTCGAACGCCATCACGAGCGCGCAGAGCGCGATCGTGGCCGCGAACGCGACGAGCGCGACCGTGGCGAACGCACCCGGCACGCCATTCACCCCGCGCCGGACGACCGCGTACGCGATCGCCACCACGATCGGGTGATGGAGCACGTAGAACGGGTAGACCATCTCGCTCGCGCGGGAGAGGACCGCGCTGCCGCGCGTGAGGTGGCGCCGCGCCCCGCCGACGATCGCGACGAGCCAGCACCACGCGGCGGCGCCATAGGCCGACCAGAGCAGGAGCGCCCAGCCGGATCGAGCCGGCGGGAGGCGATCGAGGACGT
>Ga0306924_10004890_pt1 | contig 13147 bp, 9 predicted proteins | sample sta12Can44000111_FD_203756 | JGI IMG/M metagenome (GOLD analysis project Ga0306924, IMG submission 203756) | Lab enrichment of tropical soil microbial communities from Luquillo Experimental Forest, Puerto Rico - statanox.12C.anox.44.000.111 (v2)... | ecosystem: Environmental > Terrestrial > Soil... | reverse complement strand
CGTGGAGGATGCGTCGATGATCTATGAAGTCCGCACCTATACCTTGCGCCCCGGAACCATGGCCGAATTCGAGGAGCGCTATGAAAAGCGGCTGCCGTCGCGGCTGAGGCACTCCAAATTGGGAGGCTTCTGGCACACCGAGTTCGGGCCGTTGAACCAGGTCGTCCACGTCTATCCCTATGACGACCTGCAGCATCGCACGAGGGTGCGCACCGCGATGGCGCAGGACGCCGAGCGCAACGCGATGCCCGGCGGCGGCGAGTTCATCGCTGCGCAGGAGGCCGAGATCGTGATCCCGGCGCCGTTCATGCGCGAGCTCGGCAGCCGCAATTACGGCACCGGCAACGTCTACGAGATGCGCACCTACACCTACGCTCCGGGCGACATCCCGAAGGTGCTCGACGCGTGGGGCAAGGCCATCGAGGCGCGCGAGAAGTTCTCGCCGCTGGCAGCCTGCTGGACGAGTGAGCTCGGCGCGCTCAACCGCTTCACCCACATCTGGGTCTACAAGGACCTCAACGAGCGCGCTCGAGTTCGCGAGGAATCGCGCCGACCCGGCGGCGCCTGGCCGCCGCAGGCCGGGGTCCGGCCGATCCGGCAGGAAAACAAGCTGCTGATCCCGGCATCCTTCTCGCCGGTGCGGTAACGGGCTCTCACCCCGAGCGCCATGCGCCCTCGCCGCCTCCGGGCGGCGAGGGCGCCTTCGGGTTGATCGGGCGCCACGGCGCATCATTTCCGAGGAAGTGCGGCTTTTGCGGTGACCGGGCGGATACCCCCGCAATGCCCGGAACGCTGCCGAAATTCACGGCTTTTGTGCGGTACCAGAAGTTCGAATCCATCTCCCTCCAGCGGTGAGTCTGCGAACCATCGGTTCCTAAGCAGCGAAGAGAGGATGCAAGCGTTCGGAGCTCCGTGAGGACTAAGGGTATCGAAATCTGTCGCTCTCCCGGGGGATTTCGCTCGGCGAGTTTCACGGCTGTGAAGCATCCGCGACCTGCACGTAGCCGACATTCCTCGGTGAACGGTCGCCAAGCCTCCCGGATTGCGACGCGATAGGGCGCCAATAACCAGCGCGGCCTCACGGATGGCGAGGCTTGATCTCGCATTCAATCGCACAGCGGATTCGCTTCCGTACCGATGGAGCACAACTCTACCCGAGAACGTTCGGCTCAAGCGGGTCGCACACGGAAAGAGGCGAAGCTATCCAGCCAACAATGATCGAGTTGTACGAGCAATCAGCGCTGGTGCGCGGCCATGCGACGCAGCCAGCTACCGAGGTTAGAAACGAACGTCTATCCATTCCATCGCACCTCGTGAACTCGGTATGCGGTGCTTCGACGTCATCCGAGCTGGTGCTCGCGACCTTGCGCGAACGCCGGCATGGCTCCAGCCACTGCTGTCGTCGCGCCAGGAGCGCTTCGCCTGCGTCGCCAGCGATTCATTTCGCCCGGTAGAACACGAGGTAGGTGTTTCCCTTTCGTCACGGTGTCTCGTGGAGATGCTGATCATCCCGGGGCCCAGTATCTCTTGTCACTCGCCGCGAACGGAAGGTCATTGTTATTCTCACAAATCCCGCATTGATAGACCGGATTTCCGCTGACCGTCGAAGGATCAAAATCCTCCAGCATAACATGCCCACAATGTCCACAAATAAAATCGTCGCCGCCTGTGCCCGACATTTGTTTTGCTGTACGAAGAATCGAACGGTTTAGTGTTTTTACCGGACCGATTGGTATCATCGGTATCGTTGCCATCTTCTTCCCCCATCACACGGCAGCCTGGGATATGGATTCCTCGGAAACACGGGCCAATCAACCCGCGTGTACCGCATGTCTCATTTTTGCCTCGGGTGGGATCTGGCTCAAAAATGGGGCCGAGAAGGCGGGTCTGCGGTGGGTTTATGGGACAGGCGCCGCGTAAATCGTTCGTCTCGCAGCCTTCATGAGGTCGCTTCACCAAAGGCCTGATCCTGTTGGACAGTCTGCGCGCCTTCATTTAAATTAGCTAAGCTAGCGCCGCCGGCCATTGAGGGAGCGCTGCCCTGAGAACGCTAAATTTTGAGCTGCCCGCGGTCTGTTATGTTTCCGTCACAAATGTTTGCAACTACCGGCTCCGGCAAGTGATAGCAGTGCTTTCTTGAGCGGCTATGGCTTCCGTCCCCATGAATTGGTTTTAGACCGCAAAACTGCGACGCGGGCACCTGGCGCGTTGGTTGAGCCGAGGTCGAGCGAGAATGACCTCAAATTATTGCAACTTTTCAATGAGTTCTGCGTTTAGACTGACCGGTCAATCGCCCGACGCCGGAGCGCGCTGGTGATCGAAAATTGACGCGACTGCGAAGGCAGCTTGCGCACTTCCCGGAGCCGGCGGTGCGAGTGTCTGTCAGTTTATTCATTACCGCACCCGAGCACTGTGCCTCGCATCGGCACGGATTGATTGAAGTTTCTCTCCGCCTTAGGGCGCTCTTGGCTAATGATACAGACTTAACCCTCCGACGCTTGGTATCCTTTGAATGCCTGGGAGGATCCGATGGAATTCATCATAGGGTTTCTGCGGGCTTGGAGGGGTGCCGATGGTCAAAATAGCACCCCGAACAGCACCTTGACTTAGCACCCCTTTGTCCTACCGGACGCCCTCCGCTGCGTGACCTACTCGCCGATTCCCTACGATTAGCGGGCGATTCTCGACAGGCGGGCTAGATCACCGACGATTGGCGGGCGATTCGCGACGACCACACGGGCGAGATCACCGACGACATTGCAGGCAACCGCTTTGTATGCGTTCCCATCAAACCGATACACGAATTGATCGCCCTCAGATGCTGAGCCGTGCCTATAGAGCGACAGATCAGGCCAGCCGTGCGTGCTAGCGGATCTGCGTTCGGATCCCCTTGGGACATGGCATGGCAGATGCGCTTGCGCGCAGACCTCCAATGATTGGCCGACATCATCAAGAATCTTACGCCAGCCATTGCCAGCACGAATATACAATAGCATTTCGCCGTTCGCATTTCCAGCTAGGCATGGGCCAAGTCCTTTCACAAGCCAGGCATATTCAGCTCGATTGAGGTCAAACCGCGTAGCACGAACGATTTCTTTCAAGGATAGACCCCATCGCTCGAGGCACGACTTCGCGATGTCTTCTAAAAATCGTCTTTTAAATCGTACTGTGCGTGGCGAGAAGGTCGGACGGAATGTCAGCGGCTTTTTGATCTGCCTCCGGCTGCCCGAAGACCACACCGAATGGCTCAGCGACGATCATTGTGACTACGACGGTAAGGGCAAAGATCTTCATCCCGGCCATAATAGTAGTGCGGATCAGGACCGGGGAGCAGGGGACCCGACGCGGTCTGGCGCTGCGCCGCTCCTCTCGGCCCGCGATGGCAGCGAATTGCAGATCGCGGCAGTGATGTTGTCGTGCCCGCCGGCAAAGTTGGCAATTCGACCAAGGCTCGGTACTGTTCGACCGCCGGGGTCCCCTTGGGGAACCGCGACAACACAGCCGCTAAGCGCGCCGGTTGGAGCGCGTAGTTCCACAGACCGTCGGTGCACAGCAGCAGCGTTTCGCCGGGCGCCGGCGCAACCGTGACGATGTGCGGATCGGGAAGATCGTCCGGATCGCCGAGGCACTGGACGATGGCGTGGGCGTTCGGCGAGCGCGTCGCTTCGGCCTCGCTCATCTCGCCCCGCTCCACCACCCAATTGACCCAGGAATCGTCCCGAGTCAGAAGACGGCCGTCGCCGGCCAGCACGTAAGCACGGCTGTCCCCGGTCCAGCCGACGGTGACCGCGCCCGGGCGGACCAGCGCCGCGACGATCGTCGTGAGCGGACGGCTGACCGGATCGACGCCGGCCGGCACCAGGCTGCATACCGCATCATGTGCCTCGAGGACGGCCTGGCGCATCGCCGCTCCTGCCTCCGCGCCTACCGCGAGGGCGGCAACGAGACTGCCGGCCGCCGCCACGGCAGCGGTATTGGCGCCCCGCGCCGGATCGTGCGAGCTCGAAACCCCGTCGCAGACGACGATGATCGATATAGGAACGCCGTCGCCGGTGATGCCGCGCGACAGAGCGACCGCGTCCTCGTTCTGGCGATGGATCAGACCGCGGTCGGAGACGGCGGCGAGGTCGGGGCCCAAGTCGATCTCGCGGTGGTCGGCCGCAGTTGGCGCGCCGGCGCCCCCACGGGACAAGCCCGTGGGCTGAAGGCCCACGGCAGTCTCGGCGAGTGCGGCTCCACAAGCCTCGCAGAACAACGAGTCTGGCTCGGCCGTGGCCGCGCAGCGCGGACACAACATTCTCGCTCTCCTCTCTCAGAACAGGGTGACCGGGCGCACCCGGTTGGCGAGGTCGACCCAGTGGATCTTTTCCGGCGCATCCTCGGCGAGGTGGGCGCAGGAACGGTAGCGCCGTTCGGCGGCCAAGCGGAGGTCGGTGATCGCGAGCGGGCTGCCGAGCAGGGTGCGGTCGCGGCCGTCCTTGAGCTTGCCGTTCTCGATCAGCTCGATCGCAGCGACGAATAACCGTCCGGCGAGCTGGTGGACGATGCCGCCCTCGATGCCGATCTGCTCGATCGTCTCCGCCGCCTGTTCGAGCAGGCTCTGGTCGAACTTGACGCCGTCCTCGATCAACAGATCGGCGAGCCGGATCTGCGCTTGTGAATAGAGACTCGAGGCCGCGGGGACGCGCCGTAATGCCTGCGCGGCGTCGATGATCGCGTCACGCTCACTGGTCTTGGCGAGAACCCGGGCGAGACCAAAGCAGGCCGAGGTGTGGTCCGGATCGACGCGGCTGACGCGGTCGTAAAACGACGCCGCGGTGCCGGTGTCCGCCTCGGCCTCGGCCGCCAAGGCGATCGCCAGCTTGGGCGCCACCTCGCCCGGCAGCTCGAAATAGACCCGGTCGAACAGCGGCCGCGCCTTGTCGGCGGCGCCGGCTTCGAGCAGCGCCTGGCCCCGGTACCAATGGGCGCGCCAGTCGAATTGGTCCTCCGCCTCGACGGTGTCGAGAAGCGCAAACGCCTCGTCGGGAACGGCCCCGTCGGGGGCGACCGCGACCAAAGCCTCGGCGAGCCGCAGCATCGCTTCCGTCGAATCCGGCCGTCGCTTCGCGATGTCGCGCAAGGCGACGACCCGCTTTTCCGGACGGTTGATGGCGGCGGCGAGGATCAGGTTGGCGGCCGGATCATTGGCGTCGACTTGAGCGCCGGCAACAGACGGGCGAGCGGCGCGGCGGTGCCCTCGGCATCGTCGGCGTCGATCAGCCGGTCGCCAGTGAAGACTCGGCTCTCGGCCGGCTTCGGCCCCTCCTTCAGCGCGACGGTCTCGCGCAGCACGCCATAAAGCTGATCGGCCATCTCGTCGGCGGTCTGAAAGCGCTGGTCCGGGTCGTGGTGCGTCGCCCGCAGCAGCAGCCGATAGAGCGCCTCGTTCTCAACCAGCACCGGCTGCTCGGCCGGGGTCGGCAGCGCAAACTCGTAGGCACCAATTGGCTTGAAATCCATGACGAGGTCGGCGAGCGTGCGGCCGACCGTATACAGATCGGTGACCTCGTTGGGCGAGCCCTCGCCGTTGGCGACCTCGGGCGCGGCGTAGCCGGCGGTGTAGAATATCGGGCCGCCCTCGGCGTCGATCCGGCGCACGCCGCCCATGTCGATCAGCTTTACGTCGCCCTCCTCGAGCATGAAATTATCGGGCTTGAAGTCGCAATAGGCGATGCCCTGGGCGTGCAGATAGGCGAAGGCCGGCAGGATTCCGAGGATGTAGGCGAGCGCCTCAGGCACCGGCAGCGGACCGCCCTCCTTGCGTAGCGACTTGATCGTGCGGCCGCCGACATACTCCATGACGATGAAGCCCTCGGCGCCGTGGGTCACGAAATTGTAGATTCCGACGATGCGCGGATTTTTGACAGCGGCGAGGAACTGCCGCTCGGCGACGGCGGCAGCGGCGGCCTCCTCATCCTTGGCATTGAGCAGTCCCTTCAGCACGACCCAGCGATTCAGCACCGTGTCCCAGGCGAGATAGATCCAGCCCATGCCGCCAAACGCGATCGGACCTTTGACCTCGAACTGCCCGCCGACGATATCGCCCGGCTTGAGCGATGCCTTGAAGTTGTACGGCTTCCCGCAATGCGGACAGAAGCCCTCGTCGCGGTTCACCTTCTGCTCGCAGTGGGGGCAGAACCGCTTGGCTGCCGGCACCTCCGGCCGCTCCATGACGAGCTTGAGCGGGTCCGTGCTCGGCAGCGGCGGCAGCGACATCAGGCCGCCGACGAGGCGTGAGCGAGTGGTGACGGTGGTGCGCGCCGATCGGCTGCCGCGCCGGGTGCCGGAGGCGCCGCGCGTCGCGGCGGAGGTGCCGACGGTCGCCGAGGCGCCAGCGCCCAGCTCCTTGAGCAGGCTCTGCCCGATAGGCGGCTTGCCGCAATCTTCGCAGGCGCCGTCGACGATCCTGCCCGAGCAGCCCAGGCGTTGACAGCGGATTTCGGTGGACGTCATTTCGGCAGAATTCATTTCTCGATCCTTTAATCGGCCGTCAGTCGCGGAAGCGGCAGCGGAGCGGGAAATGTGGCGCCATGTGGCACCCCCGGTCAGCCTCCCCGGATCGCGAGGTTGATCGCGGCTTCATAAGCCGCAACGAGGGCGGCCGCCTTCCTGAGATCGGCCGGCTGTGCATTTAGGGCGGAATTGGCGTCGTCGGCGACGCGCACGACCTCCGGACCGAAGCGCAGGCCGCGCACCGCGTAGACATCGGCCTTGGCGCGCAGCGCCTTGAGGCGACCGCGCAACTCGTCGCGGTCGGCGAGCGGAGCCTGGTTCGCCGCGCAGATCCGACGTTCCGCCGCGAGGCGCGTGTTGCGGGACACCATCCATTTATCGAGACCGACCTTCGCAGCACGCCAACCGCCGTTGCGTAGCGTGTCGTCGAGACCATCGAGCCAGGCGCCGAACTGGGCGATGATCGGCGCGTCGGTGGGACGCAGCAGCCCAGCCGGGTCGACGATCTCGGTGCAGCTCTCGTTATAGGCCGCCCGCGAGCGGCGGCTGACGTCGCGCAGCTCCTGCCATGCCGCGCGCGCTGCGCCGAGGGCGGCCTCGACGGCGGCACGCTCCTGCTCCGCCGCGTCGAGCCGAGCGCGCCAATTCGCCAGCATTGCTGAGGCCTCCTGGACCTTGGTTCCGGCGCCGAGTGGATCGGCGACGAGGTCGTTGGAGAGCGCCTCGACGCGGCCGGCGACCGCGGCGATCTCGGCCGAGCCGGTTTCGCCGATCGCATCGGCACGCGCGGCGAGCGCGCGCGCCTCGTCGGCGATCGCCGCGATGCGCGGCGCCAGCTGCGTCTCGATGCGGTCGAACGCGAGGACGGTGTCTTTGGCGATCGTAAAGATCTTTTCCATCGCCGCCAGCAGCTCTTCGGCGGAGGCCTTGTCGCCGTGCTCGGCGGAGGTCAACAGGCTGCGCTCGGCGAGCGGCGTGTGCGTTGCCGGCAGCGTGATCGAGCGGCCGTCGAGAAGGTCGTCGATCTCGGGGTCGTAGGTATGAAACAATCCCGACTGCTTGCGCAGACCGTCGGCCTGGTCGAGTAGCGCATTCAGCAGCAGATAATCCTTCCACAGTTCGTCGAGCGCCGCGAGCGTATTGTCAATCCGGGCCGCCGTCTCGCCGCTGTAGCAGTCCGGCCGATCGCGCAACCGGGCCTTGATCCGCAGCAGGGCTGAATGATCGTTGATCTCGCCGAGGTTGCGGCTGACCCGGGCGAGACGGTCCTGCCAGCCGGCGAGCTTTTCCGCGATGCTGTCGCTGGTCACGGCCCGCGTGGCGCCCCGCGCATCCCGTCAGACGCCTGCGACCGGGCGCTGGGTCGGACGGCTCTGGTCAGAACCGATACTCGTTGATACGTGGTTGCAAGCCCAGCCAGGCCAGCAGCGCGACGAGGAGCGCGACGGCGGGCACCGCCCAGGGCATCGCTGCGAGCAGAGAGGAGGCGCGCTCGACCTGCGCCTCGAAGTACTTTTGGTTGATAGCGAGCGTGCTGCCGAGGGCTTTGTCGAAGCGCTCGAACGCCCAATCCGATTCTCCCGGCGCCGTGCCGATGTCGAGCGCTAATGCCTGGTCGTGGCGTCCGGCGCGTTCGAAATCACGGATCTGGCGGTCGATGTCGAGATAGCCGGCAAAGGTCCGCAGCATCTCGCTGGCGGCCTCGCGCTCGCCCGGATAGGTGATGTTATTGAGCTCGTCGCCGATCAAGCCCTTGATCCGCTGGGTGCGACCGGCCGTCGCCTCGGCGATCGCCTGCGCCGCCGGCAGGCCGGAGAGCAGCTGCGCCGACTTTTGAATGAAGGCGTCCTCATGGCGCTGCTGTTGCGGGGTGCCGTGCTCGAGCAGGTAGAGGCTCTCCTCGGCGTTGGCGTCGTAGGCGACGGCGCGGGCCTTCCACAACGCATGGATCGAATCGAATGAATCCTGCTTGGCGGCGCGCAGCTGCTCGTTGGCCGTGACGAAGACGTAGACCGCATACACGGCAAAGCCCGCCAGCAGCAGGGTGGCGCCGAGCAACGGCAAATTGATCACTCGGCGGGTGCGTCGGGTCAGCTGAAGCTGGACACCGATCAGCAGCGCGCAGAGCACCCCCGATCCGAGCAGCAGTTCGACGAGCGCGTTGGTTCGATTGGCTCGATGGCCGTCATAGCTCGCCGTCAGGTGTCGGAAATTCGCGTCGTCGAGGGCTGCCGCCGCCGGCAGGATGGTATTTTGCATCAACTCGGAGGCGGCGCGGACGTCGGGCAGCGGATCCCCCGCCAGCCTGGGGCGGGCTTGGCCGACGAAACGGAAATAGACCGGGAGGTTGCTCTGGATCGCGTAAAGCGGGGTCTCCTCCTCGGCGCCGTAGGTGACGTTCTCGCCGGCGGTAATCAGCGCGTGCGCCACCGCGTCGGCATCCTCCTTGAGGGTCCGCCACGACGGTTTCGTGTCGTCATCCTTCGCGAGAATGGCGTTGGCTAGGCTGGCGTTGATGTCGGCGAGGGCGGTGTCGATCTGCTCGGCCGCGACGATCGACGGGACGGTGTCGTGGCCCACCGTCTTCACCGCATCATGAAGGTTCGAGAAGACGGGGGCGGTCAGCCCCCAGAACAGCGCGCTGGCCGCGAAAAGGGTCAGCGTGGCGGCCTCGAGGCGGCCGGGGGGTCGTGCGCAACCGCGCCGCGAGACGACGGACCGGCGAGGGCGCGGCGGCGATCCGCCCCGGAAGGACCGGGATGTGCTGGGCGGGCGTCGCCATGGCTTCGTCTCCGAGAGATCAGCGGGCGCGGATCGTGATCCGGGTCCAGCAGCCCAGGGTCAGCTGGTCGCAATCTTTGAGCGGCATCTGGATCCCCGGTTCGAGCGGGGTCCCGTTGAGGGCGGTGCCGTTGGTGGAGCCCAGCTCCAGCGCGCAGAAGCCGCCGTCATCGCGGCGGCGGAAGCTCAGGTGCCGGTGCGAGACTCCGGGATCGACTATCATGATCTCGGGGCGGATCTCGCGGCGGTCATCGCGTCGCCCTAGCAGATTGTCGTCGAGGTCGAGTGGAAATATCCGTTCGGGTTGTCCGACCGGGCAGGGCTGTGTCGGATCGGGGTCTTTGTCGAGCGACGGGTCGACGGCGACGACCGCATCCCAGCGCTGCGGCACGGGTTCGGCTCCAGGCGGCGGGGCTGGCGCCGATTGGGGCGGAAGCGCGGCTGGAATTTCGGCCGCGACTGCGGGCGGCGCGGCGGCGTCGGCGCCGTGGCCTCGGGAGTGGCGGCAGCTACGGGCGTCGTCGTCGTGAAGTCGTAGCGGCAGACCTCGCAGAACCGTGCGGCGGCGACGCGCGGAGTGGCACAGACCGGGCACGGCTCGTCGGCGGAGGCGGCCGCCGGCATCTCGGGCGCAGTCACAGCGACAGCAGCGATGGTACTGGTGGCGCCCGACATCTTGCTACCGCACTCGGAGCAATAGTCCGGGTCGGTCGATATGTGGCCCTTGGGGCAGCGCAACTCCATGGTAGCCTCCTTGCGGCGGAAACCGTCCCGCCTCAGCCGGTCTTGCGTTTGACGGTGCGCGTGCCGCCCATGTCCAGAACCAGTTCGTCGGCCCGGCTGACCGCCGTCTTGAGGCGGATCGTGCCGCGCGGCGCGTCGACGATGTCGACGACGTGTTTCAGGCGCCGCGTCACCTCTTCGTTGCCCGAATCGGCGGCTATCTTAGCGGCCTTGCCGAGCATCTTGGTCGCCTGGTCGATATCGCCGCGCTCGCGCGCGGCCAACCCCTCGCGGATCGAATCCGCCAGCTCCTGCTGACCGGTATAGTGCGCCACCTGCGGATTGATGCGGGTCGTCAGGGCGTCGTCCGCAGTCCAGGTGGCGACCACCGGCGCGCCGCCGGGGACGACGACATCCCGGCCGCCATCGGCGTAGACCAATGAGGGGCGGCAGGCCAGCATCTCGTCGCCGATCGCGCCCGGCGCGAAGGTCAAGGTCAGGTGGTAGTCGCGCGATTCGTCGGCCCAGGCGCCGGTCGGGATGTCGAGCGCCTTGTCATCCTTGTGGACTGCGAGCGCCGCGAGATCGACGATTTCGGGACTGACCTGCTTGACGGTGGCGACCGTCACGGTCTTGGGCATCCACAGCCGCAGCCGCACATCGGCCACGCCTTTGGCGAGGGCGGCGGCGATCGCCTCGCGGAAAGCTGCCTCCATCATCTCCGCCGTGGGGATGATGTCGGCGTTGCCGAGGAGGGTGTTGGCGATAAAGGTCAGGTCGTCCTTGACCCAGTCGGAGCCGACGCCGCGGCCGTCGCACTGGAAGCGGCCCTTGCACGCCTCGACGGCGCTCTTCAGATGCGGCTTGTCCGGATCATTGTTATCGCCATCGGTGAGGAACAAAGCGTAACGAATGCCGCCGTCGAGCTTCTCGAGCTCCTGGCGCGCGGCGAGCAGCGCCGTCGAGAAGGCGGTGCCGCCGGTGGGCACCAGGTTGCGGATCTCGCGATGCGCCATTTCCTTGTTCAAAAAAGAAGTGGCGCGACAGAGCGGAACCAGCACCTGCGGTTCGTGGCTGAACGCGATCACGCAAAACTGCGTGTTCTCGTCGAGCAGGTCGATGCAGACCTGCGCCGCGTGCTTGGCGGCCTCGATCTTGCCGTCGGTCTGCATCGAGCCCGAACGATCGATGATGAACGCAATCGCCCGGCCGCCGCCGCTGATAGCCACCGGCGGACCCTCGCCTCGCGTCGCGGTGACGGTCAGGATCGCGTCGATGCGGTTGGCGCCGGCGCCGAGATAGGGATTGAAAAAACTCTCGATCTTGAACTGCATGGGTCACCCGAATGTGCCGGCGCGGCCGCGGCCGGCGGCCCTGTCGTGTTGCGGTTCGCTCGCTCAGGCCGAACGCACGATCTGCTCGGCGCTGGCGCGCAGCCCCAGGACGAGGTTGACCTTGAGCGTCTCGATGCGCTTCTGCGCCTCGTCGCGCTTGCGGCGGTTCTCCTCGCTGATCTTGGCCCCCTTGCCAATGGTGTCGAGCAGACGGCCGGCGATCGATTCCAGCGCTTCGACATCGGCGGCGGCATTGCCCTGGCTCAGCTTCGCGTTGGTGTAAGCCTGAGCGAGGGCGTCGGCGCCGAGTTGCCCGATCTCCCGCGCCACTTGGCGGCGTGCGGCGGTCGACGCCGCGGCCTTGTTGATCTGATTGAGGGCGGCGACCTGCAGGATCGCCCCTTTGAGGCGCGGCATGTCGAACAGCATAGCGTCCATGATGTTGCGGATTTCGATCCGAGCGGCTTCCTGGGCGGTGCGGATCTGCGGGATCGCCACCATCGCGTCGGTGATCGCGATGTTCATGCGCACCAGCCGGGTCTCGAAGGCGTCGATCTGCTCGCCCATGTCGCGCAACGCCGAGAACTGTACCGGATCGGGGGGTTGAGTCGCCTCGACCTTGGTCTTCAGCGCGGCGAAATCGCCGCGGGCCTTGACCAGCGCCAGCTCTCCGGCGGCGAGGTAGATCTCGAGATCGCGCAGATTGACCTGGGTTTCGCGGGCGCGGGCGTCGGCGGCGGCATTTTCCGCCTGCAGACGTCCCATTTCGACCGCGGCCTTCCTCTCGATCTGCTCGAGATGCTCATGGATCTGCCTGCGGGTCTGCTGGAAGTGGCGCAAGGCCGAGAAATGCGGTCCGATGATCGGCAGCTTACCGAGGATGCCGGCGATGCCCTCCTCGCCCGAGACCTCCTACTTGATCTTGGGCAGGTTGATCGCCTTGATGTTGGTCGCCAGTTCGAGGATCAGCTCGCCGGCAGCGCCCGCCTCGTCGGTGCGGATCCCCTTCAGCAGGTCGTCGAGGAAGGCATTCATCCGCCGCTGCGGCTCGGCGCCGAATGTCATCACCGAGTTGCTGTCGGCGATCGACACCGTTGCGGCGATCTCCGCAATGCGCTTGTGCGCAGCGTCGTCGAATTTGTCGAGCGATAGGAGCTTGTTGTCGGGCAGTGCGTTGGCGAGCACCGGAAGCGAAAGTACCCCGGTCTCGGTGGTCACAGTCTCGGCCATCTCTCTCTCCGGTCAACGGACAAGCCGGGACACCCGCCCCGCCACAATTGACTTCGCACCGTTTCGCTGAAAATTGGTAAACGGGCCAATCGGCACGGTGCGCTCGCGTTGTCGCGGGGTCGCGAACGGCTCCGCGAGCTGATGGGGAGAGATAGAGAACCGCAGCAGACCGGCCACTCCCCGGATACAGAGGCCCCAACTACGCGACCGAATACGGCCGCACCCGGCTCACGCTGCTGACTGACGAGAGGCGCTGCCCCTGGCGGCGACGGTGGTTCCGGTGAGCGCTATCGCGGCCAATAGCGCGCCACAACCGCCGTTTCAAAAAGCTTCCCGGTCGGTCCGAGAGCCAACCTAACTTAAGGCCTGACGAGCCGCGCGCTCTCATCCCACAGGCGACGCGCAAGGCTGTCGTCGAGCGCCGCCGGGTCGGGGCGCTCGAGAACCTTGCCGACAACATAGCCGCCGTTGAACGGTGTCGCATCGGCGATCGTGGCCAAAAACAACGTGGTCTCGGCCCCTTTCTCCGCACTGATCATAAAGGGTTTTGCAAGCCGCCAGCCGAGTTCGACAAGTCCGCCGCG
>Ga0306924_10004889_pt1 | contig 13149 bp, 13 predicted proteins | sample sta12Can44000111_FD_203756 | JGI IMG/M metagenome (GOLD analysis project Ga0306924, IMG submission 203756) | Lab enrichment of tropical soil microbial communities from Luquillo Experimental Forest, Puerto Rico - statanox.12C.anox.44.000.111 (v2)... | ecosystem: Environmental > Terrestrial >... | reverse complement strand
CCCTTGATCCCGGCCTCGTCCATTGTGGGCAGGTCCGGGAACAGCGTGCTGCGCCGGATGCGCGACACCGCGATCGGGCGCAGTGTGCCGGCGCTGACATGCGGCATGGCAGTCGTGAAATCGGCGAGCATTATCGACACGCGGCCGCCGATAATGTCCTCGAGTGCCGGCGGCGTGCTCTTATAGGGTACGTGCAGCATGCTGACTCCAGCGTCATGTTTGATGGACTCGACTGCGACAATCCCAGCGGTGTTGCCGCTGGCGAAGGTCAGCTTGCCAGGATTGGCCTTCGCGTAATCGATCATCTCTTGGACCGAATGGATCGGCAGTTTTGGATCAACAACCAGCATCAGGGTGAAGCTGCCGACCCGAGTGATCGGCACGAAGTCCTTCACCGGGTCGTAGTTGACGTCCTTGTGCAGATAGGGATCGGCGGACAGCGGCGAATTGGTCGCCATCATCAGCGTGTAGCCATCGGCCTGCTGGTGATGGACGTAAAGCGCAGCAAGCGCGCCGTCCGCGCCGGGACGGTCCTCGACGATCACAGGTTGGCCGAGTGCGGGACCGAGTTTGTCGGCGATGATCCGGCAGATCGTATCGCTGGCGCTGCCGGGGCCAAAAACGGAGATCAATGTGATTGGGCGGGAAGGATAGTTTTCGGCGTAAAGCGCAGCGCTGAAACAGGTGGCTGCCGCGGCGGCCAGAATGAGAAGCAGTTTTCTCATGGCTTTGTTTCCTCCTCCCGATGCGATCGCCGCGCAGGATTTTTTATGGGGTGCGCGACCGCACTCCCTAAATCCCAGAATAGCAGATTGTCATTGATCCTTAAGCGGGCATCGTTGCCGCGGTTCCATTGGTCAGTTGGCGCGGTTGCCAGGTTCGAATCGATCTTTGCATCAGGGCAGGGCGATCATTCCACTCCAGAATTGCTGCGAATTTCCGACGTCGACATCGTATTTCCGTGCGAGCGAGAGCGTGCCTTCCTCAGCGATGCGAAACACGGTCATTCCCGCGGACACAGTCATTCCGTCGCTGCGCAGCATCGGCATGATGCTGGCGGCGACGAGAAGACGCCCGCTCGCATCGATGCCAAAGGTGCGCAATTGCACGCCGCGTCCGTCGATGTGCTGAACCGGCTTGGGTTCACCGCTGTTTTGATCGAGCGCGTAGACGACGAGGTTATCTTCGCCGCCTTGAGAAACTTCTCTGCCGCCCTCTCGCGCCGGAAAGGTCCGGTTGGTCAGGTAGACGAATTTGCCATTGGCATGGACGTGGATCGCCCCCGCACCTTGGCTCGCCGGTGTCTTGGGATTGGACAAAGTCTCTTTGATGAAGATGGGCTCGCGGGAGAGCCCGGTCGCCTCGCTCAGCTCATAAGCGTAAAGTTTGTTCTGGCGTTCGATCGAGACGAAGACCCACGGCTTGGTCGGATGAAAGTCGAGATGCCGCGGCCCGAAACCAGAGCCCTTGCCGGGCGCGATCGACGCTAAATTGCTCAACTTTCCATTATCGAAAGCAAATGTCTTGATCGCACCGGGATCTTCGGGTTTGCTCGTTGTGGAATTATTGCCGCGCGTGACGAGGATGACGCAGCGGTTCGACGGTGTCGCCAGGATCTGATGCGCATAGATGCCGGTATCGAGGTCCGGCTGCTGGGCAACAGGCGCGCCGATGGTGCCGTCACCGCCCAGGCGATGCACGGTAAGCCCGCTCGGATCGTTGTAAGCCGTCAGCAAATAACCGCCGCTGCGATCGAGGCTGGCATGGATCGGCCGCGAGGGCAGCGCCGCGCGCTCGCCATGCGATCGTAGGTCGCCCGTTGCCGGATCGATGGCGAACGCATTGGCAAAATGCTTGTCGCCAGGAACTCCCGGGCCGCCGTTGCTGGAGACCACGTAAAGGTAACGTCGCGACGGGTGCGCCCAAGCATATTGGATATTGGCCGGCAGCGTGGCGGCGCCGCGTTCGCGCAATTGTGCGCCCTCAACGTCAACCTCGAATATTTTCAGGAGCGGTCCGACGCTCGCGTAATACATCGTTTTCGGATTACTCATGGTCATTGTCCCACCTGCCCCTGGCACAAAGATCAAATCTCAACCACCGCGTCCATGGTGACGCGGGCCGGCGCCAAAGCAGCCGCCAGCGCGGCAAGCTGCGTGCGATCGCAGAAAGCTGGAATGATGGTCCGCGCCCGCACAGTTCGCGCCAGCGCCAGCGTGTCGGATAGCCGCGGATGGACGTTCCAGCGCATCCTCTGCGCGCGCCCGTTTTGCGCCAAACGCTCGGCCGGCGTGTTCGGGTTAATGTAGCCGGTGAACAGAATCCCGACTTCGGGCGCGCGTTCGAATTCCGGCAACAGGTACGCCGTCGCACCCGACGCGCCGTCGGCCGAGGCGGCAAGCATCACGCCGCGCGCGCCATCGATCGGGCGCGCCACTTCGGCGAGCCGATGAATATCCTCGGCCAGCCCAGCCTGCAGTGAAATGCCGGCGCCATCGCCAAGCTGCCGCAGCGCCTTTTGCATTGCATCGTCGATGAAAATATCGCGAAAACCGTGCCGCATCAGTTCGAGCGCGATTTCGGGTCCGCGGCCATTGGCCGGCACCGGCAACAATAGCGGACCCTTGCCGAGATACACCGCAAGCTCGCTCCAGCACGCCGCCAGAGCGCGATCGTAATCGCCATAGGAGCAGTCGATCAGCGCGGTGGCGACTTCATGCACCGGCGGGTCGTAGGCATAGAGAGCGGATTCCGCCGAATAGTCGCCGGTATAGAGCAGCCCATCGCCGATGCCAAAATGCAGCCAGACACCGCCGGGGGCGTGGCCATCGCGCCCGGTTTCGAGCGGAATACCGAGCACCTCGGCCGTGCCGCGGATTGGCAGCGTGCGCGCCTTGATCTCGCCGGGCAAGCTCCGCGCCACGATCTCGGTGGCATAGACCGGCGGATTGCCGAGCCTGGAGAGAAGCGAAAGACCGCCAATATGATCCTTATGGCCGTGGGTCAGGATCAGCGCGTCGGCCGGCGCCGCCAAGGCGATGTCGGGCAATCGGCCTGGCGGGGGGCCTTCGACAAGATCGAGCACGAAACGTTTACCTTGCGTCTCGATGGCAAAGCAGGCCGGGCCCTTTTTGCCGACCCCGGAAATAAGCCGCAGCACTGACCGATGCCGGTCCATGATCGTTTCAGCTCTCGTCGCTTTGGGTGCCTGCCTGCCAAGATTGACAAGCCTGCCCACCCCCCCTAATCAACCGCGCAGCTTAGGAAACCGTGCCATGAAAGTCCGCAATTCATTGAAATCGCTGCGCGGCCGCCATCGCGACAATCGAATCGTGCGGCGCAAAGGCCGCGTCTATGTGATCAATAAGACGCAGCGCCGGTTCAAGGCGCGCCAAGGTTAACGGATCGGGCTAAAATCCCCCTTGTCGCTGCTGCATCGGCAGGCTTAGCCGCCGGGCGTGACCGGCCGGCTTTGCGCTCTGTTTTCCCGCTTGCCGCGCGGCCGCGGCAGAATAAATTTATCGGCATGAGCCCACGATTCCCGGTCCTCCTCGTCGCCGCCGCCGCACTGGCGATCCCGGCACTTTCGTCGGCCTTCGCGCAGACCCCGCGCACCTGGCCGTCGCCCTCCACCGCGCCGCAGAGCGGACGCGGCGGCTCGACGTTCAGTCTCGATACGCTGTTCGGAGCGCTCAAGATTGCGCCTGACGACGCGAGCGCCAAGGCGATCGAGGATCGCATCTGGGCGATCTGGATGTCGTCCGACAGCGACACCTGCAATCTCCTGATGAGCCGGGTGAAGGTCGCGACCGACGACAAGGATTACGATCTCGCGGTCAAGCTTCTGGACGCAATCGTCACCATCAAGCCCGATTATGTCGAAGCGTGGAACCGGCGTGCGACCCTCTATTACCTCAAGCACGAATACAGCCGCGCTATTGCCGATATTCGCGAAGTGTTGGCGCGCGAGCCGCGCCATTTCGGCGCGCTCGCCGGGCTTGGGCTGATTCTGCAAGACATCGGCGATGACAAACACGCGCTGGAGGCCTACCAGGCGGCTCTGGCCATCGACCCGCACCTACGCGACCTGACTGACACGGTCAAAACGTTGCGCGAGAAAGTCGAGGGGCGGGATATCTGATCAAGCCTTGACTCTGCTGGCCGCGTGACTTCGTACCCGCGCCTCGCGTAACCCGCCCGTTCCTCCCCACCAAAGCCGGTCCGACTCATGAGCATTGACGACGACAGACGCATCATCCGCGAACTCGTGGAAAATTGGGCACTGTGGCGCGACGCACGGCTATGGGATCGCTTTCGCACGGTCTGGCACGCCGACGGCCGCATGATGGCAACATGGTTCCAGGGCAGCTTCGAGGAATTCATCAACGCCAATGAGCAGGGCTGGGCGCGCGGCGTGCGCATCCTACATTTTCTCGGCGGCGGCGCCATCGATGTCTCAGGCAGCCGCGCGATCGCGCAAACGAAGATGACGATTTCGCAGCGCGCCCCGGTCGACGGCGTCGTCTGCGACGTGGTCTGCACCGGACGGTTCTACGATTTTTTCGAGAATCGCGGCGGGCGGTGGGGGCTGGTGCTGCGCCGGCTGGTTTACGAAAAGGACCGTCTCGATCCGATCGACCCTTCTGCCAAGCTCTCGCTCGATCAGGATCTGCTCAAGCGTTTTCCGGAAGGCTATCGGCATCTGGCTTATTTGCAGACCAAGATCGGCTACAAGGTGAAAACGGATATGGCCGGCCTCGAAGGGCCGGAACTGGACGCGCTCTATGCGCAAGGCGCACGCTGGCTCAAGGGCGAGGCGCTGTAATGGTTCTCCTCCCCATGAACGGGGGAGGAGTTATTGAACGATGAATACGCTCATCGTCATCGCCGTCGTACTCGCGCTTGGCTTACTCGTCACCGCGATCGGTTCGTGGTTGATCGGGCGCGCGCATCCGCCGCGCGGACGCTTCGTCAAAGTGCGGCGTTTGCGCCAGCACGTGGTCGAGCTCGGCACGGCAGCGGGCGACGCGCCGCCGATCGTTCTTATCCATGGCGCAGGCGTCAATCTCGAAGACATGCGGCTTTCGCTCGGCGAACGCCTATCCGCGCGCCATCGTGTCGTTCTGGTCGATCGGGCCGGCCTGGGATGGAGCAAGCGCAAGGGCCGCGACGGCAGTGCGCCGCAGTATCAGGCGGCGATCCTGCGCGACGTACTGGACCAACTCGGGATCACGCGGGCGACTATCGTCGGCCATTCCTGGGGCGGCGCCTTGGCCGCGAGCTTTGCGCTCGATTTTCCGGATCGGACCGCGGCGCTGATCCTGCTTGCATCGCCGTTCTATCCGCTCGCCCATCCTACGACATCGCTTTATGCGCTGTTCGCAATGCCGATCGTGGGATGGATCTATGCACGCTCCTTGGCTCTGCCGCTCAGCCTGCCGTTCGTCGGCTTGGCGCTCGGATCCGCCTTCCTGCCGCAGCTACCGCCACGCGATTATCTCAAGCGCTCGGCTGCGCTGCTTTTGCTGCGCCCTTCGGCCTTTCTTGCCAATGCCCGCGACATGGCCGACCTCAAACGTAACCTCCAACCGCAGCCGGCGCGTTATCCAGGTCTTTCCATGCCGATTGTTGTGATGAACGGGGCTTCGGACTTTGTGGTGGCACCGCAGCTTCATGCTGTGCCCTTTGCTGCAGCCGTGCCGAACGCGAAACTCGTGATCCTTCCCGGCATCGGCCATATGCTGCATCACGCGGCGACCGAACGGGTGCTTGCGGAGATCGAGGGACTTGCGGCAATGATGACGGCGACGAGGTTGCCGAGTGAGCGACAACAATGATGCGGCTTAAAAGTGCGAGCCATCCTGCATCCATGCGCGATTGCAAATCGGGCAGGGAATTTAACGTATCGGCGGCGATCTGCTTCATTACCGCGCAAATGATTGAGCCCGGCAGCTCGGTTCGGTAATGCCCGCCTGTATCCAAGCCCGCAACGTCAAGCTGACCTTTCGCCCGCCGAGTCGCACGGCGGTAACCGCGCTCGATGCCTTCGACATGGATGTCGAGGAAGGCGAATTTCTGTCGATCGTCGGCCCTTCCGGCTGCGGCAAGAGCACATTGCTGAACGTTCTTCTTGGTCTGATCAAACCGGATTCCGGCGAGGTGCGCATCCGCGGCCGAAGAATCACCGGGCCAGGCAGCGAGCGCGCCATGGTGTTTCAGGAATTTGGATTACTGCCGTGGCGGACCGTGCAACACAATATCGAGCTCGGGCTCGAATTAAAGCGAACCGCGGCGGCCAAACGCCGCTCGGTCGCCGAGCGGCTCGTCTCGCTCGTCGGCCTTGCCGGTTTTGAAAATCATTATCCGCACGAATTATCCGGCGGAATGAAGCAGCGTGTCGGCTTGGCGCGCGCGCTCGCCACCGATCCTGACGTGCTCTTGATGGACGAGCCATTCGCGGCGCTTGACGCGCAAACCCGCGACCTGATGCAGGTCGAGCTCCTGCGCATCTGGCGCGAGGCGCGCAAAACCGTGCTGTTCGTGACGCACCAGATCGATGAAGCGATCTATCTGTCCGATCGCGTCCTGGTCATGAGCAAACGCCCGGGCCGGACCAAGAAAATCTTCGACATCAAGCTGCCACGTCCGCGCGAATACGAGATGCGGGTCACGCCGGAATTCAACGCTCTCAAGCTTGAAATCTGGAACATATTGAAGGACGAAATCGTAATTTGAACGATGGCGATGGAATCTGCGGCCACAACCGTAACCTTCATGCAGCGGCATCGCAACGCGATGCTCGGCGCACTCGCCGTTACGCTGTTCTTCGCCGCCTGGCAGGCGATATTTTTCATCGTTCCGCTCAACTCGCTATTTTTCACCACGCCGGAGCAGATCGCGGTGGGTTTCATAGATTTGGTCGAAAGCGGAGATTTGCTGCATGATCTCGCGGTCAGCGCGGTCCCGTTTGGCCTCGGGCTCCTAGCGGCGATGATCATCGGCGTGCCGCTCGGCATCCTGATGGGCTGGCGGGTGCGGATAGGCTACGCGCTCGATCCGCTGCTGACGGTGTTTTATGCGAGCCCGCTGGTTGCGCTCGCTCCTTTGGTCGTGATTTTTTTCGGCGTCGGCGTATCGGGAAAGACAATCATCGTCTTTACGCTGGCCGTGTTCCCATTCATTTTCAACGTCGCTTCCGGGGTGCGCGCCGTCGACCGGCTTTTGATCAATGTGGTGCGTTCGCTCGGCGGTCGCGAGCGGGACATCTATCTTAAAATCCTCTTTCCCAGCGTGCTGCCCTACATCGTCGCCGGCGCGCGCATCGCCGTCGGCCGAGGGCTGATCGCCGTCCTGGTCGGCGAGTTCTTCGCCGCGTCCGAAGGAATCGGCTATGCCATTTCGCGGTTCGGCGACATTTTTGCCATCGACCGCATGTTCGCCTGCATTCTCACCGTCATGGTCATCGCCGTGGTGCTGACCGAAGGCATCCGCTGGGCCGAACGCGCCGCGTTTCCCTGGCGTGCGAGTCAATAAGCGGCAACGACGGGGTCGATAGCGATGGCTGACCGGGCTCTTGATCTTAATATCGGCGCGAGTGCGGGGCGTTTCGCATCACCGGCGTTGCGCCAGCGCCTCGAATCGACCGCGCTTGGCGCCGCAACGATCGCGCTTCTGCTGGTGGTTTGGGAATTGCTGCCGCATGTCCTGCCGATCCAACAGGGCACCAGGCTATTCTTCACGGTTCCAAGCCGGATTTTCGCAACCCTGTGGCAGATGCTCGCCGCCGGCACGATCTGGGCGCCGCTTGGCGTGAGCGCCACCGCATTCGCAATCGGTCTTGCCTTGGCGATTGCCGCCGGTCTTCCACTCGGCATCCTGCTCGGCCGATCGGCCACGCTGAACGCGATGTTCGATCCATTCGTCACCGCGTTCAATGCAACGCCGCGGCTCGTTTTTCTGCCGTTGCTGATGCTGTGGCTGGGGATCGGGTTGTGGTCGAAAATCGCCGTCGTTTTCCTCGGCGCACTGTTCCCGCTCCTGATCAATACGCACGAAGGCGTGCGCAACGCCGACAAGCTCTTGATCAATGTCGTTCGCTCGTTCGGCGCTTCGGGCTGGGATGTCGCGCGTCTCGTCGTCATTCCGAATTCGCTGCCGTTCATTGTGGTGGGTCTGCGCCTCGCAATCGGTCGCGCCATACTGGGGGTCGTGGTGGCGGAGTTCTTCGGCGCTCAGGACGGGCTCGGCGTGGTGATGGTTCGCGCCGCGAGCAGCTTTGACGTCAATGTCGTATTTGCCGGGCTGATCGTCTTTGCGGCGCTATCGCTGGTAATGACCGGCCTGGTGAAGCTCATCGAGAACCGGATGAGCCGCTGGCGCCCGCAACGCGCGGAGAATGAGTGAGCGGGCACACATCCCATGGGCTTGATCATCCGCTCGTCCCCGCGAAAGCTGGGGACACAGCGCGCTTTTCCTATAACTATAAATCGTGGACGCTGTCTGGATTCCCGCCTTCGCGGGAATGAGCGGAAAAGTGCGCTCAATTCGATTTCGCCGGCGGAGCGATATTGGCCGGCACGTAATTCATTTCCTTCAGCGTCGACTCAAGGAGCGATCGCGCCAAAAACTGCTCGGGATCGGGCAGCGGCTTGTCGGCCGGCCACTGTCGCGCGGCAATCATCGTGAGCCGGCGTGATTCCAAAATTTCCCGGAACAGTTCCGGCGGCATCTCGGCGCCGAACGAATCGTGGAGCTGATCCCAGATCAGGCCCGCTTCCTGGTCCGATTTGATGCTGCCGATGTGATGCTCCATCACCTTGATCGATCCTTCTTTATTGGTGCGGAAATACATCACCGCCTTGGCGATCGCGCGGATGATTTTTTTCGCGGTATCGGGATGTTGCTCGACCAGGCTTTGCATGCACCAGACTGTGCCGCCGGCCCGCGGGATGTAATCCCCAGTGCGCAACAAAATTTTCAATCCGGCCGCGGTGGCAACGACGGCATGGGGGATCGACAGCGATGCCGCCTGAATGTCGTTGTTGACCATGGCGGCGATGCGTTCAGGCTCGCCTTGAAACGAGATCACCTTGTAATCCCGTCCCGCGTCCATCTGAAAGAAGCGGTGCAGCACGGCTTGCGCCTCGTCATAGTCAGCGCCGCCGGGACGGCCCAAGCCCAGGGTCGTGGCTTTGAGGTCCTCCGGCTTGCCGATGTCCTGCCGTGTGGTGACGGTCCATTGCGATTTGAGCGATTCACCGACGATGTACATGATCTTGGCGCCGCTCAGCGCCGCTTGTGCGCCGCCGGAGGGAATTGGCGCGCAATCGAGATTCCCCGAAATGACCGCCGACACAATGGAGCTCGGCGGCAATTCGACCAGTGTTGTATCGAGGCCTTCGGCTTTAAAGAAATCCTCATCCAGCGCCACATAGGTCGGAATGTGGAATCCGTCGCCGCCGATGACTTTTCCCATTGTCAACTTGGTCTGGGCGCTGGCGGTCTTCGCCGGCGATACGATGGCCAATGCGATGGCTGCGGCGGAAACGAATACGAAGCCTGGCACCCGCATCAGATTCTCCCACATTGCACTGACGTGGATAAGTTCGGAACGCAAGCCAGAAAGCTTAACACAGGATTTCATTGCCAAGACCAGAAGCCGCGTCCGAGAGGCGGCGTCCCGGCCAGAACGTTGTCATCCATACCCTTGCTTATGCCTGCGGCATTGCGACAATGCGGCTGCCAATGAGGTTACGATGAGCTGCTGCGATGAAACGACCGCCGGCGTGCCGAGCACCGATTTCTCCCGGCGCTCACTGCTCAGGGGCGCAAGCCTGGCCGCAACTGTAATTCCCGCGGCGGCACCCGGCCGTGCAGACGCGCAAACCCGGCAGATCAAGCTCGCCTACTGCAGCCAGCTTCTGTGCGGAGTGCCATACGAGGTCGCGCGCAACGACGGCTATTTCAAGAACCACGGCCTCGACGTCCAGCTCGTTTATACCCGCGGCGGCAATGCCGCGATGCAGGCGCTGATCGGTGGCGCGGTCGACTACGCGGCTACGGCTCTTGATGTGGCGCTGCAGGCTTATGTCAACGTTCACGCCGATATCCGCCGTTTCGCAGTCACCGGACGCTTGCCGCTGTTCGCCGTGGTCACCGCGCCCAAGGCCGCAAGCCAGATCCAGTCGATCAAGGATCTTGAGGGAAGAACCGTCGGCGTTTCGGCGCTCGGCAATGCCGATCATTCTTTAACGATTTATCTTCTCAAAGAAGCCGGTGCCGATTCCACGAAAGTGCAATTTGCCACCATGGGCGTGAATCTTTTCGAAGCATTGCGCCAGGGTCAGGTTGATGCCGGCGTTGTCCAGGAACCCGCGCTGACATTGCTGCGGCGGGCCGGCGCGCGCGTCCTTGTCAATGCGATGGATCTCGACGACGCCAAGCGTTACCTCGGCGGCGTCTACGAGTTCATGGGTGTGGCGGTGCGCGGCAAGGAGGTCGAACAGCGCCGGCCGGAAATGGTGGCGCTGACCGCTGCCCTGGCGGATGCGCTCAAGGCGCTGCGGGCAATGAGCGGACAGCAATTAACCGCGGCGCTGCCGAAAGAGATGACCACGGGGCTCGATCTCAAAGAGTTCGGCGATATTCTCGAGCGGCGCCGCGACGCATTGTACCCCGAAACCGTGAAGATCGATGTCGACGCTGGCAAGCGCGTCGAGCAGAGCCTCATCGCCGGCGGACTTATCAAACCGGGCGCCAATATCGCCGGGCTGTACGACACCTCAATTGCCGGAGGCTGACGCTGCGCGTTCGTGATCTGACGATCTCGTACGGCGGGGAGCCGGTCCTTGAAGGAGCAAGCCTCGCCGTCGAGGATGGCCGCTTCGTGAGCCTGGTGGGGCCGTCCGGCTCGGGCAAATCGAGTCTGTTGCGCGCCGTCATCGGCTTGCAGCAGCCGCTTTCAGGCGCCGTCGAGACCGGCCTGCCGCGTTCGCAGGTCGGCATCTTGTTTCAGGACGATGCGCTTTTGCCGTGGAAGACGGCGCGGGACAATGTCGCGCTCGGGCTTATTTTGAATGGTGTCGATGGCGGGACGGCGCGTGCCGAAGCCGAGGCTTGGCTCGCGCGGCTCGATCTTGCCGGATTTGGGGATCGCTTTCCGCGCCACTTGAGCGGCGGGCAACGCAAGCGCGTGGCGCTCGCGCAAGTGTTGGCGTTGAAGCCCAAATTGATTCTCATGGACGAGCCGTTCGCATCGCTCGATGCGATCGTGCGTGCGCGTGTGGTCAAGGACCTCGTGGCGCTGGTCGAGCGCGAGCAGATCAGCGTGCTTCTGGTCACGCACGATCTGGAAGAGGCGCTCAGCCTGTCGGATGAAATTTATCTCCTCTCGCAAGGACCGCGCGCGCACATCACGCAGCACTACATGGTGCCGATCCCGCGCCCGCGCGATCCGGTTCGCTCGCGCATGCATCCCGCCTTTGCGCCGCTCTATGAGAAAATCTGGGCCGATCTATCGCGCGAGGTGGACCAGCGGGCGGAGGCGGCATGATGCTCGGCGCGGCGCGCTATAGCTGGGTCCGTCAGGTTGTGGCCTTGCTGACTCTGCTCGCGCTGTGGGAGGCAGCGGGACGCGCCGGCATGCTCAATCCGCTTTATCTGCCGAGCCCGAGCCAGATCGGCGCCGCGCTTGTTGACCTTTTCTCTGACGGCCGCATCTGGCCGCATCTTGACGCAACCTTCACCGCCGCGCTCGGCGGCCTCGTGCTCGGCATTGCGGTCGGCGTCGTTTTTGGCGTCGCCGCGGCGCTGGTGCGGTTGGTCGCCGAGTTGCTCGAGCCGGTCATGACGCTGCTCAACGCGGTGCCGCGCGTGATCCTGGCCCCGCTGTTCGTGATTTGGCTCGGCATCGGGCTCGCCTCCAAAATCGCACTGTCCTTCATTCTGGTGGCGGTGCTGATCTTTTTCACCGTATTTACCGGCATCCGGCAGGTGGACCGCAGGATGGTCGAGCGCGTGATCACGCTCGGCGGCGACCGTTGGGCGCTGGTGCGCCACGTTTATCTGCCGTCGGTCACCGCCTGGATCTTGAGCAATCTGAAGATCGCGGTCGGCTTTGCTTTTACCGGCGCGCTGGTGGGCGAGTTCGTGGCGGCGACGCACGGCCTCGGCTATCTCTTGTCCTTTGCGCAAAGCACCTACAACGCGGCGCTAATGTTCGCGCTAATTTTTCTGATCCTGGTCGTGGTGCTGCTCATTTTCGGCATTGCCGGCCGGCTGGAGAAATATCTGTTGCGTTGGCAGTAAGCGCGGCTGCCGACTATTCGCCGCTGCCGCCGGCCACGTATGCGATGCGCATGAAGTTCGTCGCGCCAGGCGTGCCGAGTGGCAGGCCGGCGACGACGATGACGCGCTGCCCCGGCGCGGCAAAACGTTCTTTGAAGGCAATGCGGCAGGCGCGCTCCACCATGTCGTTTTGGTCGCGTGCATCCTCGTCGATCACGCAATGGACGCCCCAGACCACGGACAGTTTGCGCCCGGCGGCGTCGATCGGCGAAATAGCGACGATCGGACATTTCGGCCGTTCGCGCGATACGCGCAAACCGGTCGAGCCGGAGCAGGTCCAGCAGACGATGGCTGCGAGATCGAGCGTCTCGGCGACTTGCCGCGCTGCGGCGGCAATCGCATCGGCGCCGGTGTGTTCCGGTTCGGTGTGCAGCAAGTGAATTGACGACAAATAGGCACTGTCGTATTCGACCTCTTCGGCGATGCGGTTCATGGTCGCGACCGCTTCCACCGGATATTGTCCCGACGCCGACTCCGCCGAGAGCATGACCGCATCGGCGCCGTCGAAAATCGCGGTGGCGACGTCGGAAACCTCGGCGCGCGTCGGCACCGGACTCGCGATCATCGATTCCAGCATCTGGGTTGCGACGACGATCGGCTTGCCGGCGCGCCGGCAGGCGCGCGTCATCTCCTTTTGCACGCCCGGCACCCGCTCCACCGGCATTTCCACGCCAAGGTCCCCGCGGGCGACCATGAGCGCATCGGCCATTTCGAGAATATCGCCGAGCTTGGCCACCGCTTGCGGCTTCTCGATCTTGGCCATCACCGCGGCGCGTCCGCGCGTGAGCTTTTTCGCTTCGGCGA
>Ga0306924_10004880_pt1 | contig 13159 bp, 11 predicted proteins | sample sta12Can44000111_FD_203756 | JGI IMG/M metagenome (GOLD analysis project Ga0306924, IMG submission 203756) | Lab enrichment of tropical soil microbial communities from Luquillo Experimental Forest, Puerto Rico - statanox.12C.anox.44.000.111 (v2)... | ecosystem: Environmental > Terrestrial >... | reverse complement strand
GTTCGCCGACGTGAGCGTGACGATCCGGCGGGCACGGCCGGCCGCGACTGGCCCAGGTGGTCAGCCGGTCGTCATCGCGCTCGGCAGCAACCTCGGCGACCGGCTCGGCCACCTCCAGGGTGCTGTCGACGCCCTGGCCGGGACACCCGGGCTGACCCTGGCCGCGGCATCGCCGGTTTACCAGACGGCCCCGGTGGGTGGCCCGGCCCAGCCGGACTACTACAACGCCGTGCTGACCGCCCGCACCGAGCTCCCGCCGCGCACACTGCTGGCCCGCTGCCAGCAGGTGGAGACCGCCTCCGGCCGGGTCCGGGCCGAGAGCTGGGGGCCGCGGACACTCGACCTGGACATCATCGTCTACGGTGACCTCGTGACCGACGAGCCCGAGCTGACACTGCCTCACCCGCGGGCCGGTGAGCGGGCCTTCGTGCTGGCGCCATGGCATGCGATCGACCCGGACGCGGTGATCCCCGGCCGCGGCAGCGTCGCGGATCTGCTGGCCGCGGCCAGCCAGGACGGCGTGCGCCGGCTGACCGGTGCCAGCCTGCGCCTGCCCGCATGAGGGCCGGGCGGATCAGGTCGAGGCAGGCGAGGACCCGATGAAGCCGACCCGGGTGCGGAACCTGGTTATCGTGGCGGCGGGGTTCGCGATCTTCGGCTGGCTGCTGGCCCGGCTGGTCTATTCGGCGCTGCCGCCGCTGCCGTGGTCGGGCGTGCCGGCCCTGCTGCTGCTGGCCGCCGCCGAGGCGTGGAGCGGCCGGACGGTGCGGCTGCGGCTGCGCGGCCAGGGGGGCCGGCCCATCCCGCCAATCGCGGTGGCCAGGCTGGCAGCGCTCGCCAGGGCCACCTCACTGGCCGCCGCCTTGTTCGCCGGGCTGGCGGCCGGCTTCCTGCTGTATCTGAGCCCGTCGCTGGACAAGCCCGCCTACCGGGCCGACGCCTATGCCTGTGCCGGGACTCTGGTTGCCGCCTTCATCCTTGCCCTAGCCGCCCTCTACCTGGAATACGGCTGCCGGGTGCCGACCCGCGACGACCAGCCCGGCGCTCCGGCGGGCAGTGGCGGTGAGCCGCGCTAGCCCAGCCGGTGGTCACCGGTCCATGTCGCCCACGACGAAGAACACCGAGCCGAGGACGGCGGGCAGGTCCGCGACCCGGCTGCCCGGCAGCACCTCGGACAGCACCTGCACGTTGCTGAACGAGGCCGTCCGCAGCTTCAGCCGCCACGGCGTCTTGCCGCCGTGCGAGACCAGGTAGTAGCCGTTCAGCCCGGCCGGGTTCTCGGTCCAGGCGTAGGCGTGGCCCTCGGGCACCTTGAAAACCTTGGGCAGGCGGGCGCAGACCGGCCCGGCGGGCAGGGCAGCCAGCCGGCTGGCGCATGCGTCGGCCAGTTCCAGCGAGACGCTGACCTGTTCCAGCAGGCATTCGAACCGGGCCAGGCAGTCGCCCTCGGGCCGGGTCACCACCCGCAGCACGCCCGCGAGCTCGCCATAGGCCAGGTAGGGCTCGTCCCGGCGCAGGTCGAAACCCACGCCGCTGGCCCGGGCAGCCGGCCCGCTCACCCCGAACTGCAGCACCTGTTCGCTGCTGATCCGCCCCACGTCGCGGGTGGCGGCGCGGAAACCGGCATGCTGGCGGACCACCGCCCCGATCAGCGGGAGCGCCGCCCGCACCTCGGCAGCCGCCGCATGCGCCCGGCTCAGCCAGCCGGCCGGCGGGTCTTCTTTCAGGCCGCCCACCCGGTTGAACATGTAGTGCATCCGGCCGCCGGAGATCTCCTCCATCACCTGCTGGATCAGTTCACGGGCGGCGAACGCGGCGGTGGCAGCCTGCCCGGGGCTGGGGCTGGCGGCCGCACCCGCGGCGGCAATCTCCGGCGGGTAGCTGCTCAGGAAGGCCAGGTGGCTCAGCACCCGGTTCAGCTCGGCCAGCAGGGTGCGGGCCCAGACCGCACGTGGCGGCACCTCGATCCCGGCCAGCCGCTCGGCGGCCAGCACCACGCCAAGTTCGCTGGCGAATGCACCCAGCCAGTCGTGCCGGTTGGCCAGCACGATGATCTGCCGGTAGTCCCGCACCTCGAACAGCTTCTCCGCGCCACGGTGCACGAAGCCGATGACCGGCTCGGCGGCGGTGATGAGCCCGCCGTCAAGGGTCAGCCGCAGCCGCAGCATGCCGTGACCGGACGGGTGCCCCGGCCCGAGGTTGATGACCAGGTCCCCGGGCCTGCCTGGGGCCCAGCCCCCGGTGACCGCTTCCACCTGGCGCCGGGGCATGCGCACCATGCTCCCATGCGGGCCATGCTGGCCGGGCCCGCCGCCCGGGCAGGCGCCGGCGCAGGCAAGCGGGCGGCGCCCGTCAGTCCTGCCGGGCCGCCAGCCCGGCCAGCGGCGGCGGCACGGGGATGCCGACGGACTGGATCAGCCAGCCGAAGCCGCCCAGCCCAGCCGGGTCGATCAGCTCGGCCTCCTCGCCCGCCTGGCACAGCGCCCGCGCATAACCCACCGGATCGGTCACCGCCTGCCCCGGCGGCGGCCGCCGCCCGGTCACCCCCAGCGCCCGCAGCGCCAGGCGCTGGCTGGTCAGCAGGCTGGCGGTCGCCCCGGCCGCCCGGCCTGCGGCCGCGCAGGCGTCCAGCGCGACACCCGCCGCCAGGTCACAAGACCCGTCGGGGACGGGCCGGACCTGGCGCCCTTCCCGGTAGCCGGTGAGGGTGCCCGACCGCGGCCGGTCCGCCCGCCGGTGCCCGAAGTCGGCGGCGACCGCCAGCCCACGGCTGATACGGCAGACCGCCGCGGCCCACGCCTGGCCGCGGGTCAGCCCGATCTCTGCGCGGTCGCCTGGTTCCCGCAGCGGCCACCAGCGGCGCTGCCATGCCAGGTCGGCGGCTGGCAGCGGCGGGCCGGGCCGTTCCGCGCCGGTGGCGGTCTCGACCAGCAGCAGCCGCGGCCCGGTCGGGGTCAGCTCGGCCACCTCCAGCGGCACGTTGTCCAGCCATTCGCTGGCGATCACCAGGCCGGTGACCGAGGCGGGCAGCCCGGGCTGCCAGCCGATCCGCGGATCGAGCCCGTCCGGCCGGCCTGCCACCTCCACCGCCAGCGGTGCGAGCCGCCCGGCCAGCCCCGGGCTGGTCCCCGCCAGTGTGAGCAGCGTGGCCAGCAGTTCGCCCCGGCCGGCCCCGATGTCCACCACATCGAGCCGGTCCGGCTGCCCGAGCGCGGCGTCCACCGCCCGCAGGACTGTCAGCAGCGCCGCCGCGTACCGCGGCGAGACATGCACCGAGGTGCGGAAATGCCAGGCCGGGCGCTCGCCGCGGGCGTAGAAGCCGGCCGGGCCGTACAGCGCCGCCTGCATCGCCTGCCGCCAGCTCAGCCACACGCCGCCGACTGTAGCGCTGTCGGCCGGCACCGGGCGGCCGTGGTTATGCTGATCAGTGCCGTCCGGTACCCGGTGGCCGGCCTGGGCGCGGCCCGGTAGCCCGCCCGCGCGGCCAGGACTGGAACGAGAGGGACAACTGACGCCATGCCGAACCCGGCCGGACCGCCGGCCCCGCCGCATCCGGCGCGGCTGCGGGTGGGCATTGTCGGCACCGGCCGGGTCGGTGCCGCCCTCGGCGTCGCGCTGGCCCGGGCAGGCCATCAGATCACCGGGGTGTCTGCGGTCTCCGAGGCGTCGCGGCAGCGGGCCGCCAGCCGCCTGCCCGGTGTCCCGGTCCGGCGGCCCCCGCAGGTGCTGGCCGGTGCCGACCTGGTCCTGCTCACCGTGCCCGACGATGTGCTGCCCGGGCTGGTCGCCGGGCTGGGTGCGACCGCCACCGAACTGGCGGGCCGCATGCTCGTCCACACCAGCGGCCGGCACGGTCTCGCGGTGCTCGGCCCGGCGGTCCGGCAGGGCGCACTGCCGCTGGCGCTGCACCCGGTGATGACATTCACCGGCCGTCCCGACGACACCGACCGGCTGGCCGGGATCAGTTTCGGCGTCACCGCGCCGGACGCGCTGCGGCTGGCGGCCGAGGCGCTTGTGATCGAGATGGGCGGCGAGCCGGTGTTCATCGGGGAGGCGGATCGCGCGCTCTACCACGCGGCCCTGGCTGGCGCGGCCAACCACCTGATCACGCTGGTCGTGCAGGCGGCCGAACTGCTGTCGGTGGCCGGTGTGCCCGATCCGGCCCGGATGCTGTCCCCGCTGCTGTCCGCCGCGCTGGACAATGCGCTGCGGCTGGGCGACGCCGGGCTGACCGGGCCGGTGGCCCGTGCCGACGCGGAAACCGTGGCGGAGCATCTGGCCGCGCTGGCCGAGGTGTCACCGGAGGCCCTGCGCGCGTATGTGACGCTGGCCCGGCTCACCGCCGACCGGGCACTCGCGGCCGGGATGCTGGCGCCGCCGGCGGCGCAGCGGCTGCTGGATGTGCTCGCCGGAGTGCCCCGGTGATCCCGATCCTGGCCCGGACCCGGCTCGGGCTGGCCGCCGCCCGCCGCACCCTGCGCTCACCGGTGATACTGGTCCCCACCATGGGTGCGCTGCACGACGGCCACCGGGCGCTGCTGGCCCGTGCCCGGGAGCTGGCGCAACCGGACGGCAGCATCCTGGTGTCCATCTTCGTCAACCCGCTCCAGTTCGGGCCGGGTGAAGACCTGGACCGGTATCCCCGGGCGCTGGATTCCGACCTGCTCATCTGCGCCGAGATGGCGGCCGGCGTGGTTTTCGCCCCGGACACCAGCCAGCTGTACCCGCAGCCGCAGGTGATCACGGTCGATCCGGGGCCGCCGGGGCGGGTACTGGAAGGTGCCTCCCGGCCGGGCTTCTTCACCGGCGTGCTCACCGTGGTGCTCAAGCTGTTCGAGCTGACCCGGCCGGACGTGGCGGTGTTCGGCGAGAAAGACGCCCAGCAGCTGGCCCTGGTCCGGCGGATGACGGCCGACCTGAACCTGGGCATCGAGATCGCCAGTGTGCCCACCGTGCGCGACGCGGACGGGCTCGCGGTGTCGAGCCGGAACCGCTATCTGTCGCCCGCCGAGCGGGCGGTCGCGCGGGGACTGCCCCGGGCACTGCGGGCGGGCTGGGAGGTGCAGGACGCGGGCCCGGAAGCGGTGCAGAAGGCGGCCCAGGCGGTGCTGGACGAGGCGGCCCGGGACCAGCCGCCGCTGGTCACCGACTACCTGGCGGTGGCCGATCGGGAGACCTTCGAGCCGGTGGCGGCCGGCTGTACCGGCCCAGCCCTGCTGCTGGCCGCCGCCCGGGCCGGGACCACGCGCCTGATCGACAATGTGCCGCTGATCCTGGGCGGGCCCGGCAACCCGGAGGCGGAGGTGCGGGCGGGGCATGCTGCTGACGATTGACGTGGGGAACACCAACACGGTCCTTTGCCTGTTCGACGGCGAGACGGTGGCGGAGCACTGGCGGCTGGCCACCGACCCGGTCCGCACGGCCGACGAGCTGGCCGTGCTGTTCCGCGGGCTGCTGGCGCAGACCACGCTGCCGAAGGAGCCGGAGATCACCGGCATCGCGCTCTGCTCGACCGTGCCGTCGGTGCTGCACGAGATGCGGGAGATGTGCAGCCGGTACTACCCCGGCGTGCCCGCGCTGATCGTGGAGGCGGGGGTGCGCACCGGGGTGTCGGTCCGGATGGACAACCCGAAGGAGGTGGGCAGCGACCGGATCATGAACACGGTGGCCGCCGTCCACCTGTACGGCGGGCCCGCGGTAGTGGTGGACTTCGGCACCTCGACCAACTTCGACGCGGTCAGCGCCAGGGGTGAGTTCGTCGGCGGTGCGCTGGCCCCGGGGATCGAGATCTCGGTGGATGCCCTCTCCCGGCGGGCCGCGCAGCTGCTCAAGGTGGAACTGGCCAGGCCCGGCCGGGTGATCGGGAAGAACACCGTGGAGGCGCTGCAGTCCGGCATCATCTTTGGTTTCGCCGGACAGGTGGAGGGCATCGCCACCCGGATGCGGAAGGAACTGGCGCCCGATGACCCGGGGTCGGTGACGGTGATCGCCACCGGCGGGCTGGCCCCGCTGGTACTGGACGAGATCAACGTGATCGACGCCTACGAGCCGTGGCTGACCCTGATCGGGCTGCGCCTGGTCTACGAGCGCAACCTGGGCCCGGCTGGCTGACGATGTCCTTCCCCGGCGGCGGCCACGCCCTGATCCTTGCAAGGAGGTCACAGTGACGCAGGTGGAGCCCATCCTGGCCATGGCCCGCACCGTGGTGGTCGTCGATTGGCCGTCCCGGGACGTCCCGGACACGCTGGCCCGGGCCGGCTACACGGTGCTGGTCAAGGGCGGGCCGGAGCCGGACAGCTATTCGGCCTGCGAGGTGGCTGGCGGCGAGGTCGTGACGCGCCGGGCCGTGGCCCCGCCGGCCAGCGCCGACCTGGTCTACGTGCACCGGCCGGTGGCCGAGCTGCCGGGCCTGGTGATGCTGGCCCAGCGGCTGGGCGCAGGCGCGATCTGGCTCCAGTCCGGGCTGGCCGCGGACGGCAGCAAGGATCCGCACGGCTGCTGGCTGCCGGCGGCGGAAGCACGGGCGGCCCGGGACATCGTGGAATCGGCCGGGCTGGCTTTCCTGGCCGCCCCGTACATCGCGGACGAGGTCCGCCGCCTGGGCACAGTCCGGCGCGATGGCCGGTAACCTCGTCGGGTGGGCGAGGACCAGGCCAAGGCGGCCGGGCCGGCCGGGCAGGCGGGTGCGGCGGAACGGCCGGATGTGCCGGAGCAGATGCGGGTCCGGCTGGCCAAGCGGGCCCGGCTGCTGGCGGAGGGTATCGACCCGTACCCGGTGGGTTACCCGCGCACCGCGACAATCGGCCAGATCCGGGACCGCTACCCGGATCTCGCGGCTGGCACCGAGACCGGTGAACGGGCCGGCCTGGCCGGCCGGGTCATGCTGTCCCGGGTCGGCGGGAAGCTGTGCTTCGCAACCATCCGGGATGGCACCGGCGACATCCAGGTAATGATCTCCGCCGCCCGGGTTGGCCCGGATGCGCTCGCGGCCTGGAAGCGCGACGTGGACCTGGGCGACCACATCGGCGTGACCGGTGAGATCATCTCCTCCCACCGGGGGGAGCTGTCGGTACTCGCGGACAGCTTCGCGATCACCGCCAAGGGGCTGCGCCCGCTGCCGGAAAAGCACAAGGGCCTCTCGGACATCGAGTCGCGGATACGCCAGCGTTATGTCGATCTGATCGTGAACCCGGGGGTGCGGCGGATGGCGGAAATCCGCAGCACCGTCACCTGGGCGATCCGCGACGAACTGCGCGGGCGCGGCTTCCTCGAGGTCGAGACGCCGGTGCTCCAGCGGGTGCACGGAGGGGCGAACGCGCGGCCGTTCATCACCCACATCAACGCCTACAACCTGGACCTGTACCTGCGGATCGCACTGGAACTCCCGCTCAAGCGGCTGCTGGTCGGCGGGCTGGAGAAGGTGTTCGAGATCGGCCGGAACTTCCGCAACGAAGGGGCCGACGCCACCCACAATCCAGAGTTCACGATGCTGGAGGCGTACGAGACCTACGGCGACTACACCACCATCGGCACGCTGACCCGGGAGCTGATCCAGCGGGCGGCCCGCGAAGCGTTCGGCGGCACCGTGCTGCACCGGGCCGACGGCACCGAGTACGACATCGGCGGGGTGTGGCCGGAGAAGACGGTCCACGGCGCGATATCCGGGGCACTGGGCGAGGAGGTGACGCCCGGCACCGGCGAGGAGCGGCTGCGCAAGCTGTGCGCGACGGCCGGCGTGCCCACCGAGCCCGCCTGGAACGGTGGCCAGATCGTGCTGGAGATGTACGAGCGGCTGGTGGAGAAGCAGACGGCCGGCCCGACGTTCTACCGCGACTTCCCGGTCGGGGTCTCGCCGCTGACCAGGGCGCACCGGGACGACCCGCGGCTGGCCGAGCGGTGGGACCTGGTGGCGTTCGGCACGGAGCTGGGCACCGGGTACTCCGAGCTCAACGACCCGGTCGAGGAGCGGGCCCGGCTGACCGCCCAGTCGCTGCTGGGAGCGGGCGGCGATCCGGAGGCCATGCAGCTCGACGAGGACTTCCTGCGCGCGCTGGAGTACGGGATGCCGCCTGCCGGCGGCATGGGCACCGGCATCGACCGCATCCTGATCATGCTGACCGGCGAGACGATCCGGGAGACGATCCTGTTCCCGATGGTCCGCCCGGACTGACCGGTACCCGCCCGGCCCTCAGCCGACGATCCGGACCGCGCCCACGTAGACGCCCCACATGACCGGCTCCACCTTGACGACCTCCCCGAAGTTGGGCGCGTCCACCATCAGCCCGTTGCCGAGGTAGATGCCGACATGGCCGATGTCGGCGTAGAAGAACACCAGGTCGCCGGGCTGCAGATCGGCCCGGGACACGTGCACGCCCATGTTCCACTGGTCGCCGGTGAAGTGCGGCAGGCTGATGCCGACCTGGGCGTACGCCCACACCACCAGCCCGGAGCAGTCGAAAGCGCCCGGGCCGGCCGCCCCCCAGACGTAGGGTGCGCCGCGGCGGCTGAGCGCAGCCCGCAGCGCCTGCGCGCCGATCGTGTTAGCGGTCGGGAGATTGATGCTGGGGTACTGGCCGGTCTGGTTGAAGACGGCCATCGCCTTGGCGAACACCGCGCTGTTCAGCAAGTTGATCTTCTTCTCGGCGGCTTGCCGCCTGACCGCCATCTGGGCGGCCAGTTTCGCCGCCAGCCGGCCCTGCTGGACAGCGGTCTCCTTGGCCCGCTGGGCCGCTGCCACCGCCGCCGCGAGCTGGCTGACCCGGTCCCCGTTCTCGCTCTGCAACTGCTGGACAATGGCCGCCTTGTCCATCAGGCTCTGCGGGTTGCTGCTGGTCAGCAACGCCAGCGTGGTGTCCAGCCCGCCGGCCATGTAGCTCTGGGCGGCGAGCTGGCCAACGCTCAGCTGGCCGGCCCCGAGCCGGCCGATGTCCTCGCTGTAGGTGTGCTGGGCGACGGCCGCTTCGGCTTTGGCCTGCGCGAGCTGGATGCGCAGCCCGTTGTACTGCTCATCCAGCGTGTTGATCTGATTGGACAGCACCCGGGCCTGGGCCACCAGGTCCTTCAGGCTCGGCATGGGCTGGCGCGGCACCGCCGTGCTGCCCGCCGCGGGCAGCACCAGAGTGGCCAGGCTGGCCAGCCCGGCCACGATGGCCGTCCGGCGCCAGCCGCGGCCGATGGCTGCCCGCTGCAGGCGGGGAGAGCGCGGATGACGCCGGAACCGTCGTGGACCACTTTCCCTGTGCCTGCTGACAGGCAGGTGCCCCACGGGGGCTCCTCTCCTCGGGGCGCCACCGGCTAGCCCGGGGATCGGGGTCAGCTGGCGCGGTCGGGTCAGCCGTGCCAGCACGCCTGACTAGCGCCGCAGATTAATGGATCAAGGGCGTGACGCGGACCGGAACGGCAAAAGTTTTGCATCCGGAACGCAACTCCCCAGGGCCTGACCGGCAATGATTCACGGGCTGGCCGGAACCGGCGGAAGTATTCCCACGGCATTGTTGCGGTTAATATGCCGCAGGTCAGGACGGATAACAGAGTCCGGAAGGGGCTGTGATCAGTATGTGATGGGCACTGCCCATAAGCAGCAAAGGCACGCATGGCAGCCTGCGGGTGGTGCCGCTGCCTGGCGTTAGGGGTGAAGCCGCGGGCTGCCGGGCGCCCGCGGCTGCCAGCAGTGCCCAGCGGCTAAGGTGTGCGGACGATGGATTACCTGATCAGGCGTGCCCGGACCAGTGATGTCCGGGCCATCACCGCGCTGGTGGCGCAGAACGTGGGCTCGGGCAGGCTGCTTGCCAAGGCCACCGTCACCCTCTATGAGGATGTGCCGGAGTTCTGGGTCGCCGAGCGCACCGGTGATGGCCTGGTGGTCGGCTGCGGGGCGCTGCACGTCATGTGGGAGGACCTGGCCGAGATCCGGACGATCGCCGTCCGGCCGGATTGCCAGGGGCACGGGATCGGCCACCGGCTGGTGGACGCCCTTCTGGTCAGCGCGCGGGAACTGGCGGTCCGCCGGGTGTTCGTGCTGACCTTCGCGGTCGGCTTCTTCGCCCGGCACGGCTTCACCGAGATTCACGGCACGCCCGTCTCCCATCAGGTGTATGAGGAACTGCTCCGCTCTTACGACGAGGGGGTAGCCGAGTTCCTCGACCTCGACCGGGTCAAGCCCAACACCCTGGGCAACACCCGCATGCTGCTCCACCTCTGACCGGGTAATCCACTGCCACCGGTGCGCGCCGGCCCCCGCCCGGCGACTTTCATTGTTCAGGTACCGGCATACCTGGGATGAATGACCCCGGATATGACAGGGAGGTCGGGAAAGTGGCGGGAGGCCGCGGTCTGCCGGTCACAGCAGCCGGAGCTGGCGATCGGCGGGCCGCGGTGGCCGGGGCGGGGCGGCGCGGGCCAGCAGCGCGGGCGAGATAGCGGCCAGGAACGGGGACGGGCCGGTGGCGGTGACCTGGCCGTGCCGCCGCCGTTCGGCCGCGCAGCTGAGGAACAGGTGTGTCCGGGCGCGGGTCATGCCCACGAACAGCAGCCGCCGTTCCTCGCCCAGGTCATGCCCGCCGGCCTGATTGCCGCTGGCCCCGGGCAGCCACAGCGGCAGCAGGTCCCGTTCGCAGCCGGCGACGAACACCACGCTGAACTCCAGGCCCTTGGCCGCGTGCAGGGTCAGCAGCGTGACCGCGCCGGCCCGTGGGTCGAGTGCGTCGGCCTCGGCCCCGAGCGCGATCTCGGTGAAAAACCGGTCCAGGTCAGCACCGCAGCGGGCGGCCAGTGGCGCCAGCACCTCGGCCCCGGCCAGCACGTCCACTGCGCGCAGCCCGCCACCCCCGTCCGCGGCGCGGGCGGCCAGCCGCCGCGCCGCCGTGGCCAGCCGGGCCGCCACTGGGCCTGCCTCCCCGGCGGCAGCCGCGCTGGCCGCCGCCGGATCGGCGAGCCGCATCTCCCGCACGATCTCCGGCACTGCCGTCCGCCGCAGCAGCAGGTCGTGCGTGCGCTTCTGGAACGGGAACCCGGCCCGGGTCAGGGCCTGGCCAATCGGACCGGCCTGGGCGTCGGTCCGGTACAGCACGGCGATGTCAGCCAGCCCGAGGCCGGGCGCCGCATGGCCATCGGCCCGCCCGGTGTCCAGCGAGTGGAACGAGGAACCGCCGAGCAGCCGGTCGATGGTGGCCGCGATCCAGGCCGCCTCGGCCTGCTCGCTGGGGCTCTCCTGGTAGGTGATCCCGGCCGCCGGGCCGCCCGGGGCGGGCACCGGCGGGCTGCCGACAGCTGCCAGGCGCCGGCCGGGCACGAGCGAGGCCGGCCCGATGGCCTGGAGCGCGCCCGCCACGATGGCCGGTACGGACCGGTAGTTCCGGGTCAGCTGGACCGTCGACGCCGCTGGGTAGTCGGCGGTAAAACGCAGGAAGAAGCCCACGTCCGCGCCCCGGACCCATAGATGGCCTGGTCGGGGTCGCCGATCACGGTCAGCCCGGTGCCGTCCCCGGCCAGCAGCCGCAGCAGCGCGTACTGGTTCGCGTCGATGTCCTGGTACTCGTCCACGCTGATCCGCGGCCAGCGGGCGGCTAGCGAGGCGGCCAGCACCGGGTGGTCGCGCAGCAGCCCCAGCGGCAGTTCCACCAGGCCGTCCAGGTCGACCAGGCCACGCCCGGCCAGGGCCCGGGCGAACTCCGCGCGGTGCTCCGGGCTGGCCACGGCCGAGGCGAGCAGCCGCCGGGCGGCCCGGTCCGAGCCCGCCAGTTCGGCCGCCACCGCCAGCCGCGCCCGGTCATCGGCAACGGCAAAGCCTGCGGGCAGGCCGGCCAGGGCGGCGTGCTCGCGCAGGATGAGCAGGCCAAGCCCGTGGAAGGTGGTGACGGTCAGCTGGCTTGGCTGCCTGGGGATCAGCACGGCCAGCCGGTCACGCATCTCCTGTGCGGCCCGGCGGGTGAAGGTCAGTGCCAGGCAAGCCGCGGGCGGCAGGCCCCGCCCGGCGACATCGGCCGCGATCCGGTGCGTGAGCGTGCGGGTCTTGCCGGTGCCTGGCCCCGCGATGATCATCAACGGCCCGGCTGCCTCCGCCGCTGCCCGCTGCTCGGGATCGAGACCGGCCTGCATCGCCGCGCCTGCTATCTGCGCGGCGCCGGCCGGCCCCGGCTCTCCCCGCCGCCCACGGCCTGGTTCCGGCTGATCCGCGACTGCCTCCGCCGCCGACGGGGCGGTGGCAGGTGCTGCTGCCGGGACAGTCGCGGGCAGGTCGAACAGGGCGGCCGAGCCGGTAAGCTCCCCGCGGCGCAGCAGCCGGATGACCCCATACTCCCCGTCGTAGCCTGCTTCCTTGATCACGTCGCCGCGGCGCAGCCGGGCGATCGCCTCACCGAGCAGGCTGCCGCCGGCCCGGCTGACGTCCGCCAGGTCGGCTGCCAGCAGGATATGCAGTTCCGGGCCGAGCGCCGCGACCAGCCGGTCCACCTCGGTGCTGACCTTCTTGCTGCGCGGGCCGCTGTCCCGGGTTTCACCGACGATGTCGGGCAGGGAGACCAGATGCATGGCCGTCGCTGCCCCGGCCGGCTGGTGACCCAGCGGGCGATCTGCCAATTCCGATACCCGGTGCAGCACCCCGATGGTCAGTGGCTTGCCGCAGGCCGGGCAGATCCCGCCCTGTGCGCTGGATTGCGCGGGCTCGAACCGGATTCCGCATTTGCGGTGCCCATCCAGGTGATAACGGCCACCCTCGGGGTGGAAGTTGAGCGTGCCGGCCAGGCCTGTGCCGCTGCGGAGTGCCGCCGCCATCGCGAAGTAGTCCAGTTCGGTCCCGAAAGTGGTTGCCTCCCGGCCGATCATCGGCGGTGAATGAGCGTCGGAGTTGCTCACCAGCCGGTAGCTGTCAAGCGCTGAGCACATCCAGTTCATGGGCGGGTCCGATGACAGCCCGGTCTCCACTGCGAACACGTGTTCCGCGAGATCGAGGTAGCAGGAGGTGACCGACTCAAATCCCGATTTGGATCCGAGCACGGCGAACCATGGAGTCCAGATGTGCGCGGGAACCAGGTAACACCCTGGACCCGCGGACAGTGTTATCTCCAGCAGGTGCCGGGAGTCCAGGCCAAGGATCGGGCGGCCGTCCGATGCCAGGTTCCCGATCTTGGCCAGGCTGGTGCTGATATGGCTGGCGGCTTCG
>Ga0306924_10004878_pt1 | contig 13160 bp, 14 predicted proteins | sample sta12Can44000111_FD_203756 | JGI IMG/M metagenome (GOLD analysis project Ga0306924, IMG submission 203756) | Lab enrichment of tropical soil microbial communities from Luquillo Experimental Forest, Puerto Rico - statanox.12C.anox.44.000.111 (v2)... | ecosystem: Environmental > Terrestrial >... | reverse complement strand
TCAACTTCTCCGGACAGTCGCTCAACGATGACGGCTTCGCTGATCATCTGGTGAAGAGCATCGGAGCGAGCGGCCTCGACCCCGAGCTCTTCTGCTTCGAGCTCACCGAGAACGCGACGGTGGCGAATCTCGCGCGCACCGAGGCGCTCATGCGGCGCCTGCGACAGCTCGGGTGTGGCGTGGCGCTCGATGACTTCGGCACCGGGCTCTCCTCGCTCTCGTGCCTGCGTCAGCTGCCCGTCACGATGCTGAAGATCGATGGCAGCTTCGTGCGCGATGTGCTGAAGGATGCGCGCGCGGAATCCATGGTGCGTGCCATCGCGCAGCTCGCGCGCAGCATGTCGATCACCACGGTGGCCGAGTACATCGAGACCGAGGCGATCAGCGCACGCATCGCGGAGCTGGGAGTCGATTACGGGCAGGGCTTCGCGATCGGCAGGCCCATCCCGCTCGCGGACCTGCTGACCGAGCTGCCGCTACCGAGTGCCGCCGGCGCGGACGACCCCGAGGCGACCGGTGAGCGCGAGCACATGACCTGGTTTGCGGGCGCGGCACGCTGAGGCCGCGCGGGAACCCCACGGCGTACCGTCGATCCGAAACAGACTGCGAACGTCCCCAGCGAGGTCTCCGCCCATGTCGAGTTGCAAACGCACGCTCATCGCCCTCACCGCGGGGACGTTCCTCGGGTTCTGCGGGGCTCTTACCAGCGGCGTGCTCGCCGACCGGCCGAATACGCTGCCGCTCGGCGAGGCGTCGGGCAGCCGCGCGGCGCTGCCGTGGCAGGAAGCGAGTCTCTTCGCCGAGGTCTACGAGCGCATCAAGCGCGACTACGTGGATGAAGTCGATGACCACGCCCTGATGGAGAAAGCGATCCGCGGCATGGTCGCGGCGCTCGATCCCCACTCGGCCTACCTCGACAGCCAGGAATTCGACGAGATCCGTCTCTCGACCATGGGCTCCTACCCCGGCGTCGGCATCGAGGTGGTGGCGAGCGAGGGGATGGTGAAGATCCTGCGACCGATCGATGGCTCGCCCGCTCAGCAGGCAGGGCTGCGCGCGGGAGACCAGATCGTGCGCATCGACGGCACCGACATCGGTGCGGACCTGGCTGGCGCCATCGCCCACATGCGCGGGGTCTCCGGGAGCGTGGTCGCGCTCACCGTGCACCGCGAGGGCACCCCCGAGCTTCTGGAGTTCGCGCTCCGACGCGCGCAGGTCGAGGTGCACAGCGTACTCGCCCAGAACCTCGAGCCCGGGTTCGGCTACCTGCGGATCACCACCTTCAGTGACACGACGGCACAGGACGTCGCGCGGGCCATTTCGCGCCTCAAACGCGACAATCCCGACGGAATACAGGGTCTGGTGCTCGACCTGCGAAACAATCCGGGCGGCGTCCTCGAAGCCGGAGTCTCGGTCGCAGATGACTTCCTCACCTCGGGGGTGATCGTGACAGCCGATGGCCGCACCCCCGAGGCGCGCTTCCGCATGGACGTCTCGCACGGCGACCTGATCAACGGCGCGCCGATCGTCGTGCTCGTCAACGGCGGCACGGCGTCGGCCTCCGAGATCGTTGCCGGAGCTCTCAAGGATCACGGCCGGGCGCTTCTCGTGGGGCGCAAGACCTACGGCAAGGGCTCGGTCCAGACGGTGCTGCCGCTCTCTCGCGGGGGCGCCGTCAAGCTGACGACCTCGCGCTACTTCACGCCCTCGGGGGGCTCGATCCACGGCAAGGGCATCGTGCCCGATGTCATCGAGGAAGGTCCGGGCGAGCCACCCGCCGAGCTCCGCAGCGATAAAACCGAAGGACCGCTCAGCGAGCGTGATGGGGACGTGCGCCTGGCACTCGGCCTGCTGAAGGAACGCGCCCGCGCACCACGCGTGGTACCGGTCGTGAGCCGCGCCTTCGTCCCTTAGCGCCGCGGGCCCGGTACCGATATCCTGCCGCGCCATGCTGGCGTGGCTCATCGATCTCGTCCTGCACCTCGATCGACACCTCGTCGACCTGCTCGCGCGCTACGACCTGTGGATCTATCCGATCCTCTTCGCAGTGATCTTTGCCGAGACCGGCCTCGTCGTGACCCCCTTCCTGCCCGGGGACTCGCTGCTGTTCGCGGTGGGGGCGCTCGCCGCGGTCGACACCAGCGGCACGCTGTCCGCGCCGGTCGCCACCCTCGCCCTCGGCACCGCCGCGGTGCTCGGCAACACCGTCAACTACAGCATCGGGCGCGCCATCGGACCGCCCGCCTTCTCCGGACGCTACCGCTGGCTCAAGGTCGAATACCTGCGCCGCACCGAAGAGTTCTTCCAACGCCACGGCGGCATGGCGGTCACGCTCTCGCGCTTCGTGCCGATCGTACGGACCTGCGCACCCTTCGTCGCGGGCGTCGGCCGCATGCCTTTTGCGCGCTACAGCGCCTACAACGTCGCGGGCGGCTTCGCCTGGGTGGTGCTGTTCGTGTGGGGCGGGTACCTGTTCGGCAACATCCCCTTCGTCAGGGAGCACTTCGGGCTGGTCACGCTCGCCATCGTCGCGGTGTCGCTGATCCCGCTGATTGCCACACTGCGTCGGACCGCTGCGCCGTGAGGTCAGGGCAGCAGGATGGCGCGAAGCACGCCGATGAGCGCGCCGATGAGCAGCGTCACGTTCGGAACGGCGGAGAGCACGAACCCGGCGTGGCGCGACTCGGCCGCCTGCACGTAGCCGCGGAAATACAACGCCCGGCCGATGATGAAGAGCACGCCGAGGGCCACGGCGGCCCAGGCGTTGACGTAGCGCGCGAACAGCCAGATGGAGGGCAGGAACACGACGAGTTGCTCGAGCGTATTCATCTGCGCGCGAAAGTAGCGGTCGAATACCTCGTGGCCGCTCATGGCGGGGGCCGGCACCTTGTAGAGGATACGGGCGCGCGCGACGCCATAGCCAAACAGCACGAACTCGAGCAGCGCGAGTCCGATCACGAGATGAACGTACGCCATGAGACCTCCGGATTTTGCGGCGAGGATGGCACAATGCCCCCATGGCTGACAGGGAACGCGGGTACGCGCACCGCGTCGACGTTCTCGCCGACGCCCAGGCGGTGTGGCAGGCGCTCACCGACCCGACACAACTCACCCGCTGGTGCTCCCCCCAGGCGGTGATCCGCCCCTGTCAGGGGGGCCTGTTCCGTGCGAGCGTCGATCGAGTCACCGAGTTCGAGGCGCAGATCGATGTGTTCGAGCCGGAACGCCGGCTGCGGCTCCTGTACCTGCCCTCGAGCGAGCTGCCGCGGACCGACACCGTCATGGTGGACGATTTCATTCTCGACCGGGCTCCAGGCGGCACGATCGTGCGGCTGCTCGGCTCGGGTGTGCCGGGGAGCCCGGAGTGGGATACTCAGTACTGGCGGCTGCGCACCAGCTGGCAACAGGCCTTGGCCCGGCTGAAGGTCTTTGTGGAAAAGCAAACCCGAACGGGAGCGCCTCCATGATGGGATTTCTGCTGCGCGTGGTGATCAGTGCGATCGGGCTGTGGCTGGCGACCCAGTGGGTCAAGGGGGTGCACGTCGACAGCACCGGCACCCTGATTCTCGCCGCGCTCCTGCTCGGAGTGGTGAACGCCATCATCCGCCCGATCGCCTTCATCCTGACGTTGCCGATCACGATCCTGACGCTCGGGCTCTTCCTGCTGGTGCTGAACGCCGCCATGGTGTGGCTCGTGGGCGCGATCCTCCCGGGTTTCCATGCGCCCTGGTTCATGCCGGCGTTTCTCACCTCGATCATCGTCTGGCTCACCGGCTGGGTCGGCTCCTGGTTCATCGGGCAACGCGGCTTCGAGCGCTACGCGCGGCGCTGATCGCACTCGTCTGATGGCGCAGCTGGCGGCGGCATGAGCCGAGAGTCGGCCTACGACTACATCATCGTGGGCGCAGGCTCCGCCGGCTGTGTGCTCGCTCACCGCCTCTCGGCGCTCGAGGAGCTGCGCGTGCTCCTCATCGAGGCCGGCGGCACCGACCGCCACCCGATGATCCACATGCCGGCGGGCATCGCCCTCCTTGCCGGCAACCGCCGTATCAACTGGCGCTATCGCACCGAGGCTGAGCCCGAGCTCGCCGGCCGGCGCCTTTACTGGCCGCGCGGCAAGGTGCTGGGCGGCAGCAGCTCAATCAACGCGATGTGCTACACGCGCGGCCATCCCCGTGACTACGACGAGTGGGCCGCGGTCACGACGCCGGCATGGAGCTACGCCGCGGTGCTGCCGTACTTCCTGCGCAGCGAAGATCACCACGGCAGCGGCGAGCACGGCTACCACGGCCACGGTGGCCCGCTCGCGGTGGAGGATCTGAAGTTTCGCAATCCGCTGAGTGCGGTGTTCATCGAGGCGGGCGTGGCGTGCGGTCTGCCGCGAAACGAGGACTTCAACGGCCGCCACCAGCAGGGAGTCGGCTTCTATCAGGTCACACAGCGTAACGGCCGGCGCGCAAGCGCTGCGACTGCCTACCTCGCGCCCGCGCGTCACCGCCGCAACCTCACGATCCGCACCGAATGTCTCGCGACGCGCATCCTTTTCTCCGGCGCCCGGGCGAGCTGTGTGGAATTGCAACACGCGGGCAAACTCGAGCGGGTGCGGGCGGCGCGCGAGGTGCTGCTGTGCGCCGGCACGATCGGCTCGCCGCAGCTGCTGCTGCTCTCGGGCGTGGGACCGGCCGCGGAGCTCGAGGCGCTCGGCATCCGGGTGACCGCCGACAGCCGCGACGTCGGGCGCAATCTCCAGGATCACCTCGACTTCTGCACGCTGAATCAGTGCCGCGAGCCGATCACCTACGACTTCACGCGCGCTCAGGCGTTCGCGGTCGGGCTGCGTTACTTCCTCACCCGCTCGGGGCCGGGCGTGAGCAACGTCGCCGAGGCGGGCGCCTTCGTGCGCTCAGGGCGCGCCGCCGATGAGCGCCCCGACGTGCAGCTGCACTTCGTGCCGGCACAGCTCGATGAGCACGGCCGCAACCGCCTGCCCGGGCATGGCTTCACCGTCCACGCCTGCGTGCTGCGTCCGCGGAGCGCAGGCGCCGTCACGCTGCGCTCGGCGCTACCCGCGGATCGACCGCGTATCCAGCCGCGTTATCTGAGTGAGCCGCGCGATCTCGAGGTGCTGCTCGAAGGAATACGCATCTCGCGCGCCATCATTGCAGCCGCGCCCTTCGCGCGCTTTCGCGGTCGCGAGCTCTTTCCGGGCGAAGGGATCACCACGCGGGCGGAGCTCGAGGCGATCGTGAGACGTAAGGCCGAGACCATCTATCACCCGGTCGGCACCTGCCGCATGGGAGGCGATACTAGCGCGGTGGTCGATCCCGGGCTGCGCGTGCTGGGGATCGAGGGACTGCGGGTCGTCGATGCTTCCGTGATGCCGCGCCTCATTGGCGGTAACACCAATGCGCCGACGGTCATGATCGCCGAGAAGGCGGCGGATCTGATCCTGGGAAGGGCGGCGGGCTCGCCTAGCTCGTTGGCACCTGACGCTGCGCCGGCGGCGGCTGCTCGGTGACGAGCGCCCGGCCCAACCAACGGTAGAGCAGGTAGATCACTCCCGCGAACGCGATGGCACCGAGCCAGACAGCGCCGCTGTTGGCGAAGGCATCACTCACCAGCGAGAGCGGAAAATCCTGGCCGGAGAAGGCGACGAGCGCCGCCACCAGCACCCCGACGAGGCCCTCGCCCACGATCATGCCCGAGGCCAGGAGCACCCCGAGCTGCTTGGTGGCCTCGGGACGCGGGCGTACATCCGCGCGCCGCTCGAAGATCCAGCCGGCGACCGCACCGACCACCACCATGAGAGTGCTTTGCGTCGGCAGATAGATGCCGAGCCCCACGGCGAGCGGCGAGAGATGCGCGCCGGGCTTCAGCCGCCGCAGCAACGCATCGGCGATGATGACCACCACGCCGATCGCGCCGCCGGTCTCGATCAGACTCCAGTCGACGTTGTTCTGGATCACACCCTGGGCGAGCGCCGAGATGAGCCCCGCCTGCGGCGCCGGCAGCGGATGCTCGTGATGAGGACCGGGGGCACCGGCGAAGCCGTAGGCCTTGTTGAGCAGATCGAGTATCGGCGGGATGATCACCGCGCCCGCGATCACCCCGATCACGAGTGCTACCTGCTGCTTCCACGGCGTCGCATCGACCAGCTGTCCGGTCTTCAGGTCCTGGAGGTTGTTGTTGGCGATGGCAGCGGCGGCAAACACCACCGCCGTCACGAAGAGCGCATAGGCGACGAGTGCCTTGCCGGTGTCGACCGAGGAGCCGGCGCGCACGCCGAACACCAGAATGAGCGCGAAGCCGATGACGGCGAGAATGCCAATCCCCGAGAGCGGACTGTTGGAAGAGCCGATGAGCCCCGCCATGTAGCCGCAGACCGCGGACACGAGGAAGCTCATGACCGCGATGTAGAGGACGCCGGTCACCACCAGAAACACCATGTGGTCGCCGAGTCCGCTGCTCGCCACGAACTGCGCGAGCAGCACACCCGCGGGCAGCACGCACAGCAGCGACACGAGCCCCACGATGCCGATCGGGATGTCCTGCTCGGTGCGCGGCAGGAGCGCGGCGTTCCCCTGGGCACGGGTGTGCGCCGCGACCATCGCCGAGCGCAACCCGGCGACCACGGGTTTCACGAGCTTTGCGAGCGTCCAGATCGCAGCTACGCCAATGGTGCCCGCGCCGACGAAGCGCACCTTGTGACTCCAGGTGTCATGGGCGAGGGCGTCCAGCGAGGCAGTGGCCGCATCGGGAGAGAGGGCCGAGAAATGCGGCACGCCCCACACCCAGCCGATGAGCGCGCCCACTCCCATCGCCACGCCGACCCACAGCCCCACCAGGTGCCCGATGCCAAAGAGCGCGAACGACAGGAAGAAATCGAAGCCCGAGACCGCGCGCTCGCCGACGCGGAAGTTGCGCGCTACATCGCTCGCGAAGACGCGTGTGGCGGCGATCAGTGCGAACGCTCCCGAGATCACCGATCCCCACACGAGCGCGGCCAGCCCGGCGCGGCTCTCTTCGACCCCGCGGCCGTGCTCGCCGCTGCCGCACTTGAGGACCTCGGCGCAGGCGACGCCCTCGGGATAAGGCAGATCCGACTGCGTGACCAGCGCGCGGCGCAGCGGGATCGAGTACATGACTCCGAGAATGCCGCCGAAGACGCAGATGGCGCAGGAGACCCAGTAGGGAAAGCCGCTCCACCACCCGATCATGACCATGCCGGGCAGCACGAAGATGATGGAGGACAGCGTGCCGGCCGCCGAGGCCACCGTCTGCACGATGTTGTTCTCCTGGATCGTGGCACCGTGGAGCGCCCGCAGCGCCGCCATCGAGATCACGGCCGCCGGAATCGAGGTGGCAAAGGTGAGTCCTGCCTTGAGACCGAAATAGACGTTGGCGGCGGTGAACACGAGGGTGATCAGCACGCCGAGGATCAGCCCCCGCGGCGTCAGCTCTGCCCGTAATTCCTTCATGTGAGCGTGACCCCCGTTGAGTCGCCACGCGGGCCGGCTCGGGGCCGCCGCGCGATGTACGTGCTTGGCGCCATGGTTACAGACCAGACCCCTGCGCCGCCACTCCCCGCCACGGGGCCGCGGAAATCTGCCTCGCGCAGCGATGCGCGGTATGCTCTCGCCTGCGAGCCGCCCCGGGGGCGCGTCGAACAGGAAGAAAAACCATGGGCAAGGTACTTCTCGGCTTCATCATCGCCGCCGTCCTCGGATTCACGGCGTTCACCTGGCTGACGCTGCACTGGTCGTATTCCGACGGCGAGCGCGCCGGGCTATTGCAGAAGTTCTCCCGTCGCGGATGGATCTGCAAGACGTATGAGGGCGAGATGGTTCTGGCAACCGTGGCCACGGTGAATGCCGAAAAGTTCTTATTCACCGTGCGCGATGCGGACATTGCCAAGCAGCTCACCGGCTACATCGGCGACCACATAACGGTGCATTACGAGCAGCGCAAGTGGATTCCGACCTCATGCTTTGGCGACACCGAGTACTTCGTGACGAGCGTGCAGCGGGAAACCCCCGCGCAGCCGCAACCGCAGACACCTCAGACGCTACCGCAGACACCTCAGACGCAACCGCCAGCAACTCAGTAGTGCCGCTGCCTATTCAGCGCACACCGCCCATCATCCGTTTCACGAACGGGGTCAGCGCCAGCATCACTATCCCGGCGATGAGCCCGTACCAGAAGATGCGCATGAAGAGCGCCGGGAGCGACTCGAGGTGACTCGCGTCGTACTCCCCGGTCAGCTGGCCGGCAAGGTTGCCGCCGAGCGCGAGCGACAGGAACCAGACACCCATCACCTGGCCGACGAACCGTGGCGGCGCGAGCTTGCTCATCGTCGACAACCCCACGGGCGAGATGCACAGCTCGCCGCAGGTATGCAGGAAGTAGGTAAATACGAGCCAGGTGGGCAGCACCAGCTGGCCGGCGAGCACGTGCTGCGCGGCGAAGTACATGACGAGGAATCCGAGCCCGAGCAGCACGAGTGCCACGCCGAACTTGGCGGGGGCCGGCGGATCGCGGCCACGCTTGCCGAGCGCGATCCACAGTGCCGCGAAGACGCCGGCAAAGGTGATCACGAAGAGCGGATTCACCGCCTGCAGCACGCCGGCGGGCATCTCCCAGCCGAGAATGTGGCGCTCGGTATAGCGCTCGGCGAAGAGGTTGAACGAGCCAAACTGCTGGTAGTAGCCCGCCCAGAAGGTGACCGAGGCGATGAATAGCGCGAGCAGCGCGAACGCGCGCCGGCGCTCCGCCGCGGCGAGTCCGGCGAAAAACAGCAGGTACACGAAGTACGCCACCGCGAGAACCGCGTAACCCCAGGAGGCCGCGGTGGCGAGCAACGCGGCGTCGAGCTTCACGCTGCCCGTAAGGGCGAGCACGACAATAACCGCGGCGGCCGCGAGGCATACCACGACCGGGGTCCAGGAGCCGCGCCGCTCGTGTGTAGGCGCAAGTCCCGCACCGCCAAGATAGCGGCGCGTCCACAGGAACTGCGCCACGCCGAGCGCCATGAAGAGCACCGGCAGCGCGAAACCGGATCGCCAGCCAAAAGCAGCGGCGACTATCGGGACGATGAGCGAACCGAGGAACGCCCCGAGGTTGATGCCCATGTAGAAAATGGAGAAGCCGGCGTCACGCCGCGCGCCGCCTTCCGGATAGAGCGAGGCGACGATCGCGCTGACGTTGGGCTTGAGGAGCCCGACGCCCAGGGCGTTCACGACGAGGCCGAGGAAGAAGAGCGCCTGATTGCCGATCGCGAGCAGCGCGCTGCCGGTGGCGATGAGTATCCCGCCGCTGATCACCGCACGCTGTGCACCGAGCAGTCGGTCGGCGATCCAGCCCCCGGGTAGTCCGAGGAGATAGGTACTGCCGAGGAACAAGCCGAAGATCGAGCTCGATGTCTTGTCATCCAACCCGAGGCCACCCTTGGATGCGGCGCCCACCATGTAGAGGATGAGCACGGCCTGGATGCCGTAGTAGGTGAAGCGCTCCCACATCTCTGTCAGGAACAGCGTCGCAAGTCCCGCCGGCTGACCGACGATGGTGCGGGTCGCTACGACAGGGGTTTCGCGCGAGGGCTCGGCGAGCTCATTCATTGTTGGGTTTTGGCCTGCGCTTCGGGGCTCTGGCTACGCGTCAGCAGGCGCGCCATGAGGATGCCGCCTTCGTACAGCAGGTACATCGGGATGGCGAGCGAGCACTGCGAGATGGCATCGGGCGGAGTGAGGAGCGCGGCCAGAATGAAGATGCCGATGAGTACGTAACCGCGGTTCTTCTTGAGCTTCTCGATGGGCACGATACCCATCACCACCAGCAGCACCACCGCGACCGGGACCTCGAAGGCGAGGCCGAAGCAGAAGAACATCGTCAGCACGAAGTCGAGGTAGTTGTTGATGTCGGTCATCATCGCGACGCCCTTCGGCGTCGTGCGGACGAAGAACTCGAACATCACCGGGAAGACGAAGTAATAGGCGAAGGCGATGCCGACATAGAACAGGATGATCGAGGAGATGAGCAGCGGTACCGCGAAGCGCCGCTCGTGGCGGTACAGGCCCGGAGCGACGAACGCCCACAGCTGGTAGATGACGAACGGCATCGCCAACATCAGCGCTACGAAGAACGACAGCTTGAAGGGCGTGGTGAAGGGCGTCATCACGCCGGTCGCGATCAGGTTGCTTCCCTGCGGCAGCCTCGCGATCAGTGGCTGCGCGAGGAAGGTGAACAGGTCGTTCGAATAGTACACACAGGGCAGAAAGGCGATGCCGACCGCGACCAGCGCGCGCAGCAACCGGTCCCGCAGTTCCAACAGGTGCGAGATCAGCGTGCCTTCGGCGAGTTTTTCAGGTTCTTCGCTCATCGGCGCTGCCCGCCTGCGCGGGCCGTCCGGCGGTCGGGTCGGCGCCGGGGGCGCCGGCGGTTGGGGCGGGGTCAGCAGTTCGAACGTGATGGATGGGTTGATCGTGGTGCGCGTAAGAGACTTCGGCAGGCGCCGCGCTCGCTGTGCCGTTGCCCGGCGGTTGCGGCGCCGCGGCGGGGCCGGCGCCTTCTGCGGGCGGAGCGGCGCTGCCGTGTGCCGCAGCGGATGCGCCCGGGGCGGCCGCGGCTACCGGCTCAACCGGCGGCGGCGCGGCGGCGCGCTGTGCTTTGCGCGCCTCCTCGAGCTGCACTTCCTCCTCGAGCTGCTCGCGAAACTGACGCGCCATGGCACGGGCTCGTCCGACCCATCGGCCGAGTTCCGACACCACACGCGGCAACTTCTCCGGTCCCAGCACGATCAGCGCCAGGACGAAGATGATCAGGATCTCCGAGAACCGGCCTTCGAACAGATCACGTGCTCCGTTCGGTCTTGGTGTCGGACTTCTTCGCGACTTCCGGGAACTCCGCGTCCGGGCTCTCGGAGCGGATCTGCTTCGGCGGGGTGCTCTGTTCCTCCTCGCCGTCGCTCATCGCCTTCTTGAACCCGCGCACCGCGTGGCCGAGGTCCGAGCCGACGGTGCGCAGCTTCTTGGCACCAAACACCACGAGCACCACGAGCAGAATGATGACCAGCTCGCGCATTCCTAAACCGCCCATAATTCGCGACTCCACAAGCTTCCGCCCGGGTGGCGGAAAACGGTTGAATCATAAGTCAAAGGAGTGCCCGGAGCCCCATAAGTTCGCGCACGGGCGGGACGCGCATCACGCTCGCAGCGCGTGGGTCGTGAGCAGGAAGGTGACCGGGCCGTCATTGATCAGCGCTACCTGCATGTGTGCCCCAAATACGCCAGCGGAAACAGGGGCATAGGCGCCCTGCGCGCGGGTGAGGAGATCCGCGAACAAGCGCTGCGCCTCGTCGGGGGCGGCGGCGGTGCTGAAACCGGCCCGGGTGCCCTTGCCGGTATCGGCCGCGAGCGTGAACTGCGGCACGAGCAGAAGGCCACCGCCGATCTCACGCAGCGAAAGATTCATGCGCCCCGCGGCATCGGGAAACACGCGGTAGGAGAGGACGCGCTCGAGGAGCCGTGCGCCGGCTTCTGCGCTGTCGCCACGCTGCACGCCAATCAGAGCGAGCACGCCGCGGCCGATCGCGCCGACGCGCTCGCCTGCGACCCGCACTTCCGCCTCGCTCACTCGCTGGATGAGGGCGATCATGGCTCAAGCTTACGACACCAACTTCGCTCGCAGGCGTGCGCGCCGAGTTGGCGCGGCAGCGCAACGCAGCGCGCTGCCCTACGTCCGCAGTCAGTGGCTTTTGGGGCGCGGAGCCCGTAACATCCGGGGCCGTTTTTTCAACCCGCGGAGAGAGCAGGATGACGCGTCGGTGCGGATCGAGAGTGCTCGCAGGCTCGGTCGCGGCGCTCACCGCGTATGCCCTGGCGGGCGCTGCGTTCGCCCAGTCACCTGCACAGCCTCCAGCGCCCGCGGCTCCTGCGACGCCCGCGGCACCTCCCGCTACGGCCGCCGCGCCCGCAACGCTGCCGGGCAATCCGCATCGGGGTAAGGAGCTTTCCTATACCTGTCTCGGTTGCCACGGCATCGATGGCTACCGCAACGCCTATCCCGACTACAGCGTGCCGAAGCTCGAGGGACAGAATCCTCAGTACCTGATGGACTCGCTGCACGCGTATCGCAGTGGCGATCGCTCGCACATCACGATGCACTCGCAGGCCTCCGAGCTCTCCGACCAGGACATCGCCGACATCGCCGTATTTTTTGCCGGCAAGCCGCTGCTTTCCGGCGGCAAGCCCCCGGCGAGCATCCCGAAGGCTGCGACGCTGTGCACCTCGTGCCACGGGCAGGACGGGGTCGCCATCGCGCCCATGTATCCCTCGCTGGCCGGTCAACACCAGGACTACCTGGTGCGCGCGCTCGAGGAGTATCAGAACGGCGGCCGCAAGAATCCGATCATGAAGGCCCTGGCCGCGCCCCTGAAGCCGGCCGATATCAGCGAGATCGCCGCCTATTTCAGCGCGCTCACGCCTGCTCTGAAGACCGAGCCGCGGCCCTACACGCGATTGGGCGCGGAGCAATCAGGCGCGGAACCTTAAGGCTCCCATAAGGGGCGCTCCCTATCGTGCGCCGGATCCCCCGAGGACACGGGAACTGACGGAGCATGCCAATGACCCTCTCGACACTCATCAGAAAGCCGCTGATCGCCGGAGTGCTCGGCGCCAGCCTCATCGGCGTGCCGATCGGTACGCTTTACCTCGGCGGCGCGAAATATGCGTTCGCGGCCCCGAGCCCGGCCACAGTCACGGCGCAGGTACCGCCCGCGCCAGGCGCCGTCCCTACGGTGACGCTGCCCGACTTCAGCAGCATGGTGCAGAAGTACGGTCCGGCGGTGGTCAACATTCGCGTGCTCACGAAGGTACAGACGAGCTTCAACGGCCAGGGCGATCAGGGTGACCCGGGCGACGATGAAGGCGGCGACAACGGTCAGGGCAATCCCTTCGGCCCGAACAGCCCGTTTGCGCCATTCTTCCGCGGCATGCCCAACCAGTCGCCGCAGCCGGTGCGCGGTGAAGGCTCCGGCTTCATCATCCATCCCGACGGCGTCATCATGACCAACGCGCACGTGGTGAACGGTGCGAGCGAAGTCACGGTGCAGTTGACCGATCGGCGCGAATACACCGCCAAGGTGATCGGCGTCGATACCAAGTCCG
>Ga0306924_10004875_pt1 | contig 13164 bp, 12 predicted proteins | sample sta12Can44000111_FD_203756 | JGI IMG/M metagenome (GOLD analysis project Ga0306924, IMG submission 203756) | Lab enrichment of tropical soil microbial communities from Luquillo Experimental Forest, Puerto Rico - statanox.12C.anox.44.000.111 (v2)... | ecosystem: Environmental > Terrestrial >... | reverse complement strand
GCATCCGCCGCGCGCCTGACTGCACGCAAATCGCGACCAACAAGGGATGATTTCCGCACGCCGCATAGCGATCGAAACAGTGGGTTCCTGCTTGCTATGTGCTTGCTAGGCCGTTCTACTGAGATCGTTGGTTCTTCGTAAGATATTGAAAACATTGGCGCGCCCGAAGGGATTCGAACCCCTGACCTCTGCCTTCGGAGGGCAGCGCTCTATCCAGCTGAGCTACGGGCGCGGCATGGGTTAGATACCGGAAGGACGCCGAGGCGGCAACAACGGCCGTGGGGCCGATAAAGCGCACGTGTTGCCGGCCGAAGATCGGCCTCTTACACTTGGGCCAAATGTGAAATTCCCCGTCAGGGAGGAAAGCAATGAGTCAGCTTGCGGAAAAGACCGAGACCAAAGTGCCGAAAAGCGCGCTGATCAAGGACGCCGTGTTCAAATGGGACGATCCGCTCGACCTCGAAAGCGAACTGACCGAGGTAGAGCGCATGGTGCGCGACACCGCGCGCGACTACGCCCAGGAGAAGCTGTTCCCCCGCGTCATCGCCGCCAACCGCGACGGCCAGACCGACCCGGCGATCTTTCGCGAGATGGGCGAGCTCGGGCTCCTTGGCTCGACCATCCCCGAAGAATACGGCGGCGCCGGCCTCAACTATGTCTGCTACGGGCTGATCGCGCGCGAGCTCGAACGCGTCGATTCCGGCTTCCGCTCGGCGATGTCGGTGCAGTCCTCGCTCGCCATGCAGGCGATCTATGCCTATGGCTCCGAAGCGCAGCGCCGCAAATATCTGCCGAAGATGGCGACCGGCGAGCTGCTCGGCTGCTTCGGCCTGACCGAGCCCGATCATGGCTCCGATCCAGGCTCGATGGTGACGCGGGCCGAGAAAGCCGGCGGCTTTAAGCTCACCGGCGGCAAGACTTGGATCACCAATGCGCCGGTCGCCGACGTCGCCGTGATCTGGGCCAAGCTCGACGGCCGCATCCGCGGCTTCCTGGTCGAGCGCGGCACCAAGGGCTTCTTCACGCCGAAGATCGAGGGCAAGCTCAGCTTGCGCGCCTCGATCACCGGCGAAATCGTGCTCGAAGGCGCGATCATCCCGGAGGACAACCTACTGCCCAACGCGTCCGGCCTCGCTGGCCCGTTCGGCTGCCTCAACGTGGCGCGCGCCGGCATCGCCTGGGGCGCCATGGGTGCCGCCGAATTCTGCTGGCACCGCGCCCGCGATTATGCGCTTAACCGCAAGCAGTTCGGCCGGCCGCTCGCCGCCAATCAGCTCGTGCAGAAGAAGCTCGCAGACATGCAGACCGAGATCACGCTCGGGCTGCACGCGGCGCTGCGGATGTCGCGGCTGATCGATCAGGGCAAGGCGTCGCCGCCGGCGATTTCGCTATTGAAACGCAACAATTGCGGCAAGGCGCTGGACATCGCCCGGGCTGCCCGCGATATGCACGGCGGGAACGGCATCACCGAGGAATTCCACGTCATGCGCGTCGTATGCAATCTTGAAACCGTGAACACCTACGAGGGCACCCACGACATCCACGCGCTGATCCTCGGCCGCGCGCAGACCGGCATTCAGGCGTTTTTCTGAAGTCTTCGGTTTGGTTCTACGCGCCGACGCGCAGCACGATCTTGCCGCGGTTATGGGCGCGCGTTCCGGCGAGCATTTCGTGGGCGGCGCGCGCCTCGGCGAGCAGCAGCACGTTGCCGACCGGGACGATCAGCTGCTTGTCGGCGCACATTTGCGCGAGCCGCGCCAGCTGCGTGGCATTGACGTCAACGATGAAATAGTCGGCCCGCACCCTTTTTTGCTGCGCCAAAAGCTTGCTCGGTCGCGACACCGACGACACCAGGATACCGCCGGGCTTAAGCAGCGCGAACAATTGCGCTTGCGACTCGCCGCCGACGGTGTCGATAACCGCATCGGCGCGGCGGGCGAAATCGGCAAGATTATCGGTGTCGATGTTGATGACTTTGTCGGCGCCCAGGCGGTGCACGTAATTGGCGTCGCCGTTGCGGACCGTGGCGATGACGCGCAGCTTCCGCCAGCGTGCCAGCTGCAGGACGTAAACGCCGACATTGCCGGCGGCCCCGTGGACGATGACGGTCTGGCCTTCTCGCACCGCGGCATGGTCGAACAGCATCTGCCAGGCCATGACACCGACCACCGGCATGGCGGCGGCCTCGATGTGCGACAGCGCCGCCGATTTCCTGGTGATCATCCGCGCCGAGGCGATGGCATATTCGGCGTAGCCGTTGATGAACATCGGATTGGTCGAGCCGAACACCTCATCGCCGGCGCAAAACCCGTAGTGTTGGCGCCGAGCCTTTCGACGACGCCGGAAATCTCGGCGCCGAGCGTCAATGGTGGCGGGATCGGTAGGCCGCTCTTGCCGGTCGGCACCAAGGCGTCCCACGGACCGACGCCGGCGGCGCTGACCCGCACCAGCACCTCGAGCTCGCCGGGCTCCGGCACATCGGCATCGGCAACGGATATGATTTCGGGTGGGCCAAGCTGGGTGATGCGCGCCGCCGTCATGGTCTGCGGCAGGCCGTGCCGATCGATCGGCGCGGCGGGCGTCATCTGGTTCGGAGCCGCGTGACGAAACCGCTGGGTTGCGGTTAGCGCCGAAGCAGCTGTCGGTCCGGGAAACAGCTGACTTACGGCCATAATTCATCTCCCGCGATCTAGCAGTTGTACGCCCCCATCGCTAAATCACAGTGACCAAGGATTGCGCCGTCCATCCGCGGCGAATCAACAACGAGTCAGACACAATATTCCAAAGTGCAACCGTTAAGTCGAACACGATGTCGCCCTTGGCGTTTCTACTGAATCTCCTGTGGATTGTCTGCGGCGGTCTCTGGATGGCGGCGGGCTGGCTGGTCGCGGCCGTCATCATGGCCATCACCATTATCGGGCTGCCGTGGGCCCGGGCGGCCTTCAACATCGGCTTCTACGCGCTTTTGCCGTTCGGCCGGAAGGCAGTGTCGCGCGCCGAATATCTTGGAACCCACGACATCGGAACTGGGCCGTTCGGGCTCCTGGGCAATATTATCTGGCTCGTGCTTGCCGGCTGGTGGCTAGCGCTCGGCCACCTGATCACCTCCATTCTACTCGCGGTGACCATTATCGGGATTCCGTTCGCTTGGGCGCATTTAAAGCTTGCCGGCATCGCGCTATGGCCGATCGGCAAGATGATCGTCGACGCCGACGATGCGCCGCTGCACTATCCGCGGACTTAAACGTCGCCGCCTGTCGGGGAGAGAGCCATGTGCCGCAACATCCGCACCCTGTTCAACTTCGAGCCGCCGGCCACCGAGGAGGAAATCCACGCTTCGGCGCTGCAGTTCGTGCGCAAGCTGAGCGGCTTCGCCCAGCCGTCGCGCGCCAACGAAGCCGCCTTTGCGCAAGCGATCGACGACGTGACCGAGGCGGCGCGACGGCTCCTCGACTCCCTGAAGACCGCAAGCCCGGCGAAGAACCGCGAGGTCGAAGCGATGAAGGCGCGCGAGCGGGCCAAGGAGCGGTTCGCGTAGCACATGAAGGCTATTCGCTTGGACCCGGAATTCCTCCGCGACCTGTTCGCGCCATTCCGTCCGGTGACGGTGCGGCGTATGTTCCGCAGCGCCGGCATCTTCTGCAATGGCGTCATGTTCGGACTGGTAAACGACGGCTCGATCTACCTCAAAGTCGACGACAGCATCATCCCGGATTTCGAGCGCGAAGGCAGCCGTCCGTTCACCTATACGCGCGGCCAGCGGGGCACTGTCGCCCTGCCCTATTGGCGGCTGCCGGAGCGGCTCTACGACGATCCGGACGAGCTTGCGGCGTGGGCAATGCGCTCGTTCGCCGTCGCCGAGCGCAAGAAATTTGCGCCGCACGCCAACGCCAAGCGCAAACCGGCGGCGCGACACAAGAAGTAGCCGTTCAAATAGCCGCGATGGCTTCGATCTCGATCAGGAAATCCGGCCCGTAAAGCTTCGACACTTCGACCAGCGTGACGGCAGGCGCGGCCGGCGGCGCGACCGTGGCGAAGAGGCGGTTGCGCGCCTCGCGATAGGTGGCGAGGTCGCGCAGGAACACCGTCATCTTCACCAGATTGGCCGCCGTCCAGCCGGCCGACTGCAAGGCAATGGCCAAATTTCGAAACACCTGATCGGCTTGCGCTATGAAGTCGCCCTTGCCGACCAGCGCGCCATGGCGATGCGCGCGATGGTGTCGGTCGGCCCACCGGCGGCGTAAGGCACGATCAGACTGACAGGACGGGAGGGAAATGATTGAGCCGGTGCACCATCGGCAGTTCCCAGAAACGCGGCACCGACGAGCGCCGCAACGATAAGTCTCGACATGAGCATCGACTTACTTCTCACAAAAAGCTCTGCGGGTCGACGTCGATGTCGAGCTTGATCGAGCCTTTGACCTTGGGCGCGGCGCGGAGCCATTCGCGTAAGTAAGCGGACAGGTCGAAGCCGCGCGATGCCTTGATCAGGAGCCGGAAGCGGTGGCGGCCGCGCACCAGCGCGAGAGGCGCCTCGGTCGGGCCGAGCACGCGCACATCTTCGTTGACCGGCGCGGCGCGGGCGAGCGCGCGCGCATGCGCGGCGGTGTCGTTCTTGTCAGGCCCGGAGACGACGATGCTCGCAAGTCTGCCGAACGGCGGATAGTGATCGCGTTCGCGCACCTCGATCTCGGCGTCGTAGAACGCCTCGCGGTCTTGCGCGATCAATGCCCGCATCACCGGATGGTCGGGCTGATGCGTCTGCAGCAGCCCGTGCCCGGCGCCGGCTTGGCGGCCAGCGCGGCCGACCACCTGATGCAACAGCTGAAAAGTACGCTCGGCAGCGCGCGGGTCGCCATTGCTGAGACCCAGATCGGCGTCGACGACGCCGACGAGATTGAGTATTGGAAAGTGATGGCCCTTCGCGACAAGCTGCGTGCCGATGACGATGTCGAAGCGGCCGGCTGCGACGTCGTCCAATTCCTCGCGCAGCCGCTCGACCGTCGCGACGAGATCGCTGGAGAGCACCAGCACGCGGGCGTCGGGAAACAATTCGCGCACCTCTTCTTCCAGCCGTTCCACGCCCGGCCCGCAGGCGACATAGGAGTTCTGCGCCTGGCAGTTCGGACAGGTCGCCGGATGCGGCCTGGCGAAGCCGCAGTGGTGGCAGACGAGTTGCTTGCGGAAGCGGTGATCGACCAGCCAGGCGTCGCAGTTTGGGCAGGAGAAGCGGAAGCCGCAGGCACGGCACAAGGTCAGCGGCGCATAGCCGCGGCGATTGAGGAAGAGCAGCGCCTGCTCGCGCCGCTCGAGCGCCATCTTCACCGCTTCGGCGAGCACCGGCGAGATAAAGCAGCCGGGCGGCGGCGGGGCGCGGCGGAGATCGATGGCCTCGACCGCGGGCAGCCGCTGGCCGCCGAAACGCTCGGGCAGCGCCAGCCGCAGATAGCGGCCGCGCTGCGCATTGACGATCGTTTCGAGCGACGGCGTCGCCGACGACAGTACCACCGGGATGCGCGCGATGTGGCCGCGCACCACGGCCATGTCGCGGGCGTGATAGTGCACGCCGTCTTCCTGCTTGTAGGCCGGGTCGTGCTCCTCATCGACCACGATAAGGCCGAGATCGGCGTAAGGCAGAAACAGCGCCGAGCGCGCGCCAACGACGACGGCGACTTCGCCGCCTGCGACAGCTTTCCACGTGCGCGCACGCAGGCGCGGCGACAGCTGCGAATTCCACTCGGCCGGGCGCACGCCGAAGCGCGCCGCGAAGCGGTCGAGGAACTGCGCGGTCAGCGCGATCTCCGGCATCAGGATCAGGCTCTGCCTGCCGCGGCGAATGCTGTCGGCGACCGCCTCGAAATAGACTTCCGTTTTGCCCGAGCCGGTGACGCCGTCGAGCAAGGTGACGGAATAGCCGACCTGCGCCACCGTTTCCTTCAGCGCCGCGGCCGCGGCCTGCTGCTCGGCGGTGAGTTCGGTCGCCGTGAAATCCGGATCGGGCCTTTCGGCGACTGGCTCGGGCGGCAGCGCGATTGTCTCAAGCGCGCCTTCATCGATCAGGCCATCGATGACGCCGGCACTGATGCCGGCTTCGCGCGCGGCGTCGCTCTTGCCCCGCACCATGCCGTCGGTCAGAAGCGCCAGCACGCGCTGCCGCGCCGCGGTCATGCGCTGCGGCGCCGCGCCGACAAGGCGCACGCCGACCCGCTCGCGCTCGGGGCCGAGATGCTCGCCCATGCGCAGGCACATGCGCAGCACCATGCCGCGGGAGCTTACGGTGTAATTCGCTAGCCAGTCGACGAAGCTGCGCAGCTCGCCCTTGAGCGGCGGCAGCTCGAGCTTTTCCTCGACGTCCTTCAGCCGGTTGTCGAGCCGCGGATTGGGCCTGGGATTGTCGGCCCACACTACCGCGGTCGCCTCGCGGGCGCCGAGCGGCACGCTGACGATGTCGCCCGGAGCGAGATCGAGCTGCTCCGGCACCCGATAGGAATAGGCCCGGTCGAGGGCGACCGGGACGAGGACGTCGACGACGCGTTTTTTGGTCAATGGCGGCATGGTGCCCGCTTAAATATGGACCGCGGTCGATTCGGCAATTAAGGAAGCGCCAACGAAGGGGGTGCGATATATCCCGCCGTGTCAAGCGCACGACAAAGATCGCAGGATTCGCCGGATGTGCCGGATTCCTGGCCCGATTTCGTGGCGCCCAAGGTCGCCGCCGCGATCGCGGGCTTTTTGGAGTCCTTGAGCGCCGAGCGGCGGCTGTCGCCGAAGACGGTCGAGGCCTATCGGCGCGACGTGCTGCAATTCCTCGAATTTCTCGCCAAGCACCTCGGCGGCACGCCGTCGCTGGCGGCGCTGGCCGCGCTGAAGCCGGCCGACGTTCGCGCATTTTTGGCGGCGCGCCGCGCCGACGCCATCGGCAGCCGCTCGCTGATGCGCGCACTGGCGGGCTTGCGCGCCTTCGGCCGCTACCTCGAGCGCAACGCCAAGGGCAAAGTCGGCGCGCTCGCCGCGGTGCGGGCGCCGAAAATCGCCAAGACCTTGCCGCGGCCGCTGCCGGTCACCGCGGCGAAGCGCGTCGCCGATCCCGACATGGCGGCGGGCGATGGCCGTGAGCCTTGGATCCACGCCCGCGACGCCGCGGTGCTGGCGCTGCTTTACGGCTGCGGGCTCCGCATTTCCGAAGCGCTCGCAATAAAGCGCAGCGATTTCGGCGCCCGCGACACGCTCACGGTCACCGGCAAGGGCCGCAAGCAGCGGATGGTGCCGCTTATTCCGCAGATCGAAAAACTGATCGCCGACTACGTCGCGCTCTGTCCGCACGATTTGCCTGAGGATGGTCCGCTGTTTGTCGGCGCCAAAGGCGGAGCGCTATCGCCGCGCCTCATTCAGCTCGCCATGGCGCGGCTGCGCGGCGCGCTCGGCTTGCCAGAGACGGCGACGCCGCACGCACTGCGCCACTCCTTCGCCACGCACCTGCTCGCCCGCGGCGGCGACATGCGCTCGATCCAGGAGCTGCTCGGCCACGCTTCGCTGGCGACGACGCAAATCTATACCGAAGTCGATGCCGAGCGCCTGATCGGCGCCTATCGCGCCGCCCACCCGCGGGCTTGAGCTTACTTGCACTCGTCGCAACGGTTGGCAGAATGGCACGCCTGTACGACGAGAGGGGGCCATCATGTCGGAAATTAGCGAAGCGATCGAAAAAGCCCAAGAGGGCGAGCACGCCGCGTTCTTCAACAAGCGGATCGCGCTGGTGATCGCGATCCTGGCGCTGTTCCTGTCGTTCTCCGAAACACTCGGCAAGGGCGCGCAGAGCGAGGCCACCAACCTCAACATCAGGGCGTCGGACCTCTATGCCTTCTTCCAGGCCAAGACCGTCCGCATGACGGTACTGACCACCGCGGCCGAGGGAATGACGGTTGCGGCGCTCGCGGCCGGCGACGCGGCGGCGAAGGACGCCATGCAGAAGCAGATCGACACGTGGAAGAAGACGGCGGCGCGTTACGATTCCGATGAGCAGTCCCACGAAGGCCGCAAGGAGTTGGTCGAGCGCGCCAAGGAGGCCGAGCACGAACGCGACATTGCGCTCGCGAAGTATCATCACTATGAGCTCGCCTCGGCGGCATTCCAGATCGGCATTGTGCTGGCATCGGCAACCGTAATCACCGGCATGGTCGCGCTGGTATGGCTGGGTGGCGTGCTCGGCGCCATCGGCGTGGTGCTGCTGGTGCTCGGGCTATGGGCGCCGCTCGCCGCGCCGTTCATCGCGACACTGTGAAAATCATCCTTCCCCGCGATAGCGGGCAGCAAATTTTCAAAAGTTGATGGCGCGCTTGGCGACCGCCAGCGCGGCTTCCTTGATCGCCTCCGTCAGCGTCGGATGGGCGTGACAGGTGCGCGCGATGTCTTCCGACGAGGCGCCGAATTCCATGGCGATCGCAGCCTCGCCGATCATGTTGCCGGCATCGGGGCCGAGGATGTGGACGCCGAGCACGCGGTCGGTCTTGGCGTCGGCGAGGATTTTCACGAAGCCTTCGGTGGTGAGGTTCACCTTGGCGCGGCCGTTGGCGGTGAACGGAAACTTGCCGACGTTGTAGCTGACATTGGCAGCTTTCAGCTCCTCCTCGGTTTTGCCGACCGAGGCAATCTCCGGATAGGTGTAGACCACGTTCGGAATGACGTCGTAGTTCACGTGGCCGGCCTGACCGGCGAGAATTTCGGCCACCGCGACGCCTTCCTCTTCGGCCTTGTGCGCCAGCATCGGCCCGGCGATAACGTCGCCGATCGCGTAGATGCCGGCGACACTGCTGCGGAAATGCGTATCGACCATGATGCGGCCGCGATTGTCCTTCTGCACGCCGACGCCTTCGAGATTGAGGCCCGCTGTATAGGGCACGCGGCCGATGGCGACAAGGACGATGTCCGCTTCGAGCGTTTTCGCGTCGACGCCGCCCGCGGCCGGCTCGACTTTCACTTTCAGCGTCTTGCCCGACGTATCGACGGCCGCAACCTTCGACGACAATTTAAAGGTGAGTCCCTGCTTTTGCAGCATGCGATGAAACTGGTTGGCGACCTCGCGATCGATCCCCGGCAAAATGTGGTCGAGAAACTCGACGATCAAAACTTCGGCGCCGAGCCGGCGCCACACCGAGCCGAGCTCGAGACCGATGATGCCGGCACCGACGATCAGCAGCTTTTTCGGCACGCCGGGGAGGTCGAGCGCACCGGTCGACGACACGACGCGCTTTTCGTCGATCGTGATGCCCGGTAGCCGCGCCACGTCGGAGCCAGTGGCGACGACGATGTTCTTCGTCTCCAGCACCTCCGTCTTGCCATCGTCGGCCTTGACCTCGACCTTGCCGAGCGCGGCGATGCGGCCCGCGCCGTGGAACGTCTCGATCTTGTTCTTCTTGAACAGATAGGCGACGCCCTTCACGTTGCCGTCGACGCCGGCTTCCTTGTATTTGAGCATGGCGGCGAGATCGACCGCGGGCTTGCCGACCTTGATGCCCATCTCGCCGAACTTGTGCTCGGCCTCCTCGTAAAGCTCGGACGCGTTCAGCATCGCCTTCGACGGGATGCAGCCGACATTGAGGCAGGTGCCACCGAAGGTCGCCCATTTCTCCACTACGGCGGTTTTCATGCCGAGCTGCGCCGCGCGAATGGCGCAGACATAGCCGCCGGGCCCGGAGCCGATTACGATGAGGTCGTACGCCATTGTTTACAAATCCAGCACCAGCCGCGCCGGCTCCTCCAGACACTCCTTCACGCGCACCAGAAACGTCACCGCCTCGCGACCGTCGACGATGCGGTGGTCGTAGCTCAGCGCCAGATACATCATCGGCCGCACCTCGACCTTGCCGGTGACCACCATCGGCCGGTCCTGGATCTTGTGCATGCCGAGGATGCCCGACTGCGGCGCGTTGAGGATCGGCGTCGACATCAGCGAGCCGTAGATGCCGCCGTTGGTGATGGTAAAGGTGCCGCCCTGCATCTCCTCGATCTTGAGCGCGCCGTCGCGGGCGCGGCGGCCGAAATCGGCGATCGCCTTCTCGATCTCGGCCAGCGATTTGAGATCGCAGTCGCGCACCACCGGCACCACCAGGCCACGCTCGGTGCCGACCGCAATGCCGATGTGATAGTAGTTCTTGTAGATGATGTCGGTGCCGTCGATCTCGGCATTGACCGCGGGAATCTCCTTCAGCGCCTGCACACAGGCGCGCACGAAGAAGCCCATGAAGCCGAGCTTCACGCCGTGCTTTTTCTCAAACAGGTCGCGGTACTGGCTGCGCAGCGCCATGACGTGGCCCATGTCGACCTCGTTGAAGGTCGTCAGCATGGCGGCGGTGTTCTGCGCGTCCTTCAGCCGCCGAGCGATGGTCTGGCGTAGCCGCGTCATCTTCACACGCTCTTCGCGCGCCGCATCGTCGGCCGGCGACGGTGCGCGCACCTGCACGGCGGCGGCGGACTGCGGCACCGGTGTCGGCTGCGACGCGGCGCGCTCGATCGCTGCGAGCATGTCGCCCTTGGTGACGCGGCCGTCCTTGCCTGTGCCGGCGACGGCCGCGGCATCCATGCCGGTTTCAGCGGCGAGCTTCCGAACCGACGGCGCCAACGGGGCGGGCGCGGCTGCCGCGGGCTTTGGCGGCGCGGGTGCTGCCGAAGGAGGCGGGGCCGGTTGCGCGGCGGCTTTTGCCGGCGCCGCGCCGGCGCCTTCCTTGATCCGACCGAGCACCGCACCGACCGCGACCGTATCACCTTCCTTCGCCGCGATATCGCCAAGCACACCCGCGGCCGGCGCCGGCACTTCGATGGTCACCTTGTCGGTTTCCAGCTCCACCAGCGGCTCATCGACCGCGACCGCGTCGCCCGGTTTCTTGAACCATTTGCCGATGGTCGCTTCGGTGACGGATTCGCCGAGCGTCGGCACGCGGATTTCAGCCATGGCATCCTCTCTCGTCACGCCGGGCATGACGGGTGACGGTTATCCCAATGCGTCTTCCAGGAACTGCTTGAGTTGGTTCTGATGCAGCGACATCTGCCCGACCGCGGTCGAGGCCGAAGCTGGTCGCCCGGTGTAACGGGCGCGGCGATGCTTGGCGCCGATCTGGTTGAGCACCCATTCCAGGAAGATGTCGACGAATACCCAGCCGCCCATGTTGCGCGGCTCTTCCTGGCACCAGACGATCTCGGCCTGCTTGAAGCGCGTGAGCTCCGTCATCAGCGCCTTGGTCGGGAACGGATAAAGCTGCTCGATGCGGAGCAGATAAATATCGTCGATGCCGCGCCTCTCGCGCTCGTCGTAAAGGTCGTAGTAGACCTTGCCGGAGCAGATCACGACACGCCGCACCTTGTCGTCGGCGACGAGCTTGATCTTCTCGTTCGGCAGCAACTGGGCGTCGTCCCAGAGCAGGCGATGGAACGAGGTTTCCGGCCCCATCTCGTCGAGCCGCGACACCGCGCGTTTGTGGCGCAGCAGCGACTTCGGCGTCATCAGGATCAGGGGCTTGCGGAAATCGCGTTTGAGCTGCCGGCGCAGGATGTGGAAGTAGTTCGCCGGCGTGGTGCAGTTGGCGACCTGCATATTGTCCTCGGCACACATCTGCAGAAAGCGCTCGAGCCGCGCCGAGGAATGCTCCGGCCCCTGGCCTTCGTAACCGTGCGGCAAGAGGCAAACGAGACCCGACATGCGCAGCCATTTGCGCTCGCCCGACGAGATGAACTGGTCGAACACCACCTGGGCGCCGTTGGCGAAATCGCCGAACTGCGCTTCCCACAATGTCAGCGCATTGGGCTCGGCCAGCGAATAGCCGTACTCGAAGCCGAGCACGGCCTCCTCCGAGAGCATCGAGTTGATCACCTCGTAGCGGGCCTGGCCGTCGCCAAGATGATTGAACGGCGTGTAGCGGCTCTCGGTTTCCTGATCGATCAGCACGGAGTGGCGCTGCGAGAACGTGCCGCGCTCGCTGTCCTGGCCCGACAGCCGCACCGGATGGCCATCCTGCAGCAGCGAGCAGAAGGCGAGCGCCTCGCCGGTCGCCCAGTCGATGCCGGCGCCGGTCTCGATCGCCTTGCGGCGCCCGTCGAGGAAGCGATTAAGCGTGCGGTGGACATGGAAGTCCTTCGGCAGTGTCGTGATCTTGTCGCCGATCTCCTTGAGTTTTGCGACTTCGACGCCGGTATGGCCGCGGCGCGGATCGTCGGCCGCGCCCGCGGTCTTGTAGCCGGCCCAGCGACCGTCGAGCCAGTCGGCCTTGTTGGCGCGGTAGCTTTGCGCGGCTTCGAGCTCGACGTCGAGGCGGGCGCGCCAATCGGCCTTCATCTTGTCGATCTCGCCCGCGGTGACGACGCCCTCGGCGGCGAGCTTGTTGCCGTAGATTTCCAGCGCCGACGGGTGATTGGCGATCGCCTTGTACATCAGCGGTTGGGTGAACGACGGCTCGTCGCCCTCGTTATGGCCGTGGCGGCGATAGCAGAACATGTCGATGACCACCGGCTTCTGGAATTTCTGCCGAAACTCGGTAGCGATCTTGGCGGCGAACACCACTGCTTCGGGGTCGTCGCCGTTGCAGTGGAAGATCGGCGCCTCGATCATCTTGGCGACGTCGGACGGATACGGCGACGAGCGCGAATAGCGCGGATTGGTGGTGAAGCCGATCTGATTGTTGACGATGAAATGCACCGAGCCGCCGGTACGGTGGCCGCGCAGACCGGATAGCCCGAGGCATTCCGCCACCACGCCCTGGCCGGCGAACGACGCGTCGCCGTGAATGAGCAGCGGCATCACCATGGTGCGGTCTTCCGGCGTGGCGCCGAGCTGGTCTTGCTTGGCGCGCACCTTGCCGAGCACCACGGGGTCGACGATCTCCAGATGCGACGGATTGGCGGTGAGCGACAGGTGCACCTTGTTGTTGTCGAACTCGCGGTCCGACGAGGCGCCGAGGTGATATTTCACGTCACCGGAGCCTTCGATCTCGTGCGGCGTCGATGAGCCACCCTTGAACTCGTGGAAGATGGCGCGGTGCGGCTTGGCCATGACCTGGGCCAGCACGTTGAGCCGGCCGCGATGCGGCATGCCGACGACGATCTCGCGCACGCCGAGCGCGCCGCCGCGCTTGATGATCTGCTCAAGCGCCGGAATCATCGATTCACCGCCGTCGA
>Ga0306924_10004873_pt1 | contig 13168 bp, 9 predicted proteins | sample sta12Can44000111_FD_203756 | JGI IMG/M metagenome (GOLD analysis project Ga0306924, IMG submission 203756) | Lab enrichment of tropical soil microbial communities from Luquillo Experimental Forest, Puerto Rico - statanox.12C.anox.44.000.111 (v2)... | ecosystem: Environmental > Terrestrial > Soil... | reverse complement strand
AGGTCGGCCTCCTCACGACGGTCGGCCTCTCGGCCAAGAACGCGATCCTCATCGTCGAGTTCGCGAAGGAGCTGCACGAGGGCGGGATGGACGTCGTGGACGCGGCGATCGAGGCGGCGCGCATGCGGCTCCGCCCCATCCTCATGACCTCGCTCGCCTTCATCCTCGGCGTGCTGCCGCTCGCGATCGCGCACGGCGCCGGCGCGGGCGGCCAGATCGCGATCGGCACCGCCGTCATCGGCGGCATGGTCTCGGCGACCATCCTCGCCGTCCTGTTCGTTCCGCTCTTCTTCGCGCTCATCGCCCGCCGCTCGAAGACACCACCGCGGCAGGAGGCGAACGATCCCGACCTCGACGCGCGCGCCGAGGAGGCGGAGGAGAAGGCGCGCGTCGCATCGGCGACGAGGGGGACCGTCCATGCGTAGCGCGCTCGCCGCCCGAGCGGCGCTCGTCGCTGTAGTTTGCCCCCTCGCGCTCGCCGGCGCGGGCTGCTCGCTCGCGCCGCGCTACGAGCGCCCCGCGCCGCCCGTCGCGGCCTCGGCCGGCGCGGCCGGCGGCGCCGCCTCGGCGGCCGGCGTCGCAGAGCTCGGCTGGCACGACGTGTTCGCCGACCCGCGGCTCCAGGCGCTGATCGCGCTCGCCCTCGAGAACAACCGCGACCTGCGCGTGACGGCCCTGAACGTCGAGCTCACGCGGGCGCAGTACCGGATCCAGCGCGCCGAGCAGCTCCCCGCGATCGACGCATCCGGGAGCGTCATCCGCCAGCGCATCCCCGCCGTCGCGAGCTCGACGCACCTCCCGGTCACCGCGACGACGTACACGGTCGGTCTCGGGCTCGCCGCGTTCGAGCTCGACTTCTTCGGCCGGGTTCGCAACCTCTCGTCCGCCGCGCTCGAGCAGTACCTCGCGACCGAGGAGGCGCAGCGGAGCGCGTCCCTCTCCCTCGTCGCCCAGGTCGCGACCGAGTACCTCGTGGAGCGCGCGCTCGACGACCAGGTCGCGCTGGCGCAGCGCACGCTCGAGACGGTCGAGTCCTCCTACGCGCTCTCGAAGCGCACCTACGAGGCGGGCCGCACGAACGAGCTCGACCTCCGCACCGCCGAGTCGCAGGTCCTCACCGCGCGCTTCAACCTCTCGACCGCGCGGGAGCAGCGCGCGCAGGCGGAGAACGCGCTCGTCCTCCTCGTGGGGGAGCCGCTGCCGCCCACCCTGCCGCCCCCGACGCCGCTCGACGCCCAGGGCTTCCTCGCCGATCTGCCGGCGGGCGTGCCGTCGGAGGTGCTGCTCCGCCGCCCGGACATCCTCGCGGCCGAGCACGCGCTCCTCTCGGCGAATGCCCAGATCGGCGCGGCGCGGGCGGCCTTCTTCCCGTCCATCACGCTCACCGCGTTCGCCGGCAGTTCGAGCGCGGAGCTCTCCGGCCTGTTCGGCTCCGGCTCCGTCGCGGCGGGCACCGGCTTTCCCGGCGCGGGGGTGTGGGCCTTCACGCCGCGCATCGATGTGCCGATCTTCCGGGGGGGCGCGCTCCGCGCCGGGCTCGACGTCGCGAACGCGCGGAAGTCGATCCAGGTCGCGCAGTACGAGCGGTCGATCCAGGTCGGGTTCCGCGAGGTGGCCGACGCCCTCGTGGCGCGCGCCGCGATCGAGGAGCAGCTCCAGGCCCAGACCGCGCTGGTCCAGGCGGAGCAGCGCCGCTACGACCTCTCCGACCTCCGCTACCGGAAGGGCATCGACAGCTACCTCAACGTGCTCACCGCGCAGCGCGACCTCTTCTCCGCGCAGCAGGTCCTGATCCAGTCGCGGCTCGCCCACCTCACGAACCTCGTGGACCTCTACCGCGCCCTCGGGGGCGGGTGGCGCGAGCGGAGCGCGGAGGCGGCGGCGCCGGCGAGCTCGGCGGGCGCGACGCGGGCGCAGGGGTCGTGAGCGGGGCGGCCCCGCCCGCGGATCGACTCGCCCGGGTCTGGCCGTCGGCGTCGCGATGGTGTCTGATGCCCGGACGTCGGACAAGGAGGAGCACGATGCGTCGCCGCCGTCCCGCGGTCGCATGCGCGTCCGCGCTGCTGACCCTCGCCGCCTGCGCCTCGCCGCGCTCCGCGCCGTCGCTGTCGCCCGCGGCGTCGCCACCGTCGGCCGTCGCGCTCCTGCCGCTCGACGACGCGACGGGCGCCGACGCGCCGGTCGCCCGGCTCGGGGCGCGCCTCGCGGCGGCGCTCCGTGCGCGAGGCATCGACGTCGTCGCGGGCGAGCGGGTCGAGCGGCTCGCGCAGTCGCACGGGATCCGCTGGACGGATGGGCTCGACCGCGAGACGGCGAACACGGTCCGCGACGAGCTCGGCGTCCGAGGCGCCCTCGTCGGGACGGTGTCGCTCTATGGCGTGGAGGTGCCCCGGCTCGTGCTGACGCTCCGGCTGGTCGACCTCGGCGACAAGAGCATCCGGTGGATCGACGGCGTCGCGATCACGGGCGACGACGCGCCCGGGCTCCTCGGGGCGGGTCGGGTCGGCGCCATCGAGCCGCTCGAGGACCGCGCGCTCCGCGAGCTCGCCGCCTCGCTCGCGCGCCGCCTCGACGGGGACGGGGCGCGAGCGCACGCGTGCGACGGCAGGCGGTACGCGCCGCTCACGGCGTTCCGCTCACCTCGGCTCGGCTCGATCCGGGGACGCACCATCGCCGTGCTTCCGTTCCGGGCCGACCGGACCTGGCGGGAGGCGGGGAGGATCGTCGCGCTCGAGTTCGTCCGGCAGCTCGCGGCCGTGGAGGGCGTCACGGTCGTCGAGCCGGGCATCGTGCAGACCGCGCTGCGCCGGTTCACGGACGCCGGGTTCTCGCTCGACGACGCGTCCCTCGCGTTCGACACCATCCACGCGGACCTCATCCTCTCCGGCGAGGTGACGCAGTTCGAGGACGGGGCGGGCGGCTCGCCGCGGGTGAGCTTCAAGGCCCACGTCCTCGACCGGAGCTCGGACAAGGTCGTCTGGGACTCGATCTCCTTCGGCGCGGGGGACCAGGGCGTGTGGCTCTTCGGTATGGGCCGCGTCCACACCGCGAGCGAAGTCACGTGCCGGCTGGCGGCGAGCGTCGTCGGGGGCATCGCCCAGGGCGCTCGCTGACCGCTGCCGCAGAGCCGACGCTTCAGGACGTTCGACGAGCGCTCCCCGCGCGCCGCGAGGCGCAGACGGGGTCCAGGGCCGCGTTCGCTCGAACGGGAGCGGCCGGGCGTCGAACCCGACGCGGCCCGCTCAGCCGGCCAGCTCGCGGTCGAACTTCCCGCGCAGGAACTCGAGCACCTGGGCCGAGGGGCGCTCGCCGCCGTCCGCGCGGCGCTCCTCGCCCGCGCGGACCGGTGCACGCTGCGGCCCGGCCTGAGGGCGCTCGCCCATGGCGGGGAACCGGCGCAGCTCCGCGCGCGCGACGCGCCAGGCCTGCTGCACGGTCCACGAGAGCGAGCGGTCGAGCCGCACGGACTCGGCCATGATCTCGCGGAGCATGTCCTCGGGGAAGTAGAGCGACTGCTTCTGCTTGTCCGTCGACGCCATTGCAGCATCCCTCCGCGCGCATCGTACGCGGGACGCCGAATTAATCAAAATTGACGATACCCCGGTCCGCTGCCGCGTTCCCCCGCGCGCGGTGGGTCACGGCGACCGTCACGCCCTCGTCACCGGCCGCGTCCCCAGGTGCCGGAGCCCGGGGCCCTCGCGCCCGGTGCGCGCGACGTACTCCGCGTAGCCGCCGCCGTACGGGATCGACCCGTCGGGCGTGAGCTCCAGGACGCGGTTCGAGAGCGCCGACAGGAACCGCCGGTCGTGCGAGACGAACAGCATCGTCCCGTCGAACGAGGCCAGCGCCCTGACCAGCATCTCCTTGGTCCCCACGTCGAGGTGGTTCGTCGGCTCGTCGAGGACGAGGAAGTTGGGCGCGGCGTAGAGGATCTTCGCGAGGACGAGGCGCGCCTTCTCGCCGCCGGAGAGCACGCGGCAGCGCTTCTCGATCTCGTCGCCGGAGAACCCGAAGCAGCCGGCGAGCGTGCGGAGGGAGCCGACCGACGCGGTCGGGAACGCGTCCTGGAGCGTGTCCCACACCGTGCGCTCGGGCGACAGGAGCTCCATCGCGTGCTGCGCGAAGTAGCCCATCCGGACGCTGCCGCCGAGCGCGGCGGCGCCCGCGTCGGGCGTCGTCTCGCCGGCGACGAGCTTCAGGAGCGTCGACTTGCCGGCGCCGTTCGCGCCCAGCACGCACCAGCGCTCGCCGCGGCGCACGAGGAAGTCGAGCCCGGCGTGGATGGTGCGCGCGCCGTAGCGCTTCGCGATGCCCGCGAGCTTCGCGACGTCCTCGCCCGAGCGCTGCGCCGGGCGGAACTCGAAGTCGACCGTGCGGCGCACGCGGGGCGGCTCGACCTTCTCGATCTTGTCGAGCTTCTTCACGCGGGACTGGACCTGCGCGGCGTGAGACGCGCGCGCCTTGAACCGCTCGATGAAGGCGTGCTCCTTCCTGAGCATCGCCTGCTGCCGATCGAACGCCGCCTGCTGGTGCGCTTCGGCGATCGCCCGCTCGCGCTCGTACAGGTCGTAGTTCCCCGAGTACGTCGTGAGCTCGCCGCCGTCGATCTCGATGACCTTCGTGACGACGCGGTTCATGAACTCGCGATCGTGCGAGGTCATCAGGATCGCGCCGTCGTACGCGCGCAGGAACTCCTCCAGCCAGATGATCGACTCGAGGTCGAGGTGGTTGGACGGCTCGTCGAGCAGCATCGCGTCCGGGCGCATGAGCAGGATGCGCGCCAGCGCCACGCGCATCTTCCACCCGCCCGACAGGGCGCCGACGTCGCCATCCATCATCTCGGCCGTGAAGCCCAGCCCGGCGAGGATCTCCCGGGCGCGCGCCTCGAGCGCGTACCCGCCCAGCTCGTCGAAGCGCGCCTGCACCTGCCCGAACCGCTCGACGAGCGCCTCGAGCTCGTCGGCCCGCGCCGGATCGGCGAGCGCGTGCTCGAGCTCGTGCAGCTCCGCCGCGACGGCGGACACGGGGCCCGCGCCGTCCATCGTCTCGGCGACGGCGCTCCTCCCCGACCGCTCCCCGACGTCCTGCGAGAAGTGGCCGATCACGACGCCGCGGTCGATCGAGACCTGCCCCTCGTCCGGCTGCTCCTCCCGGGTGATGAGCCGGAACAGCGTGGACTTCCCGGCGCCGTTCGGGCCGACCAGCCCGACCTTCTCGCCGCGCTGCACGACCGCCGAGGCCTCGACGAAGAGGAGCTGCCGCGCGTGCTGCTTGGAGATGGCGTCGAGGCGGATCACGGAGGGCGCGTTGTCGCACGGCCTCGGCTCGGGTTCAACCCGTCGCGGCCGGCCGAGGGCGCAGCGGGCCGGGATCTGTCGAAGCGCCGCGCCGGCGGTAGGCTTGCTCCGTGCGCGCCCTGCTCGTCCTCGTCGTGGCCGCGGCCGTCGTCCTCGCCGCGGTCTTCGCGCTGCAGCGCAGGCTCCTCTACTTCCCGGATCGGTACACGGAGCCGGAGGCGATCGCGCGCGCCGCGCGCCTCGGGCTCGCGCCGTGGCGCGCGCCGGGCGGCGCGCTCATCGGCTTCAGGAGCGCGGGGACGGGGACGCCCCGCGGTCGGGTGCTCGTGCTGCACGGGAACGCGGGAAGCGCGCTCGACCGCATCCCGTACGCGGACGCCCTCGCGCGGCTCGGGGTCGAGGTTGCGCTCGTCGAGTACCCCGGGTACGGCGCGCGCGCAGGGGCGCCGACGCTCGCCTCGCTCACCGCCGCCGCCGTGGAGGCCGTCGACGCCGCCGGGCGGGAGAGTGTCCCGGTCTGGCTCCTCGGCGAGAGCCTGGGCAGCGGCGTGGCGGCGCGGGCGGCCGCGGAGCGCCCCGACGCGGTGCGTGGGATCGTCCTCGTGACGCCGTTCGCGGAGCTCGCCGAGGTGGCGCGACTCCACTACGGGCCGGTCGCCTCCGCGCTCCTCCGCGACCGCTTCGCCCCGGTCCGCGAGCTCGCGACCTTCCGGCGCCCGGTCGTCGTGCTCGTCGCCGGGCGCGACGAGGTGGTCGGCCCGGACCAGGGGCGCGCGCTGTTCCGCGCGCTGCCCGGGCCAAAGTGGCTGGTCGAGCAACAGGGCGCGACGCACAACGGCCTCGACCTCGCAGATCCGTCGCTCTGGGCCGAGGCGATCGGGTTCCTCGAGAGCGGCGCGGCGAGGTGATCGCGCGCCTCACGATCAGTGCGCGTTCGCCTCGAGCCAGTCGAGGACGTGGTCTCCCATGTCGACGACTGAGATCGAGCGGATGGTTATGGCGCGGTCCGTCCTGCGCTGACGATCGGGCCGCGCCTCGTTCGCGGGCGGCGGCGGCGAGCCGCGCTTCGAGCATCCACCGTGCCGTCCTCGGACGCGGCAGGTCTCGACTCACCGTGAGCGTTTTCGCACGAGATGATTCGGGTGCTCGCGCCCGAGAAGAAGCTCGACGTCCACTGCTCGTTCGATGGCTTCGGCGACTTCGCGCGGCTCGCGCTCGATCATGTCGCGCCGGAGGTTCTCGAGCGCTGTCCCAAGCAGCGAGATATCCTCCGCTCGCTCGCGGCGGAGCGCGCGACCGGTCCCACCAGGCGGCGGAGGATCTGACGTCCCCGTAGCACGTCGGGAGCGAAACTGGTCGAGAGCGGCGCATGGGATTCACGGTGAAGTTTGCCCCCGCGGCGAACCGCCTACTTGCCGCTGGGCGGAAATCGCGCTCTTAACATTGCGTGAAAGGAGCCGGCTCGACGCCGGCGCCCCTGGCCGCGCGGAGGAGGCCTCAAGATGCGCATTGCCCTGCTGACTGCCGGCACGCGCGGCGACGTCCAGCCGTACGTCGCGCTCGCTCGCGCCCTCGTGCGGGCCGGTCACGCCTGTACGGTGGTCGCCCCGCGCGCGTTCGCCCCGCTCGCCGACGAGTACGGCGTCGCGTTCCACCCCGCGGGCGTGGACGAGTGGCCGACCCCCGCGCGGCTCCGTGAGCGGGCCGGCGAGATGGAATCGCTGAGCCGCAGGGGCAACCTCGCGATCATCCGGGCCGTCATGGACCTCTTCGCCCAGCACATGACGAGGTACACGGCGGAGGCGCTCCCCGCGTGCGAGGGCGTGGACGCGGTCGGCTACGGCGCGCTGACCTCCTTTGCCGCCCTCTCCATCGCCGAGAAGCTGGGCATTCGCTACTTCGCGGCGATGCTGCTCGCGGCGTTCCCCACGCGCGAGCTTCCAAGCCCGCTCTTCCCTCCGGGACCGAGCTGGATCCCCGGCTACAACCGCCTCAGCCACTGGGCGGCGGACCGGATCATCTGGCGGATGAATCGCGAGAGCGCGCTCCGGCTGCGCCGGGATGTGCTCGGGCTCCCGCCGTGGGAGGGCTGGATCCTCGACACGCTCCGCAAGGCCGCACCGCCGGTGCTCGTCGGCGTGAGCCCGACGGTCCTGCCGCGCCCGCGCGACTGGGCGCCGTATCTCCACATGACCGGCTACTGGTTCCTCGACGAGCCCGTGGGCTGGAATCCGCCGCGCGCGCTCGCCGAGTTCCTCGCGTCCGGCCCGGCGCCGGTCTGCATCGGGTTCGGCAGCATGCCGAGCGCGGATCCAGCCGGCGAAGTGCAGACCATCGTGGCGGCGCTCCAGCGCGCCGGGCAGCGGGGGATCATCCTCTCCGGGTGGGCGGACCTACACGGCCACGCGGGGGAGCTGCCGCAGACCGTGCTCGCGATCGACTCGGCGCCACATGCGTGGTTGTTCCCGCGGACCGCCGCCGTCGTCCATCACGGTGGCGCCGGCACGACGGGCGCTGCGTTTCGCGCGGGCGTTCCACAGGTCGTCGTGCCGGTCGGCACGGATCAGCCGTTCTGGGCTCACCGCGTTGTCCGCCTCGGCGCGGGCCCGACGTCGATCCCGCGGAAGCGCCTCACCGCGGACCGCCTCGGCGCGGCGATCTCCCGTGGAGTCGGGGACGAGGGGATCCGGGCGCGCGCCCGCGACGTGGGCGAACGGGTCCGCGCCGAGGACGGCAGCGCGCGAGCCGTCGAGGTCCTCGAGCGAGCGCTCGGGGGGGCGCGAGGCACGAGGTGAGCGAGGTCGGGAGCGACCACATGCGCGATGCAAGCACGAGGGCAACGACGCGTCACGGCGAGGCTCCTGCGCCACTCCCCCGCCCGCACGGCGACGCGCCGAACCAGTATCGTTCAGTCGACGCCCGCGAGAGGGCCTTCGCGTCTTACGACGCCATCCTTGCCCGGTGGCCGGTGCCGTACGAGTCGCGCTTCCTCGAGACCCGGTTCGGAGCCACCCATGTGATCACGTTCGGCGCAGACGGCGCGCCGCCGCTCCTGCTGCTTCACGGCCTCGGGACGAACGCGACGAGCTGGTTCCCGCTCGTGACGGCCCTCGCAGCACGACATCGGGTACACGCGGTGGACACCATCGGCGACGTCGGAAAGAGCGCGGGCACGAGGCCGTCCTACCGATCCGGCGACCACGCCCGATGGCTGGAAAGGGTGCTCGACGGGCTCGGCGTCGATCGCGCGCTCGTGGGCGGGCTGTCGGCCGGGGGCTGGATCGCGCTCCACTTCGCGCTCGCGCACCCCGAGCGCGTCGAGCGCCTCGCGCTTCTCGCGCCCGCCTCGCTGCAGCGCATCCGCGCGGGCATGATCCTGCGCGGAGCGTTCGCGATGACCTTCCATCGGACGTCCGTCGTGCGGAGCCTGTTCCGGTATCTCGCGGCCCAGGAAGCGCCGGTCATGCCGGAGTGGGCGATGGAGGACGTCATCCTGCGGTTCCAGCTCGGACGGCCGAGCAGCGTGCGTATACCGGTCGTGCGCGACGCGGAGCTCGCCGCGCTCCGCGTGCCGACGCTGCTCCTGCTCGGCAGGAACGACCCGATCTACGACGCGAAGCGCGCGGAGGCGCGGGTGCGCTCCGTGGCGCCCCGAATCCGCATCGAGGTCATCCGCGACGGAGGGCATCTCTTCGTGAGCCATCGACCTAGCGACACCAGCAAGGCGCTCCTCGGGTTCTTCGGGCCGTGAGGGGTGCTCACCGCCGCCGCCAGCGAGCCTGCGACCATGCGGCCGCGCCCCTGCCGGCGTGCGGCACGCGCACGAGCAGGCGGATAGGAGCGGTGTCCGGAAGTGTCCGGTGGACCGAAGCGGTTCGCTCGCCGATCTCGCGCACCGTGAGGCCGACATCGCGATCCGCATCGCGGGCGAGCCGCCTCCGGATCTTGTTGGCTGGCACCTCGCGACCGCCGGCGCCGCCGTTTACGGGCACGAGACCTACCTCGAGGGTCGCTCGGCGAAAGACCTGGAGGCGCAGCCCCCCGGCCTCGTGGGGAATCAGCGCGTCTCGAGCGAGACGGGCCGGAGTCGCTTCACAACCTCGAACCAGGCGAGCGACGCGATCCCCGTGAGCGCGGCCAGCGCGGCATCGGCGGCACTCACGGCGCCGAAGCGGAAGAGCGTCCTGAGGAATGGGACGACGAGCACGAGTACCAGTGTGAGGGTCGCCCCGAACACGACTGCCCACGACGGGAGGTTCCCGCTCCAGAAGGTCCGGAACGCCGTTCGGCGCCAGGAGCGGTTGATCAGAATCAGCGCCACGTTGCCGGCGATGAGCGTTACGAACGCGAGCGCCCGACCGGACTGGTCGGACCCGGTATGCGCGACGCCGACCCGGAACGCGAGCATCGAGGCGGCGAGCACGGTGAGCCCCTGGAGGAGAGAGACGCCGACGAGGCGCCGGTCGAAGAGGCGCGTCCCGGTCTTCCTCGGAGGGCGCTGCATGAGCTGCGGCTCAGCGGGCTCCGCCTCGAACGCGATTGAGCACGCGGGATCGATGACGAGCTCCATGAACACGATGTGGACGGGAAACAGGACGAGCGGCCACCCGAGCACGACGGGAAGAAGGGAGAGGCCCGCGATGGGCACGTGGACGGCGATGACGTACGCCATTGCCTTCCGGAGGTTCTCGAAGATGCGCCGACCGAGGCGCACGGCCCCCACGATCGAGGTGAAGTCGTCGTCTGTGACGACGAGCGCTGCTGCCTCGCGCGCCACGTCGGTCCCGCGCCTTCCCATCGCGACTCCGATATGAGCTGCCTTCAGCGCGGGCGCATCGTTCACGCCGTCGCCGGTCATCGCTACGACTTCGCCCTCGGCGCGGAGCTCCTGGACGAGCCGGAGCTTCTGCTCGGGGACGATGCGGGCGAACACCGAGGCGGTGCGCAGCCGTCGCGCGAGGTTCCGGTCGTCCATCGTCTCCAGCTCCGGTCCGGTCACGACGTCATCCGGCGGAATCCCGATCTGGAGCGCGATCGCGCGCGCCGTTGCCGAGGAATCGCCCGTGATCATCACGATCCGCACGCCGGCGGCCGCACACTCGGCCACGGCCTCGGGGACGCCGGGCCGCACGGGGTCCGCGAGCCCCACGAGCCCGAGGAGCCGGAACTCGAAGTCGTGCTGGATCGACGGAAGGGTGCCCTCGAGCTCGGCGCGCGCGATCGCGAGTACCCTCAGCCCGTCCGCCGCCATGTGCGCGGCCTGGTCCTCGATGGTTCGCGCTGCCTCGACCGAGAGGTGGCAGACGTCGACGATGGCCTCGGGGGCTCCCTTCGCCGCGACCACAAGACGATCGCCGCCCGGAGCGCGCCAGGCGTGGCTCACCGCGAGGAGCTCCGGCGAGAGCGGGTACTCACGGACGAGCTCCCAGCGGGCGTGCAGGTGCTCCGTGCCAGAGAGATGGTCCGAAGCGAGCCTGTGGATCGCCTGCTCCATGGGATCGAACGGATCGCGTTGGGATGCGAGCAGGGCGTACTCCACGAGTTGGTGCACCGCCTCGGGCAAGACGTCGGACCCGACGCCGCCGCTCAGGCCCGGCGCCCAGAGCCGGACGACGCTCATCCGGTTCTCGGTCAGCGTACCGGTCTTGTCCGTGCAGAGCACGGTGGCCGCGCCAAGCGCCTCGATCGCAGGAAGCCGCCGCGTGAGGACGCGGCTCTTCGAGATCCGCCACGCGCCGAGCGCCATGAAGAGCGTGAGGACGACCGGGAACTCCTCCGGGAGCACCGCCATCGCAAGTGCGATCCCCGCCAGCAGGCCCTCGAGCCAGTGTCCGCGAGCGAGGCCGTACAGCACGACGAGGGCCGCGCACAGCATGAGGCCCCCCACCGCAATGGTCCGGACGACTGCGCTCACCTCGATTTGAAGGGGCGTCCGCCCGACCTCCAGGGTCACGAGGGACTTGCCGATGCGGCCCATCTCGCTGCGCGGGCCCGTCGCTCGGACCTCGGCTAGGCCGTGGCCGCGGACGACGAGCGTTCCGGCGTACACGAACGGGAGGCCGTCGCCGCCGGGACGGGCATCCGAGGGCGTCGGGTCGACGCGCTTCGTTACCGGAACCGACTCGCCAGTGAGGAGCGATTCGTCGGCCTCCAGGTTCGCGGCCTCGACCAGCACCGCGTCAGCAGGGATCCGGTCGCCCTCTCCCAGCACAAGGAGGTCGCCGCGCACCACATCCCTGCCCGGGATCCGCCGCCGCTCGCCGCCGCGGACGACAAGCGCGCGCGGGCTCGTGAGGTCGCGCAGCGCGGCGACCGCGCGCTCAGTCTTTCGCTCCTGGGCGACGGTGATGGCGATGACCACCACTACGAACGACAGGAGCGTCAGCGCCTCCTCGACATCCCCGAGCAACAGGTAGACCCCGCCCGCGCAGAGCAGCAGGAGCAGCATCGGCTCCTTCAAGACGGCGACGAAGGTGGCGACAAACCCATGCGGCCGATCCCGGGACAACTCGTTCGGGCCCTCCCTCGCGAGGCGCGCAGCGGCCTCGGCCTTGGTGAGCCCGACCGCTTGCGTCGCGGCAGCATCGGTTGGGTTCGAGTTGACGAGTGGCGAAATCATGGGCGCTTCCCCGGCAACGCCAAGCTCCCTCTAGATCAGACTTCCGTCCCCGCCGCGAGTCCCCTTTTTGGCGCGCCCGTCAGACACCCCTACGACCATCGGTTCGGGTGCCGCGTCAAGACTGGCCGTGCAGGCGCGCTCCGATGACCGAGACCGAGCCGCAGTCGCGCTCGACCCGCCCCTGTCTCTCGAGCGCGTGGAGATCGGCCTCGACACCGCTGGCGCTGCGCTTCAGCGGGACTCGACCAGCGCGCCGCGCTCCCCCTTCCAGCGCCCAGCCTTCTCGATGGTCTCGACGTCCGGGAAGCGCCTCATGGTGCGAGCCGCCCTCGATTGCCGCGGCGCCGCTCGAGGGCCCTCGCTCACGGGGCGTGGCTCGGCACTCGCGCCTCCTCGTCCCGGTCGACGCACATGAACCGGCGGCAGAGCTCGGGCCGGGCCGCGTAGATCGCGCAGCGTCCCCCGACCAGGAACTCGCACCCACCGTCGATGACGAGGCGGTGCGGCCCCCGGAGCGAGAGCTCGAGCCGCTGCGCGCCGAGGGCCTGGAGCCGCTCGTACTCCGGCCAGGTGAGCGGCACGCTCGCGAACGATCGGCAGCACACGCCACCGCAGGCCGCGCACCGGGGGTCGTCGTCGACAGGGGCCTCTCGGAGCACGCCCCGCCGTCGCGAGCGCGCGAGCCTCGTCCACGGCGCCATCGACCCTCCGGGACTCGACGGGCGAAGGACAGCACCTCGCGGGCGTCGTGTCGATACCCCCACGCCCGGCCACCGCGCCGGAGAGCGGGCGAGCCGCCCCGGATCGCGTGCCTCGCGACGCTCGACCCCAGCGGCCGTCGCCGGGTGCGTCACCACCCGGCCCGGTCGAAGCTCCCGGTGTGCCCCGGCGTCACGACCTCGCCGCGGCGCAGCGCGCGCCAGATCTCCCGCGCGCGCTCGGGCGGGTACGGCCGATAGACGAAGTGAGCGCGGAACGAGCGCACGCCGGCGGCGCGAAGCGCGACGAGCCGCGGCGAGAGGTTGAACGCCTCCGCCGCGAGCGTCACGCTCCGGCAGCGATCGTTCACGACGAGGACGCCGCCCCCGTGCGAGGAGGTGAGCTCCATCGCCTCGAACGCGCAGTCGCCCGGCCCGGGGCACGCGCCGCGGAGGTTCGCGTAGGGGCACGACTCGGAGACGAAGAGCGGCGAGTCCTCGTAGACGACGACCGACGCGGCGGCGCCGAGCTCGGACGCGAGCGCCGCGACGTT
>Ga0306924_10004872_pt1 | contig 13168 bp, 8 predicted proteins | sample sta12Can44000111_FD_203756 | JGI IMG/M metagenome (GOLD analysis project Ga0306924, IMG submission 203756) | Lab enrichment of tropical soil microbial communities from Luquillo Experimental Forest, Puerto Rico - statanox.12C.anox.44.000.111 (v2)... | ecosystem: Environmental > Terrestrial > Soil... | reverse complement strand
CCCGCAGGACGCCCCCCGGCACGCCGGGCAGGCCGCCCGCCGCGTGCTGCTCCGCCGCAACACCGCCATCGACGCGGAACCTGCGCAGCTCGTGGCCGCCGCCGTCCAAGTGGCACTCCAATCCGGTGCGCCCCAGCGGCGGCGCCGAAAGGCCGCGTGTTCCTCCCGCCAGCCGCGAGCGGCTGTTCTGAGATGGCAGCGGCTACCCGGCTCGTTCGGGGCTCGTGACACATCCGTTAACGGCACCCCAACCTGGCGTGAGGCCCGGAAACCCGCCGTCCAGACCCTGCCCGCCGGGCTGTCAGCCAGGACGCGTGCCCTGGCCTCGCAGCGGGGAGGGGGCCAGCAGGCCGAGGGCACGGGCGCGGGCGACGGCCTCGGCTCGGGTGTGCGTGCCGAGCTTGGCGTACAGGTGGGTGATGTGGGTCCTGACCGTGTTGTGCGAGATGTACAGCTCGCCGCCGATCTGCCGCATCGACAGGTTGGTCGGCAGGTAGCGCAGCACCCGCAGCTCGCTGCCGCTCAGCGCCTCCAGCGGCTGCCGCGGCCCGGCCGGCGGGGCGAGCGTGCGCCCGGCGAGCAGGCTGAGGATGTTGGCGATCAAGGCGGCGTGCGCGGTGCGCTGCCGGGCGTGCCGCTCCAGCAGGCCCGGTGCCGGGTGCAGCACGAACCAAAACAGTGCGCCGTCGGGTTCGGCCAGGTCGAGCGCGCGCTCCAGGGCATGCCCGGCGGCGGCCGGGTCGCCGACCGCGTCGCGGGCGATCGCCTCCAGCAAAAGCGCCTGAGCCAGCCATCCCGGCCACGGTACCGGCGCGGAGCCGTCGAGAACCGGCGCGAGTGCGGCGATCGCCGCGTGCGGGTTGTCCTGCGCGAGCCGCAGCACCGCCAGGCCTGTACGCATGGCCCCGCTGTCGCGGTCCTGGTCGGCGAGAGCGGCCAGGGCCTGCTCGGCCCGCTCGGTCTCACCGAGGCGGACCAGGGTTTGCACCAGAAATGACCGGTTCGGCAGGACCATCAGGCCCGGGCCGGCGAGGCGCCCGGCCAGCTGGTCGGCGGCCTGGAAGGTGGCGAGCGCGTCCGCGCCCTGGCCCCGCGCCAGCTCAAGCAGCCCGCGAATCCCGCGCACTACCAGTCCCACTGCGGGCTCGGCTTCGGCCCGGAAGGTCCGTTCGCCGCGCTGGATCCAGGGTTCTGCCTCCTCCAGCCGCCCCTGCCGCACCAGCAGGCGTCCGACGTTCAAGCTCGCCAAGCCGGCGGGAGGCTCGTCGGCCCAGCCGTGCCGTTCGGCCAGCTCGACGGCCTGCCTGCTGTGCTCGGCCGCCAGGGCAGCCGACCGGAAGAGTTCACTCGCCGCATAGACCAGGCCGGTGAACTCGAGAAACGGCCGCCCAATCCGGCGCGCCAGCGCGATGCCCTGGTCCAGGTGCCGCTCGGCCTCCGCGAACCGGGCGGCCCAGTACTCGGCGCTGCCGAGGCTGATCAGCGCCAGCGCGCGCAACTCCTCGCCCAGGCCAGGCCGCGCCGCCTCCGGCGCCTCGGCCATGGCCTGCAGCCGCTGCGCCTGCTCGGCCACCGCCGGCGGGTCCCCGCGCTGGCGGGCCAGCAGCAGCCGGACCATCCCCACCAGCAGCTGCGCCTGCCCGCGCCGGCCCTCCGGCACCGACGCCGACGCCCGCTCGGCCAGGCCCAGGTACCGCTCGGCCGCCTCTAGCGACCCGCGGGCCAGCTCATCACCAGCGGCCACCGCCGCCAGCTCTGCATCCGCCGCGAGTTGCCCGACGGGGAACCCGGCGAGCAGCTCGTGGATGACGGCGGCCTGCCCATCCAGATACAGGCCAGGCCAGTGATCGGAGAGCACCCGGGCGGCCAGCTCCCAGTCCTGCGCCGCCTGGCCATGATGGATCGCCTCCACCGGGTACCCGTGCCCGGCGAACCACCCGGCCGCTGCCCGGTGCAGCCCGGCGACCTGGTCCGGCTCGGCGCGGCGCAGCTGCAGCTGCAGCAGGTCGGCGAACAGGTGGTGGTAGCGGAACCACGACCGCGCCGGGTCCAGCGCCACCACGAAGGCGTTCGCTTCCTCCAGGTCCTGCAGCACCCGCTCCCCGCCGCTGCCACCGGCCAGCAGGCCGACCAGCTCGCCGTTGACCCGGTCCAGGATCGAGGTGCGCAGCAGCAGCCGCCGCACCTGTTCGGGCTGCCGGTCCAGCACCTCGGCCAAAAGGTACTCGGCCACCGTCCGCTCGGTCCCGGAGAACTCCGCCGCCAGCCGCCCCGGATCGGGGTGCCCGGCCAGCGACAGCGCGGCCAGCCGCAGCCCCGCCGCCCACCCCTCGGTCCGCGCCACCAGCGGCGCCGGGTCGGGCAGGTCCACCCCGGCGGCGGCGAACAGCTCGGCCGCCTCGGCCACGGTGAACCGCAGCTCCGGCTCGCGGATCTCGGCCAGCTCGCCCTCCAGCCGCAGCCGGTGCAGGCCCAGCCGCACGTCGTGCCGGGTGGCCAGCACGAACCGCAGCCCCCCCGGGGCCCGCATGATCAGCAGCTCCAGCTGCCGCAGCGCCTCCGGGCTGAGCTCGTGCGCGTCGTCGACCACCAGCCACAACTGGTCATCCAAAGGGGCCAGGTCCGCCAGCAGCCGCTCGGTGATCACCCACCCGTCCAGGTCCGGCGCCGCCGTCAGTTCGCCGACCAGCGCCGACCCCGCTGCGGTCTGGCGCAGCGCGGCCAGCGCCGATAGCCAGAACCGCGGCGGATCACGATCGCCGCGCCCGGCTGACACCCACGCGGCGCTGCCCGCCACACCCGACTGGCTGATCCAGGACCGCAGCAGCACCGTCTTGCCGCTGCCCGCCGGCGCCGATACCACGCTCACCCGGGCCTGCGCCGCGAGCCGCCCGAACAGCCGCGGACGGGCAACGACGCCCCCCGCGCCAGGACCGGCGGCGCCGCCGGCGACGGCGTCCGCTCCGGCAACGGATCCCATGGTCCGATCATCGCACCACACCAGCCCGCACGGCCGCTGCCAGCTGTCACTCTCCAGACGTGCGCCGTGCCACCATCCCGCGTGCGGGTCCGACCTGCCGCCCGGCCCTTGGCGCTCGTGCTTGATCACCGGCGGAACGACCGCCGTCACCGGCGCGTTCGCCACCCCCCGCCAACCCGGCAAAATAACCGGATATGCGCGTCCACGACGCTAGACGGCTCCCCCCGGATCGCAGCGCCTAACGGCGGATATTTCTCGACAGGCCGGGAGCTCAGCCGAATACGCAACGTGACATAGGCAACGACGTCGCTCGCGTACGGATCGTCGGCCCGGTGCAGCCGAGACATGCACCGCTGGCATAGGTGCCCGGGTCGCGGTTATCCAGTTCCAGGCGTTCTGGCACTGGCCGCCGTGAGGCCGGTTAAGCACTGCACCGGCAACACCATAGCTCGCCGCGGGCCGAAGCATGGGTCTGCGGCCGTGGACGGCGGTGACGTCGGCTAGGCCCGGGTAGCCGGGCATCTGGCAGGCGTGAAGTTGGGACTCCGGACCGTTAGCTCAGTGCTTCCACTTGCTCGCCGTAGATCGACATTTGGGACATGAGCCGCTCGCCCAGGGCTGCGCCTACAATCCCGAGGTTCTCGACGACGAGTAGGGCTTGCGTGGTCAGCCGCTCGAACTCCTCGCCGCTGCGAATGCGCGCGAGTTTGTCTTGGTCACCGCGTAGCAGGGCAAAGCCGCCGAGGTCCCCGCCGTGCGGCTCGAGGAGAACCAGCTCGAAGCTCTCGATCTCACCCTCCTGCTGCAGCCGAGAATAATATTCGAAAGCTTCGTTGAACGCTTTGATGGCCTGCCGCTCGCGGCCTCGCACGGGACCCCCGAAGCCGATGAACAGCCCGGAATCTGCCATGACCCACCCCTCTGCTTGTCTCCTGGTCACTTTCCGGCATGCAACCTGCCTGCCACCCGGATGATTCTCGCCATGATCGCGGCAGCGCAGATTCGGTAAGGCAAGCGTAACGTCATGCCAGCTAAGGCGTCACTACCGCCGCCCGCATCCGTGCGCATGTCGGCTGCAGAGCCCGCGGAGACCCTGGACTCGGCAGGCTGGGCTAACTGCGGTCCCAGCGATTGAGCGGAAGCTCAACGTAAGCTGTCCGGCCGGGTCACGCTATGCCACCAAACGCTAAGTACCCGCGCTTGGCAGGCCACCGAGAAGTGCTCCATAACGCCGATTCCGGGCGGGTGGCGACGGTGCCGAAATCAAAACGGGTGGGACGCAGATTGTCCTGTTCGGCGCGCCGCCTGCGGTGATCGCGCCGGCGCGAGGGTTGCTGTGGAATGCGGGCGGCAACCTTGCTATGACGCGGCTGCCTCCAACTGGGGTAAGACGGATCGAAGATGTCGATGCAGTCGCGCATGCCCCACGGATCGCCGTGGCAATAGGTGCGTTCTTAGCCGGGATGGATATCGGCGGCGGGTCGAAGCGGCCTGGCAGCAGATGCCGGGAGGGTGACAGCGGCTCAGCCCGGTCGGCGCAGGTAGGCGAGGACGGCGAGGACGCGCCGGTGGGAGCCGGTGTCGGCGGTGAGGCCGAGCTTTTGGAAGATCTGTGTGACGTGGGCTTCGACGGTGCGCCCGGTGACGAACAGGCGGGCGGCGATGGCCTGGTTGGACAGTCCCTCGGCGACCAGGGCGAGCACCTCACGCTCGCGTCCGCTGAGTTCATCCAGGGGATCGGCGCGGCGTTTACGGGCGAAGAGGCGGGCGACGATCGTCGGGTCGACGACGGTTTCCCCGTCGGCGAGGCGGCGGAGCGCGTCGATCAGGTTGGCGACGTCGAAGACGCGCTCTTTGAGCAGGTAGCCGACCCGCTCGGGATGGTCTTCGAGCAGTCGCATGGCGTAGTGCGGCTCGACGTACTGGGACAGGATCAGCACGGCCACGCCGGGGTGCCCGTCGCGGATCTGCTGGGCGGCGGTCAGGCCCTCGTCGGTGTGGGTCGGCGGCATCCGGATGTCGATGATGGCCGCGTCCGGTCGCGTCACCTGGACCGCGCCCAGCAGCGCGGCCGCATCGCCGACCTGTCCGACGACGTCGATGCCGGCGTCGGTGAGCAGCCGGGCGATGCCCTCGCGGGTGAGCATCACGTCCTCAGCGATCACGACGCGCATGGGATCTCCGCCCGGCACCCGGCCGTCCCGGGAGCCAGGCTGCCGCCCAGCGCCCCGACCCGGTCGGCGGCCGCCAGCATGGGCGCGGCGTCGCCGGATCCGTTGTCCTGGACCGTGACCACCAGCCGGCCGCCCTCGTCGGTGAGGCTCACCGCCGCGTGGCCGATGGCCTCGGCCACGGCAAAGTAGGCGGCGGCCTCGACCGGGGCCGGGTACCGCCGGTGCTCGGCCCGGAGGATCTGGACCGGCAGCGGCGCGGTGTCGGCGAGGGTGGCCAGCGCGGGGCCTATCCCGGCCTCGGCCAGCACCGCGGGATAGATCCCGTGGGCGAGGTCCCGCAATTCCTCCAGAATGTCTCGCGTCTGGCTGGCCGCCCTGGCCAGGGCCGTCTCGGCCGGGGTGTCACCGTCCGCCTGCGCGGCGGCGCGGGCGAGCCGGATGTCGTAGGACAGGGCCAGCAGCCGCTGCTGGGCGCCGTCGTGCAGGTTCCGCTCCAGCCCGCGGCGTTCGGAATCGGCGGTCTGCACGATGCGGGCCCGGGAGGCGCGAAGCTCCTCGAGCTGGGCGAGCAGCTCGGCTTGCAGCCGTTCGTTCTCCAGGCCGAGCCGGATGGCAGGCCCGATCTGGCTCTCGATCCCGGGCACCGCCCCGGAGTGCGAGACGGCGGCGATGGTGCGCTCGTTCCTGGTCAGGCGGGTCACTGCGCGGCCGCCGGTTGTGGAGGGTTCGGGGACCAGCCGGCCGCTGGCGTCGACGTAGCGCTGCCGGCCGGGGAGCCAGTAGGCGATCTGCAGCCCCGGATCGTGCAGCGCCGCCGCGAGCGCGGACTGCAGGGAACCCGGCGCGGGCGCCTGGTCCAGGCGGGCCGCGATCCGGGCGACCGCGCGGCGCTCGGCCCGGGCCCGGGCCACCCCGGAGATCAGACCGATGGCCAGCAGCGCGACCGCGGCACTCCCGATAGCGAAGATGGTGAACAGGGCCGTGTTGAACGGGTCCTCGACCGTGATCCGCTGCAGCGCCACCGAACGTGCCGCCACCGCCGCGGCGAACCCGATCGCGGGGACGTGGACCGGCAGCAGCCGCTGCCGCGCGGGCCAGGAGGCCCGGGCCAGCCGTGCGGCGCAAACCGCGATGAGGGCGGCAGCGGCGGCGGCGGTGAACCAGCGGTCGCCGGACTCAACGGCGCGGGCCAGCGAGGGCAGCGAGCGGACCAGGAAGCTGTTGACGGTGCAGTTCGCCAGGCAGCCCGGGTCGAAGTACGGTTCGCGGAACAGCGCCAGCGCGGCCGCGGTGAGCAGCGCCTCGGCGTAGACCGCGGCCGCCAGCACGCGGGCCGACGTGGAATCGACCCGGCCGGCGGGGTGGGTGAGCACCAGGTGGACGATGAGCGGGAAGGTGAACGCCGCGGCCACCATGGCGATGCTGGGGATCAGCGGCGGCCCGTCCTGCCAGGCCACCCACACCGGCGCGAACCAGCACAACCCCGCCAGCAGCGCCAGGTCTCCGGTCAGGCCGGGCCGCCGGGCCAGGCAGATCACCAGGCCCGCCGCGATCAGGCCCAGCCCCGCACCCACGGTCAGGACGACCCCGGCCGCTGAGCTTCCCGTGTATGTGGTGGACCGGCCGGGTCCCGCCGCGACGGCCATCGCCCCGGCGGCCACGGCGAGCCCCGCCAGCCCGGTGGCGACGCGTGCGGAACCGGCCAGCCGGCCAGGCCCGGCCAGGCGTGGCGGGGCGGCCAGCCGTGCCGGGGCGGCCGGTGGGGGCTCCGCGCGGGCCATGACCTGATTGTGGCACCGCCGCCGCCGGAAGGATCCGTGCTGGCCACAGTCCCGCCCTGAGGCCAGCCCCGATGCCGGCCGCGTCACCGCCCCTTACCGTCCAGGGTAAGTTTCGGCACACTGGAGGAACCATGGAACGAGTCACCACCCGCCTGGCAGTGGCCGTCGCCGCGGCCGGCCTGGCTTTTCTGGCCGCCGGCTGCTCCGGGACCACCGCCACCTCGACCGGCACGCATCCCAGCCCGGCGGGCGCCGTCTCAGGGGCGCTGCCGAGCCCGTTCGCCGTCACAGCCCGCTACGCCCCGGCCTTGCTGGGGCTGGGCTGGCTGGGCGCGCTGGCGGTCGGCCCGGACGGCAACCTGTACGTGACCGACCACAGCCAGCGGGTGACAGTGATCTCCCCCTCCGGGACGGTGCTGCGGCGCTGGGGCAAGCCCGGGTCCGGCCCCGGCGAGTTCCGGTTCATCGCACCCGAACCGAGCAACCCGACAGCAACCATGGGGAAGATCGCGGTCGGCCCCGACGGCAAGGTGTACGTCTCCGACAGCGGAAACGGCCGGGTCCAGGTGTTCACCCCGCAGGGCCGATTCGTCCGCCAGTTCGGCAGCTACGGGAGCGGGAAGGGCCAGTTCCTCCTCCCGGCCGACCTGATGACCGACAGTGCGGGCAACGTCTACGTCGTCGATGATCAAACGGAAACCTTGACCAAGTTCTCCCCAGCCGGCGAGGTCATCTGGCAGATCGGCGGCGGCGCGTCCGGCGACCCGGATTTGAGTGGCCATTTCCATCTGGCGAGCATCGACGCGCACGGCAGGCTGGTAGTGCTCAACGATGACAAGCAAAGAATCCTCTATATCGATGACGGCGGCCACAAGGTGGACGCGTTCTCGCCCGGCTTTCCGGCCAGCTCCCCGACCGGAGGGGCGTGCGAGGCCACCGTTGATGCGGTAGGAAACACGTACGTGAGCGGCTGCGGCCCCGGGCCTACTTTGGTCTATGACCGGGCCCACCGGCTGATCGCCAAATGGCCGGGGACAATGAGCTCTCTATTCGTGTCGCCCGTCTTCGGCCCCAACGGCGAGGTGTTCGCGCTCGCAGTGGACGGGTCCATACTCAAGCTGCACATCACCCTGCCAGGGGCCTGACATGAAGCCGGGAAAGGCAGGCGCCCTGCTCACGCTGGCCCTGGTGGCCGCGGCCGCCGGTTGCAGCGCCTCGGCTGGCGCGGACAAGGCGGGCGGCCCGGCCGGCGGGCCGGTGGTACTGCGGATGGCCAGCACCCCGTCGGGCCCGTCCGATGCCCCGCCGGTGGCGGATTTCATCCGGCGGGTCGGCGTGCTGTCCGGCGGATCGGTCCAGATCCAGGTCATCAACCAGTGGGGCGATTACGCGCCCGGCGCGGAGGCGCAGGTGGTGCGCGCCGTCGGCACAGGCCAGGTAGATCTGGGCTGGGCGGGCAGCCGGGTCTTCGACACCATGGGAGTCCCGGGATTCGGGGCGCTGTCGGCGCCGATGCTGATCGACAGCTACCCGCTGGAGAACGCCGTCCTCAACAGCTCGCTGCCCTCGCGGATGCTCGCCGGGCTGAGCCGCCTGCACGTGACTGGGCTGGCGGTCCTGGGCGACGTGCTCCGCCATCCCATCGCCGTGCGCCGGCCTCTGCTGGCCCCGGTCGGCTGGCTGGGCCTGTCCATCGGCACCTACCGCTCCGGCGTTCAGGAGCAGGCGATCCGGGCGCTGGGCGCCGGCCCCGTGGTAGCCTTCGGCCCCTACCGCACCCACGATCTGGCCAGGGGGACGATCCAGGGATTCGAGCTCGACGTTCAGCGTTATGTGCACCTTGGTCTGGTGGCCAGCGCACGGTACGTGACCGCGAACGTGGCCCTGTGGCCCCAGTTCGACGTGCTATTCGCCAACCCGGCCCGGCTCGCATCCCTCACCGCCCAGCAGCGCGCCTGGCTCGAGCAGGCCGCCGCCGGCGCCGCCAGGACCTCGGTCCCGCTGGTGGCGGGCCAGAACGGCCCCTCCATCAAGCAGGCATGCGCGATGGGTGCCCGGTTCGCCACCGCGACCCCGGCGGACCTGGCCGCCCTGCGCCAGTCGCTGGCCGTCGTCTACCAGAACCTGGAAACCGACCCGCAGGCCAACGCGTTCCTCCGGCAGATCCAGCAACTGAAGAAGTCGACGCCATCCGGCGCCGCCCCGGCCATCCCGGCCGGCTGCGCCGCCGGACAATGACACCCACCCCCGGTGGCGCCGGGCAGCCCGCGTTCAGGGCGGCTCGGCGCCGTCGGGGATTACGGCGGTCAGAAGGGTGCCCTGGCCGGGAGCGCTGGTCACGGTGAGCGTCCCGCCGAGGGTCTCGACCCGGTCGGCCAGGCCCCGGATCCCCCTCCCCCGGGGATCGGCGCCCCCGGCGCCGTCGTCACTCACCTCGACCGTGATCCCTCCCCCTCGTGGCGTCACGGAGATCTGGACCCTGGAGGCCGAGGCGTGCTTGGCCACGTTCGCCAGTGCTTCGGAGCAGATGAAGTACACGCACGCTGCCACGGCCGGGGAGGTTCGGGTCACCGGGACCGCCAGGTCGACAGGGAGCGGGAAGTCGCCGGCCAGCGCGGCGAGCGCCGCGCCCAGGCCCTGCTCGGAGAGCTGGCGTGGATGCAGGCCCCGCGCCAGCCGTCCCAGGTCCTCTTGCGTGCGGGCCAGCTGGAGCTCGGCCCGGGAGATGCGCTCGGCCGTGCCCGGCCCGGCGGCTGACCGGCGGGCCAGCCGCAGCGTCTCGGCCAGGTCGCCGAGCCGCCGCTGCGCGCCGTCGCGGAGCCGGCGTTCCAGCCGGCGACGTTCCTCGTCGCCGGCCGCCAGGATGCGCTGGCGTGAGGCCGCGATCTCGGCCAGGCTCGACCGGACCTCGGCCTGCAGGCGCGCGTTGTCGGCGGCCAGCCCGGCGGCCGAGGAGACGGCCTCGGCCAGCCCCGGGTCACCCAGCACCGCCGGGTCATGGACCAGGACCGCCAGCGGCTGGCCGTCCCGCTCGACCACCGTCGCCGACCGGCCCGACCCCGGGCCGGGCACGGCCAGCGGGTGCCCGGCCGCGTCGACGAAGGAAGCTGCTTCCGGCAGCCAGTAGCCCACCTGCAAGCTCGGATCGCCCAGCGCCCGCGCCAGCTCGTCGCGCAGGGTGCTGGAGCGGGCCTGGCCGAGTTCCACGACCAGATCTGCCACCTCGGCGCGCTCCCACGGCCAGCGCACCAGCCCGATGAGCAGGCCAGCCGCCAGGGCGCACAGCATCACCTCATAGGCCAGCAGCGTCGCCGCATCGGTCGCCGGGCCGGGCACGGCGAACCGGACTGACGCGATCGCGGCGGTACCGGCCGCGAACAGCGCCGTGGCCTGCAGGGCCGAGCGGCGCATCCGGCGTTCGCCTCCCGTGGCGCGCACGTACCCGCAGACCGCGACCGCGACGAGACCGGCGGCCAGCGCGACCGTGCCCACCCGGCTGCCCCAGACCGGTGTCACGACCGCGGCCGCATAGCCTGCGGCAACCACGGCGCCCTCGGCGCGTCCATGGATACGCCCCCGCGGGTAGGTGAGAACCAGTTGCACCAGCGGGCCCCGATGCAGATATAGCGCATGCGCGGCCAGCCAGCCCAGCAGGCCCGCGCCGGTTGTGGTGAAGTCGGGCACGAACCAGGCGAACCCCGCCGTCGCCAGCAGCGGACCGGACCGGCTTTCCGGGCGGCGCGCCCACCCGGCCAGCCCGCACCCGATCATGGCCCAGCCGGTCAGCAGGTCGGGCACCCAGCTGCCAGGATCCGCCCAGCCGGACAGGCGCCATTCGGCCGCCACGCCCACCACCGCCCCGGCCGGCCACAACAGCAGCCGCCCCCGGCGGACGGACGGCTCAGCGGACCAGCGCGGCCAGCGCAGCACCCGACAGCTCCCGCTTCGCGAGGAACCCGCACACCGGCGCCGCGCCGATCCGCGGCCCGTAGGCGGCTGCCTCCCGGCTGGAGATCAGCACCACCCGTGGCGGGTCCGGGCCCTCCGCCAGCCGCTCGGCCACCGCGAACCCGTCCACATCGGGAAGCTGGACATCCAGCAGCACCACGTCGGGCCGCAGCCGAGCCACCGCCGCCACCGCCGCAGCCCCGTCCGCGGCGTCCCCGGCCACGGCGAACCCTTCTGCCTCCAGCAGTGCCCGCGCCGACTCGCGGAAACCATCATGGTCATCGACGATCAGCACGGTCGGGCGCACCCCCCGATCGTCGCAGAAGTCACGCCCGGCCGCATTGTGGCCAGCACCAACCTCCGCGATCCGGTCTCCGCGCAGGCACGAACCCGGAACTGTGCCCCGCCCCGATTCAGCGCGCCGGCCTGCTGACCGGCACGAAGCTGGCAGCCATCAGCAGAATGGAAGACCACGCGCATTGAACTGGCCAGACCGCATAGGTAAGGAGGCATGACACGTGGGCCTGTTGTGCCTCTCGGACTGGCGATTATGTGCCCTGCGATCTCGCAGAGATCCGTGGCCGCGCATGCGGCTAGCGCGAGCATCCGTCGGCACGATGTTCCTGCTGGCACGGAGTAAAGACTGTGGCCAGCCTCGTTTCGAGGCTATTCCGACCCGCCCTACCGTTCGACGCGAAGGCAACTGGCATAGGAGGGAAGGAAGTCATGCGCAAGCTCATCGTAAGCGCGCTGACGATGCTCGGAGTCGCCGCGCTCAGTTCTCCGGCGCAGGCGGTAGTGCCAGGAGCGAACGGGCGGATCGTGTTCACGCAAGCCGTCTGCACGTCCACCTGCTCGTCCTGGTCGATCGTCACCGCCGCCCAGAACGGCACGAACGAGAAGGTGGCGGCGGGGCCGTACCCGCAGAGTGCGTTCGATGAGCACTTCATCGCCAACTGGTCATCCGACGGCACGGCGCTCACGTTCATGGCCAGCCAAGGCATCTGGAAGGTCAACGCCGACGGGAGCGGCCTAGAGGATCTATTCCAGGCTCCGGCCGAATCTGGCGTGGATGACGGCCCGACGTTCACTCCCGACGGGAAGCACATCATCTTCACGCGCTGCTGCCCGCAGGGCTATGGCTACTCGCTCTGGATGATCAATGCCGACGGCGGCGGCCTCAAGGACGTGACCAAGGAGCCTCAGGTGAATGGCGACGGTGCGGCCGATACCACTCCCCAGGTGTCGCCGGACGGGAAGACGATCGTTTTCAACCGCTGCTTCCCGAATGCCCCGTGCGTGGTCGCGACCGTCAGCATCAACGGGACGAACCTCCACGATCTCACCGACAACTCGCAATTCCTCTCCGAACACCCGAACTGGTCACCCGACGGAAAGACGATCGTCTTCGAGATGGACCCTCCCGGCGGATCACCGAACATCGCCACGATCAACCCCGACGGAAGCGGCCTCACCCAGCTCACGTTCAGCGGCCGGCACGCTGCGAGCCTCCAGCCCGCCTATTCGCCCGACGGGACGAAGATCATCTTCGCCCGATACCGCTCGACAGGCGGGACCGACCTGTTCACGATGAACCCGGATGGGACCGGTGTCAGCCAGATCACCTCGACTGCTAGCCTCGAGCTCTACCCGGAATGGGCAGTCGCTTCCTGACACACTCCTCCTGGACACCCGAGTTGGAGCATGCCACCGCCACACCCAGCTGCCAGAAGGGAGAGCCCTCCAGGAGGGCTCTCCCTCGCCAGGCGAAGCAACATAGATCGGCCTTGAGTCCCAGGGCCACATTGAGGCACGGCTATCCGCAGTCGCCGATGCGGCTAACCGGCGGTCATACGCCGAGCAGGAGTTGCGCGCCAGCGACCCCTCGGCGGCGGGACTCCTGGCCAGCTGAGGGCCGAAGCCAGACAGCCCAGTCGCGGTCACGCGTCGCCGCGAGTGTTCCGTAGCGGCGCAGATCGAGGCGGGTTGGCGCGCGTGAGCCAGGGAACACGCCTAACCACGGAAAGTGACGTTGAGTCTGGGTGGCTATGCGACCGGCTGAATATGGGCTTCATGTCGATGACGAGTTCGCCGGTCCCGCGGTACAGAACGGCCTGTTCGGCGCGGCATTGACGGCAACGCCAATCAGTCAGGACCGACGCCATAACGGCAGGGATGATCAGAGAAGCTCCGACACACGCCATGCTTTCGTGGTTTCGCGGTGGCTTGGGCGTAGTGTCGGGGCCTGGGACCCGGCCTGACCTCCGATTCGGCCGACGCCGCTC
>Ga0306924_10004869_pt1 | contig 13178 bp, 17 predicted proteins | sample sta12Can44000111_FD_203756 | JGI IMG/M metagenome (GOLD analysis project Ga0306924, IMG submission 203756) | Lab enrichment of tropical soil microbial communities from Luquillo Experimental Forest, Puerto Rico - statanox.12C.anox.44.000.111 (v2)... | ecosystem: Environmental > Terrestrial >... | reverse complement strand
GCGCAGGAATCAGACACCAGGGCGGAGCGTTTAACGCACGGGTGGTCCAGGCCGGACGGCCCAGACGCCCTTCAGCACGCTTACCGAGGTCGGAAAGTTTCTCCGGGAAACACTGGCACGCCTAGCCGGCAGTCGTGATAGTGTGGCCCAACATCCCCGCGAGAATCGACCCTCATGGACAACGAAACCGAGATCGAGCGATTAAAACGCGAGATCGAGCGGCTGCAAAAAGCGCTCAGCGAGAGGCGGCAGGTTGACGTTATCTCACCATCAGCAACCAAGCGTTCATCGATCGAATCACTTACCGATAGCGTCGACTTCGTCACTGATATGTGCCGCTACGCCGAAGGTGTTTTGACCGAAAAACAGATCAGAAAGAAATGGCGAGAGCTCACCGATACGGATTGGGAGCGTGCGGGGAGTAATGACGCGCTCGTTCGGGCGATCGAGGAAACCAAGCTCCAAAGGGTCAGAAACGGAGCAGCAAAATCCGAGCGCGCCCAACAATATATCGTCCGCGGGCCCGACATTTTGGCCACGATCATGGACGACCCTCAGGCGAACGCTCGGCATCGGGTCGACAGTATCAAAGCATTGAATGCGATCGCTGACCCAGGACCAGAAAACGCGGTAGCGCAAAGATTTTTCATCAGAATCGACCTATCCGCAGACACGAAGGATCCGAAAGACGTTCTAACATTCGAAACGATGGCACGGCCCAATACCCCAAAACAAATCGAAGACGATCACGGCGAACAATCGAGCGACAAATGGCGACGGTGACAATTTTTGAGCGGTTGAGTCAGGGTCGATCGTCACCAATCGAGAAACCGCAAGAAATTTCGCCAGCGCAGGCGTTGTTAAATTGGTTGCAACGGTGGAACAAAGACTTTGTCAGCGCACGAGATATTCGGATCTATGGCCCACACCCTATCCGAAACCAAAAAGATGCCGTCGCCACAGCAAGAATTTTAGTCCGAAACGGCCAACTTACCCCCATCGGATCGCGTAAGCCCTATCTGCATAAATGGCGAATCGTCCGATAAACCGGGCATTAACTCAAAACGTAGCAACTTAAACGATTGAAAAAGCACATAATCTATCAAAAAGTGTAGCGGTAGCTCCTATAATAAGGCACCCGCGGAATTTGACGGGCTAGCCCCAAACAGACCCAATACCCCGCATCCCCAACAGCCTAACGGGCTGACGGCCCCCTGAGCCGACAAATGCGAAAAAAGCGAAGAAAGTCCCCCTTCTTTCATCCACGTAATAAGGTACAAAAACACCACTCAACCGCAAGTATACCTTTTTTCGCTTTATTCGCAATTCTCCAATAACAGCAAAAAACCCACTAACTTTATTCGCGAACGATTGCGAAAAAAGGGTCGCGACCTGCGAAGAAAGGTATACGATGGATTGCATCGACCCCAAACCATCCACCGATAGTTGGATGGTAATATTGTAATCTTATTGATATCATTATACTATTTTATTTTATTTCCATAATAGCATAAGCGAAAAAATCATTCTTTATAGCGAATGGCGAAAAAAGCGAAAAAAGCCACCCTTTCTTCGCAAGCACCCCCCCTTTTTTCGCACTCATTTGCGAAAAAAGTTTGGGCGCGTACTCAACTTGCAATAGCACTCGTCGATGCCGTCTGCGATGCAGCTGAAAAGCGAGTGGTGCGGCTACTGTAACCAGGCGTCGCCGCGCTCCATCTCTTTGACGATGTCGCGGTAGGTGCGGTGGTCGCGCGCCCACAGGATCACATGTGTATTGGATCCTGTTGCTATCAGTCCGAGGAGAGCCGTGCGAACGCTTCGGCCTGGTTTTCCGATTTGCGCGATGTAAACGGTGCCGGTGCCGGCCGGAAATTCGGTCGCCAGGACGCCTGCCACCGGCGGTAGACTTTGATAGTCGCGCACGCCGTCCCAGACTACGTAGTGGTGCACTTCAGCACCATGGTAGATACGGCCTTTGAAGTACATCTCTCCTGGTGACGTCATTGTTTATCCTCTCGGACCGCAAACCACATGTCGCGCGAACGACCGCCGGTCGGATGGGTCTCATGCCGTACCTTGCCGGCACGCAGTAGATATCCGAGCGCCTGGCTGATTGTGCCCGCGGGTACATGGTTGCTGAACAACGCAAAGATATTGCTTTTGGTCATGCCGTTGGCATCCCGCCGCAACGTCTGCAGGATCAAGTCAGCCGTCCGATCGCCCACCATATCGCCGAAGACATGACGAGCCGAGGCTTCGCAGCACTTCCACACCGCCAGTGCGGCCTCGAGGTGCACTACGTCAATCGTCTCGGCTCGATCGAGCAAGGCGTAGAGCAAGGCCAACCGTACCGTCTGCGCCTCCGCGCGCGAGGTGATATGCGCAAATAACCCCTCGCCGCCGCTCGCCAGTGCGGAGTAGACTTCGTGCCACGGCGCTTGCGCCGGCTTGCTCATGGCAATGCTGTCGGTGCGTTGCTGCGCTGCTAGTATTGTTGTTTTGGTTGCTTCACCCAATCGCTCAATCGTCTCCGGCGAAAGCGCGGCGCCGAACGGCAACAGCTTCGAGCGCTTGACGCAGGCAAACAAAAACCGGTTGGCAAAACCGTTCGCCATCGCGGTCTCGTCGAGCATGCGGCGCAACTCCTCAACCGTGATATGCGCCATGATCGAGACGCAGGCGCCGGTTGCCTTGTTCGGCGAGTTCTTGACCAGTGTCTCCAGTCGTGGGCGGCCGTCCCAGGCGTCGCGGATGACCGGGGAAAGTGTGTTTCCTTCGCGCTTCATGGCTGCCAGCACGCGGAAGAACTCGCGCTCGTCGAGCAGCAGGCGCTTGTCGGTGACGCCGGGATCGACGAGCTCCAGCTCGCCTTTTTTCATGGCGTAGAATTCGTCGCGGACGTGAAAGATGATGCCTTCGCCGGAAGCTATGCCGGACTTTACGCAGTTTAAAAACCACAAGGGGTCTGCCACGGCGAAGATGGGACCGATGCGGTCGGCGGCGGTGCCCTTGCGCGCCTTCGAAGTGGCGCCCACCAACACCGCAAACATGTTGCCGTAGTGTCGGGTCTGTTCGGCTAGATAATGGCGGCCGCGGCCGACGGCATTGCCAAAGCTGACTAGAAATTGCAGCAACAGTGCTACCGGATCGGCTTCGGTGTACGGCAAGATGGTCGACACCACGTCACCGGCGAGTCCGTGATAGGCAGCCGGGTCCATGGCCGGCCAAGGCGCAGGTGTGGGGCCGGGCGGGGGCTCGGTCCCTTTGCCGTTGCTCTTTTCGCGTGGCGGAAACTCCTCCACCGTGTAATCGAGTGGATCGGGTTCGGGTAGGATACCGTGAGTGCTCATGTGCCGACCCTCGTCCGCACCAGATCGTTGAAGTCCTTGACCGCCTTTGGCGTCAGCACCACCACCTTGCAGCCGTCGGCGCTTCGTCGTTGGGCGGCATCGTGCGTGGCTTGTCGCCCGACTGGCTCGTTGTCGGCGAGCAGCACGACTAGCTCAACGCCGGCGATCGGGCCGCAGTTTGCAATTGCGCCGGCGGACAGCATCGCCCACGCCGGACGCAGCGGGTGTCCTCGGTGAGCGATGCGGGTGGCGGCTGCCAGTGTCGTCTCGAGCCCCTCGCCCTGCACGAGGGCGCGCTCCGCCGGCCACAGCTTGACGGCGCGGCGCCGCGGCCAGCGACCCAGCATCCGGCGCTCGACCGCGCCGGGGGTGTGCGTGAATGCACTCGGCGTCAGTGCGATGCGGTGGATGCCGGCGAAGTCGTCGGTATCGATGTCCCGATATAGCGCCAGCAAGCAGGGAACACGCGCGGCGCCAAACGGGCAGCTGGGATGAAAGCGCAAGCTCGCTTCCGGGCTGCCGGTCAACTGATCGACGTCGATCTCGCGGAACGTGAGATAGTCGATCGCGCGGGTGCCGGCGATCGGCCCGGCTTCGTCCCACAATGTCCGCGCGAGGGCGAGCGTTTTGCCGTCGTCTTCGCGCGTTGCGGTCGAGGCCGGCCGTTCTCGCGGCTTCCAGCTCGCCAGCGTATCCTGCGCGGCACGAAGGCTTAGACCCTCGACCTCCCTCAGCCAGTTGATGGCGTCGCCGTGAGCACCGCAGGCAAAGCAATGATAATGATCGTCGTAGATGTGGCACGACGGGTTTGTGTCGTCGTGGAACGGACAGCACACCTTGCCGCTGACCAACGGCTCGTCGACGATGTCCTTTAGCGAAATTTCGCTGTCGCAATGTGCTTGCGCGACATTGTTGATCGGAGATGCCTCGCCGCTTGGTGGTTGTGCGAGCGCCTCTAATTTCGATGCCGCTGGCTCGACATGAGACGGTTCGGGCGCAGCTCCGTTCAATTTTTTATTGCTCGGCTCGCCGGCCCAACTGCGACCGACATTATAATCGGCGTCGAGCGGTAGTCGTAATTTGTAATGTTCGCCCGCCTCCTTGGCATGCCGCACCATGATCTCGCCGACCTGCTCAGCGATCTCCGGTCGGCAGCAGCACACGAGCTCGTCATGGACCCAAGCAACGATGGCAACGTCGCCGTTCCAGCCGTAGCGGAACCGTGTATGAAGTTCATCGTGGACGTCAATCAACCAGCGTTTACAGAGTATCGCTTCGGTACTGGTTACCCCGTAGTTGAGCGCCTTGTATTGTGCGAGCACTGGGACGCGCCGGCCGTCAAGTCCGGGTAGCCAGCCGCTTTGCGTCTGCGCCGCGAGTTTTGCCCGTAACTGACCTAAACCGGGTGTTGCGGCTATGAATTTCTGGAGCGCTTGAGATCCGACTCGCTTGAGCACGCTCTCGGTCGGATGCGCAACGATCTTAAAGAATCGCTGCATCAGATCGCATGTCGGGTCGACCCGTAGCGCTGCTCTGATAATCCCGTAGAAAATGCTGCCGGCGCGTTTGGCACGCATGCCAAATAAAAAACCGTAACGGAACGACTTCGCGCCTTCGCGCAGGACTTCGTGCAGCCTGTTTGTTTTGTCACGCACTGTCCCGGCGGGGACTAGCCCTAACGCTTGTACCGTCGCCCAGTGCGGGTCTAAGCCTTCAAGGAATGCTTTCGCATATACTCCGCCGTCAAACGCGGCGAGATAGTGCGCGAAAGCTCGATCTTGGAGTCCGGCTTGATCGCACCCTACAAATACCCAATCGTCATGGGTTCGGAATAGCTCACGGCATTCGGTGGCGAGTGGCTTGCCTCGCTTCGGATTGGGGACTTGAGCGATGTTTGGACGCATATGCGAGGCGCGACTGTGCGGTGCGCCAATGTGGATGATGCCGCCATGAATACGCCCATCGGGTCCGATATGTTTCAGCCAGGCTTCCTTGCCTTCGGACAACTGTCCGAGCCGACGACCGAGCACAAAGTGTTCGAGCAAACCGTCGAACTCGGGGTAGAGCGCGATGACGGACTCGAGCACTTCGTCGTCGATCTTGGCCTGTTTGGTTTTCTCAGTTCGCTTTTCCGGCACCCAGCCGCGCGATTCGAGCAATTTCGTAATCTGTTTGCGCGAGTTCCAATTTTTGATTTGCGGAAATTGCTCGCAAAGGCGCGCTTCAAGCGCGACGTGGCGCTCCGTCCATTGTTCGCTCCGTTGTTTAGCGGCTTCGGCATCAAACGGAATGCCGGTGGTTGTGATCTCGTCGCAGATCGGTACGACGCGATGTTCGAGCGTGAGCGCCTCGGCGGCTTGTCCGTCCGGCTGCAGCAATTGCCAGACCGCTTTGGTCAAGCGCGTGTCACCGACGCAACGCTGTTGTAGTTCTGGCGTCCATTCTGAAAATACCTCGATGTCGGCGCCGACTTTCGGGATGCCGAGGCGCGCGCCCCAGGCTTCGAGTGAATGGCGGCCGGCGAACTCTCCGAGCGGCGGATCTCCCATCGCTGTCGCTTGCTGATCGAGATCGAGCATATGCGGCAGGATCAACCGGCTGGCGACGAGCGTGTCGACAACCGCGCAATCCGGCGCTGGCGACCATCCGCGCAGCTTACGTAGCAACAGTAGGTCGTATCCGACGATATTGTGCCCAGTCAGATAGTCCGCCTGCGATAGACGTGCGAGTGCGGCGTCAATCTGTCCGGGCCCATATTCGTCGGTACGATCGCTATCGAGATCGACGATGGCGATGCAGTGGATTTTAGTTGCGGCGGCAAGCAGATTATCGGCTTCAACGTCAAAACATAGACGCAGTCCTTCGACCTTGTTGGTTGCTGGAATGATGTAGCGACGAGCCAGTTGGAGGAATCGCTCGTGACGCTGCGCGGACTCATCAAATAGCTCGTCGAGGGTTTTCCGCGCTTCCTCAGGTGTGGTGTTCTGAGAGGGTCGCGTTTCGCTCGCAGGCTCGAAATCGTTGGTTGCTGAAACAGAATCTGACGTGGGATCCCGATCGGTGCTCAGTGACGGCGCCTCGTCTGCAATGGCGGGATCATCAGACGGCGCAAATGCGTCGAGAAATTCTTGCGCTGCCGCTTCGGTGGGCTCGCTTGCGGGCTCGGTTGCCGGAGGAGGATCAGGAGTCGGCGCGGGCGCAGTTGCCGACGCGGGACGTTCTGCGGTGAGGCGGGCGAATTGTTCTGCGGTGAGGTTGGCGAGATCGGGCAGGTCGACGACCCGCAGCTGGCGCACGATCGGGGCGAGAGCGGTGGCCAACTCTTTGTTGTTGTGCAGCAGCATGACGTCGGTATCCCGCAGGGCCGAGGTCAGCTCGGGGTGCCACTCCTCGAGGCAGGCTGCGACGAAGCCGAAACCTTCGATACGATCGGCTTCCTCTTGGCTTTTGGTGACATAAATCCAATCCAGAGGTCTGTGGTCTGCCATCTGGCGCTCCTAAAAACAGGAGGCCGAGGCGCGGGCAGGGTCTGGCGGAAGGTGAAGCAAACAGGTATACGGAGCGAGTTTGGAACCTTCGTCTTGCTTCACCTTCTGGCCGGGCTGCCCGGCTCGGCCAGTCCCTTCAAATAACCTGCGATTCGGTTCGATTGACGTGCGTCTTTGCGCGGCGTTTTGGCGCCACGGCGTCGGGCGGCGCGGTAAATCCCGCGTCGTGCCTGGCAACCAACTGATAAATTTTTTCTCGTGTTTCCGTGTGCAGGCCATACCCCATCTTGTTGACGGTGATGATATGAACGTCGTGGGGTCGGAGCTTTGCGCGCAGTGTGCAGAGGAATGTCTCTATTGAGCCGACTGTGACCGGCCGGGCATTGCGGGATAGGGCGGCGCATAGCTCTTCCTTTTCAACGCAATCGTTCGTCAGCAGCTGGACGAGTAACCGGCCCTCGCTGTGTGTCAGTTTGAACAGCAGGCAAAGCACGGCGGCAAGCGAGGTTTCGTCTCTTGCGCGCGCGGGCGGGGTGGTGGGTGCGGGTGTAATCACGACGAGCCGCCCCTGGTCTGCGGCGTCTTGAAGCTGCCTCACCAGCGTGGGTTCGAGTTTTTCTTGCATGGCGCCTTCCTCCTGATGACAGGAGGTTGGGCAGGAAATGGCCAACTCTCAAAGGGCGTTTTTGACCTACTGTTAAAATATTCCTTACGCACCGCCATTTTCCTGTGGATAACTCGGCGTTTTGGTTAAGAATTGGTTAATATTACCGTGCTGTGCGTAAGTCGATCGGGCTGTGAGTACTCGGCGACTACTTGACAGGTGTCACCTAGCAATGGCGCGTCTACTTGAGGAAACTTAGCCGGTTCGATGTTCCGCCTCGATGGAGGGGAAGGTGTTGATGCGACCCACCGCCGTGAACAAGCAGCTTTCAACGCTGAACTGCCGACGTTGCGGAAAGCATTGAAGCGAATCAAACGTATTCGTTTGGGGACGTCGGGTTGATCTGGAGACGATAAAACGACTCAAGCTGGAACAAGCCGCTTGCCGCGCTCGTCTGGATTTTTGGGAGGCCGTGCTCACGGTTGATAAGGGAATTCGCTCCCCCGTTCAATTGTGGGATCGGCTGAACCGCCTTGATATGTTGGCTGACGTCAACGAAGTCGAGTTAGACTATCTTGAGCAGGAGCACACGGTATGAACACGTACTCCGAGCGACGGAGACGCCCATGACCAGCAACGGCGAATATCTCTGTCGTGTGGCAAAGATGCCTGGCGGCTACACCGTGACATTTAGCTGTCGCGTTGTCGGTAAAGCTGCGCTCGACCAGAAATTCGAGTGGGAGCCTCGCATACCGAAGCTCGATCGCTCTAGCCGCGAATGGCATGATTTCCGCGACGCCTACAACATAGCAAGGCGCGAGTTCTTCACGGAGGTTGCTAACAAGATCCGAGGCGGCGTCATGGTTGTTGATCTCGACGGTCGGATTGAAGTGGTCGCGCCCTCGAAATGACCGATCCTTTATCGTGCGGAGCCGATTCACTTCGCCCGCCGCCTGACGTGTTGATGCAGTTGTTCAGGTGATGGAGATTACTAATGAGTGCCAGCCGGGATTACGCGAGGACGTGGCAAGCGTTGGGTTATTGCATACCGCCTTGTTGCCCGGTGTGCGGACTTAATTATGCACGGGAAGTGGAAGAGGATCGGCGTGTGCACCGCAGCCAGCATCGGCAAGTGCTGCGGGTCTACGAACCCAAACCTAATTTGCGACTGGCCGCGCTATACGCTGAGCACGGGGCCTTTGTGCCGCTCAATAGCCGTTCGCCCCGTTGGCTGCGCGGTCGGCTCGATGGCATGGCAAGTTTGTCGGTGAGGTCGTCGCATGTGGCTGGCCGGACGGGGCAGTATCTGATGCCGTCGCCGACGCTGTTCTACTGTCGGGCGGCCCCGCAAGCCGATCGTGGCCGCTCTCGCTGTGGCGCCGCATGGCTACAAAGACCGCGGGCGTTTCATCTTTTAACGCCGCCCGTATCTGTTCGGACGGAGCGGGGATAATATCAGAGGGAAGAAACCAAGATGATCGATACCACCGCAGGAGATTTTTATAACTATGTTCTGATAATCGGAAACTCACTAAATGACTTATCTTTTATTGGTCCGTTCAAAACCGAACGTGAAGCGACTGATTTTGCTACGATGGAATGCGAGGAAGAAGTATGGCGAGTTAAGCAGTTGACACATCCGCAAGCACCGGAATTTTGGGGGGCCTGATTTTCATTACGATACTGCCCCAATCCCTAGCGCCATCCCGTAGCACCGCCCCTAGAGCGTTCCGCTTTCGACCCTCTAGCCGCTGGGGTGCGCTTCGATATACGCTTGCCAGCAATCTTCCTAACGCCCCCGCTTTCGCGAGTCGTGCCGTGCACCATCCCACACCCGCCGTCGACAGCCTTGCGTCCATCCCCTCCACCACTGCCCCCTCCCTCGAATCCGCCATCGGCGAGGTGATGCTGCTCGCCTCCGCCGCGGTCGCTCAGGCGTTATATGAGCGCAGCCGCGACGGCCGGGTATCTGCGAGGACCTCGCAGCAAGGGGCTGACCTAATTGCCTTGCTGCATACCCTGCGGCAGGTGTGCATCGATGAGGGTCTCGATTTCGATCACATTGCACGCGAGTCCGGCAAATTCACGATCGTCCGGCGCTGGGACCAGCTAAAGCATGTGCCGGACCGGCCCTATATCGAGCTGACCGCCGCGACGCTCGATGAAATGATCAGCTGGCCGCTCGCCCTTTTGGCCAAAGTCGTTCGCGCACGGATGCATTAAACCTTTTCAATTGTTCGAAATACTATACAATTACTTCGGCGGCGAGGCTGGGGGGCCTAACGAGGCCAATACCATGTACGACGCCGGTATGATCGAGCTACGCCTGGACGAGTTTCGGGAACTCATCGACGACCACTTCCAGCTGCTCTATGCCAGCGGTAGCCAGGCGCTTGATTACGCCCCGATTATTGCGCGCCTCTTTTCCCACGAAGATGCCAATCTCGCGTTCGAGCGTAAGAAAGAAATTTTCGCCGCCGTGGCCGCGCGCAAATATTTTCGTTTGCAGGTGCCGCCTTGGGTACCCCCCTTGCCGATCCGGGGCGATGAAATTGATGCGACGAAGAAGGCTGGCAATATTGTTGATTGGCTTGTTGGCATTCACGCCGAGTCGTTGCGCGGGCAGAAGTGGGATTATCGAATCCATCCCTCATTCTTTGATCACGTCTGCGGGATCCACGAGGCCGCGCCGGACGAATTTCGGGAAGACCCTGCGCTAAAACTAGCATTCCCGGCCAAAAAGCTCCTCGGACTCGACGAGTATTTTTGTTGGCGTTCAATCGAGGAGGTTGCCCAATGGCGGGAGAATGCTTTAGACATGATCCGGCAGGGTCAGGAAGACGAGAACGTTCATTTGCTCCGCGGGGCCACCGAAGACCTTGCGGCGGCTGACAAAATCTATCCGACGCTGGCGACGCCGCTGTCGAACGTCGTGCCCTTAACGCCTCGCATTGATGCGCCCGTCTCTACGTGATCTGGCAGGCTCCTCGGTCGTTGTCTCGTTCACGATTCTAGCTATTTCGTCTTGAGACAAACCAATGGCGCGGCACCATGCTCGGAACAGCGCGTCATCGTGTGCGTCAGTCTTCTCCGCAACTATTTTCTGCTTTAACGTCTGAGGTTTCTCCTCGAACATTGTGCGCTTCTCCCGCCGGGTGATTCTTCGCTCCCCTAATAAAAACCAGGAGGCGGGGATTAGTCCATCCTTCGGGGCGGGGTCATGGACTGATCTGCACGGGAGCGAGCATTTTCTGTAGCCGCGGTCCACCGATGCGAGATTTTTTAAATAGGGTGCTGGCGATTTGACGGAAGGCTTCGTGGTTGCGTTTTAATCGGCTGACCACATCGTGGTGCACCTCCCTTTTCCAGCAGGTTTCCGGGTCTTCGTTATCGGCGATAAAGGTATCGGTGAGCATTTGTGACATCATCACTTCGTCGGTCGAGGACGCGGCATGCTGAACCTCTGGTGGCAGGAATGCTTCTGCGACTGCACCGGCATAAATCATACGCGCATGACGGAGTGCAGGTTCACGCCCGCTAATCTTACTTCCGACCGGTTCTTGCTCGAGGTGAGTGATGCCGCCCCAAATATCCGATCCATGGTCAATCAGGCGGGCATTCTTGATACGGTATCCGAGCGAATGGCCAACGATAATGTGGCCGCTCTCGTGGACTGCAGCCGCGCTCTTTGGCATCTTGAACGCATCTGGCCCGTGCTCCTGGAGTATTTGCTCGAAGACCTTCTGCAGCTGTTTGAGGAATATGTCGCGCAGTCCCGGGCTCGTCACAGTGACGCCAGAGAGTGTGACGGCGTCAGGGTTGCTGTAGCCCGAAGATCGGGTGCTGAGGCACAAATAAAAATCAACGGTGTTGCCGATTACGAGTTGTTGCGGGTTGCTGTTGCTCATGGATCAGGCGCCCCATCGGGCCCCCACGTTCCGGCTCCTGCCCTCCGGCAGTATTTGTTGTACCAAGCAACAGGAAAGCTGCCGTTTGCTTTGCGTTTCACGCCGTCGTGTCTGGCAGCGAGCGCCCGTTCAAGCAGAGGGCACCAATAACCGTCAAACGGGGTTGCGGACTCCAAGCTGGAACAGCCGCCAGAAGGGTCTCCGCAGATAGAGCATCGGAACTTGTGCATATGTGTGTCCCTTCTTCATTCTTTGATGACCGCATCGACATAACGTGCAAGAGCTAACGGCAACGGCCAAGCCATGCTCAATCCTTGCGGCGTACTTCCTTCTCCGACTAACCCGACCAAAGCTGGGCATGTGTTCATGGCAATGAGTTGTTCGAGCACATAAATAGTCTTCGCTCGACTTGCGTCGGAGAGGGGCAGGAATAATGAGCCAACGATTCGGGTATTGTGTTCGCCGTCCAATTCAGCGCCTTTCTTACCTGGCATACGGCCGTATTTTTTGATCAGGTCCTCGATAGCAACACCTAGCGCCCCTTGTGTGCACTTGTCGGCCTCGTCTCCCAGGAGTTCTCTGGCATAATTAACGGCGTCTGTAATACCCTCTGCAATTGTGTGCCCCGTCTCCGAACGTATCTGTATGGTGAAAACCCTTTTGTGATGGGCAAGAACGATAACAGTAGTTCCCGGTGTAAGCATCACGGCCGGGCCGGCGTAGAAAAGCTTACCTTTTTCGGTGGATGACCCCATAACTGTCGGTTTGACCCACTCTAATTGAGCCCCTGCGGTCTTGGCACTTTGCTTAAGCCGATCTCGGAAACTGACGTTATTTATCTCCAGCAGTTTCCAACTTCGAGCCCCCGCATCGGCGTTGAAATCGAGTGGATTTATTTCGGTCGTGGACATAGCGGTTTTTCCTGGGCTAAGGATGTGCTGCGGCAAATTGAATTATTTCTTTCCCGACAATTCTCCAACTTCGATGCGTCGCTGTTCGAAACGCTTAATCATTGCCGGCGGAGTGCCTTCGATATCTGTGTTCGACTGAACTTCGACAATCGTGTGCCATTTATCATAATCGCTCACTGGGTTTTCCTCTTTTCCATCCAATACACGGTTTGGCCGTTTTCCTCGCGCATTCGCAGAACCAAGATTTCATTGCCAACCCTTGCCGGTTGATCGACGATAGCTTTCAATCGCTTATCGATCATACCCTCCGTAATTCCGGCAGTGGGAGGCAAATTCGGAAACAGGAAGCGGCGGAGGCCCAGTATCTTTTTAAATTGCTCTTCACTCATTGCCTCTCTCCAAGCATCAATGCATCTGCGTCGAAGAAAGAGGGTCGGGGACGGAGGCGTCGTGCTCCTTGGCACGTTCCGTGGGCTTGTCACACTGACCGCAAGACGTTACTTTGCCCGAAAGCAAATCGTCTTCCGCGACGGTGATCATCCGTCCACAGTCGCAGCGACATTCCCAAAACCGCATTTTAGGCTTCATGGCGGTAGTCTCCTGTGTCGCGAGCCTCATTAAATTTGGCCGCCACCTGGTTTGCGGTGGTGACGAGCTGTTGAAATGTTTCTCTGTTACAGTGACTGATCACGGTGCTCTTTGGACCAAACGAGAACTGTTGTCCTTCCCTCATGAATGTTTCCAATTATTGCAATGTGCAACCTCATGCCGTAACACGCCTTCAAAATTTCGGCCGTACTGCGCAAGTACATCGCTATTGACGATCCATACTTTACAGCTATTTGCCTCTGGTTGCGCGCATCCCAGCACAATGTTGCCGGAATTACCTTGGCAAAATTGTTCGATCGCCGTTT
>Ga0306924_10004864_pt1 | contig 13182 bp, 12 predicted proteins | sample sta12Can44000111_FD_203756 | JGI IMG/M metagenome (GOLD analysis project Ga0306924, IMG submission 203756) | Lab enrichment of tropical soil microbial communities from Luquillo Experimental Forest, Puerto Rico - statanox.12C.anox.44.000.111 (v2)... | ecosystem: Environmental > Terrestrial >... | reverse complement strand
ACATTTTCCGAAGGGCTGGGGTCTCTGATCAAGGCGATGCACAAGGGAACGAAGCACACAGGCAAAATTCCTGCGCGGCTATTCAGAGACATGATGCGGTCTGACCGGTTAAATGAGCTTAAACGCAATCTGGAAGAGGCGGTCTCCAAAGAGGACTACGAATCCGCCGCGACAATTCGAGACGAGATCCGGAATTTGGAATCGGAGGTCTAGATACCGAATGAAAATCTCTTCGATTTTAACCACGCCAGGAGAGTGGCTATCGCCGCATGGAGGGGACCATCCGATCGTGATCAGCAGCAGGGTGCGCCTGGCTCGAAATCTCGCTAAGCTCCCCTTCCCCGGTTGGGCAAAAAAGACCGAACGGATACGGATCCTTGATGAAATAAAGCCTGAGGTCGACGGTTTGGAGCAGATGCGGGACTCGTTTTCAGAGCACCTCAATGAGCTTTCAGCTGTTGAAAAGCAAGTACTTGTCGAACGTCATCTCATCAGCCGGGAGCATGCCGCAAAAGGAATTGGAAGCGCGGTCGTCATTAATCCGACTCAGACCTTAAGCATTATGGTCAACGAGGAGGATCACCTTCGCATGCAGTCCATTTCCTCCGGCCTGGATCTGCAGAAGACGTATCGCGCCATCGACCACGTTGATTCTGCGCTGGAGGCTCATCTGGACTTTGCATTCGATGCCGAACTCGGGTATCTGACGGCGTGTCCGACGAATGTGGGAACCGGGATGCGGGCTTCCGCGATGGTGCATTTACCTGGTCTGGTGTTGAGTGAGCAGATCAACCAAGTGGTGAACTCGGTGAACAAGATCGGTCTCGCTGTGCGGGGTTTGTATGGCGAGGGAACCGAGGCGATGGGGAATCTGTTCCAGGTCTCAAATCAGACGACGCTTGGAGAAAATGAGGATCAAATCATTGATCGATTGAATAAAGTCATCGAGACCTTGATCCAACGTGAGAACCAGGCTCGCGAAAATCTGCTCGCAACCAAACGGACGACGCTCATGGATCAGGTGGGGCGCGCTTATGGCATTTTGACCCACGCCTACTCAGTTTCTTCCAAGGAGGCCCTAAACTTGCTGTCCGTCATACGCCTTGGTATTGACTTAGGGTTTTTTCCGGAAGAGGGTCGGGTACTAATTAACTCTTTATTGATGGAAACACAGCCGGCACATCTGCAGCATCAGTCCCAGCAGAAATTGGCTGCTGAAGAGCGCGACGCGTTGCGCTCTGATATAGTTCGGGGAAAGCTCAAGAGCTTTCCGAAACCAAATAGGAATAAGTTGTCGGGAGGACAAACGGCAGGCCCGGCATCGGAACTGCAATGATGAATAATTTTACTCCACGTGCCCAGCAAGTGTTGGCGCTCGCGCGCAAAGAAGCTGATCGCTTCAACCATAACTACGTGGGAACCGAACACCTTTTGCTCGGACTGATCAAACTCGGCCAAGGTGTTGCGGTCAACGTACTGCAGAAAATGGGACTAGACCTTGAAACCGTACGAATGGAGGTCGAGAAGCATGTGGGATCCCATCCGGAAACGAAAATGGTTGGGAATATTCCGTACACCCCTCGCGTCAAGAAGGTATTGGCCCTCGCGGGGAAAGAGGCTAAGGCTTTGAATCATTCCTATGTAGGTACGGAACACATTTTACTCGGACTCCTGCGTGAAGGGGAAGGAGTCGCGGCAAGGGTTTTGAAGAGTCTTGAAGTCGATATCGAACGAACTAGAAACGAAATCTTAAAAGAATTGGACCCGAACTTTACACCGCCTGAGAGCGAGGCTGAATCCCCGCAGGAAGGCAACAAGAAAGATGTTAAAACGCCCGCTTTGCGCGCGTTCGGCCGGGACCTGACTGAACTCGCAAAGAAGGGAGAACTAGATCCGGTCATAGGGCGGAGAAACGAAATTGAACGGGTGATCCAGATTCTCTGCAGACGCACCAAAAACAATCCTGTGCTTCTTGGCGAAGCGGGCGTTGGAAAAACTGCTATCGTCGAGGGACTTGCCCAAGAGATCGCGGCGGGGAACGTGCCTGAACTTTTGCGCGACAAACGAGTGATCACACTTGATCTGGCATTGATGGTCGCCGGAACGAAATACCGCGGCCAGTTCGAAGAGCGCATTAAAGCCGTCATGGATGAAATAAGGCGCTCGAAGAACGTCATACTGTTCATCGACGAATTGCATACGATCGTCGGCGCTGGATCGGCCGAGGGGGCGATGGATGCTTCGAACATCATCAAACCGGCGCTCAGCCGAGGGGAACTGCAGTGCGTTGGAGCCACGACTTTAAACGAATATCGGAAATACATTGAAAAAGACGCGGCGCTCGAACGCCGGTTCCAGACCGTCAAGGTTGAGGCTCCGTCCGTTGATGAAGCGGTACAGATTTTGCGCGGACTGCGTCCGAAATACGAGGCACATCACAAGGCCAGGCTGACCGATGAGGCCTTGGATGCGGCGGTCAAGCTCTCGGACCGATATCTGACCGGCAGGTTTCTGCCGGACAAAGCCATTGATGTGATGGATGAGGCGGGGGCCCGAGCGCGTATCAACGCGATGACAAGGCCACCGGACGTCAAGGAAATCGAGAAGGAAATTGAAGTGATCCGCGCAGATAAGGAAGCCGCGATCAAGGCGCAGGATTTTGAGAAAGCGGCCGCACTCCGTGATTCCGAAAAACAGACCAAAGACAGGTTAGAACGCATTTTGAACGAGTGGCGGGAGAGGAGAGAAGAGCGCGAAGTGGTCGTTACTGGCGACGACATCATGCACATCGTTTCGAAGTGGACCGGCGTGCCGCTTAACCGCATGGAACAGAAGGAAGCTCAAAAGCTTCTGAAGATGGAGGAAGAACTGACTGGACATGTAATCGGTCAGGATGAGGCGGTTGTGGCCATAAGCAAGGCACTCAGGCGTTCGCGCGCAGACCTTAAGGATCCGCGGCGTCCGATAGGTTCCTTTATCTTTCTGGGACCGACCGGAGTCGGAAAAACGTTTCTGGCGCGATGCCTGGCCGAATTCATGTTCGGCGATTCCGATGCTCTCATCCAGATAGACATGTCCGAGTACATGGAGAAGTTCACGGCATCAAGGTTGATTGGTTCGCCTCCGGGCTATGTGGGCTACGAAGAAGGAGGGCAACTCTCAGAGGCGGTTCGCCGCAGACCTTACTCGGTCGTTTTGTTTGACGAAGTCGAGAAAGCGCATCCGGATGTGATGCACCTTCTGTTGCAGATCCTGGAGGAAGGAAAGATTACCGACAGTCTGGGTCGAAAGATCGATTTCCGGAATACGATTATCATCATGACCTCGAATGTCGGCGCGGAGTTGATCAAGCGGCAGACTTCTTTGGGATTCGGAGCCGTGGCCAACCACGAATCGTACGAGCAGATGCGTGACAAGATTCTCGAAGAGTCAAAGCGGGTGTTTAAGCCTGAATTTTTGAACAGGCTAGACGACATGATCGTGTTTCATACGCTTGGAAGATCCGATTTGGCAAAAATTGTCGAACTCGAGGTAGCCAAGGTCGTCGAGAGAGTCCGGCTTAAGGAAATCAAGGTTCAGCTTGATCCTTCCGCCGTCGAATTTCTCATCGACAAAGGATACGACCCGATTTACGGAGCGAGACCGATGCGGCGCGCTGTTGAAAAATTCCTGGAGGACCCCCTTGCAGAAGAACTTCTGCGCGGCAGCATCAAGCAAGGTGATATCCTGGACGTCCATGCAGCAGGCGAGCACTTGGAGTTTAAGGTTGCACAACCGGAACATGGTGAACCAGCGGCCGCCTAACGGCTGAAAAGAATTATTGGGACGGCACGGAAGCCGTCCGTCCCACCTTGGTTGCGAGGCCGGCTAACGCCGGCCTCTTTTTTTCGTTCGCCGCTATGGGAGGCGTAACGCGGCGTTTATCATCACCATGGACGCCAAACCGAATTTCATTCCGACCTTTGTGCTCTTTGCGCCTCCGTGGTGAAATTCCGGTTCTGAGTTCAGAGTCTGGAGTTTGGAGTTCGTTAGCCCAACTTTCGCTACTGGACGCAGATTTCGCCATTTTTTCCGGTTTTTCGGCCCGGAACGGCGCATAAATAAAGGAAGGTAATTTCAAAAGAGCGTGTAGTGAAGACCTACTCTCTTCACGGCGAAAAAATAATCTCTAAGATCGGTGGGCATCATGTTTTTGCGAAGTGCAAGCTTTATCGAAAGACGCAATCACTTCGGAGTTTGACGCAGAAACTCAAAGAAATCATCGCACGGAGGCCACGGTGGTCACGGTGGTAAGGAATGTATTTATGCGTCTTGGCGGATTGTCGAGTGGCCCAGTAGCGAAAGACCGGTCAGGGGCTGCGGTGGCGTCAAACGGGGCTCACCATTACCCTGACGGCAAACCAAAATCCGTTCCGAAACTTCGTGCTCTTTGCGCCTCTGTGGTGAAATTCCGGTTCGGAGTTTGGAGTTTGGGGCGCGGAACACAATGGTCCTTGGTTCTCTCACTCCAAACGGAAAATCGCTTGCCAATCAATGGCTTGGCTAGCGAGTGTGCGATATGCTCTGGAAAGTCCGCAATCGCTCGATCGACTTAAGCCGGTCGGGTCTGATTATGGGCGTGCTCAATGTTACTCCTGATTCGTTCTCAGACGGGGGCAAATTCAGCGAAGAGAAAGCAGCATTTCAACACGCCGAAAGAATGATTTCCGAGGGAGCTGCGATACTGGATGTCGGGGGTGAATCGTCTCGCCCGGGAGCCGAACCGGTGATGCTGGGTGAAGAGCTACGCCGAGTCATCCCTGTTATTCAACGCATTCGTGCACACTATCCTGAACTGCTGATATCGATCGACACTTACAAGGCCGAGACGGCGCGCCAAGCCATCGCAGCAGGAGCTGATATTGTGAACGATATATCCGCGCTGCGGGCAGATGTCTCGATGATTGAGATCGTGCGATCAACAGGGACCGGCGTCATCCTTATGCACATGCAGGGAACACCGAAAACCATGCAGGTAAACCCCAGCTACCGCGATGTCGTCTCCGAAGTTTACTGCTTCTTACAAGAGCGCCGCGATACGCTCGTGGGCCAGGGCATTCATCCGCAAAGCATTGCTATCGATCCCGGATTTGGCTTTGGAAAGCGGGTGCAAGACAATGTTGCGTTAGTGCGGCAACTTGCTCATTTTAAAGGGCTGAGACAGCCGATCGTTGTCGGGATCTCGCGGAAATCGATGATCACACATTTATTGGGAGAACCAAATTTACCCCACGCTGAGAGACTCTGGCCAACCGTTGCCCTCACGAGCTTACTCCGCGAGAAAGGTGCGCATATTTTCCGCGTTCATGACGTCCGTCCAAATCTAGAGGCCCTCCGCATGACGGAAGCGATCGTTTGGAATGTTTAATGCAATTATAGAATTTTTCCTGAACTACTGGAACGCCGCCATCGAGATTCTCTTGCTGGCTATCGCAATCTATTATGGGTACCTTTACTTTCGAGGCACGCGAGGGGCCAAAGTCCTGACAGGATTGGCCATCCTCTTCATCACGTTAACGCTGGTCTCCCAGATTCTAAATCTCACTGTAATCAGTTGGCTTCTTCGAAGTTTGACGGCGTTTCTCGCCATTGCACTTGTCGTTATTTTTCAGCCGGAATTGCGCAGGGCCCTGGCGGAGCTGGGAAGCAGCCAATTTTTTTCATCTGCGACGCAGAAGAAAGAGACGATCGATGTCCTGACAGAGGCCGTCTTCGAACTTTCGAACAAGCAGATCGGGGCATTGCTGGCCATCGAACGGGATACGGCGATTAGAAGCTTCGCAGAGAGTGGTGTGAATATCGATTGCGAAATGTCACAGGAACTCCTGTTGACAATTTTCTTTCCGAAGACGCCCCTTCACGACGGCGGCGTTATCATCCGAAATGACCGGATCATCGCCGCCGCGTGCATCTTTCCAGTCAGCCAGCGCGAGGATCTTCATCGGACTCTAGGCCTTCGGCATCGGGCCGGGCTGGGAATTACCGAAGAGTCAGATGCCATCGCGGTCGTCGTTTCCGAAGAGACTGGCAACATTTCGATTTGTCACAGAGGCAAAATTGAACGCGGGTTCAAGCCCGGCCAATTTGAAAAGCGATTGTCAGAACTTCTTTTGAGAGAAAATGGTCCGACGGCACATCAAGGAGAAAATAGTCTGGCTGAACCGGACACAACCCCCTGAGATTCGATGAAACGGCTTTTTCTTGAGAATTGGCGCGCCAAACTGATGGCACTCATCGTTGCGACCGCTGTGTGGTATCTCATCAAGAAGAATGTCGATGTCGCGCCCGAACGATGGCGACTGGACAGGCGCGCGCCGTCACTTGGGCCGGAGCGGTAGTGTCCTGTCCCCGAAATAACATGCTATCTCGCAGAGGATTCAATGGCGGAAGGAGGGAAGTCACAGAATGCGGCCCAAGACGCTTTTGCCGTTTTCGGAGTTGATCTTCGGACAGGCTGTCGCGAAGGTCAACCGGTGTTACAGAGGCTCTTTGGTACCGACGGTGTTCGCGGGATAGCAAATATTGAACCGATTACGGCTCAATCGGCCCTCAAATTGGCAGAGGCTGCCGCGCGCGTGTTGACAAGGCGGCAAAGCAACTCCAGAGCAATCGTTGGAAGAGATACGCGCGCGTCCGGGGAAATGCTTGAATCGGCGATTGCAGCGGGACTGGCCTCGCGCGGCGTGAATGTGATTCTTGCCGGCATCGTGCCGACTCCGGCACTTGCCTATTTGACTCCGACTCATGAGGCTGTTTTTGGCGTAATCGTCTCCGCATCGCACAACCCCTATCAAGACAACGGAATCAAATTCTTCGGACCAGATGGCTACAAACTGAGCGACCAACTCGAACTTGCAATCGAAGCCGAATTTTTTCGGACCGAATCCGGTCAGCCGGCGCCGGCAAAATCAATTGGCCGTATTAGTCGATTACGAGATTCCGTCGAACAGTATGCGGCGTTCGCGCTTTCCACAGTACCTAAAGGTTTTTCGTTATCAGGGACAACGATCGCGTTCGACGCCGCTAACGGCGCAGCATACGAGACGACTCCATTGGTCCTGGCGAGGCTTGGGGCGCAGGTCAAACTGATGGCCGCAGCACCGGACGGTTTCAATATCAACCGGGAATGCGGAAGCATTCATCCGGAGGGGCTCGGCGAACTGGTTCGCAAATCGGGTGCAGCGTTCGGCTTTGCGCATGATGGTGATGCAGATCGAATCCTGTTTTGCGATGAAACAGGCGATCCCCTTGATGGTGATGAACTTCTGGCCATCGCAGGCATCGATTTACTCTCGCGCGGTCAACTGCGACAAAACACCTTGGTCGCAACCGTAATGAGTAACTTCGGGCTTGACGCGGTATTAGGTAGGCAAGGAGGCAAGGTCTTGCGCACAAACGTTGGCGACCGCTTCGTGATGGATGCCATGATTCAGCACCAGCTCAACTTCGGAGGTGAACAAAGCGGCCATGTTATCTTCAAAGACTTTGTAACGACCGGCGACGGACTGGTGTCTGCCCTCCAATTCATGAACATCTTGAAGCGGACAGGAAAGCCGCTCAGAGAATTACGCAAGCTTTTGAATAAGTTTCCTCAAATCCTGCGTAATGTTGTTGTAAGGGAAAAACTCCCTTTCGAGCAGTTCAGCGGTCTCATGAGACAGGTTGCCCAGGCACAATCGAGGTTGGCCGGGAACGGTCGAGTCCTGCTGCGCTACTCGGGCACGGAGCCGAAGGCACGGCTGTTGCTCGAGGGCCCTGACGCCGGCGAACTTGAGGAGTTAGCCGAAGGAATTATTCAGGAGTTGGAAAAGAATCTCGGCACGTGACCCTTTTGAAGCCAACGGTATGCCTCCTACTTATGACTCGATGCACTACCTGGTTACCGGCACCGACACCGGAGTGGGTAAAACCTTCCTCACAACCGGCCTTGTCCGGTTTGCTCGTTCGCTTGGCATTGACTGCATCGGGATGAAACCGATCTGTACCGGGGACAATCGGGACGTGTTGGAAATCGCATCTGCTAGCGGCGGCGCGGAACCTGCACACCTCCTGAATCCCATCTGGTACCGGACGCCGGTTGCACCCTACACCGCGGCGATTGTTGAGAACCGGTTGATCGACCTTTTCTCGATCCGCAAGGCGTTTGAAACGTTAGCAAAAAGACATACAGCAATTCTGGTTGAAGGCGCCGGTGGAATTGCAGTTCCAATTCAAAATGACTACGACTTTCGCGATTTGGCCAGAGATCTCGATTTGAAAATCATTCTGGTCGCGGCAAATCGTCTAGGTGTCTTAAATCACACCCGGCTGACAATAGAGGCGATCCATTCAGCCAAGTTGACTTGCCCCCTTGTCCTGCTCAATTCGGCTGCCCCAGAAACCGATGTTTCGCAAGCGACCAACTTCAGCGTTTTGGAGCATTTACTTAAAGTCCCCATCATCGCGATCGAGCGCAAGCAAAAGGAGTTTGGTGAAATCATCGAGAAATTGGGCTGGAAAACTCCTGAGACAACGCGGTAGCACCTGGGCTAATCTGTTTAGCCGCTGCGCGGCGATCCACGCGTCAACCTCTAGCTTAACATTGGTTCCGCCGCGAAAATGTCCAAACCCCAGTGACGGGCGAGGACGCCCGTCCCACATTGTGGAGCGGGCGTCCCCGCCCGCGCTTAGTCGCTTAGCCGCTATGCGAATGACGACGGGAATTTTGTTCTCGTTGTCGCGCTAACTTTCGGCAAGCAGCAAAGCTGCGTTTCAGCCAACCGTCTCACGGAAGAGCCTCATCGATGGCGAGTCGTCTTCGCCGAGGCATACCGGGCATCCGGCAAAACGAATTTCTTGACCTCGACTTCGAGCCTGCGAATCGGAAAGCGTTTCATCAATCCGTTGGCAATTTCCGAGGTGAGCGTCTCTACCAGACGCGACTCGGCATGTTGCGCGATCCGTTGGGTCTCGACCGCTACGGCCGCGTAGTCGATCGTCGCCGCAAACCGGTCCTTCAATTCCTGAAAAGCACCCCGAATCTGGAAACGCAACGACACAAGAAGCCGCTGGAACGCCAAACGTTCTTCATCCGAAACGCCAATTTTCGATTGCACCTCAAGGTCGGCGATTTCAATCCATTCTTCCAGTAGACTGTTCTGGTTGGCTTCAATCATCTTGCGAAGCGACACCAAATCCCGTACCACCGCATCAGGGTCGCTTCTGGCGAGTTTCTCCGCAGGATCAAATCCGGTGCGCACAGCGATACCCATCACACCACCGTGTCGAGCGGCCTCCATATCATGGATCGTATCCCCGACCAGCAACGTTTCGGAGGGATCAAGCCGATTTTCTTCCAGAAGCGAAAGGATGGTTTTCTTCTTATCGGTCGCGCCGAGATAGGTCTTGGCAAAGAAGTCCTTAATTCCAAACCGTGCAGCCTGAGCATCGAAATGGTCAGGCTTGATCGTACTCAGCACAAAAAGCTGAAGCCCCGCTGCCGACAAAAATTCAAGAAATTCACGAGCGCCAGGAAGCAACGAAACCGTCTGGCGACAGGCCGCAAAATGTCGGTGATAGCAATCGTCGATCTCGCTGAATGGGATAGCAGGGAGAAACCGTGTGTAAAATCTTGAGAGCGGCAGTTCGAATTCCGCCCGGAATTGTTGAAGGGTCCATTCGGGGACCCGATAGTTTCTAAATACCGCGTTTGTTGCGTAGAGAACCGCCTCCAGATCGTCCACAAGGGTACCCGACCAGTCGAGAACGACATTCCGCATCTTTATCCAAACCGGAATCGCAATTCTTTAATCGTTCTTGAACCGAACCGTTTCTTCAATTTTGCCAGTATGAGGGATTTATATTTCCGCTCAAGCTCGCACATGAGAGTTGGCTGAAGAACATTCACGATCAGTATCCCCTGATTCAGCTTGAAGGGTCTCGAATGCCGCGCAAAAAACTCCCCAACTATTTCCTTCCAAGCACCGACGACCTCCTCTTCACGCAGGAGGGATTCACATTTAAGTTTTGTCGCCAGCTCATCGACAACGGTACGAAGGGACACCGTACGATCGGCCTGGTAATTAGGCTCCGGCAGTCCGCGCCATTCTTCAAGGACGCGTTTGCGAAGGTACTGACGCATAGGGTTACGTCACTCAACTTGCGCGCCAGGCGGGCTCGTCCAAAAGAAGCGATCGCCCGGGCGTATTAACTATCCCCGTCGTTACCGATAGCCTCAACCGGACACCCTTCCATTGCTTCGTTGCAAAGTGCTTCTTCCTCAGGGCTTTCCGGCTGCTTGTACAGATACGAATGACCGCCGTCATCGTTGCGCGTAAAATTCGCGGGTGCCGTTTCACGACAGAGGTCGCAATCGATGCATTGATCATCCACGTAAAAACGACCGCTTACATTCTGCGGATATTTATTCGCCACGTCAGCCATATGTAACTCTCGAATTCCTTAATCGCTCCCAGAGGCAGTCTTCCTGCAGACTTATCCTAAAAGCCCGCTAATCTAACGAATCGAACTCAGACTTCAAGTCTCAGATAGACCCGTCCCGGGGAGCCCGGCCATACCGATTTTATATCTGGAAACCATCGACTCACGCAGGAGAAAACGCAAAGTCCAAAAAGAGAAGCATCCCGGCCGTTCGGGGCCCGTGAGCGCTAACCCGCAAATTCACGCGTCGTATGCGGCGTTGCGCTTATTGCGGGTTAGAGAGCTCTTAAACAGCCGCTTCGCGTCCGTTTAAGAGCGTGTTTGTGAGATCAAAGCAATGGATACGCACTGTCGAAATTTTCTGTCCAAAATTGCAGCAGAATCGGGGCGGTCAGGGCGGGCGATTCTGCTGCTGGAGCCTGCATCGATCACTTACGCTCTAAGACCAAAATTCTCAGAAATTTGTGAGCGATACAGGCTAGTCAGCCGCTTCTGTCCCAAAAGGCCAACAGGTCTCAGCCCGGGGTTTTGGTTTAAAGTCCCTAGGGCTGCGCTTGGCTGCGCCCCAGGCTGTCTTTAGCCGCGGCTTCGCCGCTGAAAACCGATTTTGATATCGAGCGCGACGATTCACAGTTCACTGTCTGTCTTGTCTTGGAAAGGCGCTGCAAACGACGTAAGATCAAGCATGATTGAACGAGCGGCATTACGTCCGGAAGAAGGGTGGCATGTGCTTCATCTTTTCTATCGGGTCGAGCAAAGCCAGTGGCAGACGCTGACACCGGAAGAACAGTTGGACGCAAAAAAGCATCTCTCTGCACTGGTACAGGAGATAAGGGCTTCCCCATCAACTCAGTTGCTGACCTTCGGCATGCTTACCCCAAAGGCAGACCTTGGGTTGATGCTTCTAACGGACGATCTTCACCACGCTCAGAGTATCGAGAAAAGTCTCACGCTATCCCTTGGTCCAGATAGCCTCAACCCCGTTTACAGTTTCTATTCGCTAACGGAACGAAGCGAATACACCACCACCGAAGAGGATTACATTGCCTCACTGAAATCGGACAAGAATTTATCCGAAGGCTCACAGGAATTTGAGCGCGCGGTTAATGAATTCCGCACCCGGATGAAGAAATATCTTCAAGATCGCCTTTATCCAAATATGCCTGACTGGCCGGTCTTTTGCTTTTATCCGATGACTAAACGCAGAAATGCCGGTCAGAATTGGTATGCCCTTCCTTTTGAAACACGAAAGAAACTGATGTTGGGGCACGCGAAAGTTGGCCGCCAATTTGCAGGGCGCGTTAGGCAGTTGATTACCGGGGCCATTGGCCTGGATGATGCCGAATGGGGTGTGACGCTTTTTGCCCATGACACGTTTCAAATAAAATCCATCGTTTACGACATGCGATTTGACACTGTAAGTGCCGAATACGCTGATTTCGGAGAGTTTTATATCGGGATTCAACTTCCGCTCGATCAGATCTTTCGGAGACTTCAGCTTTGATGAATGGCTCTACAATCTACGGACCGGTTCTGCAGGACAAGATGCGCAATCTACATGCGAATCTGAAGCTGCACGATCCGATTCTGATCGCCTATTCGGGAGGCGTCGACAGCACGCTTCTTCTCCATGAGGCTTCGCGGGAACTCGGCGATGGAGCTGTTGGAATTATCGCAGATAGCCCGAGCCTTCCGCGGCGCTCCCTGGCGCTGGCGCTGCAGAATGCCAGAAATTTTGGAGCGAGGGTGGAAGTGGTTGCCACCGCCGAGTTATCCGATCCGAGATACTCAAGTAATCCAGCCAATCGCTGCTACTTCTGCAAACTTGAACTCTTCCGAAAAATGCAACAACTCGCCTTGGAACGCGGCTTTGCGGCTCTTGCGTACGGAGAAAATGCGGACGACGCCCTCCAATTGCGACCCGGAGCAAAGGCTGCCTCGGAATTCCGGGTGATTGCGCCGCTTCGCAGCGCAGGTTTGACAAAAATCGAAATCCGTTTTGTGTCGCGTCAGCGGGGTTTGCCAACTGCTGATGAGCCCGCTCAACCGTGTTTGAGTTCTCGTATCGCCTACGGCTCGGAAGTGACTAGAGATGCGCTTCTTATGGTCGAAAGGGCCGAGGAATTCGTTCGCAGGGCAGGCTTCAGCGTTTTTCGAGTCCGCTACACAGCAAACCAACAAGGAGGTGCGCCGGAAGCAAAGCTTCAAATAGCTGTGGAAGAAATGGAAAAATTGGGTCCAATGGAGTCAAAGATCCGAGAAAATCTTGGTGTGCTTGGATTTGGCGAGATCAAGATTGACCCAAATGGCTATCGACCGCCAGCGGCTGTCCGGTCAATCACCGGGCTGGCCTGATCCCGCGGTCGCGGGATCGGTACCCACCTAGCTACAGGCGAAAGTCGAAAAAAATATTTACTTTGATCGAAATCCGTCTTTGCGTTATTCACTCACTTCCCTGTCCCAAAGGCAATGCCTTAGCCAAGGGGGTTTAGTATGCATCCGATAATCTCCACAATTCTCTTTTTCGCTCAACAAAACGCCGCACCCGCGCAACCCCAACCAGATTTAATCTCAACGCTGCTCCCCTTTTTGTTCATGGGCGTTGTGTTCTATTTCATTCTGATTCGACCGCAACAAAAAAGGCAGAAGCAACATCAACAGCTTCTAGCCAATCTGAAGACTGGTGATAAGGTCGTAACGAGCAGCGGCATTCATGGATTGATT
>Ga0306924_10004858_pt1 | contig 13189 bp, 7 predicted proteins | sample sta12Can44000111_FD_203756 | JGI IMG/M metagenome (GOLD analysis project Ga0306924, IMG submission 203756) | Lab enrichment of tropical soil microbial communities from Luquillo Experimental Forest, Puerto Rico - statanox.12C.anox.44.000.111 (v2)... | ecosystem: Environmental > Terrestrial > Soil... | reverse complement strand
ATCCCTGGGGAGCACATTACGTTCCCGCGCCCATGGCCGATAATCGATTATTCATAACGCTTCTGGGGGAAATGGGCATCCTTGAAGGTAACGACTCCGAAGGTAAACCGATTGTTGCGGAGCAGTATCTGTGTCGCGATCCGCAGGAGCGGATTTTTTACAAAGGCCGGTGGTACGAGGGGCTTTATTTGCATGCCGGGGAGAGTCCGGAAGACCAGGTCGAATTCCAGGCATTCCATGCCGAGATCGATCGTTGGGCGGCATGGAGAGACGGTCAGGGCCGGCGAGCCTTCGCGATTCCCATGGCCACAGGGTCCGATGACGCCGAGGTAACTGCTCTGGACAAAATCAGCATGGAGGATTGGCTTGATCGCCACGGCTGGCAATCGTCGCGTTTGCGCTGGCTTGTGAACTACGCCTGCCGGGATGACTACGGGACGATCTTGGAAGAGACCAGCGCCTGGGCGGGGCTCTTTTATTTTGTCTCGCGGCTGAGGAAACCGGGAGCGGAACCGCAGCCCTTCATCACATTTCCGGAAGGCAATGGCCGCATGGTGGCCCACTTGCACAGCCGGGTCGAACCGAGAGTGCGCCTCGGGTGGGCGGCGGCAGCGATTATCCCTACCGATCCCGCCGGCCGGAAGGGAGTCGATGTTGTGGCCGTGGACCACGCGGGCGAAACGATACGAGGGCTTCATGCCGACCAGGTGATTTTCGCGGCACCCCATTTTCTGGCCCCCTACATCATTCGGCCTTACCGGGAAAATCTTCCACGCCACGTCCGCGCGTTTGAATACGCAGTTTGGATGGTGGCGAATTTGACTCTAAATGATCGGCCGAGGGTTTCCGGATTCCCCCTAGCGTGGGACAATGTGATTTATGAAAGTCCGTCATTGGGGTACGTGGTGGCGACACATCAAAAAGGTCTGGAACGCGGTCCGACGGTTTTTACGTATTATTATCCCTTATGCTGCGAAAGTCCGGCAGCAGCGCGACGCAAATTACTCGGATTGGACTGGCAAAGTTGTGCGGACATTGTTCTCACGGATTTGACCCGGCCCCATCCCGAGATTCGCACGCTGGTGGAGCGATTGGATGTCATGCGCTGGGGCCACGCCATGATCCGCCCGAGGCCGGGTTTTGTGTGGGGCGGCGCGCGAACTGCGGCAGCCCGGCCTTACCGGGGAATTTATTTCGGCAACTCGGATCTGAGCGGCGTCGGGTTATTTGAGGAAGCACTGTATCACGGCGTACGCGCCGCCGAGGAAGTGCTTGCTGTCCGGGGAATACCCTTTACTTCTTTGCTTTGAACGGATGCGAACGGCATTCCACAACTGCTGGCTCTTTTCCGCCCCGGTCGATTTGAGTGTTTTTCTCGGCAGCGCCATGGTGGCGCTCGCGGCTCTATGGATCGGCTCTCGCCAGGGATACCTCGACGATAAAACCCCGGAATGGACCTGGGTCAGCGCGGTCTTGCTGATTGATGTCGCGCACGTATGGGCCACGGGATTTCGGACGTATTTCGACCGGCAGGAATTCCTGCGCCGGCCCATCTTGTATTCGCTGGTTCCTTTTATCGGTATGGCTGTGGGTATTGCTCTCTATTCGGAAGGAAAGCTGGTTTTTTGGCGCACGCTGGCGTATATAGCCGTTTTTCATTTTGTCCGGCAGCAATACGGCTGGGTTGCCCTGTACCGGGCTCGCCTGTCCGAACGGGACCGCGTGGGTTACTGGATCGACTCGGGCGCCATTTACATGGCCACGTTGTACCCGCTGATCTATTGGCATGCCCATCTGCCCAGGAATTTCTGGTGGTTCTTGCCCGACAATTTTGTGGCTATCCCCCCCGTCGTGGAATTGTTCGCAGCGCCGCTTTACTGGACTGCTCTGGGTCTATACGCGCTGCGCTCCCTGCATCTGTGGCTTATTGTGCGCCGGCCGAACCCAGGCAAGGACATCGTGGTCGCAACAACGGCTCTTTGCTGGTACACGGGCATTGTCGCTTTCAACTCGGACTATGCGTTTACGGTAACCAACGGCATCATTCATGGCGTTCCATATCTCGCCCTGGTTTACTGGTACCGGTTTGGGCGCCTGGCCTCGCATATGCCGCGGCGGGCTCACGCCTGGCGCGTGCCGTTTTTTTTGGGGCTGTTGTGGGTCATGGCATATGCGGAGGAGATGCTGTGGGATCGGGGCATCTGGCATGAGCGCGCCTGGTTGTTCGGCACCAGTTGGGATTGGGGCGCATTGCATGGCGTCATGGTCCCTTTGCTGGCCCTACCTCAATTTACGCACTACATCCTGGACGGATTTATCTGGAAACGAAAAAGTAATCCGGAGTTTACGCTTGTCTCCGGCAACTCCAGCGATTTGTTAGCCGCGGCCGGCGGGAACCGCGGCTAACCACACGCCAATTAGACAAATCCCAAATTCGCTGGATTAAAGCGATTCAGGAGTGGGAAGACATAGTTTAGATCCCCTGCCGCCAGGCCGAACCAGGTGGCCAGCGTAGCCGCGTATTGCTCGACGGCAACGGAAGGAATCCACCGACCCCGGTTGTCGGTATCGCTGGGGCTCGGGCTGCCAATTACCAATGTGGGGTGGATTGTGGTCGGGTCGGTGGGATCCCGGGGAACACCGTAGAACTGTCCGCCGTTTACCGCGCCGCCCATGACCAGATGATTGTTTCCCCACGCATGGTCCGATCCAACACTGGCCCCGCTTCCCGAGGGCTGATAGGTCCGGCTGAAGTCGGACGAGGTGAATGTCGTCACGCTATTCTGGAGACCCATTTCGACAGTGGCCTCGTAAAACGCGCGCATCGCGAGGCTGAGAGCATAGAAATTGTTACGCTGGTCGTTTAGCTGGTTGCCGTGGGTATCATACCCGCCCTGGGAAACAAAGAATATTTGCCGAGTTGCCAGAGGAGGATCGGACGTGGTAACTAACTTGATCACCTTGGCAACCTGCCATAATTGATTGGCCAATCCATTATTCGCCGGCCATTGTACCGCAAACGTCGGGTCGTTGACGTTAAATAGACTGGCGATATCGCTGGTTTGCTGGGTAACGTCCATGCACGCCCTGACGAGCGTGGTATCGCGATCGATAGTCCGGAAAAAATTGAAGGCATTACGCCGGGCGGTCTCATCGGTGCCGGAACCGAAACCGTTCAACACCAGCACGTTGCGTAACGTTGTCGGATGGGCCGCGATAATGAGTGGATTGGAAGAGTTCCCGTTATTAAAAACCTGAGAACCGGATATCGAAGTGATGGTCGTCAACCTCGGCCCGCCACTGGGCACGCGATCGGCAATGCGTCCTCCCCAACCCGTAATTGCGCGTGAATCGGCCCGGGCCGTTTGCCAGATTTCCACCTGGTCGGAGTGCGAAAACAGTTGGTAGGGTCTGGTGGCCGGCGGGAGTGTCTGGTATTCGGAACGGGTGAGGTTGCGCACAAGCGGACCTACGTTCAGAACGACGGCCAGCTTACTCTGGGCATAGAGGTCATACAAAACGGGTTCGCCCGCGGGGCCGGCATCTCCCAGGCGCGGATGCATCGCAAAATTGCCGATGCTGGTAGCCAATCGGCGGTTGGCTAACTGGTCTTGGGGAATAGACAAATCCGCGCCGCGGAGGTTGCGGTAGGTTGCATAGTTATCGTAAGGAATAATCATGTTATTCCCGTCGTTGCCGCCGCCGAGGTGGATACAAACCAATGCCTTGTAACCGGATCCCGGCGCTGCTGCCAGGGCGGTAGCCAATTTGAATTTTTCAATGAGCGACGTAAGGGCGCTTGCTCCCAAGCCATACCCAGCCATCCGGAATAGATGTCGCCTGGTAAGATCCATGTGTGTCTCCCTGATTAAAAACCCACTGCCAGCTTGTCTGGCAGTAATGAAAGTTTGTGGGGCTACCGTGTTGCCCGGGTTATTGTTGTACCTGGTATTGTGCCGAAGTCAGAACGAGGTACGCGGCCGTCTTGGCGCGTTTGGTCGGATTGCCGGGCGCCACCGCATTGATGGCCGCGACCAACTGGTCCCGGAATTGTTGCGACATCGTGCCGTGCAATAGGTAGCCGTTCAAGTAGTCCGCCATGCCTCCCGGATCCCCTGCCATGGAAATTAAATTGGTCAGATCGGGCTTGGTCCCGTGCGGGGTATTCGGAGGACTGGGGGAGATGCCGTTATTGCCGGTCATGAACAACTGGTTGATCATGTTGGCCTTCCGATAAGTGGTGGAAGTGGTGAAAATACCAAACTCCGGGCCCAACAATCCGCCGGAATAAGGCGCAACTTGAGCGGGCAGGTAGTAACTGAATACGGTTGGCGGTTGTAACACGCTTTGGTCCTGGGAGCTGGGCCCGTTGCCGATGCCGTTGAGGTTGCCGTCACTCATCGGTGTGTCGTCGTAGCCAATGACATAAAAAGCACGGAGGCAGTTATTTAGATACTGGACAGGCTCCCGGAGTTTACCGAACGATGGATCAGTCGACACATCGCCGCGTGCCGCCGGATCCAGGAGAATGGCGGCCGTTACCGCACTCAGGTCGCCACGCACCCCGTCGCCACGGTCATTGAAAACGCCGGCCACGCGAGCGATATAGTCCGGAGCGGGGTTACTGGTGACCAGCTGTTGAATGAGGCTTCGGGCCACAAACGGGCCCAAATTCGGGTGAGAAAAAATGTTCTGATGAACGGCGGTCAAATCATCCTGCGCGGATTGATTGGGATCGAGGTGGTTAGGGTAGCCCAGCGGCAACAAAAACTTTTCACTGCGGTCGTGATACATGGTTTCGGGATTTCGGGGTATCATATGGTCCCGATAGTTGGTATAGCCCGTCTGTGGCGGAGCCGCAAAAACCCAACCTGTCAAAGCCCGGGTATATTGGATGATGTCATCCTGGGTATAGGTCGGGATGATGAGGCCCGTGTCCGGGTCCCGAATTGGAGTCCCATCCGGATTTAACGAGTCCAGACCAATCGAAAACAACTGGAGTATCTCGCGGGCGTAGTTCTCGTTGGGGCTGGACCGCGTGCTGATATTCATGTCCAGATAGCGCCCCATGGCGGGCGTAAGAGTCATATTGTAAAGAAGGTCATAGTAATTCCCCATGCAATATTGATCGATGACGTTGAGATAGGGAGTCAAATGGCTGGGGATTTGCAGCCCATCCAGGCGTCCGGAAACGACGATAATCTTGTGCCAGGCCCAGGCCATCCGCTGCCTTAGCTGATCGTTTTGGTAGAAAGCGTCGGTGAAAAAGAGATTCAGCAGTGGATACATTTGATAGTTATCCCGGCGGCAAATATCTCCGGGCGGGCCAGTCTGGCATAGATTATTCGAATTATCCGGCACCAGCTCCAGGACCGGGTAACCGCTCGGCGGCGTGGCCGCCTGGTCGGCCAAAAATTGGCCGAAGCCGACGGAAGTTAAGTAAGGAAGCCAGTAAACGTCATCCGGTCCCCAGGTCGCTTGTTCCAGGAAGCGAACGGCATCGTAATAAGAAACGCCTTCCGGCGCCGTCATGCCGCCAGGATTGTAAATCCGTTCGACTCGCAGAGGCCCGGCGGACACGGCGCCGTTGGCCCGCGCGCCTGTCAAGTGCACGGTCAGCATCTTGCCGGATACACGCACCAGATTGCCCGATTTGCCCAGATCCTGCCACATGATCCCGGCATCGCGGAAATCCTTGGGCGCCTGTTGCTGGTTGACTTTCACGGAAGCGATTGCCTTGTTGCCATCGATAATTGTGTACAAGGCGTTTGATGCATGATCGGCGCCCGCATCCCAGGAACCGGAAACACGGTACTGACCCGGAACAAGATCGGTGAAAGTCCACGTCGCCTGGATTTGACCCGCGCCGGAAGCGTTAGATGTGGCGACAGGTCCGACTCGGGACGTAACCGCGTTCCATTTACCGGCTACAGCAAACCCCTTGTCGGCCGGGCTGATGATTCGCCCGGGGAATCCGACGCGCTCGATCCGGACCGCATCGGCTAACACCTGGCCGTCCGCCCGGTCGGTCAGTCGAACAGTCAGGGTATGCCCGGTTAGAAATACCGGTCTGCCCAGGTTTCTCCAGGCGACGCCGGCATCCCGGAAATCGCTGGGAGCGATTTGCTGATTGACCGTTACCGGAGAAACCGTTTGCGTGCCGTTTAGAATCGAAAACTGGGCATTGCCGGCCTGGTTCGGCCGCGCTGTCCAGGTGGTTGATACCTGGTAATGGCCGGGACGCAATCCGGTGAATGTCCAGACTGCCACGCTGGTCCCGCTCCCGGGGGCAATGGTTTGCGCAGCTCCCTGGCCCTGCACAGTCACCGGCGTCCATTTGCCGATCGTTCGGAATCCCGCATCACCTGTCCGGATTATTCGCATGGATGGCGGTCCATAAGCAATGCCGGTCAGGTTTATGCCAATGCGTTCTTTGGTGTTCTGGACCGCAAAGGAAAGTCGGCCTCTAAAATTTCCCGCGGCGGCCGAATTCAATGCCACCGTGAAGTTCGTGGTTTGTCCCGGCGCCAGCTTTGTAGATCCAAACTGGCGCATGAGCGTGAAACCTCGGGGAACGCTTATCAATGGAGATAACAGCACCGCATCGGCGCCTTCATTCCTAACCGTGAACGTCTTGGACACTACTGTTGCCACTTCTGCGGAACCAAAATCGACCCATTGGGACGAATTTTGGCTTCCAATTGCATTGCCAACGCGTGAGTTTCCTTCAAACACTTGAACGTTGGCGGCGCTTGAGGCGGTAAGACTGCATCCCAGCAGCACTACCAGGGCCAGGGAAGAAGTACGTACCATGGTTTCCCTCTTTTCCAGAGCCGTGAAATTGTGGACCGTCGACAAACCACCAAGGCGAGATTGAACTGGAGAATTAGGTGCACCCTCTTCGTTCAAGTAGAGGGCCCGTGGGCATTAACAAAGAAAGCGAGTGGGGGGCAAGCCCGAAATTATCGCATGGTTAATTGGAACTGCAAGTGGATTTTTTCATTCTTTGCTCACTTTTATTGCTGCACGGCAAATCCCGTAAGATTACTGGTGTACAAACACCCGTTGGTTTTCCATCGGGTCCACTTTTCCATAAGAAGAATTGTGGGACGTGCTGTGTGAGGCGAGGTCTCACACCCCCCGGTGCGCGCCCCATGCTCCTCGAGGAAAATCTTGTCATGCGGAAAATCAAAATCGGCCCCAATGAAGAAACCATCATCGAGCGCTCGGACTATCCGCGCCAGCGGTTGCAGGAAATCCTGGGTAAGGAAACGGTGGCGGTCCTCGGATATGGAGTTCAGGGCAGGGGGCAATCCCTCAATATGAAGGACAATGGCGTCCGGGTTATCATCGGACTCCGCGAAAAAAGCAAAGGCTGGGATCTCGCGCAGCAGGATGGCTGGGTGCCGGGGAAGTCGTTGTTTTCTCTGGAAGAAGCCGCCCGGCAGGGCACGATCATTCAATATCTTCTTTCTGATGCTGGGCAAAAGGAACAATGGTCGGTATTGAAGCCCTTGTTGACTGCCGGCAAGGCCCTGTATTTTTCCCATGGTTTCAGCATCGTTTATAAAGACCAGACCAGCGTTGTGCCGCCCAAAGATATCGACGTGATCTTGATCGCTCCCAAGGGCTCCGGCACGACCGTGCGCCGGCTCTTTCTGGAAGGCAAGGGCATCAACGCCAGCTACGCCATTCACCAGGATGCCACCGGCAGAGCCCGCGACCGCTGCCTTGCCTGCGGCATTGCCATCGGCTCGGGCTACTTGTTCGAAACGACCTTTCAAAAGGAAGTATTCAGCGATTTAACCGGCGAACGCGGCGTGCTCATGGGAGCCATTTACGGCCTGTGGCTCGCCCAATATGAAGTGTTGCGCGAACACGGGCATTCTCCTTCCGAAGCGTTCAATGAAACCGTCGAGGAGGCCACCCAAAGTCTTTACCCCCTCATTGCCGAAAACGGCATGGATTGGATGTACGCCAATTGCTCGACCACTGCCCAGCGCGGCGCTCTCGATTGGTACCGGCGATTCCGCGATGTCGCCAAACCGGTGTTTGAAGAGTTATACAAGAAAGTTGCCGCCGGCGAGGAAACGCGGCGAGTGCTGGAAGCCAATAGCCGCAAAGACTACCGCGAACAATTGGAAAAGGAATTGAAGGCGGTCGCCGACAGCGAAATGTGGCAAGCCGGCGCTGTCGTTCGCTCCCTGCGTCCCGAACGCGCGAACCAATCAACGAAATAAACAATCCAATCTTGTAGAATGTGATTGAATGTCCCGATAGGAGTAGCCCGTGTCCCAAGAGCCCGTTTCCGGTTCCGATATTTTGGTCCAGTGTCTGGTCAACCATGGCGTCGAGGTGGTGTTCGCCTATCCCGGCGGCGCCAGCATGCCGATTCACCAGGCCCTCACCCGCTTCCGCTCGCGCCTTCGGACCGTCTTGCCGCGCCACGAACAGGGCGGCGGGTTCATGGCTGAAGGCTTCGCCCGCAGCACCGGTAAAGTCGGCGTTTGTGTGGCCACCAGCGGCCCCGGCGCCACCAACTTTGTCACCTGCCTCGCTGATGCCAAGATGGACTCGGTGCCAATTATCGCCATCACCGGCCAGGTCAAGACCCCAGTCATCGGCACCGATGCATTTCAGGAAACACCCATTGTTGAAGTCTGCCGGGCCGTCACCAAGCATCATTACCTTGTAACGCGGGTTGAAGATTTGACGCGGGTTCTCAAGGAAGCGTTCTACATCGCCGGCACCGGCCGGCCCGGCCCGGTTCTGATCGATGTTCCCAAGGACGTGCAGGAAAAGAAAATCATTCCCGATTACGATCCGGCCATGAACCTGCCGGGGTATCAGCCCGACTGCCGCGCCTCCCGCGAGGAGCTCCGCGCGGTGCTCCAGGCCGTCAAGGCCAGCCGGAAGCCGATTATCTATGCCGGCGGCGGCATCATCAGTTCCGGGGCGGCTCCCTTCCTGCGAGCCTTCGCAGAACGAACCGGCATCCCCGTCGCCCTGACCGTTCACGGCCTCGGCGCTTTTCCCAGCGACCATTTCCTCTGCCTGAACATGCTCGGCATGCACGGTACCGTCTACTCCAACCTCGCCATCAATGACGCGGATCTGCTCCTCGCCCTGGGCGTCCGGTTTGATGATCGCGTGACCGGCAAGGTCAGCGAGTTTGCCAAGCATGGCAAAATCATTCACATCGACATCGATCCATCCGAAATCAACAAGATCAAGACGGCCCAGATCCCGATCGTCAGCGACGTGGGCCATGCCCTGAAAACCATGATTGAGATGCTCGATGAAGACGCGGCCGTACGGGATCTCCGCGAAAATCCTTTCGGTGACTGGATCCGCAAGATCGAGCACTGGCGTGCCGAGGAGCCGTTCCGCTACGAAGACCGGGACGATGCCATCCTGCCCCAGTATGCCATCGAACGTCTCTGGCAAATGGTTCGCGATCGCAATCGGCTCGCAGATACGATTGTCACCACCGGCGTCGGCCAGCATCAGATGTGGTCGGCCCAGTATTACCGTTTCAACCATCCGCGCACCTGGTTCACGAGCGGCGGCCTCGGCGCCATGGGTTTCGGCCTCCCGGCCGCCATCGGCGCCCAGGCCGCCCATCCCAATAAGACCGTCATCGATATCGACGGCGACGGCAGCCTGCTCATGAATATCCAGGAGCTTGCCTGCGCTTTTTGCGAAAAATTGCCGATCAAGGTGTTGCTCTTAAACAATCAGCACCTCGGCATGGTGGTCCAGTGGGAGGACCGCTTCTTCCAGGGAAATCGCGCGCATACCTATCTCGGAGCCGGCGCTGATGAAGATCCCTATCCCGATTTTGCCGCGATCGCCCGGGGCTTCCGCGTGGCAGCGCGGACGGTGTCCCGAAAAGAAGAGCTCGATTCCGCGCTTGCGGAGATGCTCGACAGCACCGGCCCCTATTTGCTGGACGTGCTCGTTCCCTATCAGGAACATGTGCTGCCGATGATCCCCAGCGGCATGACCGTCCGCGATGTCATCAAGGCTTGAACACCACCCTATTACAATCGCTTCTGAAAAAATACGTTGCGCCCACCACCCCCCCGGCCCGCGTGGACGTAATTGCAAACCCTGGACGTATCGACCTCCTTTGCGATGTATTCCCGAACCCTCAACCAGTCCTCTATTTATGACTCCCCAAAAACCACCCCTCCGCTGCGACGTATTCCACCCGCCATGGACGTATTCTTCTCTTTGAATTTTGCACTTTTCACTTTGCATTTTTCATTTTGCATTTGCTTGATACGCTCGCCTCCTGCCCCACTTTGCCACTTACCCCGTCCATCCGATGGCCACGAATGACGAATGACCAATGACCAATGACGATTACCCGTCACTCTATCTGGCATCAGGCCCCAGATGCACCGCGCATATGTGATCCGATGACAGATGCCCCGTCCACAAAAGTCGCTATTTTTCGGACGTTTTCTACCTCGTTCCCAAACTCCTGTTTGGCAACGGGCCCTCAACAAACCGCAAGGTGAACAATAGTCGGTATTTCTACCTCGTTCCCAAACTCCTGTTTGGGAACGGGCCCTCAGGAAACTCCGTTTCCACTAGTACAATAGAGCAACCGGCAAGGTCAACAAAAGTCGCTATTTGTCGGACGCCTTGTTGACACCAGGGCGCCCATTGAAATCTCCGCTTTGCCCTCGAAGGCACAGGCGGCCGGCCAATCTCCTTTGGCCATCTGTGCCTCCGGACTACCCTTCGCGACAGATTTTTGTCATCTTCCGAACAAAAAAACGGCACCGAAGGGAAATGCGTCCCGTCCATCGGCCTGCGCATCCCAACGACATCGGCGCCAGCTGCTCGCCATGGAACCGCCGGCTCGAGCGCAGTCCAAACCTAGTCCTGAGTACTCGGTACTCCCTACTCCACCCCCTCAACCCCGAGGACAGCACCGGGTCGTTGCATCATCGCCTGCAACGGCGAACCAATGACAAATGTGTACTACGGAGCAACTCCGAATGACTTTCCACTACCCGATCCATGACTTCTGTCGACGTCGTTGCGTCGTTGCACTCACCCCGGCCCGGCCGCATTGCGTGCATTGTACGCAATGCGGGCATTGCACGCATTGCACGCATTGCACGCAACGACTGCAACGACGAGGAGACTTCGAATGACGGCACTGCGTACTCGACACCCGTCGCCGGCATTTCGCGACAGATCTGTGTCATTTCCGAACAGTTTCCCAAATTGGCACACACCCAGTGGGACCTTTTCAAAAAAAGTGGGACCTTCTGCCCTTTTTGGGACCTTCTCCCCCATCTCGTTCTCTGCTCCGGATTTATAACTCGGCTCCCAACTGGTTAGGTCATCCCAACGACAGTGGGACCTTCTCCTTGCTGCCATCGAGAGTTGCTCCAAGTCATCGCATCCAAACCTCGCGGTTCCCGTGCGTCGCAAGGAGTCGCCGCTTCAAAGTGCGCCGTCCGCAAGCGTAAGGTTCCGTCAATTGCCGCGCCAATCGACTGCTGGTTCGCATCCGCCAGCACATCTAATGGGCTCGTGATTCCCGAAACTCCCTTCCGGGCCACGCGCGTATAAACCATCGTAGTCTCCAAGCTCTCGTGGCCCAGCAGCAATTGCACCGAGCGAATATCGACGCCCCGCTCGACCAAATGCGTGGCGAAACTATGACGGTAGGTGTGGCAATGAATGCGTTTTTCCAATCCGGCAGCGATGCCCGCGAGCGCGACCGCCCGCTGGACCGACGCCGGAAACACATGGTGTCGGCCCGTGCGTCCGGTGCGCGGACACCGCGACAGCTGCCGGGAGCCAAACAAAAACTGCCAACCCCATTCTCGTGCCGCCGCAGGATATTTTCGCTCCAGGGCGTTCGGCAAGTCGACCTGCGCGACGCCCCGCACCACGTCGCGTTCTTGCAAAGCGTGCCGGGCCTTCCGCTGCTGCTCCAAGTCCGCCCGCACCGATCGCGGCAACATGACGATCCGGTCCTTGTCGCCCTTACCGCCGCGAACCACGATCTGATTGCGGTCCCATAGGACGTCTTTGACGCGCAACTGGCAGCACTCCTGCAAGCGTAACCCGCACCCATAGAGCAGCCGAGCCATGAGTTGAAACAGCCCGCTGCCACCCTGGATCTTTTCCAAAACCTTCTGCACCTCCTCCGGCGAAAGCACCACAGGCAAGCGCTTGGGTCGCCGAGCGCGCACTGCATCGAATCGTCCCAGGTCGATTTCCAGTACTTGCTGGTACAGAAAGACCAAGGCGTTCAGCGCCTGATTTTGCGTGCTGGCCGAAACGCGCCCGGCCACAGCCAGATGGGTCAGGAATTGTTGCACCTCCGCAGCCGACATGTCGCGCGGATGCCGCAGACCATGAAACCGGATATACCGCGTGATCCATTGGACGTAACATTCCTCGGTTCGCGGCGAGTAATGCCGCACGCGCATTACCTGACGTACCTGGTCCAGCAAGCGCGGTGGACGCGCCCACGGCAATTCGCCCACGTCATGCCGCAGCAAGTCGCCGTAGAGAAACTCCAATGCCGCTCGCGCCAGCGCAATCGCCACGAGCGGTTCCGACTGCGTCCGCGCGACCTGCTCCAGGAATTGCACGATTTGCCACCGGCCCAGTTCTCGCGGATGACGCTTGCCATGAAATAAAATGTAGCGCCGTGACCACTCGACATAGATCGCCGCCGTACTGGCGCTATGTCCTCGATCCACCGCCATTTGCCGCAATGGATCCAAGAGCCGCAGCGGCTGAGACCCTGGCGCAACAAGAGGCAAAGACGAATCCTTATTGACAGCTGTAGGGACCATGATGCAGGCTCCGGACGATGACATATGGTACGTATGTACACTATTACAGCTTGAGTGGCAAGACCGAAACGGCAAAAAAACTCGTCCGCTCGTTGACAGACCGGTGACCGTCTGTTTTTATGAGGGAAATCCGTAATAGGCTGACCGGCGCAGTGCATAGCGACTTGACGGCAGCGCATAGTGACTTGGGACCAGCGCATAGCGACTTGACGCCTGTGCATAGCGACTTGGGCCGGTCAGCATAATCACTAGTTGAACTAAACCGCTCCGCGGTGGTCGCAGTTCGTTTATCCTTTTCTTCTTTCTGCAGTCGGGTCTCACTTCAGTTTCGCCGCTGTTATTGAGAGCATGTG
>Ga0306924_10004857_pt1 | contig 13189 bp, 11 predicted proteins | sample sta12Can44000111_FD_203756 | JGI IMG/M metagenome (GOLD analysis project Ga0306924, IMG submission 203756) | Lab enrichment of tropical soil microbial communities from Luquillo Experimental Forest, Puerto Rico - statanox.12C.anox.44.000.111 (v2)... | ecosystem: Environmental > Terrestrial >... | reverse complement strand
TGGGCTGTTCGACGTGCCCACATCGTCGACGCACTGCCGCCGGCTGCGAATTGCCAGTTCCCCTAGTGCACGAAAGCGCTAATGCACGACAGCGCCCGGTTCGATCGTCCGCAGCGTGGCCGCATAAGTGGCCAGGCGCGGGCCGCCAATGGCGACGGCGCGCCGGGCAGCCGCGCCGGCTTCTTCCATGCGCCCCTGCTCGAACAGAACCTGGGCGAGGTTGTTCCAGGCATCGCCGGACTCGGGATGGTCGACCGTGGCCTGCCTGTATTGAACCCCGGCCTCGCCGAGTTGTTGCTGCCGGTAGGCCGCATTGCCCAGCGCCAGGCGCGCGAACAGGTTCGTCGGCCAGGCATTCAATGCCGTCTGGTAGGCACGCGGACCCATCGCGGGCATGACACGCTCAAAGGCCGCCGCGGCTTGGACGTACTCGAGCTCGCTGGCGCTGGCCGGGAGCCGATCGGGCGGCAGGGCGACGAAAGCCCAGCGTTCGGATCGGGCCCAACTGCGATCGAAGTCGCTGATCGACATCACCAGGCGCGGCGTGGTGCCAGACCGCAGCGTGAGCGTCTTCTGCGCCAGGTCGAAGCCAACCACGACCGCGTAGTGCCACTGCGGCAGCAAGTGCCCCAGGTCTTGTAGCACCACCACGGGATGGCCTGCAGCGACCTCGCGCAGCAGGCCGTCGGGCGGGTCGTGCAGGACGTAAGGCACCGCGCCCGCGCGACGTGTGGCGCCCAGCAGTTCAAGCTGCAGGCTGCCTTGGCGCTGCGGCAGATAGACCTGTTCGGCCAGTTGCTGCGGGGTGCGCGCAATCCCTGCGCTTTGTAATACCGTGGCCAGCGCGGCGGGACCGCACTGGTATTCCCCCTGGGGAAAGAAGGGCACGGCTGCCAGTTCCACCGGCTCTTCGCGCGATGCGGGCGGCGTGCCGCCGTATTCCGGCGCCGGGACCGAGGCACAACCCGACACCGCGAGCACGGCGATCGCCAGCAGGCGCCCGGCCGTCACGGCCATGCAGATCAGAGCGCGAGAACCAGAATGAGGACCACCAGCAGGATCAGGATCCAGTCCTGCTGGCTGAGGGCGCCGCCTGCGGGCATGGCGTCGATGCGCTGCGCCAGGGCATGGACCTCGGCTTCGCTCAGCGACGCCACACGGTTCGCGGCGACCACGCCACTGAGGCCCATGGCCTGCATGCGCTCCTTGACGTTGGCGCGGTCCAGGAAGGCCTGGACCTTGGCCCGATCGAGGTCGGCCTGGCTGGGTGCGGACAAAGCGTCCGTTTCGACGATCTCGGCCCGCGCAAGGGGCATCTGCGTCGAGAGCGCCACCGTGAGGATGAGTGCCAATCCTCGGGAAATATGAAGGGTTGCCTTGTTCAAGTTCGGGTCCTCCAGGAAAGCCACCGAACCATCCTATGCACGAGCTGAAAGGCCCGGGTTAGGTGTACGGGTAAGAGTTGCGCCTATTTGCGCGAGGCGAAACACTGTGTAAGTTGAACGGCCTGGAACTTACACCGTATTGCTGTGGCAGGTAACTCGTGGAAGAGTTCACGCGGCATCAGGTATGGGAGAGGCGGCTGCGTGATCGGTGAGGCCGACAGGACAACGGGAACGCCATGGCGAAAGGTACTGCGCATGGGCGCCCTGGCCAGCGCCATCTGCCTGGCGGCCTGCGACGACAACGCGCCGGCGTACAACGAACGCGCGGGCGCTGAATCTGACCTTGCCGCGTGTCTCAAGGGGCCATTCAATGACGCCTGCCCCGCCAGGAAGCTTGTCGATCGGAAACGATGGGCCGCGTCAGCCCAGTCTGCTGCGGCCCGATGCAGCGGTTTCATGGCCTCATCGCCGCCGCCGAAACCCATCTTTTCTCCCGCCCGGGAGTTCTGGCCTGAGACCACCGCGGGACGCTATCACGAGGCGCTGTTGAGCCAATGCGGTGACCTCTGGATTGCGGTGCAGAGTGACACCGATCAAAACCATCGCGCCATCGCAGGGACGTCTGCCAGGCAGTTCTTCGAGCACTGTCTCGGGTCGATGTCGAGGCGTCACCTGACGGGCTTCGAAACCAGTTTGTACTGCTTGAACATCTACACCGCGCCGGACTCGCTGGTGGGCGGATACCCCAGTGAGTACTGGGCCTACCTGGCCTACCGCACGAGCGTTGGCAAGAGCGTTGAATGGTTCGGGACAGTGGCCCAAGCGGTGTGCGAGCAAGTGGGAACCAGGGAACCCTGCCGGGATGCCGCCGAGGCGAGCCGGCCGGCAATCTTTTCCGCCCTGGCGAAGCGATCCGAGCGCGACGTGCCTGCCTTCAGGTAGCTGGCGGCCTCGGCAAAGGCGCTAGGTCGTTGGTTCTCATCCAATCGAAGTATTGTCGTCCCGGACAAGTTATGGAAGAGTTGGCGCCCAAGCAGTTGCAGTAAGCGGGGGCGCTCGATGTCCAGGCAATTCCCTTGTGAAGTTGGCGCGCTGAAGCGCCCGGCTGGTGACCTGACGTGAAGAAGTACGCGGCCACGCTTGAACGGCGGATGCTGGGGGCCTGGATCCTCGTCATCGGGCTGGTGGCCTGCGACGCCGGCCGTTCAACCCCTGCGAGCTACGAACCCGAGGAAGCCCCGGCATCGCTTGCCGAATCCGCTGCGCACGGCGTGCGGGTCCTGTCGGGTGACAAGGCATCAGCCCAGGACGACGCAGCCCAATGTTCGACATTCATGGCGTCGACCCCGCCGCCCAAGCCTGGGTCTTCTCCAACCATTCGGTTCTGGCCCGATTCGGACGCAGGGCGATACCACGAGAATCTGCAGATCCACTGTGCGAGGCTGTGGGCCGGGCTGCGCGCGGGTGACCACAACCCTGATCGTCGGGCACTGGGCCGTGCCGCCGCCAGGCAATTCTTCGAACACTGCCTCGGCTCCATGTCGCGGCCGCAGTTGAGCGAGTTCGAGACGAAGCTCTACTGCTTCGACATGAACATGACTCCCATGGAGTTGGTGGCGGGCCACCCACCGCAGCACTGGGCGTACCTGGTGTACCGGACAGCCAGCGACAAGGACGCTGTACAGTTTCGCCGCGTTGCCGAAGCCGTCTGCGAGAAGATGGGCTCGGGCGAGGCCTGCAGCGACGCGATGCACGAGCGTGCGGCTGAGGCTTCGCCAGAGCGGGGTGCGCGCGCGGAACGCACGGTCGCTGCAGCATCGAGGTAGCCGGCCCACGTGGCCGGTGCCCGGCTAAATATGCACCGCCTGCCCCAGGGCGCGCATGGCCGCTTCCTGAACCGCCTCACCCAGCGTCGGGTGCGCGTGGATCGTCCCGGCCACGTCTTCGAGCCGCGCTCCCATCTCGATCGATTGGCCGAACGCAGCGGCCAGTTCGGAGACCGCCCGTCCGACCGCCTGCCAGCCCACGATGAGATGGTTGTCACGGCGGGCCACCGCGCGCACGAAGCCGTCGGTGGACTCCAATGTCATCGCCCGGCCATTGGCCGTGAAAGGGAACGCGGCGTGGAGGCAGTCCAGGCCGGCTTCCTCGGCCTGCGCCGGTGACAGGCCGGCGACCACGACCTCGGGGTCGGTGAAGCAGATGGCGGGGATCGCGGCGGGTGCGAATTTGCGGCGATGCCCGGCGATGATCTCGGCGACCGTCTCGCCCTGCGCCATGCCGCGGTGCGCCAGCATGGGCTCGCCGCTCACGTCGCCGATGGCCCAGACGTCGCGCATCGAAGTGCGGCATTGCTCGTCGATCTTGATGGCGCGGCCGGCCATGTCCAGGTGCAGGCTCTCCAGCCCGAAGCCGGTGGTGCGCGGACGGCGACCGGCGGCGACCAGCACCTGGTCGGCGGGCAGGGTGAATTCGTCGGCGGTGCTGCTGCGCACGCGCAGCGCGCTGCCGCCGCCATTCAAACCCTCGACGCTGCAGCGCAGGTGCAGCACGATGCCCAGCTTCTTGAGGGCGGCCAGCACGGGGCGCGTGAGTTCTTCGTCGTAGGTGGGCAGCACGCGGTCGGTCATCTCGACCACGGCCACTTCGCATCCGAGCTTGCGGTAGGCGATGCCGAGTTCGAGCCCGATGTAGCCGGCGCCCACGACCACCAGGCGCTTGGGCAGCGATGCCGGCGCGAGCGCTTCGGTCGACGAGATCACCGGCCCGCCGAAGGGCAGGGTGGGCAGTTCGGTCTGCACCGAACCGGTTGCGATGACCAGGTGCTGGCACTGGATGCGCAGCACGTCCTGCACGGTGCGCACCTCGACGGTCTTGCCATCGAGGAGGGTGGCCCAGCCTTCGATGACCTGCGCACCGGCACGCTTGAGCAGCGTGGCCACGCCACCGGTGAGACGCTGCACGATGCCGTCCTTCCACTTGACGGTGCGCGCGATGTCGATCGTGGCGGCCGGCACCTGAATGCCCAGCGGCGAGTGGTTGGCCCAGTGGCGGGCCTTCTCGAATTCGTCGGCGGCGTGGATCAGCGCCTTGGACGGAATGCAGCCGATGTTCAGGCAGGTGCCGCCGAGCCGGTCGCCTTCGACCAGGATCGTGGGCACCCCGAGTTGCGCCGCGCGTATGCCGGCGACGTAGCCGGCCGGGCCGCCGCCGATGATCAACAGGGTGGTGGTGAGTGTCTTCATCGGCTATTCCACGAAGAGCATGGCCGGCGCTTCCAGCAGCACCCGGATCGCCTGGATGAACTCGGCGGCGTCCATGCCATCGACCACGCGGTGGTCGAAGGACGACGACAGGTTCATCATCTGCCGCGCGACGACCCGGCCCTCGCGGATCATCGGCCGCTCGACGATGCGGTTGACACCGATGATCGCGACCTCCGGGTGGTTGATGATGGGCGTGGTCACGATGCCGCCCAGCGCGCCCAGGCTGGTGATGCTGATGGTCGACCCGCTCAGTTCGTCGCGCGCCGCCTTGCCCGTGCGGGCCGCATCGGCCAGGCGCGCGATCTCCCGCGTGCTGGCCCAGAAGTCCAGGGTCTCGGCATGGCGCATCACCGGGACCATCAGGCCCGAAGGCGTCTGCGCCGCAATGCCCAGGTGCACCGCGCCATGGCGCGTGACCACGCCGGCGTCGTCGTCGAAGCGCGCGTTCATCTGCGGGAAGTCGCGCACCGCGAGCACCACGGCGCGCGCCAGCAAGGGCAGCACCGTGAGCTTGCCGCGCTCGGCGGCGTACTTGGCGTTCAGTCGCGCGCGCAAAGCTTCGAGTTCGGTGACGTCGATTTCTTCGACGTAGCTGAAATGCGGAATGCGGCGCTTGGCCTCCTGCATCTTCTGCGCGATCTTGCGGCGCAGTCCGATCACGGGGACTTCGGTTTCGCCGCTGCGCAGGGCGTAGGCGGTAGCGCCTGCGCGCGCGGGCATGGGCTGGCCGCGCGAGGCGAGGTAGATGTCGAGGTCCTCGTGCGTGATCTTGCCCGCGGGGCCGCTGCCGTGAACGAATTGCAGTTCGATGCCGAGTTCCCAGGCGCGGCGGCGCACGGCGGGCGAGGCGATGGGTTTTTCGCCGGGGGCGCGGGTGGCGATGGGCGCGTGCGCAGGTGGCTGATGCATGGGGTGTGCTGGCCCCCTCACCCTCGCCCTCTCCCCGAGGGGAGAGGGCGTTTCTCTTTCCATCGCAGGCGCGGGAATGGCTTCGTCCCCCTCTCCCGCTTGCGGGAGAGGGTTGGGGTGAGGGCTCTTGGCCGCTGGTGCCGCCACCGCAGCCGCCACTGCGCCCGCCTTCACATTGCCAGCCCCTTCCACCTCGAGCCGGATCAGGTCGGCGCCGACGGCAACCTGCTGCCCCACGTCGCCCACCAGTTCCATCACCTTCCCCGCCACCGGCGACGGAATTTCCACCGTCGCCTTGTCGGTCATCACATCCGCCAGGACCTGGTCTTCCTTCACCACGTCGCCCGGCTTCACGTGCCAGGCCACCAGTTCCACTTCAGCGATGCCTTCGCCGATGTCGGGCGTGCGAATCACATAGGTTCCCATCGCTCAGCCCTCCATCACACGCTTCATGGCCGCACCCACGCGCTCCGGCCCGGGGAAATACGCCCACTCCTGCGCATGCGGGTAGGGCGTGTCCCAACCGGCCACGCGTTCGATCGGCGCTTCCAGGTGGTAGAAGCAGTTCTCCTGCACCAGCGACACCAGTTCGGCGCCGAAGCCGCTGGTGCGCGTGGCCTCGTGCACCACCACGCAGCGGCCGGTCTTCTTGACCGAGTTCACGATGGTGTCGAGGTCCAGCGGCCAGAGCGAGCGCAGGTCGATGATCTCGGCGTCGAGGCCGGTTTCGCGCGCCGCGCATTCGCTGACCCACACCATGGTGCCGTAGGTGATCACGGTGAGGTCCTTGCCCGGACGGAACACTGCGGCGGACTCCAGCGGCACCTGGTAGTAGCCCTCGGGCACGTTGCCCAGTTCGTGCTTGGACCAGGGCACGACCGGCCGGTCGTGGTGGCCGTCGAACGGCCCGTTGTACAGGCGCTTGGGCTCCAGGAAGATCACCGGATCGTCGTTCTCGATCGAGGCGATCAGCAATCCCTTGGCGTCGTACGGATTGCTGGGCATCACGGTGCGGATGCCGCACACGTGCGTGAACAGCGCCTCCGGACTCTGGCTGTGCGTCTGCCCGCCGTAGATGCCGCCGCCGCAAGGCATGCGGATGGTCATCGGCGCGGTGAAGTCGCCGGCCGAGCGATAGCGCAGCCGCGCCGCTTCCGACACGATCTGGTCCGAGGCCGGATAGAAGTAGTCGGCAAACTGGATCTCCACCACTGGCCGCAATCCGTAGGCGCCCATGCCCACGGCTGCGCCCACGATGCCGCCTTCGGAGATCGGCGCGTCGAAGCATCGCGACTTGCCGTACTTGGCCTGCAGGCCTTCGGTCACGCGGAACACGCCGCCGAAGTAGCCCACGTCCTGGCCGAACACGACCACGTTGTCGTCGCGTTCCATCATCACGTCCATGGCCGAGCGCAGCGCCTGGATCATGGACATGGGCACGGTCTTCATCTCGGCCCGCGACGCGGTTTCGGGTTTCACCTTGGTCAGCATCGCTCAGACTCCCAGTTCCTGGCGCTGCCGGCGCAGGTGCTCCGGCATGTCCTTGTACACGTCCTCGAACATCGCGGCCGGGCTCGGGATGTGGCCATCGAGCAGCGTGCCGTAGCTTTCGGCTTCCTTCTGCGCGGCGGCGACTTCGGCCTCCAGTTCCTTCTGCGCCTGCTCGTGCTGCGCCTCGGACCATTCGCCGATGGCGATCAGGTGCTGCTTCAATCGTGCGATCGGGTCGCCCAGCGGGAAGCGTTGCCAGTCGTCCGCCGGCCGGTACTTCGACGGATCGTCCGAGGTGGAGTGCGGGCCGCCACGGTACGTCACCCATTCGATCAGCGTCGGCCCCAGGTTGCCGCGCGCGCGCTCCGCCGCCCAGCGTGAGGCGGCGTAGACCGCGAGAAAGTCGTTGCCATCCACCCGCAGCGAGGCGATGCCGCAGCCCACGCCACGCGCGGCGAATGTGGTCTGCTCGCCGCCGGCAATCGCCTGGAAGGTCGAGATCGCCCACTGGTTGTTCACCACGTTGAGGATCACCGGTGCGCGGTACACATGCGCGAAGGTCAGCGCCGTGTGGAAATCCGCCTCGGCCGTGGCGCCGTCACCGATCCAGGCCGAGGCGATCTTGGTGTCGCCCTTGATGGCTGAGGCCATGCCCCAGCCGACCGCCTGGATGTACTGCGTGGCGAGGTTGCCCGAAATGCTGAAGAAGCCCGCCCGCTTGTACGAGTACATCACCGGCAACTGGCGCCCGCGCATCGGGTCGCGCTCGTTGCTCATCAGCTGGCACATCATTTCCCACATCGGGATGTCGTCGCGCGCCAGCAGCAGGCTCTGCTGGCGGTAGGTGGGAAAGCACATGTCGCCCGGCTCCAGCGCGAATGAATGCGCGGTGCCGATCGCTTCCTCGCCCAGGCTCTGCATGTAGAAGGAAAGCTTCTTTTGCCGCTGGGCGATCAGCATGCGGCCGTCGAAGATGCGGGTCTTCATCATGGCGCGCAGACCCTTGCGCAGACGCATGGCGTCCAGATCCGGCACCCAGGGCCCGACCGCCTGGCCTTGCTCGTCGAGCACGCGGATCAGGCCATAGGCCAGGTCGTTGGTGTCGGCGGCGGTGGTGTCGGTCTCGGGGCGGCGCACGGCACCGGCCGGGGAGACGTGGAGATAGGAAAAGTCCGTTGCGCAGCCCGGACGCCCGCTGGGCTCCGGCACATGCAAGCGCAAGGCTTGGTGCTGGGTCATCTGCCTTCCTTCGGCCCGATTGTGTCGGGACGGTGGTCCATGAATGGCCGCGCGCGGCGGGTAAGCCGATTGCTGCCGGGATGTCGCTTTGGTGAAAGCGACGCGCCGAGTGTAGGTCAAAGCTGGGCAGCAGCGACGTAAGATCAACCCGCATTTCGCGGCCCGTCGCGGCGCGCGCCACCTTGCTCATGCTGAACAAACACACGCCTCCGATTCCCCCGACTGCCCCAGCGTTCCGCACCATTGCCGACCTGGTGCATGAGCACGCGCAGGAACGGCCCCGCGCCATTGCCATGATCCACGGCGAGCGCCGGGTGACCTGGGCACAGGTCGACGCCATGGCCGATCGCGTCGCGGCTTCATTGCAGCGCGACGGCGTGAAGCCCCAGGACAGCGTGGCCATTTGCGGCGCGAACTCGCTGGAGTACGCGGCGCTGTTCCTCGGGGGCTTGCGCGCGGGCGCCGCCGTGGCCCCGCTGCCTGCGGGCGCGACACCCGCGCAGATCGCGACCATGGTCGAGGATTGCGGTGCGCGGCACTTCTTCGTGGATGCGTCGGTGCCGGCCTTCGACAGCCCGGCCCGGCGGATCTCCATGGATGCGAGCAGCACGCCCTCGCTCGAGGCATGGTTGCTGCCGCACGGCGCCCGGCCCGCGCCGGTGCAGGTCGAGCCCGACTGGCCCTTCAACATCATCTATTCCTCAGGTACCACCGGCACGCCCAAGGGCATCGTGCAGCCGCACGGCATGCGGTGGATGCACGTGGCGCGTGCCAACAATTTCGGCTACGACACCGACACGGTGACCATGCTGGCCACTTCCTTGTGCTCGAACACCACGCTGACCTGCTTCTTCCCGACGGTGGCCAAGGGCGGCTGCATCGTGCTGGGCACGCCGAAGTTCGACGCCCGCGCCTACCTGGCCTTGGCGCAGCAGGTGCGCGCCACGCACACCATGCTGGTGCCGGTGCAGTACCGCCGCCTCATGGCGCTGCCGGAGTTCGATCAGTTCGACCTGTCGTCCTTCCGCTTCAAGTTCTGCACCAGTGCGCCATTTCATGCTGACTTGAAAGCCGACATCCTGACGCGCTGGCCGGGCGGACTGGTCGAGTTCTACGGCATGACGGAAGGCGGCGGCACCTGCATCCTCGAAGCGCACAGCTTCCGGGACAAGCTGCACACCGTGGGCCGGCCCGCGGAAGGACACGACATCCGCGTGATCGACGAAGCCGAAAAGGAACTGCCGCCCGGGGAAATCGGCGAGGTCGTCGGCCGATCCTCCGCGATGATGAGCCGCTATCACCAGCAGCCGGCCAAGACGCGCGAAGCCGAGTGGTACGACAGCGAAGGGCAGCGCTTCATCCGCACCGGCGACGTCGGCCGTTTCGATGCCGAGGGCTTCCTCACGCTGATGGACCGGCGCAAGGACATGGTTATCACCGGCGGCTTCAACGTCTACCCGAGCGACCTCGAAGCACTGCTGCGCGAGCATCCGGCGGTGGCGGACGTCGCGGTGGTGGGCGTGCCTTCGGCCGAGTGGGGCGAGACGCCGGTGGCGTTCGCGGTCGTGCGCGACGGGGGGCTGTCCGAGGAGAATCTTCGCGCGTGGGCCAACGCGCAGTTGGGCAAGACGCAGCGGCTCTCGGGCGTGCGCTACCTGGATGAACTGCCGCGCAGCGACATCGGGAAAGTGCTCAAGCGGCAACTGCGCGAGAGCTGGTGAGTTCCCGTCTCCCTCCCCCTCTGGGGGAGGGTTGGGGAGGAGGCGCGTCGGCGCTGGCCGTCAAGAGCCCCCATCCCTGCCTTCCCCCAGAGGGGGAAGGAGTAGAGGCACGATCCGTTAGACCTCTGCAATCAACTCGATCTCGACGCAGGCCCCCATCGGGATCTGCGCCACGCCGAACGCGCTGCGCGCATGCGTGCCCTTGTCGCCGAAAACCTGGCCCAGCAGTTCGCTGCAGCCATTGGTGACCAGGTGCTGCTCGGTGAAGTCGGGCGAGGAGTTCACCAGGCTCATCACCTTGACGATGCGCTTGACGTTGTCGAGGTTGCCGACGGCCGCTTGCAGCGTGCCCATCAGGTCGATGGCAATGGCGCGTGCGGCCTGCTTGCCTTCCTCGGTCGCCATGGTCTTGCCGAGCTGGCCGACCCAGGCCTTGCCCTCTTTCTTGGCGATATGGCCCGAGATGAACACCAGGTTGCCGGTGCGCACGAAGGGCACGTAGGCGGCGGCCGGCGTGGCCACGGGCGGCAGCGTGATGCCGAGCTCCTTCAGCTTGTCGTTGATGCTCATCGTCAGGATCTCCTTGTGGTCAGGCGGCGATTTTAGGTGTCACCGTGACGGCCACGTGCAGGCGGTGATGCGCGCCGCCATGGATCACGCCACGCAGCGGCGACACGTCGGCGTAGTCCCGGCCGATGGCGAGCACGACATAGTCTTCGCCGGCTTCGCGGCAGTTGGTCGGGTCCAGGTCCAGCCATTGGCCGGCGCCCTCGCGCGCCGGCACATACACCGAAACCCAGGCATGAGAGGCGTCGCTGCCCAGCAGCCGTGGCTGCCCGGGCGGAGGCTCGGTCAGCAGGTAGCCGCTGACATAACGCGCCGCCAGCCCCAGGCTGCGCAGGCTCGCGAGCATGACATGGGCGAAGTCCTGGCACACGCCCTGGCGCAGTCGCAGCGCGTCGAGTGCGGGCGTGGCCGCATCGGTGGCCTCGGTGTCGTAATCGAAGTCCTGGTGAATGCGCGCCATCAGGTCACGCGCGGCTTCAGCCAGCGAACGGCCCGGCGTGAAGCTGCGCAAGGCGTATGCGTGGAACTCCGGGTGCCGTGGCACATACGACGAGGCGAACGCGAACTCGGCCGCCGGGTCATAGGCCGCCTCGCGGTGATAACGCAAGCGCTCGCGTGCATCCTCCCAGCTGATCGCGTTCTTCACAGCCGGCGCGCGCGAAGTGCGCACCAGGCTGCGCGCGACCACCTGCAGCCGCTCATGCCGCGTCGCCAGACTGAAGAAGGTTCGGGTGTTGCCGCAGGCGTCTCGTGCCTGGCTCTGCTGTGTCGGCGCCGGCGTGATGGCGAGCTCGTGCGACAACACTTCCTGATAGGCGTTGTCCAGGGGCCGCAGGTGTGCCATGTGCTGCGCCGTCTTCACCGACGGCGCATAGTGGTAGCAGGTCTCATGCTCGATGCGTAGCAGCACGCTCAGGCTCCCACGCTGTGGGCCAGGTCGGCCGAGTGGGTGAAGTAGTGCGAGCCCAGGTCATCGGAAAGGCGGTAGCTCGCATCCGCGCATTGCCGCAGCAATGCTTCGAGCGCGCGATGATGGCCGTCGGCCTCCTGTTCGCACAGCCCGTCCAGCGACCACAGCCGAGGGTCGGGCACCTGGCGCCCAAACGAATAGCGGATCTCCCGCGTCCCTTCCTCCAGGCGGGCGAACGCATCGCGCAAGGTGAGCGCGATCGATGCCAGTGCGCGTGGATTGTCGCGGTCGAGGACCAGCTGCTCCAGCAGGGCCGGCAGGTCGCGGCGCTGCGGGTAACGGGCGTGAAAGCTGAAGCTGCTGTCGAACAGCGCGACCACGGCCTCCAGGCCGCCTTCGTCCTCTAGCGCGTTTGCCGGGAGCGCGCGACCGAGCATCGATGCCAGGAAGGCGAGCCGCTCGAGGTGCCGCCCGATCCACAGCAGCCGCCAGCCGTCGTCGCGGATCATGCGATCGGCCTGCGCGCCGGTCATGGCAGCCGTGGCACCCAGCAGCGCCTCCAGCACGCGCACGGCTTCCACCGGCGAATGGTCGCCGTCCTGCGTGACGATCAGGCAGCCGCGCGAGAAGTCCTGTTCGACGCGCACGAGCAGGTTCCAGTGTTCCTGCGACAGCCGTTCGCGCACGGCGGACGCGGCGTTGCGCAAGGCACGCAGGTTGTAGCCAACGCTGCAGGCGCCCTGGCCGTCGGCCAGTGCGCCGATCAGCGATCGCTCGAACGCGCGTCGTTCGTTGATGGACGGCGCGGTCGGCGGCACCAGGCCGTGGGCCAGGGCGAGTTGACCGAGCCATGCGAGCAGCGCCGGCGACGAGGGCTCTGCGCCGCCCAGGTTTTCGAGCACCAGGCGTGCCAGGCGCACCGAGTTCTCCGTGCGTTCGGTGTAGCGCCCCAGCCAGAACAGGTTCTCGGCGGCGCGACTGGTGACCCCGAGGCGTGGCGCGGCCTGGTCCGCATGGGTGCTGGACGCCAGGGGTCGGGTGTCCAGCGGGCCGCGCGTGAGCACCCAGGTGTCGGCGCTGCTGCCGCCGCGTTGCATCGAGGCGATCTCGCGGCCGGCACTCGCGATGCGTGTGAGTCCGCCGGGGAGCACGCGCCAGGATTGCGGGCCGTCCGAGATGGCGAACACGCGCAAGACGAATGAGCGCGGCAGGATGCGATCGCCCTCCATGCCGTGGGTCCAGGTGGGCATCTGCGCAAGCGGCAGGTACGCCTGCACCGTGTGTTCGTCGGGTTCGCGCGCGATGCGGCTGGCCCAGTCGTCGAGCTCGCGCACCGACAGGGTTTGGCCGAGCTGTGCGTCGGCGCCCAGCCCGTAGGTGGACTTGATCACGCGGCTGGACAAGCGCGGCAGCACATCCTGCATGGCGGCGCGCTCGCCGCACCACCAGGTGGGCAGCGATGGCAACGCAAGCTCTTCGCCCAGCACCTGGCGCGACAGGGCCGGCAGGAATCCCAGCAGGCCGGGCGACTCGAGAAAGGCCGACCCCGGGGCATTGGCCATCAGCACGTGGCCCGCGCGGACCGCCTGCATCAGCCCCGGCACCCCGAGCTGGGAGTCGGATCGCAGTTCCAACGGGTCGAGGAACTCGTCGTCCAGGCGCTTGAGCACGCCGTGCACCGGCTCCAGGCCTTCGATGGTC
>Ga0306924_10004853_pt1 | contig 13195 bp, 11 predicted proteins | sample sta12Can44000111_FD_203756 | JGI IMG/M metagenome (GOLD analysis project Ga0306924, IMG submission 203756) | Lab enrichment of tropical soil microbial communities from Luquillo Experimental Forest, Puerto Rico - statanox.12C.anox.44.000.111 (v2)... | ecosystem: Environmental > Terrestrial >... | reverse complement strand
AGAAAACCGTTCCGAAAGCAGTCAAGAAAACTGGCCGAAACAGGTGGAACGCTAAAGGAAATGCCGAGTGGTTCGTCGATAAAACATAAGGGCTGTTGCGCTACCTCGGCGGCCCACTCCAAATTGCTTCTCCTACTCACGGGAGGAAAGCATGAAGGAGAACCGGGTAAAGCGCATAATGAGCGGGGGCGATCTCGCACTGGGCACCCATGTCGGCGGGATCGCCGATCCGCAGATCGTCGAAATTATCGGGCTCGCGGGCTTCGATGCGGCCTTCATCGACATGGAGCACACCAGCTACGATCTGCACGATGTGCAGCTCGCGGTAATCGCGGCGGAGCGCGTCGGTATTACGCCGATCGTGCGCACGCCCGGCTTCGACGCCGCCTTTATTCTGAGGCTGCTGGATATGGGCGTGCAAGGGATCCAAGTACCGCACGTCAGCAGCGTCGAGACTGCCCGCGAAGCCGTACAAGCGGTCCGGTACCCGCCGCTCGGCGAGCGTGGCATGGCGGCCGGCAGCCGGGCCGCGGATTATGGAAGAATTCCGCTGGTTGAGCACATGGCGCAGTCGAACCGCGAGATCCTGCTCGCCTGCATGATCGAGGACGTGGCGGCGGTCGAGAGGATTGACGAGATTGCCGCGGTGGACGGCATCGACCTTTTGGCGGTTGGCCCGTCGGACCTGTCGCGCTCGCTTGGCGTCAGCGGGCAACCCGATCATCCAAGGCTCATCGCCGCGATCGACCGGGTGCGCGCGTCAGTCAAAAAGGGCGCAGGCGCGCGCCTTGCTCTGCCGCTGAACCACGCTGCTTTTCCGCGTAATGCGGCGCAGCTCAAAGAGTTGGGCGCCGGTTACACGAATTGCGCTCCGACTCCGGAGGCCCGCCTCTTGCAATCGTTGCAGACGCATCTGGCGGAAGCCCGCAAGCTCCTGGGATAGTCAAACTGCAGCTCTCGCCAGCCGTATCGCCCGATACCGCATGATATTCCATGCTAGGCGGCTGGCCGCGCGCGCGAGCCAGCCATAAGGGCGCAGTCCCACCGCTTTGAAAATCAGCGGAATGCTTCGCGCGACGTGGCACTCACGACAGAGCGCATAGGCACGCTGCGCATAAGCGCGTCTATAGTGATTGCGGTCGTAAGGCTCCGCTGCACCGTTTGCGGCATAATATGCGTAGGCCAGCTCGTCATCTTCCGACTCTAGGATCCGCCCGGCAGCGACGCGGAACCGATCCCAAAATCCGATACGCTCGCGCTCGAGGCAGCGCGTCAAGTTTTTATAGAACAGCTTGTAGTGACGAATCTCGTCGGCTGCGATACGGCGGCAGATCTCTTTCAGAACCGGCTCTTCTACCGCATCGCGCAACACAGAGTAGTAGGAGCTTGTCCCAACCTCCACCATGCAGCGCGCGATCATTTCGCCTGACCGCGATCCGCGGCGCGAGACTTCGCGGTCAAAATCCACATGGTAGCCGGCCTGAAACCGCCGGAAGGCCGTCTCGAAATCGAATTCGCGATCGGCGAGCTCAGCCCAGCGCGCCAGCGCCTTGCCATGCTGCACCTCCTCCTCGCCCCAGCGGCGCGCATTTCCCTGGAATTCGGGGTCGTCGGCGAAAATCCGGCACAAATGATGGGCATAGGCCTCCCCGTTATATTCGACCAGGCTTGCCGCCTTGACGAGCTTTACGATCTCCGAATCGAGCCTGCTTGAGTCAAAGCAGTGCCATGGGATCTCGTCGAGCGTCCACCCCAATGCGCACCTCCGCTCTCTGACTCCTCGGACCTATTTTCACTATATACGGATGGCGACGCGGCAAATTACCAGACCAATCCGCCTCTATGCTGAGCTTACCTCGACAATTTCCTCCTTAGGAGTTCATTGACCAGGGCGGGATTGGCCTTGCCTTGGGTGGAGCGCATGACCTGACCGACGAAAAAGCCGTAGAGCTTGTCGCGCCCGGCGCGGTACTCGGCGACCTTATCCGCCTGGGCGGCGAGGACCGTGTCGATTACAGCTTCGATCGCAGCCGAATCGGTGACCTGGCGCAGGCCTTTTGTCTCCACGATTGCTCTGGGGTCGGCGCCGGTGGCAACCACGTCGACAAAAACATCCTTGGCAAGCCGGCCGGAGATCGTGCCATCGGCAATGAGGTCGATTAATGAGCCCAAATGATCGGCCGATACCGGGGATTGCTCGATCCCGACCCCGAGCCGGTTTAACGCGGAGAATAAATCTCCCATAATCCAGTTTGCCACCGCCTTCGGGTCGCGCCCTTTGGCGACCTGTTCGAAAAACAACCCAGTCTCCTGCTCCGCCACCAACACAGCCGCATCGTCGCTCGATAGGCCATATCCCGACACGAAACGCGCTTTCTTTACATCCGGCAATTCGGGGAGTTCAGCGCGCACCCGCCCGACCCATTCCGGGTCGAGAACGAGCGGCAACAGGTCGGGATCGGGAAAATAGCGGTAATCGTGCGCTTCCTCCTTGGAGCGCATTGGTCGCGTGATGCCGCGCGCCGAGTCGAACAGCCGCGTCTGCTGGTCGATCACGCCGCCCTCTTCGAGGATCTCAATCTGACGGCGCGCCTCATATTCGATTGCCTGCATGACGTAGCGGATCGAGTTGAGGTTCTTGATCTCGCAACGCGTGCCGTGGGGCTCGCCGGGGCGACGCACCGAAACATTGCAATCGCAGCGTAGCGACCCCTCCTCCATATTGCCGTCGCAAGTGCCGAGATAGCGCAGGATTGAACGCAATTTGCGAAGGTAAACGCTCGCCTCCTCGGCGCTGCGTAGGTCGGGCTCCGATACGATCTCCATTAGCGCAATCCCGGCTCGGTTGAGATCGACATAGGTCAGGCTCGGGTGCTGGTCGTGCAGGCTCTTGCCGGCATCCTGCTCGAGATGCAGTCGCGTAATGCCGATCTCGCGGATTGTCCCATCGGGCATGTCGAGCACCACCCGGCCGCGGCCTACGACCGGCTGCTGATACTGCGAGATCTGGTATCCCGGTGGCAGATCCGGATAGAAGTAGTTTTTCCGGTCAAAAACGCTTTCCAACCTGATTTCGGCGTCGAGGCCGAGCCCGGTCTTGACTGCTTGCTCCACGCAAAACCGATTGATGACCGGCAACATTCCCGGGAAAGCGGCGTCGACCGGAGAGACCTGGGTGTTCGGTTCTGAGCCGAAATCGGTCGCGGCAGCGGAAAACAGCTTGGCGTTCGAGACCACCTGGGCGTGAACCTCGAGGCCGATAATGGACTCCCAGGGCCCGGTGCGACCCTCGATCATTGCCCGCCCCTTGCGACGAAGCTCGGTACGTGCCGAAATTGAGCAGCACGCTCTAGTGAGTCCGCGATCCGCAATACCGTCTCCTCGTCGAACGCACGGCCGATGATCTGCAATCCGAGCGGCAACCCGTCGAGCGAAAGGCCTGCCGGCACTGAAATCGCCGGCAACCCCGCGAGGCTGCACGGCACAGTAAAGACATCGTTCAGGTACATTGCGATCGGATCTTCGCTCTGCGCGCCGATCGCAAAGGCGGCCGACGGGGCCGGGGGTGTCAGGATGCCATCGACTCGCTCGAACGCGGCTGCGAAATCGCGCGCGATAAGGGTCCGCACGCGCTGCGCCTTCAGGTAATAGGCGTCGTAATACCCGGCCGAGAGCACATAGGTGCCGATCAGCACGCGGCGCCGCACCTCAGCGCCAAACCCAGCAGCGCGCGTCAGCTCGTACATCTCGTCGAGGCTGTTTCCTTCGACCCTGAGCCCGAACCGGACGCCGTCGTAGCGCGCGAGGTTCGACGATGCCTCGGCTGGTGCGATGATGTAATAAGTCGGCAGGGCATATTTCGTCATCGGCAGCCTGATCTCGACCGGATCGGCCCCCGCCGCGCGCAGCCACTCGATACCCTGCTGCCATAATGCCTCGATTTCCGCTGGCATTCCGTCGACCCGGTACTCCTGCGGTATTCCGATCCGTAGGCCCCGGATGTCGCCGGTCAACGCAGCCTCGAAATCCGGCACCGCAACCGGTGCGGAGGTCGAATCCCGTGGATCGTTGCCGGACATTGCGCGCAGCATGATCGCCGCGTCGCGCACAGTGCGGGTCATCGGACCAGGATGGTCGAGAGAGGAGGCGAATGCGACGACTCCCCAACGCGAGCATCGCCCGTAGGTCGGCTTGAGGCCGACGATGCCGCAATAACTGGCCGGTTGTCGGATCGAGCCGCCGGTGTCCGTGCCGGTCGCGGCCAGCGCTGCGTGCGCAGCGACCGCCGCCGCGGAGCCGCCCGACGATCCTCCCGGAACGAGCGGCCTGTTGTCTCCCGGCCGGCGCCAGGGATTCTCAACTGGACCGTAATAGCTGGTTGTGCTCGATGACCCCATCGCGAATTCGTCGAGATTGGTCTTGCCGAGCATGACCGCGCCCGACTGCCACAGCTTTTGCGTGACGGTCGATTCATAGGGCGGGTGAAACCCGTCGAGGATATGAGATGCTGCGGTGGTCAGCACATCTTTCGTGCAGTAGACGTCCTTGACCGCGACCGGGATCCCATCGAGCGGCAGGGCCTCGCCTTTGGCGCGCCGATGATCGGCCGCATCGGCCATTTCCAGAGCGCGTTCGGGGGTCGGGGTAATGTATGCGTTGAGCGGCTCGATCTCGCGAACCGCGTCGTTGTAGGCGACCGTCAATTCGCGGGCGGAGAATGATTTCCGTGCCAGCCCGTCCCGCGCTTCCGCCAGTGTCAGTGCGAGCAGCGACGGGTCGCTCACTCGACCACCTTTGGAACGACAAAGAACCCGCGGGCCGCGCGGGGGGCATTGGCGAGAATTTCCTCACGCCGTCCCCCATCAGTCACCCGATCTTCCCGCATAGGCAGGTGCTTCGCCGCGACGTTCGTCATCGGCGCGACCCCCGACGTGTCGACCTCATCCAGCTGCTCCATCCAGGTCAAGATCTGGGAGAGCTCGTCCGCCAATGGATCCAGTTCGGCTTCGGAGAGCTTTATCCGTGCCAAGGCTGCAATATGCGCCACCGTGGCTTTGTCCAGTGCCATGCGCTCATCAACTCCGAAAACGGACGGGCAAAACCAGCTATCATCGGTTGTGATCCTTAGCAATCCCTTGGAACTGCGCGACGCATTGCCGGCCGAGGCCAGGCTGATGGGCCTCGATGTCGGGACCAAAACAATCGGCCTCGCCTTATCGGACACCCGCCGAATCATCGCCACTCCGCTGGAGACGATCCGGCGGCGCCGCTTTCGTGACGATATGGCGCGACTCTCGACATTGATCGATACCCACGGCGTCGCTGGCCTCGTCATCGGCCTGCCGCTGACCCTCGCCGGCACCGATGGACCACGAACGCAATCGGTTCGCCAGTTTACGAGAAACCTGCTTGCGATACGTGATTTGCCGGTCGTGCTCTGGGACGAGCGCCTCTCGACCGCGGCGGTCACCCGAGAGATGATCGCCGCCGACCTGACCCGCAGACGCCGCGGCGCGATCGTCGACCAGGTCGCAGCGGCCTACATCCTGCAAGGATGCCTCGACTATCTACACGGCCCATCCACAATTATTAGTTTAGTCAAGGAATAGTGTTTGCTGTTATCTGCAGCAAATCAGCAGCGAGACTTCCCCTTTTACTAGAAGCTCCGGCCCGAGCGCGGTAAGGATCAAAACGGCCTTCCGAAGAATCGAGTATGCCATGCGAGTGTGGCAACTTTACGGGACTGGATCCGTTGATCGAACCAGAACGCTGCCACCACGCCGGTTGCTGCGACGGGGCGGCCGGCCCATTTATTGATTATCTTGGATAACTCAGTCGCCGGTCTCATGGACGGCGGCGCAGTGGGCCACTAAGCGGACACGGAGTTTGGGTTATGGAAATCGAAAAATACACCGATCGCGCCAAGGGTTTTCTGCAGTCGGCGCAGACGATGGCGTTGCGGCGCGGTCATCAGCGGTTGACCCCCGAGCATCTGCTCAAGGTGCTTTTGGAGGATGGTGAAGGGCTGTGCGCCAATCTGATCCGCGCCGCCGGGGGTGATCCGAAGGCGGCATTGCAGGCGGTCGATGCCGAGCTCGACCGGCTCCCTCGGGTCGAGGGGTCCGGCGCGGGCCAGGTCTACATGTCCCCCGAATTGGCGCGGATCTTCGAACAGGCCGAGCAGCTGGCGCAACGCGCCGGTGACAGCTTTGTCACGGTGGAGCGGCTGCTGCTGGCATTGGCGGCGGCGGCTGGGACCGGCGCGGCGAAGGCGCTGGCGGCAGCGCGGGTAGACGCGCAGAGCCTCAACCGCGCGATCGAGGAGGTGCGCAAGGGCAGGAAGGCCGACACCGCCTCGGCCGAGGAAAGCTATGATGCTTTAAAGAAATACACGCGCGACCTGACCGAGGCGGCCCGCGAAGGCAAGCTCGACCCGGTCATCGGCCGCGACGAGGAGATCCGCCGCACCATCCAGGTGCTCTCGCGCCGCACCAAGAACAATCCCGTCTTGATTGGCGAGCCCGGGGTCGGCAAGACCGCGATAGTCGAGGGATTGGCGCAGCGCATCGTCAATGGCGACGTGCCGGAGAGCCTCAAAAACAAGAAATTGCTGGCGCTCGACCTCGGCTCGATGCTGGCTGGCTCGAAATACCGGGGCGAGTTCGAGGAGCGCCTCAAAGCGGTGTTGCAGGAAGTCACGTCGGGTGCCGAGGGCATTATCCTGTTCATCGACGAATTGCACACGCTTGTCGGCGCCGGCAAGGCGGAAGGTGCGATGGACGCCTCCAACATGCTGAAGCCCGCCCTGGCGCGCGGTGAACTCCATTGCGTCGGCGCGACGACCCTCGACGAATATCGCAAGAACATCGAGAAGGACGCCGCGCTCGAGCGCCGCTTCCAGCCGATCTATGTCGGCGAGCCCTCGGTCGAGGACACGATCTCGATCCTGCGCGGCATCAAGGAAAAATACGAATTGCACCACGGGGTGCGCATCACCGACGGTGCGATCGTCGCTGCCGCGACCTTGGCCAACCGGTACATCACTGACCGGTTCCTGCCAGACAAGGCGATCGACCTGATGGACGAGGCCTCGGCGCGGCTGCGCATGACGATCGACTCGAAGCCCGAGGAGTTGGACGAGCTCGACCGTCGCATCGTGCAGTTGAAGATCGAACGCGAGGCGTTGAAGAAGGAGACCGACTCCGCCTCGCGCGAGCGCCTGCAGCGTTTGGAGCAGGAGCTAGGCCATCTCGAGCAGCAATCGGCCGAGCTGACCGCGCAATGGCAGGCCGAGAAGCAGAAATTGGCGAGCGCGCAGAAATTGAAAGAGCAGCTCGACCAAGCGCGCATCGAATTGGAGCAGGTGCAGCGCCGCGGCGACTGGGCGCGCGCCGGCGAGCTCGCTTACGGCATCATCCCCGACCTCGAGAAGCGGCTCACCGAAGCCGAGACGAAGGAGGGGCGCGGGGTGATGGGCGAGGAGGAGGTGACCGACCAGCAGATCGCCGCGGTCGTGTCGCGCTGGACCGGCGTGCCAGTCGAAAAGATGCTCGAAGGCGAGCGCGGCAAACTCTTGCACATGGAAGACGCGCTCAAAGCGCGCGTCGTCGGGCAGGACGAGGCGATCGCCGCGGTCTCGCAGGCGGTGCGCCGGGCGCGCGCCGGGTTGCAGGACCCCAACCGGCCGATGGGCTCCTTCCTGTTCCTCGGACCCACTGGTGTCGGCAAGACCGAATTGACCAAGGCGCTCGCCGCCTTCCTGTTTGACGACGAGCGCGCGATGGTGCGCATCGACATGTCGGAGTACATGGAGAAGCACTCGGTGGCGCGCCTCATCGGCGCGCCGCCCGGCTATGTCGGCTATGAGGAAGGCGGGAGCCTGACCGAGGCGGTGCGCCGCCGGCCCTACCAGGTGATCCTCTTCGACGAGGTCGAGAAGGCACATCCGGACGTGTTCAACGTCTTGCTGCAGGTGCTCGACGACGGGCGATTGACCGACGGGCAAGGCCGCACTGTCGATTTCCGCAACACGCTCATTGTGCTGACCTCGAACCTTGGCAGCGAGTATCTTGCGAGCCTGCCCGAGGGCCAGGCGGTCGATGCGGTGCGCGGCCAGGTCATGGAGGCGGTGCGCGCCGCGTTCCGACCGGAGTTCTTGAACCGCCTCGACGAGATCCTGTTGTTCCGCCGCCTCTCGCGCGACGACATGGTCGGCATCGTCGACATCCAACTGGCGCAGCTCGAAAAGCTGCTCGAGGACCGCAAGGTCACATTGGAGATCGATGCCGAGGCCAAGAAGTGGCTCGCCAATGCCGGCTACGACCCGGTCTACGGCGCGCGGCCATTGAAGCGGATCATCCAGCGCGAATTGCAGAATCCTCTCGCCGAGAAGATCCTCGCCGGCGAGATCCGCGACGGCGACACCGTGCGGGTCACCACCAGCCCGCTCGGCCTCCTGCTGCAGCCGGTCCATCACGACGACCTCGAAGCGGAGCGCCACGCCGCGCAATGACGGTCATTCCGGAACACCGGCCTCAAACTAGCTAGGATAGACTGTGTCCATAGATTCCGGGCCCAGCCCTGCGGGCCGTCCCGGAATGACCAGAGAGGAAACGGATGCCTTTGGAGATCCGGCCCATAAAGAACGGACTTGCTCGCGAGGTGCTGGGATTGCACCTCTGGGAGCCGCTGGACGGAGATACAGCTGATCGGCTGCGCAACCTATGGGCGCGTCATCCGGTATTGGTGTTTCGCCGGCAGGCGCTGTCCGAACAGGAACTGGCGCAATTCAGCACCCATTTCGGTCCGCTCGAGCGTGTCGTGCGTACCGAATGGGCATCGCCTGCCGTGCCCGAGATCGGGCTCATTTCAAACCTGAAAGATGGGCAGGCGCGGCCGATCGGCGGGCTCGGCGACGGCGAATTGCAATGGCATTCCGACCAGTCCTACATCATGAACCCTGCAACCGGCGCTATGCTCTACGCGGTGGAGTTGCCGCCCGAAGGCGGAACGACCTCCTGGGTCGATTTGTCGGGTGGCTACACAGCGTTGCCTGGGCGGCTCAAGGATCTGGTCGAGGGCCGGCGTGGGGTCTTCAGCTATGTGAAGCGGTTGGCCGGTTATCAAGGCGTCGACCGGGCGATCTCGGCGGAAGTAAAACGGAAAACGCCGCCCGTCTTTCATCCGCTGGCCCACACCCATCCGGTGACGGGCCGAAGGGCGCTCTATCTCGATTCCACAACGACAATCGGGATCGAGGGGATGGATGACACGACCGGCTCGGGGCTGCTCGACGAGATATACGACATCGCGACGCGGCCGGAATTTATCTATCGTCACGACTGGCAAGTCGGCGATGTTGTGATGTGGGACAACGGCATGACGATGCACCGGCGCGAACCGTTCGACCCGGCGGCCCGGCGCCTTATGAAGCGGACGACGATTTTTCTCTCCCGTGAGCGCCATATCGTCCCCGAAGGTTGGCTCGCAACAGAGAAGGCAATGGCGTGAGCGCGGACGAGGCGAGAGACGCCGAGCTGGGGCTGATCGATAAAGCCAAGCGGGTTCTTCCCGGCGGGACATTCGGGAATTTCCCGGGCGACGTCGTGATCCGCGAGGGCCGAGGGGGGCGGGTTTGGGACGAGAGCGGCAAGGAATACGTCGATTTCCTGCTCGGCTCGGGCCCGATGCTGGTCGGTCATGGGCATCCCGAGGTCACGGCCGCCGCGCAGGCCGTCATCGCCAGGGGCACAACCTTCTTCGCGAATAACCGGTATGGGATCGAGCTGGCCGAAGCGATTGTCGACGCCGTGCCCTGCGCCGAGCAGGTGCGCTTTGTCAGCACCGGCTCGGAAGCCGACCTCTATGCGATGCGCGCCGCGCGTGCTTTCAAGAAGCGCGACAAGATCCTCAAATTCGAGGGCGGCTATCACGGCATGAGCGACTATTCGCTGATGAGCCTCGCGCCGAAGCGGCCCGGCAACTTTCCGCAGCCCATTCCGGATTCGGCCGGCATCCCGCGCAGCCTGCGCGACGAGATCCTGGTCGCGCCGTTCAACGATCTGGAGGTCACCGCGGGCCTCGTCCGCGAGCACAAAGACGAGCTTGCCGGGATCATTCTCGAGCCGTTCCAGCGCATCGTCCCTCCCCTGCCCGGCTTTCTCGAAGGCCTGCGCAAGATAACAGCCGACAACGATGTCTTGTTGATCTTCGACGAGGTGGTGACCGGGTTCCGCCTCGCTTATGGCGGCGCGCAGGAATATTACGGCGTCGTCCCCGACCTCTGCACGCTCGGCAAGGTAATCGGCGGCGGCTTCCCGCTCGCGGCGATCGCAGGGCGCGCCGATATCATGGCCCATTTCGACCGGAGCGCGGTCGGCGACGAAGGATTTCTGATGCAGGTCGGCACTCTGTCCGGCAATCCGGTCGCCGCCGCGGCGGGTCTCGCGACACTCGAAATCCTCAGGCAGCCCGGGGCTTACGAGAGCCTTTTCTCAACCGGCCGCGAACTGATGGCGGCGCTCACCGAATTGCTCAGCCGCCACGGCGTCACGGGCCAGGTAACCGGGGAGCCGCCCCTCTTCGACGCTGTGTTCAGCGGCGAGCCGGTACGCGACTACCGTGGAACGTTGCGCGGTGATGCGGACATGCTGCGCCGCTTCAATGCGCTGCTGCGCGAGCGAGGCATATTGAAAGGCGAGCAGAAATATTACGTCTCGCTAGCACACACGCCGGACGACGTCCGGCAGACTCGCGAAGCGTGGGCCTCGGCGCTTGAGGCGCTCGCCCGCTAGCGGTTTGGATCGGCCGATGATTCCTGGTGCAACCCATGGCAACGAGATTGCCTCGTCGCTGTGCTCCTCGCAATGACAAGGCCGACTCCGTCATTGCGAGCGACTCGAAGCAATCTCGTTCGGAACCGTCGCTAGCGGGTTCGGCTACCACATCCGTTTGCGCGAGGCGGTCGCCCCGCGCACACAGCTCGGCGAAGAGCCGGCGCGCTTCGTCCTCAGGAAGCGAGCCCTCCTGTGCGATAACGGACGCCATTCCCTCGGATGTCAATGGCTCACCTTCCCGCTTGCCAGGCATCATTGGGTAAATTTGGCCGCCTCGCCTTTCGACCACCGCAAAACGGCTTCCGGCGCGGATTAGCAGAAAGGAGCCATGCTCCTCGATGATATCCGTGGCCGGGACTGAGTCTTCATTCATTGCCGGCGCTCCTCTATTTCGTCCAACACTGCCTCCGGGGTGACGCTTCCTTTAACTCCTGGAACTCCTCGTCGACCTCGGTCCGGCGATCCGCTCTTGCATCCGGATGTTGCGCGCCAGGGACCGCCGCCAAGCCCGGCTTTGGCGAAGGCGTGGTACGTGCCTTGTGCGATACTGCGGCTGTTTCGGCCAATGTTAATTCCTGCTGTCGTGCTCGTGCTCGTGCTCAGGAAAGCACGACGGCAACGGGCGGAGGTTCCAACCGAGGGAGGTCACGATGAAAGGGGATTTTGTTGACGCCATAGGCGGTCGCGCTTACGTCGCCGTGCCGCAAGCGGGAGAAGGACCGGGGCTGCTGGTCTTGTCCGATGTCTGGGACACCGATCAAGATCGTCGCGGGCTTGGCGACTTCTACGCGGCCGAGGGCTACGTCGCGCTCTGCCCCGAGGTTTCCGCCTTCTCCAGAGAGATCGAGGATATCGCAAGTGCCATCGCGGCGCTGCGGGCTCGCGCCGAGTGCACCGGGAAAGTCGGGGCGCTTGGTTTCGGGCTCGGCGGCAAGCTCGCCTGTCGCGCCGCGGCGACGGCCAATGTCGACTGCGCCGTTTCCTATTACGGCTTCGGGATCGATTTCGGCCTGAACTTCGTCCCACGCATTCGCTCTCCTCTCGTTCTCCATTTTGCCGAGAAGGATCCGCAGACCCCGCCGGAGGCGATCGCGCGAGTGAAGGAGGCGCTATCGCGGCACCCTGATGCTGCGGTCTATTTATATCCAGAAGTCGCGCCCGGTTTTGATCGTCCAACGAAACCGAATTACGACAAGCAAGCCGCCGGGGTCGCGCATTCGCGCTCGATTGCGGCGCTGCGCCGGGCGATGGGTCCGCATTACGACCTGGAGGCGCTGTGGGAGAAGCACACGACCTACGAATTCGCGACCCGTGACGTCGAGGCGACGATGCACACGATGGTCCCGGAGCCTTACGTCAATCACGTCCCCGTCATGACCGGCGGCGTCGGCCAGCACGACCTCGCGCGGTTTTATGCAAATCATTTCATTCCAAAATTGCCGGCCGATACGAGGCTCGTGCCGATCTCGCGCACTGTCGGCGCCGACCGGATCGTCGACGAGATGCTGTTTTGCTTCACGCACGACACCGAAATCGATTTCATGCTGCCTGGCGTGCCGCCGACCGGCAAATACGTCGAAGTGCCGACTGTGGCGATCGTCAATTTCCGCGGCGACAAGATCTGCCACGAGCATATCTACTGGGACCAGGCGAGCGTCCTCGTGCAGATCGGGCTGCTCGATCCGAAGGGCCTGCCGGTTGCGGGCATCAATACCGCGAAAAAGCTTCTCGACGAGACACGCCCTTCCAATACGCTGATGACGCGCTGGGCGGAGAGCGCGCCCGGCGGCAAAAATCCTAATTCGCCTTGAGCGGCGGGATCATGGCTTCAGCATCGAGCCCGAGCTCGTAGCTGCTCATATTCCACAAGCAGAAATCTGCCTGCGGCGGCTGAATCGGCGCGAGCGCCCCATCGCGAAACAATTGCTCGAGACGCGAGCCCTTGAAGATACCGTGCGCGCCGCCGAGCAGCAGCGCTGCTTGCGAAATGCGGGTCGTGGCTTGACCCACCGCGTATTTCGCGCGGTAGAGCGCCGCCGTCGCCTTTGGCGTGGGCCCCTCGGCGTCGCTGAGCCACGCCGAGTGGTAGGTGATCAGCCGCGCCGCTTCGAGATCGGCGCTCATCTCGGCGATGTGGCGCCTGACATCCGGGTGATAGGCAAGCGGTCGCGCGTAACCCGGCGGTCGGCGTGCGCTCACGACATCGACCGCCTCCTTAAAGGCTGCGGCGGCAACTCCGAGATAGACTGCGGTATACGAGCCCCAAAACCAATTCGCATGCGCCAGCCGAAACGGCCCGATGTCGTCGGATTGAAAGACGAGGGCGCTCGCCGGCAGCCGGCAGTCCTCGAGGATCAGCG
>Ga0306924_10004852_pt1 | contig 13196 bp, 19 predicted proteins | sample sta12Can44000111_FD_203756 | JGI IMG/M metagenome (GOLD analysis project Ga0306924, IMG submission 203756) | Lab enrichment of tropical soil microbial communities from Luquillo Experimental Forest, Puerto Rico - statanox.12C.anox.44.000.111 (v2)... | ecosystem: Environmental > Terrestrial >... | reverse complement strand
ATGCACTATCTGATGAACTGGCGCATGCAGGTCGCAATGCAGAAACTGCGGGAGACCAGCGCATCCCTCGCCCAAGTGGCCGAGATGATCGGATACGAATCCGAGGCCGCGTTTTCCCGCGCGTTCAAGAAGTCGGTCGGTACGGCGCCAGGCTCGTGGCGACGATCTCACAGCTAGCTCACCTAGACGTGACATCTGGTCGCGAGATTGCGAACCTTGTCCTCGACCAGGACGGGATCTACGAGGCGTTCACGAAATGGCGCGCCGAGACCGTCGGCGCGATGAAGGTCGCCGACGGGTTCAAGCCGGGCGCCGTGATCGGCCCATTGATCGACATAAATGCCGTCGAGAAGGTCGAGGCGCATTGCCGACGCGGTCAAGAAAGGCGCCAAGGTCGTTACTAGCCGCAAGCGCCGCGCAAGGCGGCAGCTTCTTCGAGCCAACCGTATTGACCGATGTGACGACCGACATGGTCATCACAAAAGAGGAGAGCTTCGGCCCAGTCGCACCGCTCTATTGCTTCAAGACCCACGACGAGGCCATCAAGATGGCCAACGACACCGAATTCGGCCTCGCGGCCTATTTCTGCAGCCGCGACATCGGCCGCATCTGGCGCATCATCGATGCGCTCGGAATACCGCATCGAGGAGTTCCTCGAAGTCGAATACCTCTGCATGGGCGCCATCGACCGCTGACTTGACGACGATGACCGGATATCCTACGTATATCCCGACACCGAATGGAGAAACCGATGCAAGTGCAGGTCGCACGCTGGGGCAACAGCCTCGGCCTGCGCATTCCCAAGGATATTGCGCTTCGAGCGGGCCTGCGCGAGGGGGCCCGGGTCGATGTAGAGGCTGAGGGCGACCGGATCATCATTTCTCCGGCTCGCCCGCGCTATGTCCTCGCCGATCTTTTAAAAGGGATGACCCCGGAGGCAATGCGCCAGGCCTTCGATTGGGGACCTGATAAGGGCCGCGAGATCGTCCAATGAGGTGATGGCATACGCTCCGGAGGCGGGTGACCTTATCTGGACCGATTTTGATCCTCGCCTCGGTCGCGAGCAGGGCGGTCGGCGCCCCGCGCTGGTCGTCTCACCAGCCGACTTTTGCCGGGTAACGGAGTTCGCAATCGTCTGTCCCATTACCTCGCGGGTTCGCCCCTTTGGCACCAGCGTCGTGCTGCCGATGGGGCTGCCGGTTTCCGGAGAGGTCTTGACCAGCCATGTGCGTAGCATCGATACGCTGGCGCGGCCGATCAGCTACGCCGGAGCTGCGGTTCCCGCAGAAATTCTGCACGAAGTACGCATGAAATTGGCGGCCCTCATAGGGCTCTAGGCCAGACCTGCGCCGACCGTCAACATCAAGGCGAGGCCGCAATTTCTGCAAGCCGACGCTATTGACCGATGTGACGACCGACATGGTCATCACCGAGGAAGAGATCTTCGGGCCCGTGTCCCCACTCTACTGCTTCAAGACCGACGCCTGGGCGAAGGCGTTTTAACGAGGCGTAATGCGCAAGTTGGCGAAGTACCCCTCGGTGCCGCGGCCCACCCAGAGACCAATGCCACCGGCTTCGGGTGCGGCTTTGGTATCCGCCAGCGCAAGTTCCTCCTTGCCGTTGATCGACACTCTGACGCGCGCGTCGTCGATGTCGAGTTTGAGCGTGATCCATTCGTCGTCGGCAATGTCCGCCCCCGGCTCGTAGCGTCCGTCCGGATACTCCTTGCGCAGCCGGTCGAATTTCCAGTCCGGATAGGCGAAGTACTGGATCGCGCGCTTGTCGCGCGGCGAGGGAGGATTTGTCTTTCGTCCATTGAGCGGACGCAGATAGACCGACTCGAAGCGCGCCTCGGCGTCGACGACGCGGTACGCCAAGCCGACGAACGCTCTCGCGTCCGGGAGAGCCTTTCCGTTCAGACGGCCCAGGATGTCAACCTCGATCGTACCGTTCTTGAAATTGGTGGGGATGAGCACATACGTCGGCATGTCGATCAGGACGCCGGGCGGGCCCTCGTTGGCCTCATCGGTGAATTCGACCTTTAGCGCTTTACGGCCTTTGTACTCTGCGGGCACCGCGATGACTGTGTGGAGGGTCGAGCCCGCCGGCACGTTATCGAGGCTGTAAACACCTGGAGCCTGCGCCTGCCCCGAGGCCGTTGCGACTGTCAGGACGGCCACAACGGCCAGCGTGATCCCAAGAAGCGTACGCTTCATGATCGGGCCGCTATTGAGACGAAGGTGAGAGTGCGCCCGCCAAGTTCAGATCGTGGCGCATGATCGGGCGAGGCGGTACGTGGCGCGCGACCGTCTTGAACCTCGGCCCGTGCGAAGGTCGAGGCGTAGCCGCCCACGACGCGCTCGGCGTCAGTTCGGCATCGAGAAGATAGGCTTCGAGCGCAGGCGCCTTCGCCTTCCGCGCGGCTTTCAACGCTGCCGCGATCAGCGGGGACATGACGCCTTTCTGCGGCAGCTCTTGCGCACGTAGAAGCAAGAGAGTGACCAGACGGCAACATCATTTACACGCTTGAGCCGCCACGCGCGATCGAGCCACGCACAGTGTCGCGCGGCGACAACTGGCACCAGCCCACGGGCGTGTCGCCGTACAACGCGAGTAGGCCCGGGGCGGATCGCATTCCACGACCTCTCGAAACGCCGCCCGGTTTTCCTCGTGGGGTCTCTCGCGATAGGCGCTGCTGATCCGCCCAACACATGCACCAACAGGGGCGAACGGCGACTCTATCGCCGAACAGGTTTTCCGGCGCAGGCCACCGATCGAGAATGAGCGGGCGGGTCGAGCTTCATGCCGCCTTCGCTCTCATTATGGACGCGCTAGCGCAGTATCGGAAAGAGGGGCGACGATGACCAGACCTGGGTGCTACCCAGAACCTCGAAGCCATGCCCCTCACACAGCGATCGTGGACGAAACGACTCCACAACGGCACCGGAATTCCAGTCATCAATCCGGCATCGACTCACGCTGCGAGACGGGCACTCTCGGCAACCACCATGGCGCGTACGCGAAATCGGCCAGGCCACGGGGTATTCGCGGCGGCGGTCGACGGTCGAGCTTCGTGCATGCCCCGCACGGCTACCAAGTCGCCGTCACCGTAATGGGCGACGAATTCCCGAGCGATATTGCCTTCAATAGCGCAAACGACCGGACACCGTCCCGTACCCTCGACAGTGAAGCTAGCGCGGGTGCCGAACTCGGACAGCTCAAAAATGGCTAAACGGGCAATATGACCGGCAACAATATGCTCTTCCATAGTAATTCCTCCTCCGCAGGCGGAATATCCGACCGTTCTTCTACTTTGTTCCTGGGCGTTTTGGATTACAGTTCGGAGATTCATGAGCGCTTTCGCGGAAAGTCAAATCGCGCATCCCGGCGCATGTTTCCGAAAGGTTCCCGTTGATCCGACGTTAAAGGGCGCGCCTTTATCGTGCCGGCGCGGTCGGGATGGGCTCCCCTCGAATTGGGCGACGATGCGCCGTTGATTCAAAGCGCGTTTTCCAGATCGGTTTTCGAAAAATCAGTACCGACATAGAGCAGAGCGCAGGCGCGTTCCTTGGCGATTTCGTAGGAAAAGCAATCGCCGAAGTTCAGCCCTGCCGGTTGCGCGCCTCTTCCCCATCGCGCGTAGGCGGCGGCGATCCGGCGTGCCGAGGCCGCGGTCACCGACACGATTTCAAAGCCGAGCCCGTCGATCATGCGGGTCATTTCTTCATCGACGTTGCGCCTTGCCGCGACGATCAGCGCCTCCGCCACGGTTCCGGCGGAAATCACGACCTCGCTTTCCGTTTCCAAGACCCTTATGCAGGCATCGGCTTCCTGTTCTCCGAGCGCAATCGCCATCAGGGCAGAGGTATCGACCGCGATCATCGAGGCAAACCATCCGGTCCGAAAAGGAAGTCTTGGCTTCTTGCCGCGCTTTCTCCAGTCCGCGCCTTGGCGGCCCCGGAGGATTTTATCGCCTCGAGGAGTTTCCTGCGCGCCCCGGGCGCGACGACCGCCTCGAACGGCACCAACCGCGCCACCGCCTGGCCGTGCCTGGTCAGGACCACCTCTTCTCCCGCTTCGGCGCGGCGGACTAGTTCCGTCAACTGCCCCTTGGCGTTGGTCACCGCAACCCGCGTCACGCATTCGCTCCTTAACCCGTCGATGGATAATATGGACCAGTGTCTGGTCCATGTCAAATCGGGAAATTTACGCACGCGGGAGAGGAAGCAGGGTGGCCGATTTCTAAGTCGCGAGATCGGCGGTTAGCGCGCTTTGTCGGCAGATCTGACAAGCGGGTCGCCCGCTCGCCGGTCGAGCCATTCTTTCAGAGCGACCGCGTTGTTGCGGTTCTCGCGACCACCACCCGCACGCCGTCTTCGGCATCCGGCGGAGCGCAGACGCGCTTGATACGCAGCCTCTACCGGGTCATTTGGCGGCGGAGACGACCATCAGGGTCGATGTGCCGTGGGCGAGAACGCGCCCGTCGTGCGATGTTACCCGCGCCTCGGTGGAGATTATCTGGCGGGTCTGCGAGACGACGTGCGCCTCGGCCCTGACGCGCCCGGTTTCGCTGGTGATCGGCCGCGACAGGTTGACCTTGGTCTCGACGGTCCGGAAGCCCGCCCCCGCCGGCATCAGCGAATAGCCGGCGCATCCGGCCGCGCTGTCGATCAGGGTCATTGCCCAGCCGCCATGCGTGGTCCCCATCGGGTTGAGCAGATGGTCGCCGGGCTCGCCCTTGAAGGCCGCGAAGCCGTCACCGATCTCGACCAGCCAAAACGTCAATGTCTGCGAGATCGGTGGGTGCGGCAGGCGGCCCTCGATAATCCCCCGCAGGATCTCTTTGCCGCTGAGCCCTGCAATCGCCTCGGGTTTCGCCACCCCGTAAAAATTGGAGAAGGAGTCCATTTGAGCCTTCCCATGTAGATACAAATGTTGTAAATACATATACCCATGAACACCACGACGCAACCCCGAAAAACCCAGCTTCGCGACGCGCTGCAGGCGCTCGAGGTGTGCGCGGGGTGGAATGCCCGCCTCGCCGCCCGCCGCATCACGCAGTTTCTGGAGAACAGAATGACGGGCTCGGGCTTGACGATCGCCCAGTTCGGGCTGATGGCGCAAATCGCTGCGGCCGCCAACGACACGCTGGGCGCGCTCGCCGAACGGATAGGGCTCGATCAGTCGTCGCTTTCGCGAAATCTGCACGCCCTCGAGCGGGACGGTTTGGTCGAAATCGCTATCGTCGAGCGTGATCAGCGAAAGCGAGCGGTGTGGCTCACGGAGAACGGGGCGCGGCGCCTGGAAGCGGCGATGCCGGTCTGGCGATCCGCGCATGCGGCGTTGTCGGAGCTTCTCGAGCCGGAGCTTGCCCGGCAATTGGCGGTCGCATCGGAAGCGTTAGTCGCCGAGTAACCGCTAAGGTGGCGGGCGCACCTTGAGGTGGAAAGCCGAGGCGGGGCGGCCTGTCAGCGCGGTTCCAGCCGCAATGTTGTCGGCAGGACATCGTCGCGGACCATCGACTGCGCGTAGGGGCTCGGCTGGTATTTCCGCAAATACTCGCCGCTGGCCCGCGCAATCGCATCGGCGTCGCTCACCGCGAACGCCTGAGCCGCCAGCCGGCGGCCGGCAAACTCCAATGTAGCGGGCCCGCCCGCCGCGAGGTCCTTGTACCAGCGCCCTTTGCCGCCGCGCACCGAACGCAGGAAGACCTCGTCATCGGCCACCACCACCCAGATGGTCACCGCGGTCTCGGGGTGTTTTTCGGTCCGGATCGCGACTTCGTGCAAGTCGCGCAATTCACGCAGGATGTTTGCATCGAACTTCGCCATCTGCTTTCTCCTCATGCCGCCGCCCGTATGGCCTTCAGCAGCTTGCTACGTTCCGCCGCTTTTCGCAGCATTATACGCAAAATAGCACTTTGCTTTATTGACAACGACTTAACTTTAAGACACCATGGGGGATGTACGAGATTGACGGACACGACACCTGCTTCCGACGGCTGATGACAGCTTTGCGATTTTTGCTGCTGAAACAGCGGGAACGGCGAGACAACAGCGGGTCATTTCGCTGTTATCCCGGTCTCCGGACCCTCGGCCACCCAGCATTTCTGCGCCGTAACGGATGTCGGCCGCTGTTATTTTGCTGCGAAAACAGCGAAAACAGCGGTTGGTGGAAATGCCGGGTTCCAGAGTCATGTCCCGTCATAGGCGTGCCGAAGCGCCGCCAGGTCTAATCTCTTCATCTGCAGCATGGCCCGCATGACGCGGCCCGATCTCTCGCTGTCCGCGTCTGCGATCATCTCGAACAGGGCGGCCGGAACGATTTGCCACGAGACGCCGTATTTGTCCTTCAGCCAGCCGCATTGTTGCGCCCGTTCATTGCCGCCTTCGCGCAGCCCGTCCCAGTAGTGATCGACTTCGGCCTGCGTTTCGCAGCTGACGGCTAAGGAAATGGCCTCGGTGAATTGGAAACGAGGCCCGCCGTTGAGCGCAGTAAATTCCTGACCCTCGAGCCGAAAGCTCACCGTCATCACCGATCCGGCGCGTCTGCCGTGAACCTCGAACCCTTCCTTCCCGTAACGGGTGATGCTGCCGATCGCTGAATTCTTGAAGAGCGAGACATAAAATCGCGCCGCTTCCTCTGCCTGATTGTCAAACCACAAACAGGGCGTGATTTTCTGCAGAAAAGCCACGGGCAATTCCTCTCGGGTCCAGCAGTCTCACTAACGCCAGATCATCGCCTCGGTCCAGCCGAGTTCGGCGAAGTCAGCCGCGCGCAACGGCGCCTCGGCAACCGAGAAGAACTCGTCGAGTTGCGGCGGTACCGCGGTGCCGCTGAGCATCGCGTGCGCCTGGCCGCGATGATGGATCTGGTGCTGGAACAGGTGCAGCAGCAGGCGGTCGGCCCGCTCCGTCTGCATGCGCGTGCCGCGATGCACATGGATGATCCGATCGAGTCCCGCTTCGTCCAGCGCCTCGCACCAAGTGATCAACCGGCGATCAACCGCTGTCTGGGCGGGCCGCAGTTCGGAGACGGTGGGGCAGGGAATTGGATCCGTCCATGCGGCCGGGCCGAGCGTGCCGCCCTCCAGCGCATCGACATAAAACCGGTCGATGATCAGGATATGGTTCAAGGTCGCTTGAATAGACGGGAAAAAGCCCGTTCGCGGCGCTTCGAACTCCGCCTGCGTCAGCCCGGCACAGGCCGCAAGCAGGCGATGGTTTGCCCAGGCATTATTGTACGCCATCGCGCGCAGGGTCTGAAGGTGTGAGGCGGGCATCGAGTCCTCCGCTCCTTGCGTTCGGCAATTCTGTTGCTTCGGTGCAGGTTTAGTCGAATGAACTCACCATTTTCTGTTCGCTCCCCGGGGTCCCTGCATCCAGAGCGACGCTATTGCGTTGGCGGTTTACCCTCGACAAAGCCCTTCAGGCGCTGCAGCTGCTCGTCGAGCACACGGTCGACCTGCGGCGCCCATTGCTCCATCCCGCCGCGGATGTAGCCGCCCACGACGTAGCTGAGCGCGACATTGGTGCCGCCCTCGGCCGGTTTCAGTACCCAGCTGAGTGTGCCGTCGACACCTTCCGCCTGCAGCGGGTCGAGCGCGCCGCGCAGACGCAAACCCTCGCCCGGCGCGGCGTAGACGACCTGCAGATGCTGAACCGAACCGCCATCCTTCAAACGCTCGCAAAAACAGCCGCCGGCGCGCAATTCGAGGCCGAGATTGGCCGCGTCGCGCGAGAAGGTGTGAGAGGGGCTCCACCAGCGGCCGACCTCGCCAAGTGCGGCATAGACGCGATCGGCAGGAGCTGAGACCGTAGTCGCGCTCGCGACCTCGAACCCGTTCGCCATGACGGATTTGACTTCCGCCGAGGCGGGACCGCTGACGGTCAAGACCAGCATCAGCGGCATCAAGCCTTTTGCCCGCATCGCTCCGGCTCCCGGTTCATGCGGCTGCCGCAACCCGCTCGAGCAGCTTGTCCCAGGTGGTCGCGGCCATGCTCGGGCGCGCTTCGATACGCGCGAGCCATCGCGTCAGGTTCTCGTGTTCCTGCAACATCTGCGCGCCTTCGGTCGCCTGAGCAAACATCGACAGATGGGCCGCGAGCAAAAGATCCGCCAGACTGACCGCCTGCCCCGCCATCCACGAGTGACCATTCAACAGCCGGCCGATCTCCCCAATGCAGATGCGCGCGTTGGGGATGGCGGCAACAATCGCGTCCTCGTCGACCGGCCGGTTGAAGCGCGGCTTGACAACGCGATTGGCGGTGATCGGACCCGTAACCTGGGGCATCAGGTACCAATCGGCGATGCCCATGAGCTGGTTCATCCGTGCTGCGGCGCGCGGCTCTTCCGGCTGCAGCCGCGGGCCGGGCACCACCGCATCGACATAGCGCATGATCGCCTGCGTCTCGTAGAGCATCCAGCCGTCGTGCTCGAACGCTGGGATGCGGCCGAACGGGTGGCGCGACAGGTGCGGCTGCTGCTTCAGCGTGCCGAGGGCCATAGCGGCGAGCTCGTATTGTGCCCCCTTCTCCTCCAGGGTCAGCAGGGCGGCCCGCACATAGGGGCTGCCGGGAACGCCGTGAACGATCATGCCTGACGTCATCGTTGCCTCCTCTCCTCAATTTGCCGCGGAATTGGCGTAGTCGACGAAATAGCGCTCGAACACCCTGCCCCAGCCGCGGTCATAGCGCTCGCGCGAGCTCGCGGCGGCGTCGCCGAGTTTTTCCCAGCCGGAATGCGTCAGCTCGACCCGGGTGCCGTGACCTTCTGCCGTGAAGCTGATCTCGACCAATTGCTCCTGCTCGGCAGACAGCTCGACGATCCAGGAAAAGGCGAGACGATGCGGCGGGTCATAGGCCAGCACGGTTCCCCACGGCGTCTCGCGCCCGTCAGCCGCCAGCTCGAAGATACGCCCCCCGACTCGCGGCTCGATCGCACAATCCACCGGGTCGGGGCCAGTGTGCGTTTGCGCCAAGGGCCACCAACGTGCGAAGTCGTCCACGAACAGAGAGAAGGCTCGTGCCGGCGCGGCACGCACCGTCACGGATTTGACGACCGGCGGGACCGGAAACCGCACGATCGTCATCGCTCCTGCTCCAGCGCTGCTGCCATTCCGCCGAGCGCCTCTTGCCACATCGCCTCGATTGCCGCGCGGAGCTCGCCGAGTGCTTGCGGGTTTGCCGCATAGAGGCGCCGCGTGCCGCTGCGCCGCTCGGTGATCAACCCGGCTTCCTTCAACACCTTCAAATGCTGCGACACGGCAGGGCGGCTGACCGGCAAGCCCTCGGCGATGGCCGTGACCGGCCGCGGCGCGCCAAGGATGCGCTCAAAGACCAGCCGTCGTGTCGGGTCTGAGAGCGCAGCCAATGCCACTTCGTAAGCTATCACTTACGTTAGCTCTCACTTACCGTTGACGTCAAGCGCCTTTAACCTGCTTCACTAAGCCTCGATCACGTCTTCGAGCTGCAAGGCGACGGGATCGCATCGCTATAGATCCGTTAATGGGCGGCGAGAGATCGGACCCATCCTCATCCCTTGCTCGGTCTTTTTACCCGGCTGCCGGCTGCGAAGGTGGTGGAGCACCTTTTCATGCTCGGCCTGAGCGCAAGCTCGTCGCGCAAATTAGGAGCAGGTCGTCGCCTCGCCCCCAGTGGGCATTAAACAGCCAAAGCGTCGCGCCGCACCGCGTGAGTCTCGACCGGCGCCTGCCGCCCACGCAGTGTGATGCTCGCCCCGGTTCCCACGGCCAACCCCGGCGGAACCGCAGCCGCACGCAGCAAATCCGCCGAGACCAGCAGTGCTTCTTCGGCCGCCTTGCAATGATCGCACAGCCGGGCGGCGACGTTCATCGTGTCGCCGAAATAAGCGATCTGCCGCTTCGCGTCGCCACACTCGCTGATGACCACAGCCCCGGCATGAACGCCGGCGCAGAACCGCGGCGCGACACCAAATTCCCTCTCATAGGCAGGGGTTAGCTCCGCCATCCTGTCTTCGGCAGCAAAGAAGCAGCGAAGCACGCGGGTATTTCGCTTGGGATCGTCGCTCAATGGCCAGGTGATGATCACCGCGTCCCCCACATAGGCGTGCACTTCGCCGCCATATTCGGCAATCGACTGGTCGATATCGAAAAAGAATTCGGTGATGAGGTCGTGCACGCGCACCTCGCCCATCCGCTCCGCGAGAGCGGTCGAAGATCGGATATCGAGAAACATGACAATGCATTGCTCGCGTCTCGGCCGATGGTAGGTGCCAAGCAGAAAGCTGCCGAGGACACGGCCGCCAACGAGCCGCCGAAAGTCGAAGATCGCGCCGATCAGCAGCGAGCCGGTGAACGCAATGGCGACAATCCGCGGGAGGTCGTCGGCGAACCAGTGTCGCGCCTGCGGTCGATAAAGCGTGAATTCGAGGCCGACAGTGACGGCTGTCAAGACTGCGGTCATGACGAGCGCCTTGATCGCAAATTCGGCGGCCAACGGCATCCGTCGTAATGCGCTCCCCAAACGGGATCGCGGCAGCGAAGCAAAGGCCAAGTGAACGAACCAGCCGGCGCAAGCCAGGCCGGACGCGTGAAGCGCGCTTCGGGTGTAGTAGAACAGCGTCCGCTCTTCGATCGGATCGAACAAGTAACGGTAGGCAATGCCGATTGCGACGCCGGCAACCAATAGTCCCGCGAGAAAACCGAGATGCCGCGCTGCGTATTGGCTGGCTGCCGAGCACGACCAAGTCACACTTCCGCCGCGCCAGCTTCTGTCGGCACTCGCCCGCACGGCGCGTATCGTATCTCGAGCGGCGGCAAGGGTCTAAAGTGCGAGGCCCCGCGAAACTATTGTTTGGAGGCGAGATCGGGTTTGCCGCTATCGAGATCGACCGGCACCGAGACGTGCTCGTGAATGATGCGCCATCCGCCCCGCGTCTTCTTGTAGACGTCGCTCACCCGCACCGTGAGGTCGAGCTTCTTGCCCTGCTTGTCGGTGCCCGCCAGGTGCTGAATGCTGTGGCTGTAGGCGAGGTTGCGGTCGGCCGCGACGTCGAAATCGGTCAATTCGACGGTGATCGGACCCTCGAAGCTGCCGAGGAAGGTTTGCCAATCCTTGCGGTAGGCCGCGGCGCCGACATACTGCCGCGGAGGCACCACATCAAAAACGACCAGCGTCTGATCGGGCGCGTACGCCTTCATGATCGCGTCGACGTCTTTCGCCTTGAACGCGGCGACAAAGCGATCCTCCAGGGCTTTGATGTCGGCGCGGGCGTCGGCCCGGGCCGGCGCGCCGAAGACGGTCAGCGTGGGGACGAACAGGATTGCGCAAGCGATAATGCCGACCTTCAGCTGCTCCACGATTTCCCTCCCTTGCAACGTCCATCACTAGGAACTCAAGCTATTCTACCGTTGATTAACGGGGAGTTCGAGAAATGAGGAGCGGGCGGAGGGCATTCTCTCCTTTGCGCGATCTTCCCCAGCGTCGCGAGCTTCTTCAATCCAGCGCCATGGTCAGGGTCTTCAGATAGGCGCTCTCCGGCAGTGCCGGGTGGATCGGGTGGTCGGCATCGGCGCCGGCGATCCGCAGGATGCGGCCGGCACGGCCGGCATCGGCTAGGCCGCGGCGCACCGCTTCGGCAAACTCACCAGCGCCGACATGAAACGAGCAGGAAGCGACAAATAGGATCCCGCCGCCCGCAGTGACCGAGGCGGCGAATCGAGCCAGCTTGCGGTAGCCGCGCAATGCCGCCGGCATGTCCTTGCGCGATTTGGCAAAGGCCGGAGGGTCTGCAATGACGACGTCGAAGCGCTCGCCGCGAGCAGCGAGGCTGGCGGCTTCGGCAAAGGCTTCGCCGCGGCGAAACGAGCAGGTCTGGCCGACCCCGTTCACATCGCCTGTTGCGGTGGCGAGTGCCAGCGCCGCCTCGGAGCGGTCAATACCCAGGACCGCTGCAGCCCCGGAGCGCGCCGCCTGCACTGCAAACCCGCCGGTAAAGCAATAAAGATCGAGAACACGGGCGCCACGGGCCAGGGTGGCGATAAAACGCCGATTGTCGCGCTGGTCGAAGAACCAGCCGGTCTTCTGCCCGGCGAGCAAATCAGCCCGGAACACGGCGCCGTCTTCATGCACCTCCACCGGGCCGTCGAGGCGGCCACTCGCCACCCGCGCTTCGGACGCCAAGCCTTCGAGCTCGCGCGCGGGGCTGTCGTTGCGCAGTACGATGGCTTCGGGGTTCAGCAATTCGCCGAGCGAATCGAGCACAACCGGTTCGAGCCGGGCCATTCCGGCGGCGTTCGACTGGACGACGAGAACCTGCCCGAAGCGGTCGACGACGAGGCCCGGCAACCCGTCGGCTTCGGCATGGACGAGGCGGTAGAACGGCATATCAAACAGCCGCTCGCGCAATTTGAGGGCGCGCCCGATGCGGCGGGCGAGAAAGCGCCGGCCAATCGGCCGTGTCGTATCCCGATCGAGAAGCCGTGCGGCGAGCAGGGTGTGGGGGTTGAACATCGCAACCCCGAGCGGGCTGTCGTCGGCGCGCCGCAAGGTGACGAGACCGCCGGGTGCGAGCGCCTTCGCCGCGGCGTCCATCCGGACTTCGTTCGAGTAGATCCACGGGTGCCCGCCCTCGGCGCGCCGGTGCCCGCCGCCGAGCAAGGTGACCGAGGGGCGCGTCTCCGGATGGTCCGCGGCGGTCTCGTGCAAGACTATTGCATCGGCGCTCATCCGCCCTATGTGGTTTCGGCGGAAGCCGGGGGCCACCACGAGGCGAGACGATGTGCCTTGCCTTCGCGGACCGTGGTGGAGTAGTTGTGGCCGCCGCGCATCACTGGCCCAGTTTCGGCATGCGCCCGTAGCTCAACTGGATAGAGCACCAGACTACGGATCTGGGGGTTAGGGGTTCGACTCCTCTCGGGCGCGCCATCTTTTCAATGGGTTAGACGCTCTAGGTGGCGGGCCAGCCCAAGATCGGAAGCAAATCGGAAGCGCGACGATCGGCGCTGGGCCTTGTGATCCGGGGTTCGGAGGGTGGCTGGGTAACCTCAGCCTGACCCGGCTCGCGCACGCGCGCACGAGTGTCAAACCCCGCTCCCTTTCGCTACGCCGTCCCCGGATCGCCCGACCGATCGTTGCCGACCCCATCCAAAGCCCGGATCGCCAGCCCCAGCGCGGGTTTTGGGTCCCATCTGCCCCTGAACGCGGGACCGGGTG
>Ga0306924_10004846_pt1 | contig 13200 bp, 11 predicted proteins | sample sta12Can44000111_FD_203756 | JGI IMG/M metagenome (GOLD analysis project Ga0306924, IMG submission 203756) | Lab enrichment of tropical soil microbial communities from Luquillo Experimental Forest, Puerto Rico - statanox.12C.anox.44.000.111 (v2)... | ecosystem: Environmental > Terrestrial >... | reverse complement strand
CGATCCGGCAGACACCTGCGGCCTGCAGCTGGGTAAGGGCGAGGCGGCCGAACTTCTCACTCGCGGTTCGGCGTTAACACGCCGATAGCGATAGGCTTGCGGCGGACTGGGCTTGTACCGAGGTAAAAGCTGATAGGAGCGACCATACCCCTAAAGGCAAGACTAATAAACATGCATGGCAGCACTTGATATTTGGCGCTTTCAAGTTTCTCTTATCTAATTGCAACATCCGCCGCTCGAAACGCCAAGCTCTATTGTGTGCACGATCGTGCAGGCCGCGAACGCAGATAAGCTTTACGATCTCAGGACTAGCGGCGATCAGTGCTTTTACCCAAGCCTTCGAGGGAGGGGCAAGCATGCAGGAGCCCAAAAGCCGTGACGAACCCGGACACGACTATGTGTCGACCGGCCATCTGCCGTCGCCCGAGCTGGTGAAGGCATGGGTGTCCGAGGCTTACCAGCGCTTCAAATCGAATAGCGAAGGAGAGAACTCCGACGTTTACCCGGCCCTGGCCAGAGTGTCGCACGAACTGTTCGGAATCTGTGTGGTGGGAACGAGCGGCAATGTCTACGCGGCCGGGGACACGGACCACGAGTTCTCGATCATGAGCGTGTCGAAGCCGTTCGTGTTCGCGCTGGTTTGCCAGGAGATCGGTCCCGAGGGGGGGCGCGCGAAGCTCGGGGCAAACGCGACCGGGATGCCGTTCAATTCGCTGGCTGCCGTGGAGCGCAGCCCGGACGGGCGGACGAATCCGATGGTGAATGCGGGTGCAATCGCAACCACGAGCCTCGTCCCAGGCGAAACGATCGAGGACAAATGGCGTTTCATCCATGACGGTTTGTCCCGTTTCGCAGGCCGCAAGCTTGCGTTGAACGAGGAGGTGTACGCTTCCGCCTCGGAGACCAACTACCGCAACCAGGGCATTGCGCGGCTGCTCCAGAGCTTCGGTCGAATCTACTTCGACCCGGCCCAAGCGACCGATCTCTACACCAAGCAATGCTCGCTCAACGTGAGCGCCAAGGATCTCGCCGTGATGGGCGCGACGCTCGCCGACGGCGGAGTCAACCCGCTCACCCAGGAGCGCGTGGTTGATCCGTCCGTCTGTCATTATGCGCTCGCCGTGATGACAACCGCCGGATTGTACGAGACCTCCGGCGATTGGCTTTACGATATCGGTCTCCCCGGCAAGAGCGGGATCGGCGGCGGGATCGTCACCGTGTCCCCGGGCAAGGGCGGGCTTGGGACGTTTGCTCCGCCCCTCGACAGCGCAGGAAACAGCGTCAAGGGACAGCTCGTCGCAAAGTTCCTGTCCCAGCGGCTGGGAATGGATCTCTTTGTCTCGAAGCCTGAAATCTGACGGTTGCGGATTGACCGTTTGAACCGGAGCGCTTCGGCCAACGACAATCCGATTGGGAGGGAAGAAATGTCGGCACAACCTACGTCAATAACGAACGCACCCGCGGCGACGACGCGGGCATCCTGGGTGCCGATGATCGCGATTGCGCTCGGCCAGATGATCATGTCGTTCAACGTGGCCTCGTTGCCGGTCGCGCTGTCAGGGATGGTGCACAGCTTCTCGGTTCCGCCGACGACCGTGGCCACCGGCATCGTTGCGTACTCCATGCTGGTTGCCGGCTTCGTGATGCTCGGCGCAAAACTGATCCAGCGCTACGGGGCGCTGCATGTCTTCCGCATTGCCGTTCTGCTGTTCTGCGCCTCACAAGTGTTGATGACGTTCAGTCCCAGTGCGGCCTTGATGATCACGGCCCAAGGTCTCTGCGGCGCGTCGGCCGCCGTGATCGTGCCGTCGCTGGTGGCGCTGATCGCCGAAAACTACAGCGGACAACAGCAAGCAACAGCAATCGGTGCGCTGGGCTCAGCGCGCGCCGGCGCCAACGTGTTGGCATTCCTGATTGGCGGCATTTTGGGCACCTTCATCGGCTGGCGTCCGGCATTCGGAATTTTGATCGGGGTTGCGGCCATCGTTTTCGCTCTGAGTTTCCGTTTGCGGCCCGACCAGGGACAGCCCGACGTGCAGATCGATTTCGTGGGGGTCGTTCTGGCGGCGGCCGCGATTGTCCTGATCAGCTTCGGCTTCAACAATCTGAACCGGTGGGGACTGGGAGTGGCCGGCCCCAACGCGCCGTTCAGTCTCCTCGGCCTGTCGCCCGCGCCGATCATGATCGTGCTTGGCATCGTGCTCGGCCAAGGTTTCTTGCTGTGGACGCACAGGCGGCAAGCCGCAGGAAAGACACCGCTCCTTGCGCTCGCGGTAATCGATTCGCCGCAGGAGCGCGCCGCGGTCTATGCGATGTTCTCGGTCGTCGCGCTCGAGGCGATGCTCAATTTCACCGTGCCTCTCTATATCCAGATCGTGCAGGGCCGCTCGCCTCTCGCCACGGCGATCGCGATGATGCCGTTCAACGTTACGGTCTTCTTCGCGGCGATGCTGATCGTCAAGTTCTACGATCGGCTGACCCCGCAGCAAATCGGGCGTTACGGCTTCATCATCTGCACGGTCGCGCTGCTGTGGCTCGCCTTTGTCGTGCACAATGACTGGAGCGAAGTCCCCGTTCTCTTGGGCCTCGTTCTGTTCGGCATTGGGCAGGGATCGCTGGTCACGCTTGTGTTTAACGTGCTCGTGACCGCCTCGCCGAAGGAGCTGGCGGGCGACGTCGGCTCCCTGCGCGGCACCACCCAAAACCTCGCCGCCGCCGTCGGAACGGCAGTGGCTGGCGCGCTACTCGTTGGTCTGCTAAGCTCCGTCGTTCTGCGCAGCATCGCGGAGAACCTCTTGCTGCCGCCCGAAATCCAGTCTCAGGTCGATCTCGACAGCATCAACTTCGTGAGTAACGACCAGCTCAAGAGCGTGATGGAGCGCACCACCGCCACGCCGGCGCAGGTTGCGGAGGCGGTGCGGGTCAACACGGAATCGCGGCTGCTCGCGCTGAAGATTGGGCTCCTCGTCATGGCAGGGCTCGCGCTGCTGACGATCATCCCGGCCGGGCGGCTGCCGAGCTACATTCCGGAGGAGGTGCCGAGCGAGGACCCGCCGGAAAAGGTAACCGCAGGCAAAGAACAGCGGGCTTAGGGGACGCGGTGTCCGAACTGCTGATCGTTCTGCTCCTGCTTGCGGCGGCGATTATCATGTTCGCGATCAACAAGCCGCGGCTTGACGCCGTCGCGCTGATCATGCTCACGGCCCTGCCCTTCACCGGCGTGCTCACCATGGGCGAGGCGCTGGCCGGCTTCAGCGACTCGAACATCGTGCTCATCGCCGCGCTGTTCGTGATCGGCGAAGGCCTGGTGCGCACGGGCGTCGCGCAGCGGGTCGGCGATTGGCTGATCGCCAAGGCCGGACGCAACGAAGTCCGGCTCATCGTCCTTTTGATGGCTGTTGTCTGTGGGCTTGGCGCGACGATGAGCTCGACGGCCGTCACCGCGGTCTTCATTCCAGTCGCACTGCGTATCGCCCAGAGCACCGGTATCGGGCCGAGCAGGCTCATGATGCCGCTCAGTGTCGCCGCGCTAATCAGCGGCATGACGACGCTGGTCGCGACCGCGCCGAACTTGGTCGTGAACGGTGAGCTCGAACGCCATGGCGTGGAGGGCTTTCGGTTCTTCGGCTTTACGCCGTTCGGCTTGCCGATCTCGGTCCTGGGCATCGTCTACATGACTTTCGCCCGCCGCTGGCTGGCCGCCGCTGGCGAGACAAAAGGTGAGCGTTCCCACCGCCCGAGCCTGGCCGACTGGATCAAGGAATACAAACTGGCGGACCGCGAATACCGGCTTCGCGTGACCGATCGATCACCGATCGTGGGCAAGACCCTGGAGGAGCTGAATCTGCGCCGCGTGCCCGGCGCGAGCATCGTCGCCATCGAGCGCAATGGCAGGATCATACAGCCCACCGCAAACACGGAGGTCAAGGCGGAGGATATCGCGCTCGTCGACTTGTTCGCGCCGGATGCCAACATCAAGACGCTTCGGTTGCAATGGGGTCTCGACGAGACGCCGCTGAGCGGCACCTACTTTACGGACCGGTCGCAGGAGATCGGCATGGTGGAGGTCATCGTACCCCCAAACTCGGATCTCATCGGCAGGACCGTGGTCAGGGACAAGTTCCGCACCCGATTTGGGCTGACCGTGATCGGTCTGCGACGCGGCGTCGTCGCGCATGAGCGCACGTTCTTGAATGAGGAGTTGAAGCTCGGCGACACGCTGTTGCTGATCGGTCCCTGGAAGAACATCGAGCGACTCCGGTCCGACCCGCGGGATCTGGTCATCATCAGGCTTCCTGCCGAGATCGCCGAAGTACTCCCGGTCCCCGGCAAGGCGCTGCAGGCGCTGATCTCCCTCGCGCTCGTTGTCGCGCTGATGGTCAGCGGCCTTGTCCCGAACGTGCAGGCCGCGCTGATCGGGTGCTTGCTGATGGGCCTCTTCGGCTGTATCGACCTCGCAGGCGCCTACCGCTCAATCGACTGGAAGACGATCGTGCTCATTGTCGGCATGTTGCCGTTTTCCGTCGCCTTACAGAGAACCGGCGGCGTCGATCTGGCGGCCGATGCCCTCAGCGCGCTGACTAGCGGCGCGGGGAGCCACGCCATGCTCGCAACGCTCTTTGCCATCACGGCGCTGCTTGGAATGTTCATCTCCAATACCGCCACTGCGGTGCTGATGGCGCCGGTCGCTCTCGCCCTCGCTCACGAAATGAATGCCTCACCCTATCCCTTCGCGATGATCGTCGCGCTGGCTGCCTCGACCGCCTTCATGACCCCGGTCTCCTCGCCGGTCAACACGCTCGTGGCCGCCCCGGGAAACTACACGTTCGGGGATTTCGTGCGCGTCGGAGTGCCGTTTTCGGTCATCGTGCTGATTGTTTGCGTCATCCTGGTGCCGTGGCTGCTGCCGTTGTGATCCCAACGCCAGCCGCTACCTGGCACGTTCATTGAGGAGTGCCGTCATGAGCCAGCCGCGCGAAGCGTCGAAGGCCGATACGAAGGGCGCGATGCAGAAGATCCTGGACTGGGTCGAGAAGGTTGGGAACAAGGTTCCGCACCCCGTCGTGATCTTCCTGATCCTCATCGCAATCGTGCTGGTACTCGCCCACATATTCTATGTGCTGGGAGCGAGCGTCTCCTATCAGGTCATCAACCCGGAGACGCACGAGGTCGAGACCGCCACGACCGCTGCCCGCAGCCTGCTGACCACGAGCGGCATCCGCGACATGTACGTCAAGCTGGTTCCGAACTTCATGGGGTTCGCAGCGGTTGGGCTGCTGATCGTCGCGATGGTCGGCGCCGGTGTAGCCGAGGAATCAGGTCTGGTAAAAGCCCTGATTCGCAAATTGGTGCTCATCTCCCCGCACGGGGCGCTGACCTACATCCTTGCGTTTGTCGGCATCCTTTCGAGCGTTGCCGCGGACGCCGGCTACGTGGTCTTGATCCCGTTGGCGGGGGCGGCGCTCTACAGCGTCGGACGTCACCCCGTCGCGGGGGTGGCACTGGGGTTCGGCTCGGTGGCCGGCGCGTTCACCGTGAACATGCTGATCAAGCCGCTCGACGCCGTGCTCACCGAGATCACGAACGACGCCATTCACATGGTCGATGCATCCCGCTCGATCGGCCTGACGGCCAACGTGTGGTTTTCCTTTGCGTCGGTGCCGCTGCTGACGGTCATCATCGCGCTCATCACTGAGCGAGTGGTCGAGCCTCGCCTGGGCAAGTTCCAGGGGGCCAGCGGAGAATCATCCGCCCAGGAGGGTGGACAACTTTCCGCCGATGAATCGCGGGGGTTGAGGTACGCAGGCCTTGGGTTGCTCGCGGTTATCGTTTTCTTCGGCCTGTTAACGGTGCCATCATGGGCACCGCTCCGCAATCCGACGACGGGCGCGCTGATCGGAGACTCGCCGTTCATGAACGGTTTGATCGGGGTCATCATGGTGTTGTTTCTGGTGACTGGGATCGCGTATGGCATCGGAGCAAGAACGATCAAGAACTCCACGGACGTTATCGCCGCCATGACCAAGGCGGTTGCCGGACTGGGCGGCACGCTGGTTCTGTTTCTGGTGATCAGCCAATTCATCGCTTATTTCAACTACAGCAACATCCCGACTCTCATGGCCGTCACCATGGCCGACGGCTTGAAGAGCGCGAACGTCGGCCCGCTGTGGCTGCTGTTGGGTTTCATCGTGGTCGTGCTGATCCTGGACCTGTTTTTCACGCCCGCGATCGCCAAATGGGCGATCTTTGCGCCGGTCTTCGTGCCGCTGTTCGTGCAATTGAGCGTCGATCCCGCGGCCGTGCTGGCCGCATACCGCATTGGCGACTCGCCGCCCAACGCGATCACTCCGCTGAACCCCTACTTCGCGTTGGTCGTCGGTTTTGCCCAGAAGTACGACAAGAATGCAGGTGTCGGGACCGTCGTGGCTTTGATGCTGCCCTACGTCGTCTGGATGAGCATTCTTTGGACGCTTCTTTTCGCCGCCTGGTACCTGTTGGGGCTTCCTTGGGGACTGCAATGACCAGCAAGGCCGGAGATCATCGCCCGGGGCGGATATTACGAGCGTGTGACGTGGCTAGCAGCAGGATCGAAAGCGACAGCTCGAACAGCACATGCAGCAAGGGAGACCCAACATGAGCACCGCCGCTCCGCCCGTGGACGTAAAGGCCGCCGAAGATCACTTGATGAAGTTCCTCTCGGTGGAAGGGATCACCGGCCACGAGGCGGCGATCGCCGCCGCAGTCTCTGACGAACTGAAAAAAGTCGGCGTGCCCACCTCCGCCATCCGTTTCGACACCGCGAATAAACGCATCCCGGTGCCGACGGAGACTGGCAATCTTCTCGTCGATCTGCCCGGCACGCGCTCCGGCCCGCGCATCCTGTTCGCCACCCACCTCGATACTGTGCCATTGTGCGCCGGCGCCAAGCCCAAGCGCGAGAGCGATCGCATCGTCTCGGACGGCACCACTGCGCTAGGTGGCGACAACCGCACCGGCTGCGCGGTGCTCGTTGCGCTTGCGGAAACTCTGCTGAAACACAACTTGCCGCACCCGCCGATCACGCTCCTTTTCACTGTGCGCGAGGAGAGCGGGCTGCATGGCGCCCGAGAGCTCGATCCCGCCGACCTCAGCGGGGCCAAGATGTGCTTCAACGTGGACGGCAAGCTTGCCGCCGAGCTGATCACCGGCGCGGTGGGCCAGGAGAACTGGGAGGTGGAGATTCATGGTAAAGCTTCGCACGCGGGCGTGGCGCCCGAGAAGGGTATTTCGGCGACTTTAGTGGCAGCGCTGGCCCTAACCGAAGCGCACCGCGGCGGCTGGTTCGGCAAGGTGGTGAAGCCCAATGGCACCGGGACCAGTAACCCCGGAGTGTTCGGCGGCAAGGACAGCAAACCGGCTGGCGACGCAACCAACGTCGTCACCGACTACGTCCATATCAAAGGCGAAGCGCGCAGCTCGGACGCGGCGTTCGCCACAGCTATAACGAAGGCTTACCAGGAGGCATTCGCGAAGGCGCAAGCGGAGGTAAAAGACGCCTCCGGCGAGACCGCGGAGGTCAAATTCACCAACAAGCCGGCGTATCCGTCGTTTAAGCTGGCGGATGACGCGCCGGTGCTACGTCGCGCCAAATGCGCCGCGGAAGCGCTTGGCCTCAAGCCAACCACCATCTTCTCCAACGGCGGACTGGACGCCAATTGGTTCGACAAGCATGGCGTGCCGACCGTGACCATCGGCGCGGGACAATACGAGATCCATACGGTCAAGGAATACGTGGACCTGCCGGAGTTCGCCAATGGCTGTCGCCTCGCGGTGGCTTTGGCGACGCTCGACGGGTAGCCTAAGCTCGCGCAGAACGTCGCGCCGCCAGCGACGGGTCGCGTTTCAGAACCGACCGGTGGCAGCACCCAGGATGCGGTTGGCGGTGCCGTTTGCGAGACTGGCTGGTAAGGTCGCCGCATCGCCGCCAAACACGTTCCGCCGTGAGTAGATATATTCAACGCCAATATCGAGCCATCCCGTGTCCACCACGCCGTCGTGGTACTGCGCGAAGGGGCTCCAGATCAAATTGACAATCCCCTGCTGCATGTTGTTGTTGAGGAACACGGCCGACGGCGACCCGGGAATGAACGCGAGCGCATAAGATGGATATTCTTGCCAGGCCCATGAATACGCGATGTTGCTGCGCAGTTGCGGTATCCAGAAGCGGCGGTAGGCGACAGTCGCGCCGTAGGTCGGCAAAGCATCGAGACTGAAATTCGTCACAGGCAAGCCGATGTTCGACAGCGCATCCTGGCCGAAGCTATTGCCGGCGAAATAGCGCCCGATGCCTTGCCCGTAATAGCCCATGCCGATCAGTTGGTCCGCTCCGAACGCCTCGGAGAGACTGTGCAAGAAGACGCGCGCGTGCGTGGCCGCGCCCCAGCCGAGCGTATTGAGCGTGAGCCCCGGCGGCGCTACTGCCGTCCCCGCAGTGCGGATGCTGAGCTCGCGCGCCAGGCCTCGCACCTCGAATTCCACACTGCTGTCACTATAGTTCAGCCGGCCAAGCAGGTCCGGCAAATTCGTGATCGCAGGGCTGAGGCCGCCGATCGGGCTAGTGCCCGGCGTGAAGATGCCGTCGACGGATGTGTATTGCGTCTCCGGCGCCTCCAACGAAATCTGACCGATCCATCCCGGCGCCAGGGTCGCGGTCGCGCGGATCTGCGCCTGGCGTATGAACGACTGATTGAGGTTGGTGGAGTCGATCAGAGTCTCGTACATCCCCTCGTTCCACAGGCTGTTCGCCTGGCCGATCAGCACGCGGAACGACTCGGTGCCGAGCTCGGCCCAAGCCTGCCGCAGCCGGAAGGCGTGGTTGACCGAGGGAAAGGGGGGCGCCGCGGTGCCGCCAAAATCGCCTTCGAAGCGGGTTTCGAGCGTGCCCAGCGCGGTGAGCGTGCGCGAATCCATGCCGAAGCGGCTGAACTGCGGCGTCATGCCGAAGTCGCCCCCTTGCATGTCGGCAGGACTGTTGGTGAGCGGGATCGTCTGCACTGTCGGCGCGCCCGTCTGGTTGCGGCCGTTGAAATCTGCCCAAGCCGAAACCTTGGCAAAGCCATAAAATCGCACCTCGGACAAAGTGCCTGGGATTCGGATCGAGAGTCCCGGCAAGTCGGAACGCAACGCGTCCTCAAACTGCTCGCTCATCGGCTCGGGAGGCAGCAGGCCGGGAATGGTCGTCGGGACCGGCCGCGGCGGCGGTACTGCGATCACGGGGTAAGCCGGCGTGGATGTCGACGTAACGGGGTAAGCCGGCGTGGGTGTCGACGTAACGGGGTAGGCCGGCGCAGGCTTGTGGGCTGGGGCCGGCACCTCGTTCCGACGTGCAGCCGTGGCTGTCGGCTTGCTTTTTCGGCCGCTTTCCAATTCTTCCACGCGGCGCTGCAAGGCTTCGATCTGCCGCTTCAGTTCTGCAATGGAAGCCGCGTCCTCTTTCGTGGCTTCCTGTCCTAGCGCAGGGCCAGCCAGTATTGCGGCTGAGAGAGCTCCAAGAAGGAAACGGATCGGTCGCACGCGCTCGCACCCCTGACGCCGGTGTATGCACTGAATCAAATCCCTAAATGAGACTACGATCGGGCCCGATACGCAGGCACATCCGATTCCTACGCCTGTGTGGCATTTGTGCCGCAGTCAATTGAAAGCGGTGCCAAGGCGAGCTCAGACCGCGGCTTTGACGCCATTCAGCTTCGGCCGCTCGCCGGCCACCGGCTCCTTGACGCGGAAACGGGCAACGTAGAGCGCAGGAAGGAAAAGCAGTGTGAGCACAGTGGCCACCAACAACCCTCCCATGATCGCGTAGGCCGTCGGCCCCCAGAATACCGTCGGAGCGATCGGGATCATGCCGAGTACCGTGGACACCGCCGTCAACATGATCGGACGGAACCGGGCGCTGCTCGCATCAATGGCGGCTTGCCGGACATCCTTCCCATCAGCGCGCTCGGCTTCGATCTGTCCGATCAAGATCACGGCATTCTTTGTAATCATGCCGAGTAATGTCAGAATACCGAGGATAGCGATGAAACCCAGCGGCCTGCCGGACACGAGCGCCGTCGCGCTCTTTACTTCGTTGTTAGTTCTATGCGCCCTGATACTGGAGCTTGCCCGGGCATGGAGGCGTTATCTCGCCCGTCCGCCTTCCCGAGGCCGAGAGGCTGAGCAAACAGCGCTCGACCTGCTGAAACAGTGGCTGTCGTCGGCGCAACTTGCCCAATATGAGAGCAAGGGACACTTCGAAGTGACGGGGTTGTCACAGCGGCAAGCATTATCGCATCCCCGCAGTCATCAGATGAACATTTACGAGCTCGACGAGCACGGTGCGCAGGTCGCCGTCTGGTGCTTCGGGCCTGAGGGGTGCCTTCCGGTCGGCGATGTCATGCTGGCGCAGAAAATCGCGCTTGAGACTTATGAGCGCGCGGCGCTCGCGGTGGCGAACCGATGTCGATAGGCTACAGATCTTCTGCTCACCCAAGGCGCTCATTTGGTTTTGAACTTCAGGGACGCTGCTTCGCCTTCACCTCGTGGCGTACCAGCATACGCGACCCCAAGACGTTTTCCCTTCCGGCTCAAAGCAGGAACTTGTCCTCGGGCATTGACCTTCGCTTTTGAGCAGTTTTTCCAAATCAGCCTTGAATGCGGCTTCTGCTGCAACCATCGCATCGAAAGATTTCTTCACCTCGGCGGGTTCGTCGTCATTATCGACCCGGTCGGGACGCTGCCGATTTTCGTGGCGTTGACGCACCGTCAAGGGAGAGACCGTCGCCGGCACACAGCGATGACCTCGCAGGTTTCATCGCTCGCCTAGTTCTTCACCCCATCGCCTTGAGTGCGCTGGCGGCCCCACCCGGATTTTGAAAACGATGGCTGCAGCCCTGAGCGAGAAGGCGGCCAGAAAGGCAAGTAATTGGGCTACTCCTTGGGGTAGGCCGAATTGAACCAAAGCGGCGTACCCGAGCGAACCGACCACGGCGGCGCTGGCATAAATCTCCCCGCACATGATCATGGGTCGAGTTTGCGTAAGAACGTCCCGGATCACTCCACCACCGGTAGCCGTCACCATCCCCATGAATACCGCGATGACGAACGGCGCCCCGAACGTCAACGCCACGTGACAGCCCAGCACGCCGAAGGCCGCCAGCCCCAATGCATCTGACCAGATCATCGCCTTTTGTCGCGCGATGTCGTTTTTGATGAAGAAATAGGTCGCAAGCGCGGCAGCCATACATAGCAACAACTCGGTAGGGTGTTGCGTCCACCAGACGGTGCGCCCGAGGAGCAGATCCCGCAGGGTACCGCCACCGATGCCTGTAATGGTGCCGATCAGCACAAAACCCAAGATATCCATGCGGTGCCTTCCTGCAGTCAGCGCGCCGCTGACCGCAAATACGACATCACCAGCGTAGATGATGGCAAGGACGTACATGTTTAGGGGCTGGTCAGAGAGTGTCACGGCGATTCCTTTCCAGAGATTTCGCTGCCGCATCGATTGAAGCTGCCTCGGGTTGCACGGGGCTTGCCCCCGGAGGTCGCGATACTTTTTGGTGAGCGTCGCCACCAATCGCAGTGCCAAATGAATGTGCCAGCGGCGCTCTGACTCGTCCAGGATCTCATGCACGTCCTTGACCGTGCAGCCATGTCGGCGAGCAATGGCCTTGCTGGTCTCACCGCGTGCGACCCACCAAGCAGAGAGCGGTCACGAGCATCAGTTAGCCGTGGCGTAGGCTTTCATAGTCGTCGTCCGGAGTTCGCTTAGGAAAGAGTGGATGCGACGGAGGAGCTGTTGGCTAAGGCGAAAAAGGTCAAACCCCGCGTGCTAAAGGACGGCACACTCTGTTATTTGTCCAAGCCCTTCAAGGAGGAAAGCTTGATCGTCTGCCTTGATCAGGCCCTTAATCCGGATTCGCGCTTTGGTCCTCATAGCCTAATCGGAGGGGTTCTTGCCCCGCACCTCAGTGATTGCGTGATTAAGTTCTCCACCGTACAAGAAAATGAGAGCGATGAAGTAGAGAAATACCAGGGCGAGCATCGCCGATGTTACGCCTGAATAGTATGTGAAGTGGGTTTCAGCCAATTGCGCCAAATAGAGTCCGAAGATAAAACTGCACAATAGCCACAGCCCAAGCGTGATCATGATCCCTGGCACAACGTCTTTAACCCTGCGTCGGCCGGCGGGAAGCGACATGTGAACCATGAGGAGCGCGACTACGAGGACTGATGTCGCGATTCCGTAGCGCGCCAATGTTATGCGGCCTTCAAATGGCACGATCCAGGGGGCATACTTCGCAGTAACTGCGAAAACGAGTGGCCCTAGCACGATTAGGAAGCCAAGTGTCATGAGCGCAACAGCCGTGATCAACACATAGACAATTGATTTGAATCGTAAGACGATCCACCTACGTTGTTCAACCACGCCGTAGGCGCGGTTCAATCCGATACGCAGGCTCTCAATACCGCTTGAAGCAAAATAGGTTGCGAGCACGAGATTGATAGTCAGCAGATCGCTGCGATTCGTCGTTAGTATCTCGCGAATTTCACTGCTAATACGATCGGCGACTTGTTGCGGCCACGTGTCAAACATTAGGCCCACTACGTCGTCTGCAACCTCGCTAGCGCCAAGAAAGTGAGCAAGCGAACTCATTACGATCATGAAGGGGAACAGTGCCATCAGAGTCGAGAGTGCTATATGGCTCGCGAGCGCCCAGTCTTCATCGGCGTTGAAACGCCGGAATGCTGCGAACAGGGCTTGAAAGCTTAACAACGGTCCCTCGGTCTGCCGTCGAGTGGTCTGCGAATCCAGAGTAACGAGACGGGTACGTAATATTCCACATTATTAAGGCCGTTAACCCCATGCGGGATTAAACGGACCCGAACGCTTGATCGAGGGTCTGATCTGATCATTTTCCCTGGCATTTGGACGCACTCCTTCTGTCGGCTGCTCTTGAATGCATGACGTCGAACGTCTCATGCTTAGCGCTGGTGGTGGCTGCGGCCGTAGCCTCCGCGATGAGCCGCAATATCTGCTGGAACACTTGCCGTGGGATGGCGACCTCGGCCATCTGGAAGGCAACATAGCGGCCGTGGCTCACGACCTTCGCGCCGATCTTGATCAGCTTGTCCTTCAGACTCGTCAGCGACCAGTCCTTGATCGGCTCCGGCGTCGCCAGC
>Ga0306924_10004845_pt1 | contig 13201 bp, 11 predicted proteins | sample sta12Can44000111_FD_203756 | JGI IMG/M metagenome (GOLD analysis project Ga0306924, IMG submission 203756) | Lab enrichment of tropical soil microbial communities from Luquillo Experimental Forest, Puerto Rico - statanox.12C.anox.44.000.111 (v2)... | ecosystem: Environmental > Terrestrial >... | reverse complement strand
CGGCGAGGGCCGGATAATAATTGCTTTCCACGCTCTGCGCGAGGCGCGCATAGATTTCGTGCGCGCCGGCGCTGTCGCCGATTCTTTCCAGCGAGCGCGCGCGCCAATAGTCGAACATTTCGCGCTCCCCCGGACCCTCGGCTCGCTTGCGCATCGCGGTGAAACTCGCGATTGCTCGCGAGTACTGGTGCGCCATGTACAGCGACCAGGGAATGCGAAAGCGAGCGTCTTCCGCCGCCTCGGTCCCGGGATAGCGTTCAACCAGCCGGCCATATTCGGCCCGGGCGGCATCATAGTCTTGCTGTTCTTCGTAAATTCGCCCGATTCGAAGCATCGCCCCCGACGCGTGGCTGCTCGATGGAAACTCCGCGATTACCTTTCCGAACATGGCACGCGCACGATCGGGCTCATCTTCCTTCCAGAAAACCAGCGCCAGGTCATAGAGCACCGCCGATGCCTCCGGGCCGCGTGGCGCAATTGAAAGGTACTCGAGCAGGGCGCGCTTCTGGCGATCGCTGTCGGCCTTCGACGCTTGCGCCTGGATCCACAGAAGCTCTGCGCGATCTGAGCTCGTGGGCGCCAACGCGAGCGCCTGTTGAGCCTCATCAAAGGCCAAGGAAGCGAGTCCTTCTCGCAACAGGAGGGCGGCCTCGCTACGGTGGTAGGTGAAAGGTGGGAGGGCAGAGACCGAGGGGTTTGCGGCACGAATCGAGTAAGCGAGCCCCCGCGCCCTGGAGTCCACCTCGCTCCGCGGGTAACTTTCGCGAATGGCCATGGCGTGCTGGTAGGCTTCTTGGTCCCGCCCCATCGCTCGCTCCGCCTGCGCCTGGACGAATCGCGCACTCTGCCCCAGGGAAGGGTCGCTTGTGGTAGCGACCAGATGCGTCGCTACCGCCAGTGCGTCGGCATTGCGGCCGAGCTTGAGAAAAATCTGCGCCAGCTCGAGTTCCCCGGGCGGGGTCAGAACACTCTGCGGATACTCCGCACGCAACCGCTCCAAGGTTCCCAATGCGCCCGTCAAGTCCGCCTGCGCCGCCTGTGCCTCGGCCAGATAGAAAAGTGCGTAGTCGCCCAACCCCGAGTAATGGTCGGCAGCCAGGGTCAGATCTTTGATCGCACGCGCGTAGGCATGGTCGTTGAGGGCCTTGTACCCCGTGGCGAAAGCCTGCCTCGCGTCGGCCGACACGACTTCAGGTGGCAGTGGCTCTGCCGCAGGGGGCGCGCCCGCGGCGGGGGGAGTCGTCCCGGCAGGCATCGGTTCAGAAGTCACCGGCTGCGATCGGGCGGTCGCGGTAGCGCACCCGGCAATCGCAATTGCAAGAAGAATAGGGAGCGCGATCCCGGGTCTGCGGTGTAGTTCCACTCGATCGTGGTTAGCGTACCAACCAACCCGCTTCAATTGGGGTTCGGTTCCCACCCGCGCGGCCCGTGTGCCGAGAATCATCGCCACTCCGTTCGAACGACAACTCTCTTCCGATTGGTCGGCGCGCATTGATTCGCGAATCGCTTGCGAGACCCATTTCCGTCTGGCAACACTCGACCCAGCCTTCACGACCATGTCGGGCAAACTCATTCTCGCTTCCGGATCGCCGCGCCGGCGGCAATTGCTCAGCGCGGCAGGCTTGAGCTTCGAGCTCGCGGAGAGTGGGGTCGAAGAACGCCGCCTGCCCCAGGAACCCGCCCGCGCATACGCGCTGCGGATGGCACAAACGAAAGCCCTGGCGGTGGCGCGCCACCACCCCGCTTCTATCGTCCTGGGCGCGGACACCGTGGTGGAATGCCAGGCCGAAATCCTCGAGAAACCCGTCGACGCTGCCGACGCGCGGCGCATGTTAACGATCCTCGCGGGTCGCGGCCACCTGGTCATAACCGCTTTCGCGGTTGCCCGCGACAGCCGCCTGATCGAAACCGAAGCGGTGGAGAGCGAGGTCTTTTTTCGTCCATTGTCCGAGACGGAAATCCGCGACTATATCGCCAGCGGCGAGCCGTTCGACAAGGCCGGCGCGTATGGAATTCAGGGCATGGGCGGAAGCTTTATTTCCAGAGTCGACGGACCCCGCGACAACGTGATGGGACTTCCAGTGGCGAAGGTTCTGGCCGCGCTGGAGCGCTGTGGAATCGCCAGACCCAGCTGATGTTGTCAGAGCATGAAATCAGGCGCCGCTTCGCGGAAGTAACCGATCGCATCTCGGCAGCGGCTCGGCGGTCGTCACGCGATCCGGGCGCTATCTGTCTGGTACTTGCCAGCAAGACTCAGCCCCCTGATGCGATTTTGGCCGCCTACCGCGCCGGGGCCCGCCACTTCGGTGAGAACTACGTGCAGGAGGCAATGGCCAAGCGGACCAGGCTTCACGAGTTAGCCGACCTTCGATGGCACCTGATCGGCCACCTGCAAAGCAACAAGGCGCGAGCCGCCGCCTCGATGTTCGATCTGATTCACAGCCTTGATAGCACGCGGCTCGCCCACGCATTGCACAAAGTGCACCCGAGACCGCCTGCGCGCGTACTACTCGAAATAAATCTCGGTGCTGAGGCTAGCAAGCACGGAATCCCGCCGGGCGATGCCGAGCGCCTGATCGCGGAGGTCCGCGATCAGGTTGAGGTCGCGGGGCTGATGGCGATACCGCCGCCGGCGCCGAGCGCCGAGCGCTGCCGGCCGTACTTCTCGCGTCTGCGCGAAATGCGCGATACTCTCGCCGCGCGCAGCGGATTGCACCTGGGCGAGCTGTCGATGGGTATGACGGATGACTTCGAAGTCGCGATCGAAGAAGGCGCCACCATCGTGCGGGTAGGACGCGCGGTGTTCGGCGAACGACCGGCGTGAAGAAACTTGGCTTTATCGGGGGCGGCAATATGGCGGAAGCCCTCGCGCACGGCCTTGTCGAGCACAAGGTCTTCCGCGCCAGTGATCTGATGGTCTCGGATATCGCGCCGGCGCGGCGCGGCGCCCTCAAGCGCAGGCTCAAGGTCGAAACCACGGCCGATAACTCGCTGATCATCCGTCAGGCACGCGCGATCCTGATCGCGGTAAAGCCCCAGATCATTGATGAGGTCCTGAGCGAAATCGGGGCCGCTCTGAAGCCAGATGCGAAGAGCCACCTTTTCATTTCGATCGCAGCCGGGGTTCCCAGCGAACGCATATGCCGGTTTCTCGGCGCTCGCGCCCGAGTGATCCGTGTGATGCCGAACGCGCCCGCGATGGTGGGACAGGGAATGGCCGTGTTGGTCCGCAGCAAAGGCGCGACGAAGGCCGACGAGTCATTCGCGCTGCGCATTTTCCAAGCCGTGGGCGACGCGGTCGCCGTCACCGATGAACGCCTCCTCGATGCGGTCACCGCACTTTCCGGCAGCGGTCCCGCGTATGTTTATCTGTTCGCCAAAGCGATGGTCGATACCGCCATCGATGAAGGTCTGCCGCGCGGCCTGGCACTGCGTATGACGCTGCAAACCCTTCGCGGCGCCGAACACGTGATGCGAGGGTCAAAGCGCGAGGTGGCCGAGCTGATCCGTGTGGTCGCATCGCCGGGTGGAACCACGGAAGCCGCGCTCCGCCGGTTCGCGGAGAGCGGATTTTCTGATATCGTGGCGCGCGCCATTCACGCCGCGGCTGATCGCTCCCGCGAACTTGGCCGGGCGAGCTGAGGCGAAGGGTCGCACTTGAGTCCCTGGGTAAATCTGGTCCTCTTTTTCGCGCGCATGCTGGAAGGACTGCTCAACATCTATTTCTGGATTGTGATAATCGCGGCGCTGCTCACCTGGATCGAACCGAACCCCTACAACCCAATCGTCCGCTTCCTAAACGGCGTGACAGAACCGCTCTTCGAGTGGGTGCGGGATCACATTCCGGTGTTTTTTGGGGGAATCGATTTTTCGCCCCTGGTGGTGATCATCGCGATAGAGTTCGTCCAAATGTGGCTGATTCCCACCGTGGTCCACGTCCTCGTTCCGGGGTTCGCGTGACCTGCATCGGCACTCGAAGCCGAAGAGTGCTGGTTTTCAGGCGAATCAAAATCGAATTCTTCGCCTCCGCGTTGACACGGTAGGAGACGGTGATTACCTAATATTGAATAGGATCGCGATTGCGCGACTGGCACTCGAAGACCGCAAATGCCAATTTACGAATACAAGTGCAACAAATGCGGCGTGGTCGAGGTGATGCAGCGCATCACCGAGGCGCCGCTCAGAAAGTGTCCAAACTGCAAGAGCAAGGTCGAGCGGATGGTGTCTCGGAGCTCTTTCGTGCTCAAAGGCACCGGGTGGTACGCCACCGACTACGCAAGCAAGGGCAAGGACCGCGCCCCGGCGTCTGAAGACGGCGTATCGTCATCGAACGGCAACGCCAAGGGCGAGTCGCAGAGCGAGTCCAAGACTGAATCCAAGAGCGAGGCGAAGGCGTCCACAGAGTCCAAGCCTTCCTCCTCAGAGAAGCCGACCTCCGCCAAATCGGCAGACTAGCAGCTCCACAATCACGCGGGGTGGCGTGCCACGCGTTCTTTCTGTTTCAATGGGCCGATCGCGCGCGAATTTGATTCGCGCCCGTCCCAGCCATGCGCGCGCTAGTGGTCGCTCCAAAACTGACCTTCCAATCTCATAACCCGGACCCGGCTCCGACCGCCGGACAAAGCATCGTGCGTGTCTCTCTGGCGGGAATTTGCGGCACCGACCTCGAGCTCATGCAGGGATACATGGGTTATCGGGGAATACCGGGGCACGAATTCGTCGGTCGCGTGACGGACACAAACGATCCCAACCTTCGCGGCCAACGCGTAGTAGGCGAAATTAACGCCGCCTGCGGCCGCTGCTCCTATTGCCGCAGCGGCCATGCGCGTCATTGCCCGGAGCGCACGGTGCTCGGGATTTTGGGCCGCGACGGCGCCTTCGCTGAATACTTGCGCCTCCCCAACGAAAATTTGCTGCCGGTTCCCGATTCCATCCCTGACGAAACCGCGGTCTTCACGGAGCCGCTGGCGGCCGCCTACGAGATCTTCGAGCAGCTTCACCTCGCTCGCGACCGCACCATCGTTGTGTTGGGTGATGGACGGCTGGGTGCGTTGATTGCCCTGGCGCTGAAGCGCGAGAACTACCTGCCGATCCTGGCTGGCCATCATCCCGAAAAGCTCGGCCGGCTTGTTTCGCTGGGACTCGCCACTTCCCTCGAGCAGGATCTAAAGGACAGGTTCGACTACGTGGTCGATTGCACCGGCCACGGCGACGGATTGCGCCGCGCAACCGAGTTGGTCCAGCCGCGCGGCACGATCGTCCTGAAGAGCACGGCGGCGGCGGGCGCGGTGCTCAACCTGGCGCCCCTGGTAATCAACGAAATCACCGTGGTCGGTTCGCGATGCGGACGGTTCGCGCCGGCGCTCGCGGCACTTGAAAGCGGTCGGCTCGATCCCCGGCCGCTGATCGACGGAACTTTTCCACTCGAGGAAGCTGCTGCCGCAGTGGAAGCGGCGGCAAAATCATCCAATTTCAAAATACTTCTCAAACCGTCGTGAGCGAGCCCGCCGTTCGAAAAGCATCGACTCGTCCCGCCATCGTGCAATCAAGGCTTCCTCAGGCTTCGTCTAACATCGCAGTCGGGATAGATACCGGTGGAACTTTCACCGACCTGATTGCCATCATCGACGGCGTCCTGCGCGTTCACAAGGTGCCCTCGACCCCCGACGATCCCGCGCGAGCGGTCCTGAAGGGCCTGCGCGAGATGCTTCCCGAGACCTGGCCCGGCCTGGTCACCTACAGCTCCACGGTTGCGACCAACGCCCTCCTGGAGCGGAAGGGAGCGCGGGTCGCGATCCTTACTAACGCTGGGTTCGAGGATTTGATCGAAATTGGCCGACAGAATCGCAACGATCTCTATGCGCTGGCGCCGTCGCGACCTGAGCCCCTGGTGCCGCGCCTGCGGCGAATCGGTGTCCGTGAGCGGACCCTCCATGACGGTACGTCGCTCACCAGGCTGAGCCGCGGCGAAGTCGCGCGGGTCGCCGATATCGCACGACGTTCCGGTGCGGACTCGTTCGCCGTCTGCCTCCTGCACTCCTATGCGAATCCAAAGGCGGAAGAGGGGCTGGCGCGCGCATTGGCCGCACTTCGCCGGCCGGTGTCGGTCTCGCACCGATTGCTCTCGGAGTACCGCGAGTACGAACGCTTTTCGACCGCGGTGGTCAACGCCTACGTCGCGCCAAAGATGGCGTCGCATCTGGAAAATCTGCGACGCGATCTCTCCGGTGCGCGTCTGCGCATCATGCAATCGAACGGCAGCGCCACCGGGGTAGAACTGGCGCGCGCCGAACCAATCCGGACCATTCTGTCAGGTCCCGCCGCGGGCGTGGTCGGTGCCGCCGCGCTGGCCCGCGCCATCGGGACCGATCGTTTCATCACCTTCGACATGGGTGGCACTTCCACCGACGTTTCCCTGTTTGATACCGCAGCCCGTATTCGAACACTGAGCTATCCGGACGGATATGCGGTCCGCGCGCCGGTAATCGACATTCATAGCGTCGGGGCGGGAGGCGGATCGATCGCGCGGGTCGATGCAGGCGGCTCTCTTCGCGTCGGCCCGGAGAGCGCGGGGGCGGACCCCGGACCCGCCTGCTACGGACGTGGGACCGCGCTGGCGGTGACCGACGCGGATCTGGTCGCGGGCCGCCTGGTCGCAGGAAATTTTCTGGGCGGTCGGATGCGCCTGTACCCGGATCGGGCCCGCGAGGCCTTGCGCAAGGCCGCTGCCGCGATGAAGACCAGCCTGAGTGCAGCTGCCCGCGGCGTGATTCAGGTCGTCAATGCCAACATGGAGCGCGCCATTCGGGTGATCACTGTGGAGCGCGGTTTCGATCCCCGCGATTTCGTGTTGCTCGGCTTTGGCGGCGCGGGGCCGATGCACGCGGCCGAGCTCGCAATGGATCTGGGTATCCGGCACGTGGTGTTTCCACGAAATCCCGGACTGCTGTGCGCTTGGGGAGCAATTGGCGCGCCGCTGGGGCGGGAGTACTCGATGACCGTGCGCGAAGTCGATCCGCCGTACGCGCGGCTCATGCAGCGCGCGCGGCCGCTGATCGCCCGGGCCCGGCGCGAGCTTGCTGGCGAGGGCGCATCCCGGTCCGCGTTTGCGGCCGAGGTTCATCTCGACATGCGTTATCGGGGACAATCCTACGAGCTCGAAGTGCGACTTACGCGGGATTTCAAAGATGCCTTTCATGCCGCCCATCGGCGAACCTTCGGACACAGCGCATCAGAAGCCGCGGTCGAGGTGGTTAACCTGCGATTGCGCGCCAGCGCCGCAGACGAGCCGCCTTCAATGGCGAAGATCGTTCACCAGCGGGGTGCCGCATCTCCACTTGCGCGGACCGAAGTCCTGGTCGGCTCCCGCCAACGCCGCGCCCCGGTGTTTGCGCGTGACTCGCTGGGCGCGGGCGCGCGCATCCGCGGCCCCGCGATTGTGGTCGAGCTGAGCGCGACCGCCTATGTCGCGCCCGAATACACGCTGCGGGTGGATGACTACGGCAATCTGCATCTGGAGGCGGGGCGATGAAGCTCGATGCGGTGGCGCTCGCGGTAATGAACAACCGGCTGGCCGCGATTGCCGAGGAAATGGGAGTGGTGCTCGGTCAGACTGGCTACTCACCCAACATCAAGGAGCGTCACGACTTTTCTTGCGCCTTGTTCGACGCGCAGGGCGAGCTGGTCGCGCAGGCCGCCCACATACCAGTCCATCTTGGATCCACGCCCCTGTCGGTACGCGCCGCTATCCAGCACCTCGACCTCTACCCGGGCGACATCGCCGCGCTCAACGATCCCTTCGCCGGAGGCACCCATCTTCCCGATCTCACCCTCGTGATGCCGATTTTTCTCGGCCAGGACCGCCGCCCGTTTGCGTACGCGGCCAACCGCGCGCATCACGCCGACATCGGCGGGATGGCCCCGGGGTCAATGGCCCTCTCCACTGAGATCTACCAGGAAGGATTTCGCCTGCCGCCCGTGAAAGTCGTCGAGCGTGGCGCAGTGTCGCGCGATGTAATGGCACTGTTTCTCGCCAACACCCGAGTGCACGAAGAGCGTGAAGGCGACCTGCGCGCGCAAATTGCCGCGCTTCGAGTCGGGGCGGACCGTCTCCGCGCATTGGTCGGGAACTCGGGACCTAAGATGGTTCGTACCGCGATGAACGAACTCAAGGAGTATGCAGCACGCCTGATGCGATCGTCCTTGCGCGCCCTCAAGCCGGGGTTGTACCGGGCCCGCGACTTTCTCGACGACGACGGCTTCGGCACCCGACGAATTCCGATTCAGGTAAGCGTCCGGATTCGCGACGGTCGCGCGCTCGTCGATTTCACGGGCTCGGCACCCCAGGTCCGTGGCTCGGTTAACGCCAACTATGCAATCACCCTGTCCGCCACCTTTTACGTCATGAAGTGCCTGGCCTCTGAAGCCGTCCCCGCCAACGAAGGGCTGATGCAGCCAATCAAGCTGGTCGCGCCCGTGGGATCGGTGGTCAATGCGCTTCCCCCTGCCGCGGTCGCGGGCGGCAACGTGGAAACCTCGCAACGCATCGTCGATGTCCTGTTCCGTGCACTAGCCAGGGCCGCACCAGCTCGGGTTCCTGCCGCGAGTTCGGGATCGATGTCCAATCTGACGATTGGCGGATTTGACCGCTTTCGCAATCGCCATTTCTCCTACTATGAAACCATTGCGGGTGGCGCTGGCGGTGCGCCGGGTCATGCGGGCGCCTCCGGCATCCATACCCATATGACCAACACTCTCAACACCCCGATCGAAGCCCTCGAAGCGTACTATCCGATGCGGGTTACTGAGTATCGGATCCGCCGCGGGTCCGGCGGACGAGGAAAAGCACGAGGCGGTGATGGATTGGTTCGTGAACTCGAATGCCTGGTCGAGTCCAACGTCAGTCTGTTGACCGAGCGGCGTGCGCTGCGGCCCTGGGGACTCGCGGGAGGTGGCGAAGGGGCGTCCGGCGCGAATTACCTGGTGCGCGGCAAGCGGCGCACCGCCCTGGCGGCCAAGACCAACGCGATCCTGAAGCCGACCGATCGGGTGCGGATTGAAACTCCCGGTGGCGGTGGCTGGGGTCGCCCCTGAGAAATCCCAGCTGACCCGCGCCCCGCCGACCACCGTTCAGGCTGCTTGGCGGGTTCGAAGACTCCAGCCGGCCGTTCAGATGACTTTGGCGCTGCGCAGGCGCTCGCAGGCGGCCGCATCGATTCCGAGTTCGCCCAGAATCTGGTCGTTATGCGCGCCGAGGGCGGGCGATCCGTGACGTATGCGCACGGGTGTGCGCGAAAATTTTGCGGCCGGTCCGGTGATCGGAGCGCGGGAGCCGTCCTCCTGAATCGTTTCTTGTAACATGTCGCGTTCACAGAGGTGCGGGTCCTGCGCCGCTTGCGTGTAGGTATTGACCGGGGCACATGCGATGCCCTCTCGTGCGCAAACCGCCACCACCTCCTCGACCGTCAGACCAGCGCACCACTTCGCGGCCATCGCATTGCATTCAGCGCGATGCTTCATACGACCCGGGATAGTCGCGTAGTCGGGATCGTCCGCCAGGTCAGTGCGTTCGCAGATTCGCGCCAGCACTTTCCAGTGCGTATCCAGCAGTGTTCCCATCATCACGATGCCATCGCGGCAATGAAACGTGTTGCAGGGAATCGAGAAGGTAAACTCGTTGCCCATACGCGGCATCGGCGCCCCGAGCGCCCCCAGCGTAAGGAAACCGTTGGATTGAAAGATGGCCGCGTCCAGCAGCGAGACATCGCAATGCTGTCCCTCGCCGGTACGCGCGCGATGTTGCAAGGCCGCGAGCGCGGCGATGGCGCCGTGCAGTCCGGCCAGGTCATCGCAGAGAAAAGTTGGAGCCTTGCTCGGCCCTCCCTCAACCGGCCCATTGAGCGACATGAATCCCGACATCGCCTGCGCAAGTGGATCGTAGCCGACTCGGTCGTGAATTGGGCCGAACTGTCCGAAGCCGCTGATGGAAACGTAAATGATGTCCCCCTTCACCCCTCGACACGCGGCATAGCCAACTCCCCACTTATCCAAGGTGCCCGGCCGGAAGTTCTGCACGACGATGTCGGCGCTGCGGGTGAGCTTCAAGAAAATGTCGCGCCCTTGCGGTGTGCGCAGATCGAGAGTCAGGCTGCGCTTGTTGCGATTTACCGTGGCCTGAAGAAAGCTTATGGGCCGACTTGCGCCGGGCAGAAACGGCGGGATTCGACGCCCTACTTCTCCGGCTGGGTCCTCGACCTTGATAACGTCTGCGCCGAGATCAGCAAGCACGCACCCACACATCGGACCAGCCCAGCTCGTGGTGGCTTCGAGCACGCGGGTTCCAGCCAGCGGTCCCGGCAGGTCCTGGCGCGCATCGCGATAAAACTCCGACTTTTCCATCGACCGTCTCCTTTCTCGAAGACCCGCGGATGTTACTGCGCATCGCGCGATCGGACAAACCGACTGGCGAGGATTTCGCCTGCACGCTAGCCTTAGGTCGTTTCGGAGCGCCTCTCTTTCGATGGCTGAGACGCAATTTTTTGTGGGCGTGCATGGCGTGATCGCGAACCGGGGGCGATTGCTGGTGCTGAAGCGCTCGGAGCTGACGAACTATCGTCCCGGTGCGTGGGACCTGCCGGGCGGTCATCTGTCGTTGGGAGAGAGCGCCGAGGATGGTCTGCGGCGCGAGATCAAGGAAGAAACCTCCCTCGATGTGACAGTCGAGCGGCTGCTCGGGCTGCACAACATGATCTATGAGCCCTACATGCAAGCGCTGTACGCCTGCAGGCTGACCGTCTATCAAAGCCTCATTCTTCGACCAGACGAACATCGCGAGGCGCGTTGGGTCACGCCGGCAGAACTGGAAGCGCTGGAGCTGATTCCATACCTGGAGCGAATCCTCAAGCGCGGAATGCTGGCGTACGTTAAATGACTAATCCCTTCTGAGACGCCAGTCTCGAGCAATGGGTAGAAAAATTTTCCCGGTCCCGGCCGAGCTCGTAGACTGGTCGGGTTGCGAGACTCATTTTCTTGCGTACAACCCGGCACGGATCGGCGGGCGCGGGGTCCTGCACAAAAAACCTAGTCCGCAAACCTGAGACGGACTTCGCTCAGACCGCGGAAAAGGGTGTATCTCCAGGCAAGCCGAGGCTTGGTCGTTCCTCACGCTCGAAGTCAGCCCGGGCACCCAACCACTACCTAGCGCCTTTGCGCCAGGCGGCCGCGCCAATAGCCTATGAAGTTCGCGCATTCCAGCTCGTGATAAATGGTGCGCTCCGCATTTCCACGTAGTGCCGCGGCGGTCATCCGCACCAGGTTTTTTACCAGCTTGTCGATTCGATTGTGACTGCGCCCACCTGCGATCGCACTGCCGAATCCGTAGGCGAAACTCTTGCGGAGCAAATATGCTCGCGTCATCCGTTCCGGCGGAATCAGGTGGTGGACGACGGCGCGCGGTGCGAGGCCCATCGCCCCACCGCGAGCCAGTATTCGTTCGAACAGCTCAGTGTCCTCGCCCGAGATCGGATTCCCGCCCACGACTCCAAGGTCTTCGCGAAACTTGCCGAAACGTTCGAAAGCCGACCTGCGAAATCCGACGTTGGCACTGTAATAGTTGGCCAGCACCTCTGCCTGCTCGACCGGCCCGGCTTCGATCTGCTGGCGGACGTGGACCGCCAGCTTGACCCACAGGGTTGGCCCCAACCAGGGCGGCGGCGGCGATGACCAGCGCGGCAGTACCATCCCGCAGGCGGCATCGAGCCCGCGGCTTTCGAGCGCGGCCAGCATCTCTTTGGCCCACGATGCTTCCGCGGTGGCATCGTCGTCGATGAAAAAAATGAACTTGCCCGTCGCTTCGGCTACCGCGCGATTTCGCGCGAAGCTGGAACCCGGACGCGGCTCGAGAACCCGGCGCATCGCGAATGGTGCCGCCCCTGCCGACGATTCCACCACTTCGGCGGTTGCGTCGGTTGATGCATTGTCAATTACCAGACAATCGAGCTCGACTCCCGACGGTATCTTCAGTGCGGCGAGACTCGCCAGCGTGGCGCCGAGCGTGCCCGCGCGATTGTGCGTCGGAACCACGGCCGTGATCTTAATTGCCAAGGGGTCAAAGCGCTTCACCGCGCAGCGGCCATACTAGCGAAATACCGCGCGGCGCCAGAGGACCTGGCGTCGCGCAGCATATGTCCGAGCGCCAGCGGCTTCGCCAGCTAATGCTTGGGGGGCGAGGGCAGCGGCGGCATCGACGGCGCGGCGGCTGCGGCGGGTGATCCGCCGGCACCAGGCGGTGCACCCGGGCTCGCGGACGCGCTGCCTTGCGGGGACGGAGTCGGCGCCGGGGGCTTGGGCAGCGGTGCGGACGATTGCGTGAACACAACCTGCGTCACGTTCAGGTCGGGCGTCGCCTTCTGCTGCACATCGGCCGGCGCACTCAGTCGGAAACCGAAGGTGCGGGTCTCGCCGGGAACAAATGGCATGACCGGACGAACGAAATCGGTAAATTCGAACGGCGTCGCGACCGGGGTGTGCGTTTCCGTGTACACGGACTTCTTCTTGGCTCCCTTGCCCTCGTAGTAGGTGACTGTGAACTGGATCTCGTCAATCGCTTTGTCGCCGCTGTTGGTGAGCTTGCCGAAGATTCCGGGCACCCGCGAGGCCGCCATCTTCATATCCACGTCGGTGAGCCCGATCTTGGGAATGTACGCCTGTGACTCGGGAAGCTGGTTCTTGACGTTCTGAATCGTCTCCATCTCGCGATTGTAGAGGAACTTCAATCCTGCGTTTCCGGTTGCCGGCTCCTTGTCAAGTTCGGCGATGGCATTCTGGTAGATGGAGAGCGCCTTGTCGTAGTCGTATTTGTGGAATGCGTCGATGGCATCCTTGCGCATCTTGGCGATGCGTTCCTTGGCCGGAAAGTCTACGAACACCCTCCAGTCATCGCCCACCTTGGTCACCGCGATGTTGTCGTCGTAAACGAGCTTCGGAAAAGTCCGCTCGTTAACCTGTTTCTGCGCGATGGAGCTGGCCGTGTCGTTGGGACCCATGGTGGCGTTGATGGTCCGTTCCCACAGGGCCAGGTCCGGCCGGGTAACTTTGACCACAACGTTGCCTTTGTCGCCCTCCACTTTCGCGTCGCCAATCTGAAAATCGGTCGCGTGAAGAACAGTCTTGAACCAATCGCGGCTCACGTCGGGAGCCAGAG
>Ga0306924_10004842_pt1 | contig 13205 bp, 11 predicted proteins | sample sta12Can44000111_FD_203756 | JGI IMG/M metagenome (GOLD analysis project Ga0306924, IMG submission 203756) | Lab enrichment of tropical soil microbial communities from Luquillo Experimental Forest, Puerto Rico - statanox.12C.anox.44.000.111 (v2)... | ecosystem: Environmental > Terrestrial >... | reverse complement strand
GAAATGGTGAAGCTACTCGAGAATATCTTCCGCTGTGTGAACATCGCTCTGGTAAACGAACTGAAATTGCTCAGCTTGCGAATGGGTCTTGATATTTGGGAAGTAATTGACAGCGCTGCGACCAAGCCATTCGGGTTCATGCCCTTTTATCCCGGGCCGGGCCTGGGAGGGCACTGCATCCCGGTCGATCCCTATTACCTGTCATGGAAAGCCCGCGAATTCGATTTTGCCACTCGCTTCATCGAGCTGGCTGGCGAAATCAACACTGAAATGCCATATCACGTGGTGCGGTCGGTAGGCGCGGCATTGAATGATCGCGAGAAGAGCGTCAAAGGCTCGAAAGTGCTGATGCTGGGCGTGGCCTACAAAAAGGACGTGGACGATTTGCGGGAATCGCCATCACTCAAAATGCTCGAGCTGCTGACAGAGCGCGGTGCCGACGTGGACTACAACGATCCCTACTTTCCGGCACTGCACAAGATGCGGCACTATGACTTTTCGCACAAGCGCTCAGTGGATCTCACGCCCGACGCGATCGCAGGTTACGACTGCGTGCTGATCGCAACCGACCATTCGACCTACGATTACGAAGCCATTGTGCAGAATGCCAAGCTCGTAGTGGACACGCGGAATGCGACGCGCCGTGTGAAGCTCGGGCGCGAGAAAATCGTCCATTGCTAGTATGCGCCCTTTCGACAGTTGGCTGTCCCGTGGGCCGGTTGCCGAAATAGCAACCGGGACCATAGTCCTATTGCGGCGCGCCTACCCGCGTACTATCGTGCCGTCTATGGGAGCGCCAACCAACACGTTGCCAGAGAAGCAGGGGCTGCAACTTGACACCGGCCGGCGGCGAAGCATGCGGGTTTTGCTTAGCGTGCCGATCGACGTCACCGGCAAAACAAAAGACAACCAGAGGTTCGAAGAAGAAACCCGCACGCTGGTGGTAAACGCCCATGGCGCGCTGATTTCGCTCGCGGCCAAAGTGATTGCGGGCCAACAGGTCAATGTGAACAACCGAGCCACGCAGAAATCGATGGAGTGCCGGGTGGTCTACGTGGGCAATCCGGTGGCAGGTAAGATGCAGATGGGACTCGAATTCGTCGAGCCGTGCCCCCTGTTCTGGCAGATCGACTTCCCCCCTGATGATTGGGTCGTGCCAGAAAATTAGTCCGGTTTGAGCAGCGAGCGCCCCCACCCCAGTTCGCCCTTTCTAGTCGTTTGCGGAGCTAAGCTCTGCGCGAATCGTTCCAAATGGCAGGTTCGCTTCCATCAGCACGGGTGTGCGCGCGGCGTCCGAGGCAATCCACAGCAGGTAGTGGAGCGCCTCCACCTCCCTGTGATTTTGAAACACAGCAATCGAAATGCGTGAGGCAGAGTACGCTCCTGCGGCGACTTGAACCGGTTCCTCGGACGACTGCCGGGAAGCACGAACTTCGTACAGGTCATGGCCATCGTAAACGGGGGTCCGAAACTCGGGAGTTCGGAGCCAGTCGACATCCCGCAGCGAGTAGACCACACCCAAAGGGTCGCGCGTATCTTGCGGAACGACGACAGTTGGCGGCGGCAGTCGAGCCGGCTGATTGCTAGCCGCGAAACGCAGCACCTGGTTAGTCGATTTTCCCATTTCGTTCAGATGCGCTTCGAACTGAAGGCAGTGCAGATTGGCGATGTCGCTATAGGAATCGAACTGGTCGTCGATGGCGAACAGCGTGCGCACCGAATTTAATGTGTGCGCGACCCCCCGAAAGTGCCAGGTAGGATGACCGAAGAGGTCACGGCGCTCGGGGGCGCTCAATTCGAGAGAAGCCGCGCTTGAGAAGACAGACCAGGAAACGCGGTAACTCAGCTTCTCGCCGGTATGAAATGGGACCGGCTGCTCTTTAGAAACAGCATCGGGCGCGGCGCGGTGCCTCGCGTTTGTGCGTTGTTGTAAACTGGCCAATGTTGGCGCAGGCCACCAGTAACACACCGAGAGCAGCACGGCGAGCGCGGTCAGCAGCCAAACAGCCCGATGTTGGCCAGCGCATTCCGGGCCCTCCCATGGGGCGACGAGCTGGCCGCCGAGCCGCGCACGCTGGGCTACGCGCTTTACCAACAATGTAAACAGTCGCTCCAATTCTTGCTCGGATCCCTCGCGCCGGACTATATTCAAGCCTACCTGAAACGGGCGACACAATCATCTCGTGCCCGGCCTGTCGCGAAACTGGATAATCGGTTTGCCGGCCATTTCCTAAAAAAGGGGACTATCAGGATGCGCTACCTGGTAACGGGAGGCGCGGGTTTCATCGGTTCGAACATCGCCGACGAACTGGTGCGGCGCCGGCAGGAGGTGACTGTCCTCGATGATCTTTCTGCGGGCAAGGAGAGCAATCTTGAGTCCGTGCGTAGCAAGATCCGTCTCCACATCGGGAGCATTACCAACCTTGCCACGGTGCAGGAGGCCTGCCAGGGTGTCGATTACGTGATCCATCTAGCCGCACGGACATCTGTGCCGAAGTCCGTCATCGACCCTCTAGAAACCAATAGCGTGAACATCGACGGGACGCTCAACGTCCTGCTTGCGGCGCGCGATGCGAAAGTGCGCAGGGTTGTATTTGCTGCCTCCTCCTCAGCGTACGGCGAAACCCCCGCGCTGCCCAAAACCGAGGGGATGCGGCCCGAACCGATTTCGCCCTATGGGGTGACCAAGTATGTGGGCGAGCTTTATGGGCAGGTCTTTGGGCGGGTCTACGGATTGGAAAACGTTTCCCTGCGCTACTTCAACGTGTTTGGGCCGCGGCAAGATCCCAGTTCACAGTACTCCGGTGTCCTTTCGCGGTTCATGCTGGCCCTGATCGAGGGTACGCCCCTGACCATCTATGGTGACGGCGGGCAGTCGCGCGATTTTACATATGTAGATAATGTCGTTGACGAGACCCTGCGTGCATGCGAGGCGGCCGGCGCGCCGGGAAGAGTCCTCAATGGCGGCACGGGCGTGCGGGTAACGCTGAATGAAGTCGTGAGTCTGCTGGAAAAAATAGTGGGTGGCCAAATAGCGGTCCAATACGAACCGGCTCGCCCCGGCGACATCCGGGATTCGCAAGCGGATATTTCGCTCGCCAAGAAAATACTCGGGTACTCCCCACTGGTGATGTTTAACGAAGGACTCAAGCGCACTTGGGAGTGGTACCGGGCTGCGTTCGGGAAAGGGTAATCGTTAGGAGTTTCGGCCCGATCCCCTGCGAGCCGGCGTGGCTCGCGGCCTGTATTCATTCCCCGAGTAAATGGAGCGCTATCGCCTGGGTCATGCCAAGCAGTAACCGCTCGCGAATACCTCGAGGGGCACTGCGCAACCTCTAGACCGCAGGTGGGGTGGCCTCAAGCGGTTCTGCCGAAAGGGTCAGATCCGTGTGGGCAAGAGGAAGCCGCGCCCGATGCGGGATTTCTCACCAAATGGAGATGCGTGAAATGAGATCAACCGATCTTCACTCAACTCAATTCACTGGGACAAGCTACGTGCATGGTATATGATTTGCCGATTGAGACGGGGTGGGAAAGGTTTGGGCTATGAGCCAATACGGTCTGCCTCTGAGGATCTGCTGTGCGGCAGGATTCATTGCAGCGGGCCTTTTTCTTCCCTCTATTTCAAACGCGCAAGGAACAACGCCTGCGGGCAACCCATCCGACAATCCACTTGCAAGATCAGACTCCATTCGCGCCAGCGAGGAAATAGAAGAGTCACATCTCCGCCAGACATTGGGTGATCCTAAAGAAGAAGCAGCCTATCAGGCGTTTCACAAAACGAAGGACCAAGATGCAGCTAAGAAGATCAAGCTCGGCAATGCCTTCCTCATCAAATACCCGTCGGATCGCTACAGCGAAGCCGTGTACGAAGAACTTGCTCAGGCCTATTACAACAGTAGAGATCTACCGAGTTTCTACACCTATTCGGACAAGGCTTTGTCGCTTTTCCCCGATGATGTGCACCTCCTAGCCCTGAGCGGCTGGGTGATTCCACGTGCGTTTACTCCCGATGAGCCGGATGCGGACAAGAAGCTCGACAAGGCAGAATCTCAGGAAAAGCATGCTCTTGATCTGGTTAGCAAGATGCAGAAGCCGGCGAGCATCACCGATGAGCAATTCGCACAATTCAAGGCGGGCGAATCGGCGGTAGCCCATAGTGGACTTGGAGTCGTCTATTTCCGCCGCGAAGAGTACGATAAGTCAGCCAAAGAGTTAGAGGCCGCCCTGGCGAGCGAAGCAAATCCGGATCAGACCGATCTCATGGTCTTGGGGGTCGATTTGGAGAATCTGAGCCGATTCAAAGAGGCGGCTGATGCCTTCAACCGTTGCGCGCAGATCCCGGGCGGTGTGCAGGATCGCTGCAATGAGTATGCGGCCGAAGCGGCCAAACGGCTCACCGAGGCGAAAAAGTAGAAGCGACCTCACGAATTCAGACAAAAAGCTCACGTTCGTATGCATCCGAAAGTGCTCGGTTGCCCCCCAAGAAAGCTGCGTCTATGATGGATACCAGGCTATCTCTGCGGTCTGAAGGGACGGAATGATAACGGAAACCGCGGTAATGGAAGCGTTGCGCGGGGTGATCGACCCTGAGCTGCACAAGGACATTGTCACGCTCGGAATGGCCAAGAGCGTTCGCGTGAGCGATGGGAACGTATCACTCCTGGTGACGCTGACGACCCCAGCGTGCCCCTTGCGCGAAACGATTGAGAAGGACGTCCGCGCCGCGCTGGCGAAAGTACCGGGCGTGAATTCAGTCGAAGTGAAATTTGATGCGGCGGTGCCGGAGGGTCGGCGGCTGCAAGACAAGGCGCCAATTCCAGGCGTGAAGAATCTGATTGCAGTTGCCAGCGGCAAGGGCGGCGTAGGGAAGACCACGGTCGCCGTGAATCTGGCCATCGCGCTCAAGAATATGGGCGCGCTCATAGGATTGCTGGATGCGGACGTGTACGGACCCAACGTGCCGGTGATGCTCGGGACGACCGAGCAGCCGAAAATGCTCGACGAGAAAACGATCATTCCGATTCAAGCGTACGGCGTGAAGACGATTTCAATGGGCTTGCTGAATCCCGGTGACCGGCCGCTCGTTTGGCGTGGGCCGATGCTGCACAGCGTGATGCAGCAATTTCTACGCAGCGTCCGATGGGGAACGCTCGATTATTTGATTGTGGATTTGCCCCCGGGCACCGGCGACGTACAACTGAGCCTCATCCAAACCGTGCCGGTGAGCGGTGCGGTGGTGGTGACAACGCCCTCGGTGGTCGCGCTGGCCGATGTGCGCAAGGCCGTCGAAATGTTCCGCCAGGTGCATGTGGACGTGCTTGGAGTCGTCGAGAATATGAGCTATTTTTCCTGCCCGCACTGCCAAGGAAAGATCGACGTGTTCGGACACGGAGAAGGCGAACGACTGGCAAAAATGTTCGAGGTGCCATTCTTAGGCGAGATCGAAATCGATCCGCAGATTCGCATCGGCGGCGATACGGGCAGGCCGGTGGCAGCCGAGGGAGAACATGCCCCAGGGGCAAAGAGTATCTACCAGATGGCCAGGCAGGTGGCTGCCCGCGTTTCTGTGGTGAATTTGTCGAGCGCGGCGCCCGTGGTACAGATTCTCTAGAAGGTCACCTCTACCGGTCCCCAAGCAGTTCATCAAGTTTCAGCGGGGAGTCAAAGACATGAGCGAATTCGTTCGATTGACCAAGGATCAGGACATTGCCGTCATCACCATCGATAACCCGCCGGTAAACGCTCTCAGCCCGGGGGTTCCGGAAGGGGTGGTCGCGGCCGTCGAGCAGATTCAGAGGGATGACAGCGTGAGGGCTGCCGTGCTGATCGGGGCAGGGAAGACTTTCATCGCGGGCGCGGACATCAAGGAGTTCGTCAAACTAACCTCCGGCCAGCGCCAGGATGATATCGGCATTTTGCCCCATTTGCTGAAGATTGAAGACTCGTGCAAGCCGATCGTTGTGGCCATTCAGGGAAACGCCCTTGGCGGAGGACTCGAAGTTGCTCAAGCGTGCCATTACCGCGTAGCCGCTAGGGATGCGCGTGTCGGCCAGCCGGAGGTAAACCTTGGGATCATTCCGGGTGCGGGAGGAACGCAGCGCCTGCCGCGGCTCGTGGGAATCGAACGGGCGATCGAGATGTGCACGACCGGCAAGCCCCTCCCAGCGAGCGAGGCCGCGCAATTCGGACTGATTGATCGTGCGATTGAGGGAGATTTGCTGCCTGGCGCGATTGCGTTTGCGCGTGAAGTGGCGGCCAAGCCCATTCCGAAAACGCGCGAGCGAAGCGACCAGCTGGGAAGGTCAGAACAGAATGGCCCGATTTTCGCGGCCGCGCGGGAAAGCGCGCGCAAGAAATACCGCAACCAGATCTGCCAGCTCGCGGCGATCGACGCAATCGAAGCAGCGACAAAGCTACCTTTTGAAAGGGGCTGTGAGGAAGAGCGCAGGCTCTTCGATAAGTGCCTCTATTCGGACCAGTCCAAGGCGCAAATCCACGTTTTCTTTGCGGAACGCGAAGTGTCGAAAATTCCCGACATTCCGAAGGAAACGCCTGTCATTCCGGTCCATTCGGTGGCCGTTGTGGGCGCCGGGACCATGGGCAGCGGCATCACCATGGTCTGCGTGAACGCGGGTATTCCGGTGGTCCTCAAGGATACCGATCAAGCAGCACTCGACCGCGGCATGGGCACGATTGAGAAGAACTACGCGATTTCCGTCAAGCGTGGGCGATTCACCGAGGAATATGTCGATGAGCGGATGAAGCTGATCAAGACCACACTCCGCTACGATGATTTCGCGAACGCAGACATGATAATCGAAGCGGTGTTCGAGACGATGCCGTTGAAAAAGCAGGTTTTTGCGGAACTGGATCGCGTTTGCAAGAAGGGCGCGATTCTCTCAAGCAATACTTCGACGCTCAATATAGACGAAATCGCTCTAACCACGTCGCGGCCTGAAACCGTCATTGGTATGCATTTTTTCAGCCCCGCGAATGTGATGCGCCTGCTCGAGATCGTGCGCGGACGCCATGCGAGCAAAGAGGTGGTCGCCACCTGCATGCAGCTAGCGAAGAAATTGGGCAAGGTTGGCGTGCTGGTGGGCAACTGCCGAGGCTTCGTCGGCAATCGGATGTTCTTGCCCTACATTCGCGAAGCTCAATTCTTGGTCGAGGAGGGGGCGGCCCCGGAAGCAGTGGATCAAGCCCTCGTCGACTGGGGCATGGCCATGGGGCCGCTGGCGGTCGGCGATCTGGGCGGACTCGACGTGGCCTACCGTATCCGCAAAGAATACCGGCATCTTGAAAAACTCGGCGCGCGGCAGCCGTTCCTCGAGGACCGGCTCGTCGAAATGGACCGGCTCGGCCAGAAGACGGGCGCCGGCTGGTACAAATATGATGCCGAGCGCCGCGCCTCCTCTGATCCGGAAATTCCGGCTCTGCTGAAAAAGTGGGTTGCGCAATCAGGCATTCCCCAGCGCCAGATATCCACGGAAGAAATTGTCGAGCGCGAGCTCTATTCCCTTGTGAATGAGGCCGCTCGAATTCTCGAAGAAGGCTACGCCTTGCGCGCGGGCGACATCGATACGATCTATGTGAATGGCTATGGATTCCCGGCATACCGCGGAGGCCCCATGCGGTATGCGGATACAGTCGGTCTGCAGAAAGTTTATGGCCGCGTTTCCGAATTCCACCGCCGGCATGGAGTCCTCTGGGAGCCGGCGCCGCTGCTGAAAGAACTGGCTGCCTCAGGCGGCACATTCGCGAATTTCCAGCGCCTGGCGGTGCGGGCGACAGACTGAAGCTGTCCTTTCCCGCACCTGCGTGAGCGCTGGACGCCATTCGCACGGAAAGGGACCTCGGATAGCGAGGCGAAGGAGAAGAAATTTAGTTCACCGCGGCCTTGAAACCGAAAGCGGCGGAGTGGAAAGCGAGGGATGAGGCCAAGTGCTGTGCCACGTAAGCCTCGTCATGTCCGCCGGGATAGAGATGGAATTCGTGCGGGATGGCCCCGGAGACGAGCAGCTCGTGAAATGCCTGCGCCCCCGTGTTGAAGCCGTATTCGTCTTCTGTCCCGCAATCGAAGTAGATCTTCAGACCAGCCGGTCGGGCGCCGCTGCGCACAAGCGTGAAAGGGCTATTGCGGTCCCAAAACGCCGGATCGAAGGGTGTGCCAAACGCACCGCCTAAAGCCAACGCCAGGCGCTGCCCTACGGGGCCTTCCAATTGTGCGCGCGGCAATTTGGCAATCAGCGCGGCACTGTGCGCGCTGACAGAGCCGAACAGTTGCGGATAGCGAAAGCCGAAGCGCAGGGAACCATAACCGCCCATTGATATCCCCGAGACGCCGCGATGAGCGCGATCGGCGCGAATGCGGTAGTGGCTGGCGATAAACGGTAAGAACTCGCGAATGAAAAAATCCTCGTAGCGCACGCGGCCGTCGCGCGAGTTGATGTAGAAGCTCCTGTCCGCGTTCGGTGTGGCAATCACGAATTCGCCAATGCGCCTTTGATCCCAGAGGTCTTGAACCAAATTCCACGCGCCAGAATTGGGAAGAACTTGTTCGTTTTCGCCGAGCCCGTGCAGAAAGTACAGGATGGGGTAGTGGCGCGTCTTGTCCACATCGTAACTCGGAGGAAGGAGCACGCAGTACGGAACCTGGCGTGAGAGGATAGGGCTCGCAACCGAGCGGCACTCGGCGCGCCCCGCGGCAGCGCCCGCTCGCGCGAAGCAAAGAAGCCCAAGCAACACGGCCAGGGCCAGAACGACCCTATTCATACCGTAATGCCTCGACCGGATCGAGACCGGCGGCGCGCGACGCGGGATAAATTCCCGCGGCAAGGCTGACCAGGATCGAAAAAATGATCGCGGCGGCAACCATCCAAATCGGCACGGCGGTGACACTTATCGCTGGCAGATTGCGGCCTTTGAGATAGATGTTCGTGCCGAGGTTGATCGCATGGCCGATGATCCAACCGATCGAGACGCCGAGAATTCCTCCTAGCCATCCCATGGCGCCCGCTTCGACGAAGAAAAGGCTCCGCACATCGCGGTCAGAAGCGCCCAAGGCTTTGAGAATTCCAATCTCCCGGCGCCTTTCGAGAATGGCCATCACCAATGTGTTGACGATTCCGAGCGAGGCAACTACCAATGCTAGGCTACCGAAGATGCCGAGAAACAAGTCGAATACTGTGAATACAAGGCTGAGGCTCTTGCTGGCATCGAGTAAGGAAAATGCCGCGAACCCCATTTGCTTGATGGAGTCCTCAACAGCTTTGACCTTGGGCGGATCGTTGACGCGTACGGTCAAGCTCTCATACGTATGGCGATTGGGCGAATCGCGCAGCAGGTCGCGCAGATCGTTCGCCTGCGCCGAACGCAGCGTTTCCGCAAGGTCGAGGGGAAGCAAAAGGCGCCCCCGACCCAGGCTGCCAATACCTCCCGCTGGCTCCGTTTCTACGACGCCGACGATGCGGAGCGTCTTCTCCTTCGGCACAATCGAAAAACCATCCGATGCGGAATTGCCGTCGTTAGGATCGGCAGGCAGCGGCTCGCGCTCGGCATAGCGTAGCGTCAGATCTTTGCCGATCAGCATGTCGGGTTGATTCGAGAGCTGGTGGGCAAGATCGATCTGCAAAATCGTCTCGTCCGCATTGGGGCTCGAAAAGAAGTTGCCCTTCATTCCCTCGAAGGCTCCATCCTTGCGTGCCGAGGGAGTTACGCCGGCGGCAACCGTCGCATAAGAATTGCCTGCAAAGTGGATCTCGATCGGAAAACGGATATCGGGATAAACTTCGACGACATTGGGAAGCGCTGCTATTTTTTGCCGAGCGTCTTCGTCGAGAGGCTTGGGACGTTCGGCCGGAGACGTCCCCGCATGCGAGCTGCCTCGAAAGGCTGCCGCGGCCGAACGCGGCGTCACAAAGATCGCGTCGAACAGGCCTGTCCGCGCAAGGCGATCGGACGCCAGGTCTTGCAGCCCCACCCCAAGTGACAACATGGCGACGAGCGATGCCACGCCTACGGAAATTCCAATCGTCGTGAGCGAATTGCGAAGAAAGGCCTCGCGAAGATTGCGCCCGGCCAATTCGACAAGATCGCGCGCTTTCAAGCCGAGCCTCCATCGCTGATGACCTTGCCGTCGCTCATCGTAATAATTCGATGCGCGAAACGCTCGGCGCGTGGACGCTCGTGCGTAACCATCACGATCGTCATGCCAGACTCATTGATTTCGCGCAGGAGGCGCATGATTTCATCGCCGGTGGCGCTATCGAGGTTGCCGGTCGGCTCATCGGCCAGAAGAATGGAAGGTCGGTTCACCAGGGCACGTGCTAGGGCGGTGCGCTGCTGTTCCCCACCGGAGAGTTCTCCCGGCCGGTGGGACAAGCGCGCACTCAGTCGCACCCGCTCAATCGCCTGGCGAACGCGGGCGGTACGTTCCTCGCGGTCGATTTCAGCAAGTCGTAGCGGAAGCTCCACATTCTCTTCTAGTGTCATCCGCGGCAGGAGATTAAACGCCTGAAAGACGATGCCGATCGTGTGGCTCCGGTGCTTGGCCAGTTCTTGCGGGCTCATTTCGGCAAGATTGCGGCCCTCTGCGAGGATGGCTCCTGAACTGGGACGATCGAGCCCGGCCATCAGGTTCAGCAACGTTGATTTGCCCGATCCAGAACTGCCGAGGAGTGCAATGAATTCTCCCGCGCGGACCCCCAGGGTCACGTCGTCGACGGCGCGCACCACCGCTACGCCCATCCGGTAATGACGAGCCACCCGGTCTGCGCGGATCACCATAAGATTGCCGTTCGTCACGATTTCGCTCTCTATGTTACTACGCGCCAAGGTAGTTCGATGTTGCCGGGCAGCAGCGAAGAAATCCCGCCCGGCGCATTGCAGTTGCACTCGGCTATAATCCAAAGCCTTTGGGCGACTCGCGCTGCCTGCACATAACGTAAAGGCCCCGAAGGAGAGACATGGCTGTTCTCGTAACAGGCGGAGCCGGGTACATCGGCAGCGTCACCGTAGAACAACTACGCGCAAAGGGCGAGCACGTTGTCGTACTGGACGATCTTTTCCGCGGCCACCGCTCAGCGATCGCTAGAGAGATTCCCTTCTATGAGGGCCGTGCGGGTGATCGCGGACTGCTCAAGAAAGTCCTCGCCGAACATCGCATCGAAGCCTGTGTCCACTTCGCTGCCCTGGCCTATGTTGGCGAGTCGGTCGAACGGCCCGCCTGGTATTTCGAGAATAATGTCGAGCAGGGCGTGGCGCTGATCTCCACGCTGCTAGAGGCCGGTGTTCGTCTATTTGTGTTTTCCTCCACCTGCGCCACCTACGGCGAGCCGGAGAAGATTCCCATCTCCGAGCAGTCCCCGCAGTGGCCGAAGAATCCCTATGGGTGGACGAAACTCACTCTGGAACGGATGCTCGATTCAGTGGACCGCACGCATGGTCTGAAGTTCGTGGCACTGCGTTATTTCAATGCGGCGGGAGCCACTGAACGCTGTGGCGAACACCACGAGCCGGAATCGCACCTCGTGCCGAACGTGCTGAAAGCCGCCTCCGGAGAGCTCAAAGTGCTCTCCGTTTTTGGAAAGAACTATCCAACGCCCGACGGCACCGCGATCCGTGATTACGTCCACGTGTCCGATCTCGCCGAGGCGCACATTCTTTCTCTGAATCACCTTCGCCAGGGCGGCGCTTCCGACTTCCTCAACCTGGGAACCGGGCATGGCCACTCGGTAATGGAAGTGATCGAATGTGGTCGAAAAGTGACCAGTTGCCCAATTCCAATTCGCATTGAGCCTCCGCGACCAGGTGATCCAGCGAGATTGGTCGCCGATGCCTCGAAAGCCGCCAAAGTGCTCGGCTGGGAAGCTAGGAAATCCGATCTGCCAAATATCCTTCGCTCGCAGTGGGAGTGGAATCAAACGCACCCCCGCGGCTATGCGAGGTAGGAGGAAACCAAGCGATCGACCGGGGCCTCTCTACGGCCGCGTGTGCGCGGCATCATGCTTGTTGGCGTAGATGTTGCGTGAAGCATTATTCTGCCGCTGATTCAAGGCGGCTTTGTCGCCTGCCGTCAGTCTTCCGTCATTCGCCGCCCGCATCGAAGCATCTTCCCGGTTGATGCTTTGCTGCTGCCGCTCGAGACGGGCCGTTTCTCCCGCGGTTAGCTGGCCACTTCGGAGACCCTGCGCAATGCGATTTTGTTGATTCTCGCGGCGCTGGCCGACTTCATTGTCGCCGTAATGAGCCGTCCGTTCGTTATGCTTGTCATCACTGATTCGATCGGACAGGCGATTCTGCTGTCGATTGAGCGTGGCGCGATTGGCCGCCGTCAGATGGCCGTTGTCTGCCGCCCGCATATTGCTTTGTTCTTTGTTAAGCGCAGCTTCGCGTGTCTCAAGTCTCTCGGCTTCACCGGCGGTCAATTGCCCGTTCTGGATTCCATTCGCGATGCGCTCTTGTTGATTATCCCTGCGTTGCGCAATGGACGGGTCCGCTTGTTGCGCAAACGCTGGTGAAACAGTGAGAGCGATCTGGACTAATCCCGCGAGAAGGATGGCTGCTGTTTTCATGATTTTTCCTCTCCGTAATTTCATCTCCAGGCTTAGGAGTGCGGGCCCTAATTGGGCCGTCTGCTGAATCAAACACAGTTTGGCCCATAGAGATCCCCGCTCTGCGAAAACGAGGGATATCCTTCATGTCTTCAAGGGCTTGCGATGAGCTCAAGAAAGCTGCCGGCTTTGCTTAAAGCCTCGCCTCTGGGCTGGTGAGCCAATCTGTGTATAATGCGCTGGTTTTGGACCCGCATCGCGATTGCCGATCGGGCCTATCAAAATTTATATTGCCTGCGAGACATTGCAGTCGCTCATAGTGTGAATCGCGTGTCGGTGTTTGCCGGAAAGCGGTTCGGTGCGAGAACGGTTTTTTTCATGCGCTCACCATTGGCCCGCTGCTGGTTTGTGCGTCGCCGGGTAAGATTCAATAAACGAGCCAGTTAATCAGACGACGATGGCCTTTGTCACCGCACATATCCAAATAGACCGGGTCGCAGCACTTGGACAGGTTGGAGCGAACGCTGACAGGTATGTCCTCAGATGAAGAGAGCGAAGGTCTGGATCTGTCTCAAACGGCTACCCCGGGGCCGCTCCGACCTAGTGTTGCACCGACTGGACTAGGGTGCTCCGGTCCTGGCGGCCATC
>Ga0306924_10004838_pt1 | contig 13208 bp, 11 predicted proteins | sample sta12Can44000111_FD_203756 | JGI IMG/M metagenome (GOLD analysis project Ga0306924, IMG submission 203756) | Lab enrichment of tropical soil microbial communities from Luquillo Experimental Forest, Puerto Rico - statanox.12C.anox.44.000.111 (v2)... | ecosystem: Environmental > Terrestrial >... | reverse complement strand
CCGGCACGCCCGCGTCCTTCATGATCTGCGCGATCGCCAGGGCCGAGGTAGGGCAGTTTTCTGCGTGCTTGAGTATGACGGTGTTGCCGACGATCAGGTTGGGCGCGGCGAACCTGGCCACCTGGTAATACGGGTAGTTCCACGGCATCACGCCGAGTACCGGGCCGACGGGCCGGTACTCGACGCGCGCCGTGTCATGGCCGGGCAGCGGCTTGTCGGCGATGAGCCCGGGGCCGTTGTCGGCGTAGTAGTTGAAGATGTCGGTGCAGAACTGGGCCTCGCCAACGGCCTGCGCAGGCCGCTTGCCCATCTCCTTGGTGATCAGCGCGGCCAGGTCGGCGGCGCGCTCGGTGAACAGCCCGGCGATCCGCTTCACCACCGCGGCGCGCTCGGCGACCGGGCGCAGCCTCCATGCCGCGAACGCCTCGGTCGCGGCGGCGAGCGCCTCCGCCACCTCCGCGTCCGTGGCGAAGGGGAAAGTCTCGGCCACCTCGCCGGTCGCCGGGTCGGTTACCTGATAAGGCGGGGTCTGCGTCATGCCTGCTCCCGGTGTCGCTGTGTAAAGGGTCCAGTGAGACAACGCTACGGGAGCAAGGTACCCAGTCCAAGACCCCATCCCCCTCCCCCGGTCGGGACCGGGCCTACGGGCCCGACTGATCATGCCGACGGTTTTACAGCCCGCTCCTCCGCACCACATTACATAGCCTTCACCTGCATAAACACGACCAGATCGGCTCTGCCGTACCGACGCTGTCCGCTATATGTACGTGACTGCGGGCGCCCGGGCCGCCCATCGCGTGGACAACCACGTACACGTGTAGGCCGGGGGCGGTCAGAATACCAATACGCCTGTGCGTGATGACTCGGCCCCGCACCGGGAACCAGTACCAAAGTGCTGCGGTCACGTTAGAGGCTGAGATCCTGAAGCAGGGCGTCGAGCGTGAGTTCCTCCTCGATACGGACGCTGCAGTGTCGCATGGCGGCGGCGAGTTCCGGGTCCCACGGCGTCGCTGTCGGCTCACCGACGAGCCCGGCCAGCGGCGTCAGTGGATGCGTCGCTGACACCGCGGCCTCGTAAGCCTGGCGGTCGTACCACCACGGCCGCCAGTTCACCCGGCGGTACACCGCAGCCGCGATCCGGATGCCGCCCCAGTCGAAGTCGCCGTGGTAACCGAAATCCGCGCCGCCGGCCGCGAGTAGGTCAAGCAGCCGCCACGCTGCGGCGGAGGGCTGGCCGCCGACGCAGACCAGTGGCTGGCACCCTGCGCCCAGTTCGTCGGCGGCGGCCGCGACGACCACCGGGTTCTCGCAGATCCGCACCCGAGCGGCGAGCAGAGGCCTGTCATGGCAGCGGAGCTGACGGAGCGTGAGCACCGCCGGCTGCCCCGCCTCACGGCATGACGCCAGCGTCCTACCCAGGGGCGTGTGCGTGTCGCCAGACAGGCCGAGGCAGAGTGCCAGCGACGACAGTTCGTCGAGGTGAACTCCGACAGCGGCCCACGCGGCACGGCGGGAGTCGGCGCTTGGATCCGCCGCGAACGGCAGGCCGGCGAGCGCACGGACGGCAGACAGTACCAGTGTGCCGACCGGGCGCCCGTCGTCCAGGGCGTGAGCATCGCCGCAGCACTCGGCGGCGAGCCGGCCGATAGGGACGCCGTGCGAGGGCAGCCGCCGGAGCACCGCCACAACCTGGGCCATGAGCAGCCGCGCTTGATCAGGTTCGGGGGCGAGACGGCGCACCACGCCGGTCGCGTCGAGCCATGCCCGCCATCGAGCCAGCTCGTTACGGCCATCCACCGCGGCGTCCAGCGACATGAATGCGGCACTCCAAGCCGCCGCCAGGTCGGTCCGTTCGCGGTTGCGATCTCGGAGCGGTCCGGTCAGCCGCGTCACCGCCTCGGCCAGCCCGCCCGGTGCCGCGCCGCTGTCGCGCAGGATGCGGTCCACCTCTGCCAGCGACACCGACAACGACGTCCCGGAATGGGCCGACCTCCCAGTCAGACGCTCTGCTGCGCGCCGCTGCTCCGAGGTGGCGGCGCGCAGCGTAACCGTACCGGTCAGGGGACGTCCGGTCTCCAGCCGGTCGCGCGCCCGCCATACCAGCCACGCGACAGGCTCACCGCCGAGCAGGCGGTCCAGCTTGGCGTCGGCTTCGGTCTTGCCGCCGACAGGCGGTGCGAGGGGGATAGGGGGGTCGTCCCCCCTGGACGGCACCGTCACCCGGTTGGTCATACGGACACCCGTTCGGCCCGGCGGCGTTCCCGTCCGTCCCAACGCCACGGCGTGACCAGAACCGCGTCGACGCCGTCCTGCCGCGCGAGTTGGCAGATCGCGAGCCCGGGGACCTGCGGGTAGCATCCCCACTCCCGCTCGCTGGTCATGACCACGTCCATGTCGAACGTGGCCAGGAGCCCGAGGCACTTCGCCCGGGAATCGTCATCGACCCCCGCGAAGGCCTCGTCCAGCGCGATGAGCCGCGGCGCGTTCGGGTTGCCCGCCGACTTGTAGTACGCCGACGCTGCGGCGAACAGCGGAACGGAGGCGACGAGGGCCCGCTCGCCGCCCGAAGCCGGGCCTGTGGCGGGCCGCCAGTGCCCGTCCTGGAAGCGCTGGATCACGAATTCGTGCCACCGGCGATAGTCCAGCGCGGCGGTCAGCGCCTCGGCCCACCCGGCCGCGGGATTGCCGGCGTGCTCGGTGGCGATGCGCTGCTGCAGGAACGATCCGACGGTAGCCCGGTCATCGGCCGACCAGGCATCGATCGTCTGCCGGAGCTTACGCCGGACCTGATCCAGCCCGTCCGGCGCGTCCCGCGCCTGCTGCCAGATCAGCCGCAGCTTCATACCGGTCGAGGTCGGCCGGGACTCCAGCTCGTCGTTCATGGCCCTGACCTCGGTCTCGGCAGCGGCGATCAGCTCGTGCAGCGTCCCTGCCACCTCGTTGAGCAGGTGGTTCTCCAGGATCTCTCGTTCCCGGGCGGACAGCAGCCGGGCCCGCTGCTCGACCTCCTCGCGGAGCGCCTCCGCCAGTGCGGGGATGCCGTGGCGGCGGCCCTGGAAGACCACGTCCACCACCATGATCCCGTCGCGCACCGTCAAGCCCGCCGAATGGCCGTGCCGGGCCATCGCGTCGGCCAGCAGCTTGTGTTCCTCGGTGACCCTGCGCTGCACCCGATCCCAGGGAGCGTCCGTGTCGTCGGTGTCCTCCAGCGCCGCGTTGACCGCCCGGGCCAGGATCACGGTTGGGGTCGGCGGCCACAGCTCTGCCGGATCGGGAACTTCCAGATCCGGCAGCGCGATCCGCAGCACCCCGGTCGCGGCGAACAACCGGAAGTCCGCGACTGCCGCGTCGCGTACCCTGGTCGCCTCCTCGATCTCGGTGTGCAGCGTGTCCCGTGTCCCCTCGGCCTTGCCGCGGTCGCTGATCGCCTGCTGCTCAAGCTCGCGGGCCGCCTTCTCGTCGGTGTCGCGGCGTTCGGTATCTCGGCGGAGCTCGTCTAGTTTCCGGTTCAGCTCCTCGACCGCGTCGCCGGCGGTCTCCAGCAGCGCCTCGTACAGCGCCCGGGTGGCGGTCGCCGTCTCCCGCGCCACCGCGGCCTGCTCGCCGGCCTCGGTGAGGCGTTGTCGTGTCTCGTCGAGCTCCTCGATGGCGTCTGCCGCGTGTCGGCGCGCAGCCTCGGACCCCTCCGCAGCTGGCCACAGCGCGGCCAGCGCCACCCGGTAGTCCCCCAGCCCCGTTCTGACGGCGGTCAGTTCTTCCGGGTCGGCGGGCAGCCTGGTGTCCGCGGCGAACTCGTTTGCCGCGATCCGGGCGGCCTCCAGCGCTTCCTGGCGAGCAGCGCGCACCCGTTCGGCCTCGGCGTGAGAATCCCGCAGTTCCTGGCGGCGCTTGCGCTGTTCAGCAGCCCTGGTGTGCGCCTCGCGCACCGCCGTATCCGGGGGCACGGTGCGATGCTCGGCGGCCAGCTGGTCCTTGCGGCGGCCAAGCTCGCCGAGGTCCTCGTCGAGGGCGGCGATCGCGTCGTTTGCCTCGGCGAGCTCGACAGTCAGCCGGGCGATCCGATCCCGGCGGGCCGTCTCCCGCGCGCCCTCACCGATGTAGCCGGCGGCGGCCTTGTGCCAGCTTCCGGCCAGCACCCCGTTCGCCCAGCGCCCGTCGGTGGTCACCCAGGCTGTCCCGCTGCCCTCGCCCAGGCCGATCGCGGACAGCGCGGCGCGGACGGCGGCCTCAGGCAGTGCGGCAGCCCGCGGGTCGCCGGCGTTCACCGCCGGAACCAGCACGGTGTCGCAGGACGGCCCGGTGACCGGGCGGCTCCCGCTGACCAGGACGACGTCACCCGCGATGAGGTCACCGCCGGGAGTGAGCCACGCGTCGAGGATCCCCGCCGCCTCCAGCGCGGCCTCCAGGCCCGCTCGGTCTTCGTCCGGCACGCCCGGCGCGAAGTCGGTCACCTTCCATAGCGGCGCTCCGGGCCTGGTGTCACGAACCTGCGGATCCCTGGTATGCGACGCCGGCGGGGCGTCGTGGCCACCGGCCTGCAGGCGTCCGATCTCCGCCGTCAGCTCGGCCGCGGTCGTCGTGCAGGCGTCCCGGCGGGCGGACAACTGCGCGTCCTGACGGCCCAGTGCGTCGACTGCGGATCGGGCTGCGTCATCGATCACCTGCCGGGCCGGGTTCTCCCCATCACCGGTCGCCGCCCACTTCGTGACCAACTCGATCAGCTCGTCTGGATCGGCGACCCGCAACTCGGTCAGCCCGCGGAGGTATGACCAATAGTCGTGGGCAAGTTCCACGGCCCGTTCGGCCGAATTCTGCTCGGCAACGGCGAGTCGTCCGGTTGCGGCCTGTACCTCGGCGGTGAGCCGGTCCACCTCGGCACGAGCCCGGTCAAGTGCCGAACTGCACGCGCCGACGTCGGCCAGCAGGCGCTCCAGTTGCCCGATCGCCGCGGCCTGCCGGTCGGCGACCTCTTGCGCCGCTCGCCGGGCCCGCGGCAGGTCCTCCCGCCAGCCCTGGATCGCCTCACGATGACCTGGCGCGCACCCCGCCGCCGCGGCCGCTGCGCCGGCGGTGTCCAGTGCGGTATTCAGTTCGTCCTCGGCGTCTGAGGCGCGCTGTCCGGTCTGGTCGGCCTTCGCCGAGCGGCGGGCCAGTTCCCCGGTCAGCCGGTCCCGGGCCCGCTCCCGTTCCTTGGCCGTCTCGTCCCGCTGTCTCGCATCCTCGCGGCGGAGATCCAGCTCCCTGGCATCTCGCATCGCCGGGTCCCGCTGCAACGCCTCGCGCCGCGCGTCCAGCCTGGTCCGCTCGCGCTCGAGTTCTTCCAGCTCGCCTTGCGCCGCTTGCAGCTCCGCGTCCGCCGTCGCATACGCCTCCTGCGCCGCAGTCAGATCCCGTCCGAGCTGTTCGTACCTGCTCTGCGCCTGACGTGGCCCGGTCGCCTTGCGCTTGGCGGCGACCTGCGCGTACCTGCGGTAGTGGCGCAGGAATTCGGTTGCGGCGCCGCGCGCCTCCGCCAGCGCTCGCAGCGCGTCTCGTTCCTCATCCAGGCCCCGGAATGCCTCGGCGACCGTCGTCACCAAGCCCGGGCTGAGCGGAGGCAGCGCCTCGGTCAGCGCACGGGACAGCAATTTCTCGTCGGGTTTCTTGGAAAGCTGCGGCTGCCGGAGCTGGATCAGTAGGTTGATCAGCACCTCATAGCGGTGCTCACCGAGCCCGAACAGGGCTTCGTCCACGGCCCGGCGGTAGTCGGCGGCCCGGTCATACACGAGCCCGTGCCCGTCGATCTCCTCGCGCAGCTTCTCTCTGGTCAGCGGAACCCGACTCGACGACAGCAGATTCAGGTCATCGCCGACCCGCCGGGTCGTGATGAAGAACCAGTGACGCGCGATGCCCCGGCCGGTGACGGCTTTCAGCCCGCAGCCTACGGTCCGGAACTCGTTGGTCCCGTCGGTGGCGCGGCGGCCGAACTCGAGCCACGTGTACCCGAGGCGCTCGGGATTGGGATGTTTGCCGCCCAGCAGGAGGTTCCACTCCATCTTTTTCTGCCGGTCTCCATCCGGCTCCACCCGGTGCGGGGCGAGCTCGCCGTCGAGCAGGAACGGCAGGGTCAGTGCCAGCACCTTGGACTTGCCAGTTCCGTTGTTGCCGCGCAGCAGGAGCCGGCCGTCGTGGAACCAGAACTCCTCGGCGTCGTAGTAGAACATGTCGACCAGGCCGGCACGCAGCGGCTTCCACCGCTCAGAAGAGGGCGCGGGCAGCATCGGCTGTCGCCTTTCTCGTTTCCCGGATTGTGGGCTCGTCCAGGGCGAAACGTGCGATCGCCGGACGGCTGCGCACGGACGTCCCGTCGACGGCGACCAGCCGCAGCGCGATCAGCTTCTCCAGCGCGATAGCGAGCAGTTCGATTTCCGCCCCCGGCTCGGTCACACCTTTGCGCCAATAACCCTTGTGCTCGGCGGCGGCCCGTCGCACATGGGCGTGCAACTCGCCGAGAGTGGCCTGATCACGGCGGGCGAGGTATTCCGCCACCAGCAGCGTGACGTGCCCGTCGGTACGCTGCTCGGGCATTCGCACGTCGGTCAGCTCGTCCTCGGGGTCCACCATGGCGATCCCCTCGGCCCGCATCTCGCAGACAAGCCCGGCAGCCTCCGCTATCCGCCGGGTGATGGCATGCCGCTGGGACAGCAGGTACACGCGTTCGTCCTCGTCGAGCTCGTCGTAGTACACGACCGGGTTCTCCAGGAGCCGCCGGGTGAGCCGTCTGCGCAGCGCCTGGTTACGGAGTTCATCGCTCTCGGCGATCGGTTCCGCGGACAGCTCAGCGAGCCGCCCCTCGAATGCCAGGGCAGTCACGGTGGACGGCCCGCGGACACCCGACAGCAGGACGCCGAGAACCGGCCGGCGCACGTCGTACAGCACGTCGGCCCCGGCCGACAGGTAGGCGTCCTCGTCCCCGGCGACCCGGCTCAGCACTCCCCAGCCGAGCAGCAGCCGGACCACCGCGACTAGGTCGGACCGGTCTGAGCGGTTGTCCAGGGTCAAGGTGAACCGAGCCGCGGCCAGCTCCGGCTCGGCCGCGGCGGTCAGCATGTCGTCGGCGAGGCTGCCGAGCGTGGTCTGCGCGTCGGCGCGGGCGAGTACGGAGAGGGCCAGACACAGGGTGACGTACCGGCGGCGGCCGAACGGTTCCTTGTGGTTTCCGCGGGCCGGATGGGACGCGTCGGACAGTTCCGGGGCGGTCTTGAACAGCCGCGCCGTTTCGGAATCCGCCACGAGACGCCATCCGGTCTCACGATGCAGCCACTCGCGCAGCTCAGGCAGATGCCGTCGGACCAGGACGAGCGCCTCGCCGTCGGCGTCGGCGACCAGCAGCGGCTTAGCCAGCAGGGCACGCAGCGCGGCTCTGCGCTGCGCCTGTTCCTCGGCCGGGATCATGACGCCCTCATCGAGCGAGGTCCGTGATCTCGATGATGTGCTCCGGACCGGTGAGCAAGCCATCGGCAGTGCGGATCGTGGCCGTCCCGCCGTCCGGCACCAGCGAGAGCCGCACCTCCAGGGTGCCATCGCTCGTTACCGTCTTCACTTCGGTCTCACCGGGCACGCGCGCCGCCAGCGCGTCACCGAGCAGCGCCAGGAACAGCCGGAACGCCCGAGGGTCCAGTACGTCAAGGTCGGATAGCAGCGTCGGCCCGGGGGTGCGGAGGCGCCGCCGGGCCGCGGCGGTCTCGGCCGCCTCGCGTTCTGCCTGCCTGCGCAGGAATTCCCTGTCCGCTGACCTGTCCCGCACCTGGTTAGGCTGGCCGCGCCGCTCATAGGTCCCGGTCTTTCGCAGCTGGGGCGAGATGCGGATGGGCGGCGCGTCCTGCCACGCCGTTCCGGGTGGAAGGTCGCGCCAGGCATCGGCGGTTTCGCCGGTCACGGACAGGTGCCGTGCCGGACACAGGCCGAACGCCGCCCGCCAGAGGCGGTGGGCGGCCTCGTCGTCGGGCGCCTCGGCGAACCACCGGGCGAGCATGCGGAAGTCCGCCGAGCGATCCGACCGCCCCGAGCGCCGCTCGTTGAGCAGGCCGACCGCGTCGATGAGCTGCTTGATCGCGGTCACGGCAGCCTGCCGCAGCAGCCGGGCCTGCGAGGGATGCCCCGCGCCCCGCGAGGTGAACCAGTCGTCCAGCCCACGCCACCGGTTCCGCCACGCGTCGAGCGCCTGTTTTTCCGCCTTGGCCAGGGATCCGGCGGCGTCCGCACCCTCGGGAACCGCGTCGGCCGCCTCGCGGCGCGCGGCGAGTTCAAGCAGGCGCTCATGACCTTTGTCTTCGAGCTCGCCGAGCAAGACCGCGATCTGGGCGCCGGAATTGGCCAGGTCCGCGATGAACCTGTTGATGTAGTCAATCAGCCGTTCCTTGTACGCCAGGAAGCCGTCGACGTCCCCGTCGGAGAAGTCGATCGCCCGCCGCAAGGCGGACATGAACGCCTGCGCGTTGTCGGCCAGGGAAGAGAACCGCTCCGCCACGGACAGCAGCAGCAGGTGGACCTTGGCCGGATCGGGATCGTGGTCTGCGGTGAGGACTCGCAGCGACCGCAGCCGGTCAGCGATGTCGGCCAGGGCCACTGACTGGAGCTGGCCGCGCCGGCCGATGGCTTCCTCGTAGAAGGCGATCGCCTGCTCGGCCGCCTGCCCGGCGCCGGTGAGCTGGTACAGGGACCGCTTGCGGTGGAAGTCCTCCACCGTGGTGACGCGGCTGGTGTCCACGTCGGCGCGCAGGTTCCCCCATACCATGAGCTGGTCCAGGGCCTGGGTCAGCTGCTCGTCGGCGTCGACCCGGAGTTCGGCCGCAACGTCCTCCGGCCGCAGGTGCACGATGAAGCGCTCCTTCGCCCGCGCAAAGATACGCAGCAAGCTCCGGTAAAGGTCGGCGTTCGGGACGCTCAGGTGCGTGAACGGCTGTGGTTCGCCCTGGCCATGCGCCGACTGAGGGGCTCCGCTAACCACCAGCACATCGTGCCGCACGCCACTGACAAAATGTGCGCAACTCGCCGCCCGCAGCCTGCGTGTGGCCCATCCAACATCAAGATCCATCACATGACTCGGTCGCGATCCCGGTTCCTGCAGGCGATCTTCCGGCCGACGGGCGGCTCATGGTCCGGTACGAAACAGCAGACTCCGAGCTTCTGTAGGCGAGGGTCGAGTCCTGGGAAGACGCCGAACACGCGGTCGTGCGCGACATCGGCCGGGAACTCACATCGGGGAGGCGGCCAGGTCCTCCGGTGGCCATCGAGACCGGGGAAATCGCTGACTGGGGCATCTGGGTGGACGGTAGGGGCGTCATCGAGGGCGCCGACACCGAAGGCCTCGGCCACCATCTCTGGTAGCCGCCAGCGTCGGAGAATGCAGGCCGTCGCCAAGAGCCCGTGACGCAATCCAGCGTCACTGGCTTTGACCTGCGGAAAATGGTGGCAGGTGTTGGGTCCGAACCAACGTAGGCTGTGCCGACGGTTTTACAGTACTCTCCTGCCTGCACCTCTATATAGCCTCTGACCTGTGTAAATAGTACAAAACAGCACCCGTTGCCCCGACGCTGTCCGCTATATGTCCGTGAATACAAGCCTCCGGTCGGCACGACGCGCGGACAGCCACGGACATGGTCCATGGAACGCTTTAAGCTGCAGGAACTTTTAGACCAGGCCTTTTTTGCTCATGACAGGCCCGCGCCATGACCGTCGCAGCGCAAGGCGCGTCCTTCGAGACCGCTCAGCCCTGACGCGCGGTCTGACGCCTGGGCACTTTGAAGGGCGGCCGTGCGTATTCGCCACGTAAGGAAATCGTTCGCATTCGTCCGTCCCCGGCCTGGTTAAGTCACATAACATGACGGTTTGATCACATCCAGTCCAGGACAGGAGCACCGTGGGGTTCCTGGAACTGCCAGACCAACCGGACGAGCCCCAGCGCCGGGAGCACGCCCGTGCGGACGGCGGCGACCGGTCGACGCCCAAGCGACGGGAGCTGCCCGACCCAGACGAACGCGGCCGTACCTACGAGCTGACCCGCGCGCACGTTTATGCGGAAACGGCCGGCGATCCATCAGAGGCGGCCGGAGAATCGCAGCACGAGCGGCAGGCTGATGCGGCCGGGCCATCCGGCTACTGGGGCAAGGTGCCACACTTCATGAAGATGTGGGCAGACCACGAGAAACGCTGGACCGAGACGCGACCGCATGCGGCAGACCTGCCGGCATCACAGCACCGAGACGGCGGCCTGCGGCCGGACCCAGAACGGCAGGCGGAAACAGCGGAGGCGATCGGCCGGGTCCGCGAGGCCGAGCCCGGACTCTCAGCAGACGCGCAAGCCATCGAGCAGGAGAATAAGCATAGCGGCTGGCTGGAGGGCTTCAAGCACCGGCTCAAGGACGAAGACCGCATCGAAGAAAAGGCAGCGGAGAAGCTGGGCGCTGAGCCGCGTGTGGCCGCTGGCACGGCTCTTCGCGAGGTCGCTGACGCGATCCGCTTCACCTACTGTTTCCAGCCCGATAACTACACCAGGGGCTACTACGACATCAAGGGACGGTTCGAAAGCCGCGGCCATGAGATGTATTACTCCAAGAACTGGTGGGCCGATTCCGAGTACAAGGGGATCAACACACGCTGGGTGACCGCGGAGGGGCAGCGGTTCGAGGTGCAGTTTCACACGCCGGACAGCTTTCATGCCAAGCACGAGGTGACGCACCTCGCCTACGAGCGGATCCGCGACACATCGACGAGCAGAGCCGAAAAACGTGAGCTGCACGCGTTCCAGCGCGAGGTGTCCTCCTGGATCCAGGTCCCGGACGGTGCCGCCGAGATTCCCGATTACAGGAAAGAAGGATTCTAGGTGCTAGACAAGATCACTTATTACGTTCTCGTCGGCGGCAGTAACACTGTCGATAACCCCCGTGGCCTGGTTCGACGGCTCGAGCACGAGGACGGCCCGTCGGATGAGGCCCTAAGGGATGACTTTAGCTGGAAGGCCACGCCAGTGATCGTGGAGTGGGAGCGCGGTGACTTCGACGACGAACTGGTCGAGGTCAGCCACGAGCAGGCGAGCAAGATCATCGAACACTTCCGACAGAAGTGGCGACCATCCGGGCAACCGCTCGAATTCTGAGCCAGGCAGCTATACCGCTTCCGAAGAGCAAGCGGGCCGCTCTCATCAACGCCGACGCCGAGCTCGGCGCCTATGGCCCGCGGCTCGGCTACCCGCATACCAGCGCGGTGCGCGGCGCCGAAAGGCTGCGGGAACTTCAGCCTCGGGCCGGGCGCAGCGCCTGGCGGGCACTGTACCTGCTGGTCGGGGAGGTATTCGCGGTAGCGGCGGGGCTGGAAGCCCAGGCAGATCCGCGGGGCTTCGACCGGCAGGTACGGCGGGCACTAGAACGGCTGGCGAAGGTGGAGGAAGGCTGATGCCTAAGGTGTTGCAGCTGAAGACAGCGAGCCAGATCGCGGCCGAGGAACTGGCCGATCCGGAGATCCGCCGCGAGCGCGAGCGGACCGCGCTGGCGCATGCGGTTGCCATGCGCATCATCAGCTACCGGGTCGACCACGGCTTGTCGCAGACCGTGCTTGCCCGCCTTCTCGGCATGCACCAGCCTGCGATTGCGCGGCTGGAAGCCGGCGACCACGAGCCGTCACTGGCCACCCTCTCCCGGCTCGCGAGGGTTCTCGGCCTAGAGTTCCACATTGACATCACCCCCGACGCCTTCGAGCTGCGCGACACCGCGTAGCCGCGTTCCGCGGCCGGAGGCGATCATCGCTTGGCCTGCGGCGCCTTGACCAGGAAGCTGATCGGCCCCGCGCCCGCCGCCGTGAGCCGGACGTCCCTCGCGGGCACGGACAGCCGCACGCTGAACGCGCCAGGCGCAGGTGAGCCGTCGAGCACCCTGGCCAGCCGCTCCCTTGGCGTCGGCATCTATGCACCTCCTGCCAGCCGCGTGCAGTCAGTCAGCAAGCCAGGCTACAGGTGGCGAGGACCGCATTCATCCGAACACCAGGGGGCTGCGCCGCGCCCAAACTCACACAGCCACGGTATGTCGGGCAAGGCGTGACCGGTTCGAGGCACAATATTGCTTGTGCCAACACAGCAGGTGCTTGACCGTATTCGTGAGCTGCGGGACGCCGGGCGCGCGCCGAAGGAAATCGCCCGGGCGCTGAAGATGCCACCGAGCGCGGTCGCGCCGCTCATCAGATCGCTTGCCGCCGCCGAAGGGCGGACCCGGGAGGACGCAGTGATCGGGTGCTGGATCAGTCCGGGCTGGTCATCCAGCGTCCAGGCGCCGGAGCGGCCGGACTGGCCAGGATCGGCTCCGTCGGAACGAACCGGGCACTCAGGGCTGGTGACAGTGCTGGTCGCCCGGGACCGGGGCGGGTCCACGGCCGGGGTGTGCTTCTACCTGGTGGACACCTGGTGCCTGGGGCTGAAGGACGCCGCCGGCCCGCGGTCGATGGACCGGCGGCGGCTGGGCGGGTTTATCCAGCAGATCTTAAGCACTTGGGACGAGCCGGCCGTGCAGGTGCCGCTGGAGCTGGGGCGGCAGATCGTTTACGGCGCGATCGGGTACGCGCGCGAGCTGGGATTCGAGCCGCACGCGGACTTCAGGCGGGCCGCCGGATATCTGGGGGCATGGGACGGGGAGTGCGAGCTGATCTTCGGCTGGGATGGGAAACCGATGTACATCTCTGGTCCGCACGACGATGGGGAGAAGATTATCCGCAAGCTGCGCCGCAGCATGGGCGACGGGAACTACGACTTCGTGCACGGGATCCCAGGCTGACCGCGGGGGCAGGGATGGCGCTGCCGTTGCTGACTTGGACGGAAGGGTGAACCGCGCCCGGCACGGGGCAACCACTGGTGGTGACAGCTGCGGAGCCTGGCAGCTTCACAGCTGAGCAATGGACCTTCCGCGTACTTCTTGTGGACCTGGGCAGAGTCAGTCATCCGGCTCTGATCTTCCCGGCCAGCCCTCACTGTCTGCGTGGTCAGATGGCGATCCCCGGCTGCCGCTACTGGCAGATGTCGTGGTAGCCGATGGCGAGCCAGGTCAGCAGTGGTTCGCCGTCGGAGTCCGGGCCGATGGTGAACAGCGCCCTCCCGTCAGGGCCCGAGAAACTCCAGGTAAGCGAGTACACCTCGCCGATCTTGTGCACGCGGAGGCGCTTGGGCCATGGCGTCTCGCCGCGGT
>Ga0306924_10004836_pt1 | contig 13211 bp, 13 predicted proteins | sample sta12Can44000111_FD_203756 | JGI IMG/M metagenome (GOLD analysis project Ga0306924, IMG submission 203756) | Lab enrichment of tropical soil microbial communities from Luquillo Experimental Forest, Puerto Rico - statanox.12C.anox.44.000.111 (v2)... | ecosystem: Environmental > Terrestrial >... | reverse complement strand
CAACCACGTCGCGTTTGCTAATCTCATGAATGCTCCTGCGGGCCCAGGGCTGCCCCACCTCGCGACGCAGGAGCCTGGAGATTTCGCCTGCCGAGCGGTTCTGTGATAGGTGTTGGGCGATAAATGTCTCCAATAGATCCTCTACCAGGTCCGCAACGATTCGTCGTTTCGACTCCCGCTTCTCGGCTGCCGGATCGCGCCCTTCCAGCTTCGCTGCGAACACCTGCTGTGCCGCAACGCGAGCTTGATGCAGGGTGACCCGGCCATAAGGACCGATGGTGTATTTGCGTAGCTTTGAACCGGCACCACCAGTGCGGTAAAGAACGAGGAATACCTTACGGCCCTTTGGGGTGACCTTCACGCCGAAGCCAGGGGACGAGGAGTCCCAGTAGACGGTGTCTGATGGGAGGATCGGTAGTGCGTCGATGGAGGACTTGGTCAGCTTGATGCGAGGCATGTAAGGGAGACCCTCCCCGGCTTGCTACCTCTACCTGACATAGGTAGCACCACGAATGAAATGACAGGAACCAACCTGATACTCGGTCGGCGTTCATGCAAGAAAAATCAGCGACTTATGAACGATCATCAATCAACTTCCATCCCAGGGAAACACTACCCCGAGAACCTGCGGGGAGAGGTAAAACCGCGAGTGCCTCAACGTCAGCGGACCCCGCTTTAATCGCTGGTCAGCAGCTGCAGCTCTTTGGCACGATCGGCCGTTGCGTTCAGAAAGCATTCGTTGGCAGCCATTGCTGCGGCGGACCCGCCTTCCGGATCAGCGTAAAAGCCGCAATTCGCATCCCGAAATCTTATCCAGGCGCGCTGCGCTTCAATCAATGCGTTTTTTCGCTCGGTCCCCAGCTTCGAGAGCAGCCTCTTGTAATTCTCATTCAGCCGGGCATCCTGACGTCCTGTTTCAGCAAGCATGCAATTGATCATCTGCGCCGTAACCCCATTCGATTGGGCAATGCAGGTGGAATATGCCTGCGTCACTTCTCTGTCGGCCGCAGCAACCGGTCGACTGCTCAAAAAAATCGCCAAGCCGATCACGACGACTGCCCTTGTCCGCAGTCGCCCATTCCCGACTCTTTTGCAGCTCGACACCGGGATCATCTGACAGAAGCGTTGTCGCCGCGTGCAAACACCCACGTCGCGCCTACGCCCCCGCCCACGTCAGGGCCGCCAACCATGACGATGCTGCCGTCGCCGGATAGCGCCACCGAGGATACGGCCATGGCGCCGGTGCCAGCCAGCCGTTCGTCCTGCGTCCAGTGATCGCCGCTGCGGGCGAACACCGATGCCGCGCCGACACCCCTGTCGTCCGCCAGGCCGCCTACAATGGCGGTATTGCCGTCTGCTGACAGCGCAACGGACATTCCCTGGCGCGCGCTGCCCATGGAGTCCTTGCCTGCCAGCTTGTTGCCTTGCTGCGTCCAGACACCTGCAGTTCGGGTAAACACCCACGCCGCCCCGGCCGCGCCGAGACCGAACGGCGCAGATCGATCCCACTGGTTGTCGTCAGGCCCGCCCACGATGGCGGTGTTGCCGTCGGCGGACAGCGCGACGGAAATGCCCTGGCAGGCGCTTCCCACAGCACCGCTTCCCACCAGCTTCCTGCCTTGCTGCCTCCAGACACCGTCGCTGCGGCTGAAAACCCATGCCGCGCCGGTTTTGCCGTTGTCGGACCACCCACCCACAATGGCAGTGTTGCCATCGGCGGACAGCGCAACGGACATTCCCTGGCGCGCGCTCCCCACGGCGCCGGTGCCGACCAGCTTCTCGCCCTGCTGCGTCCAGACGCCGCCGCTGCGGGTGAAAACCCACGCCGCCTCGGCCCGCCACCCGCCCACGATGGCGGTGTTGCCGTCGGCGGACAGCGCCACGGACGTACCCTGGCCGACCGATAATGGCGGTTCGCCCGTGCGATTGGCACCGCTGCCGACCAGCTTGCTGCCTTGCTGCGTCCAGGCACTGCCGCTGCGAATGAACACCCATGCCGCTCCCATCGTCCTGTCGTCGCTGGGCCCGCCCACCAGAGCCGTGTCGCCGTCGGCGGAGAGAGCAACGGACGCTCCCTGCGACCACAATCCACCTCCATGCTCGCTCGTGCGGCCGACCAGCTTGCTGCCCTGCTGTGTCCAGGCACCGCCGCTGCGGGTGAATATCCATGCCGACCCGGCAGGTCCGGCGGAGGGCGACCGATCGTGATCCGCATTATTAGGACCAGGTCCCCCCACGATCGCGGTATGGCCGTCGGCAGACAGTGCAACCGACATCCCTTGATTGCTGCTGCCCACCGCGCCAGCGCCGACCAGCTTTTGCCCCTGCTGGAAACCCCGGGCCGGCGCGAGCTGCTCAAAACGAACCGCGTGATTTGCGTGCTCGGCTTCGACCGCCATGCCCTTCGGTTCGCTGGAAGAGTTGGCGTACAATCCAATCAGGGCAAGAAGCATGCAGCAGGCCATCGCAAGGCCGGCCAGTATAAGCAGAGTACGGCCAACCGTTTGTGCCGCGGCGCCGCTGTTACGAGGCGGCGCTTGACGGACCGGCGCGGAACCGCCCAGCTGCGCTGACGCCTCTGCGCTGCCCTCAGCGACGCTTTGCGAAACGGCATCCGCCTGTGCAATCATCCGGTGTCGCCCCTATCGACCACGCTCGCGGAAACGTCCTGCGCAATCCGACGTGCGCGCAATCTCTGCATTGGGCGCCGGCATCGCGCCCGCGCAATCCGGTCGAGAGAATGCAGTCCCCATCCCAGAACGATGATTCCCGATGGGTTAAAATTCAGTCGAGAAATGAGGTGAAATGTCGACACGACCGGCTCCAGGTTTCCGCCATTACCAGTCGCGCATTACGCCCCAAGGAGTGCGAAAAGGTTCCTTTAGGCGCGGACTATTTGAACCGGAGCGGGTTGCCGGAGTTCTCGATATTTCAAGCGTCATTCCGGGTCGAGGCCCGAAAGGGCCGAGAGCCCGGAATCTAGTAATCACTGGCGTCGCTTACTGGATTCCGGGTTCGCCGCTTTCGCGACGCCCCGGAATGACAAGGTTCATGGAATCGATGGGCTAGTGGCGCGCCCAATCGGGTGGGAACATGCGCAGCCTTGCCGAATCTGCACGCGCTCTGGCCCTGTTGGTTCCACTCCTGAGTGCTGTCGGCCTGACAGAGCAGGCGAGTACCGCGGAACCTGACGAGAGCGGCGCGACGCAAGGCAGCCAGACACCATCGCAGCCGGTATCGACCGATACTCTCTGCAGCGCGCTCGCGGCGGCCGCAGCGCAAAACGATCTGCCGACTGATTTCTTCGCCCGGCTCATCTGGCAGGAGAGCCGGTTCGATCCGTTGGCCGTAAGCCGAGCCGGGGCGCAGGGCGTAGCGCAGTTCATGCCTGCGACCGCGAGCCGGCGCGGTCTTTCCAATCCCTTTGACCCGCTCGAAGCTATCGCCGAATCCGCAAGGCTCTTGCGCGATCTGCGTCGCGAGTTCGGAAATCTCGGGCTGGCAGCCGCCGCCTACAATGCCGGCTCCGGGCGCGTGCACGACTGGCTCGCCGGCCGGGGCGCGCTCCCGGCTGAGACAAGCGCTTATGTGCGCATCGTCACCGGCTACTCACCGGGGCAATGGACCGGCGCGGGGCCAGGCATCGGCGAGATGCAGTCGCAAATGCCGGTCCCATGCCGGGAATTTGCCGCGCTGGCGGCCCGCACGCCCCCGCCCGCAAGCAGGCCGACACCTACTTGGGGCGTAGAATTGGTGGGAGGCCCGACTGACGAGACTGCCCTTGCCGCCTATCGGCGACTGGAGCAGAAGCACGCGTCCATGCTGGGCGGTCGCCAGACCTACGTCGTTCACCATGGACTGGGGCGCGGCACCATGGGTTGGGCGCACGTGCGCGTGGGGGCTGACGACCGTGCCAGCGCGCAGAAATTATGTGCCGATCTGCTTGGCGCGGGCGTAACCTACTGCGAGGTTCGACGCACCAGATCGGCGATTCCATAAATCGAGCAAACTGAACCCAACAACCTCCTCCTGAAGGAGGGCGCGCAGCGCCGTCTCGAAGGATGGAGGCTGGCGATATCGCGTGCGGCCGTCCTACGTCTCCTTTGATCAGACCAGCGGTGGTATCATCGTCCTTTCTGTAAAGCTCCCATAAACGTAAGCAACACTACCTTTTTGGAACAAACAAATCGGACTATTCCTGCCATATGGGCACGGCAGGAGGTTGGTGGGGAAATTTGCAGCGATTGCCACGCCGACGGCTTGCAAGAAGCCGGCGACCGGCGTTTCGCCTTCATGCGGCTGCCTCCAGGTCAGTGGCGTAGCGCTCGTACCACTCCATCTGGCTGCGGCTCGCGAATCTATTCGCACCATAATCGCGCGGTTATTAGAGGAGCGCCGCCATGCCAACGATTATCAGTGGCACACTGAATATCTCCGGTGAGACGAGCAGTGGCCTCATTGTAGAAGGAACCCTCAATGTCTTGGCCGGGGGAACGGCCATCGGGACGACGGTCGAGTTTATCGACGCCCAGGAGGTCATCTTCTCCGGCGGCGTGGCGAGCGCCACGGCAGTCAACCAGAGCTCCAGCGAGATCATCTCCTCAGGCGGCAAGGCCTTCGCCACGACGGTAGAGGGCGCGTCCGCTGCAGAGCTTGTGATGTCAGGCGGTATGGCCAGCGGCACAGTGGTCACGTTCTTGGGCGCAGAGACCGTCTTCGCCGGCGGCACCGCGATCGGCACGATTTTGTTGGGCGGGGGGCAGGACGTCATTGGCACGGCTATTGCCACGACGATCAGCGGGGCCCCGGGGCTGCAGGATATAGGGGAAGACGGCATCGCCAGCGGCACGGTGGTGGCCGGTGGCGGCGGGGTGGATGTGGGCGGCACAGCCATCGGCACCACGGTGAACGGCGGTGGCGAGGAGGTCGCCGATGCCGGCGGTACGACCTTTGGCACGACGGTGAACTTCAATGGCGAGGAGTTCGTCCAGCACGGCGGTACGGCCGTTGGCACGACGGTGAACTTCAATGGGCTCCAGACCGTGAAGGGGGGGTCCGGATCGGGCGTTTTTTCGTCTCCCGGCGGCACGGCCGTCAATACAACGGTCAATAGCGGCGGCGAGCAGGACGTCAACGGCCTGACTTTCGCCACGATGGTCAATAACGGCGGCCAGCAGCTCGTCTCCTCCGGCGGTACGGCCAGCGGCACGTTCGTCAACAGCGGCGCCGAACAGGACGTCAGGTTCAGCGGTACAGCCGTCGGCACCATCGTCACCAAGGACGGGTTTGAACTGATCTTTCCTGGTGGCGTCGTCAGCAGCACAATCATCGGCGGCGGCACCGAGGAGCTGGAGGCGGGCGCGATTGCGCGTGGTGTCATCACCTTCGCCGGGACCGGCGGCACGCTGGCGATCGATGCACCGACGAGCGGCGGCATGCCGACCAACACAATCTCGGGCTTTACTCCCGGCAACACCATCGACCTTGCCGCGGTCGGCTTCGACATCAACGGCAGCATCACGTTGCAAGCGGGCAACGTGCTGCAGATCACGGAGAACAGCCAAACCTACACCCTCCACTTCGACCCCGCGCAGAGTTTCGCCGGCTGGAAGTTCGAGCTGTCCGCGCAGGGCGCAGCCGGCACCAGCATCCGGCTCGACGGTCAGCTCGACGACTTCAATCGCGACCGCGTTTCGGACATCCTGTTCCGCAACGACTCAAGCGGCGATACCTGGGTCGAGACGATAAGCAACGGCGGCTTCAAGAGCTGGAACCAGATCGGCGGCTCGAGCACGAGCTTTGCCGAGGTTGGCGTCGGCGACTTCTACGGCACCGGCACGGCGGATGCCTTGTTCCGCAATAACACGACCGGCGACACCTGGATCGAAACGATCAGCAACGCCGGCCTTGCCGGCTGGACCGAGATCGGCGGCTCCGACACGCATTTTACGGTGGCGGGCGTAGCCGATTTCTATGGCAATGCCACCGACGACATTCTCTTCCGCAATACGTCGAGCGGCGATACCTGGTTCGAGGCGATCAGCAACGGCGCCTTTAATGGATGGCACCAGATCGGCAGTTCCGACACTCACTATGCGATCGTTGGCGTCGGCGACTTCTACGGCAATGGGACCGACGATATTCTGTTCAGAAACGACTCAAGCGGCGACACCTGGATCGAGCAGATGAGCAGCGGCTCCTTCGACGGGTGGCACCAGATCGGGGCATCCGACACGCGCTTCTCCGTTGTCGGCGTCGGCGATTTCTTCGATAACGGCACCGATGATATCCTGTTCCGCAACAACTCGACGGGTGACACCTGGATTGAGCAGATCAGCAATGGCGCGTTCAAGAGCTGGCAACAAGTCGGTGGCTCCGACACGCACTATGCGGTGGTTGCCGTCGGCGATTATTTCGCCAACGGCACGCAGGACATCCTGTTCCGCAACAACAGCACCGGAGATACCTGGGTTGAGGCCCTAAGCAACGGCAGGTCCAACGGCTGGCACCAGATCGGCGGTTCCGACACGGGCTTTACCGTGAAAACGTGAATGGGATCACCAGCCAGCAAACAAGCGAGTGCTGCGCAAAAGGCCCATTGCGCCTGATGTCCGTTGCCGGCACGAAGTGAGCATACGGCCTCGCGCCGGTTACAGCTGCTCTCAACGCCCTATAAACGTTCCTGTTCAGCGGATAAAATGCCGTCGCTTTACTTGGGAGCCGATATGCGGCGACGCGAGCTCATTACGCTGATCGGCGGCGCAGCGGCGTGGCCGGTCCATGCACTGGCCCAGCAAGCGGGCAAAGTCTGGCGGATGGGATTTATCGCCCACGGACATGAACCGTTTTATGACGCGTTGTTCGAGGGCCTTCGTGACTACGGCTACGAGGAGGGCCGCAACCTTATAGTCGAGCGCCGGTATGCACGAGGCCAAGCTGAGCGCTTCAAGGAGTTTGCAGCGGAAATGGTTCGACTGAACGTCGACATAATTATCGTGGTTACGACGCCCGCAGCCCTTGCCGTCATGAGCGCGACCAAGACCATTCCCATCGTGCACCCGAACGCCATCGATCCGCTCAACACCGGTTTGATTGCCAGCCTTGCGCATCCCGGCGGGAACCTTACGGGAGGCGCGCAACTGACCGCGGAAGCCAGCGCAAAACGCCTGGCAATACTAAAGCAATTGGTGCCGGGGCTATCGCGCGTGGCAGCGCTCTGGAACCCGGGCAATTCCGCAATCGTATTTTCCTGGAAAGAGACGCAAGGTACGGCGCGCGCACTGGGGGTAACGCTTCAATCTCACGAGGTTCAAGGACCGAAGGACTTTGCGGGCGCTTTTTCGATCATAGCCGACGAGCATCCCGAGGCGCTCCTCGTCTTGCAGGATGCGGTGACGATGCAGCAGCGAAGCGAGATCATCGACTTCGCAATACAGAAGCGGCTGCCGAGCATGTTTCAAGAGAAGGGATGGGCAGTGGCGGGGGGTCTGATCTCCTACGGGGAGAACCTTGCTTCCATGTATCGGCGCGCCGCATACTTCGTGGACAGGATTTTCAAAGGCGCAAAGCCGGCTGATCTACCCGTTGAACAAGCCACGAAGTTTGACCTGGTCATCAATCTCAGAACTGCGAAGGCGATTGGGGTCACTATTCCGGACTCGATCCTTGCGCTTGCCGACGAGGCGGTCGAGTAGTTTTTTGCTGCATTGCACGAGCCTCTTTGTGGCACGAAGCGGCGGTAAGCTTTCCCAGCGATTTTAAGTCCGCTCACGGACCATTGCGGATGTGCGTGAGAACGGTCCTCACGTGGCGAGGATGTATCTCATATTCGGTCACATCGCGGGCAAGCTCAATGTGCTGCGCGTCGATCGACACTCAGAAAACTTCTTTCGGGCAGGGATCGACGATAGCCCTGAGTTCGGGGCCGTTCACCGTCTTCATGTCGGCGGAGAGCCCGCCGTGGCGGTCGATCCATTTCTTCACTGTCTCTGGGTAGTAGGCCAGCATATCGGCGGTGGCCCAATAGTTCGTCACCTTGATGCCGAAAGTGTAGGACGTGTCGAAATGGGCCGTGTGAAAGCCGAGGCTCGCGCGCGGGGTGACGCAGATCCGGCTGAGCGGGACGATGCCGAGCACCAGCGTGCAGGCGGAGTTGCAGACGCCGTCGATGATGACCCGCTCGCCACGGTCGCGGATAGCGGCGTATTTGAGCTTGTACTGATCGATGAAGCCGCCGTAGTCCTTGCGGATGCGATAATCAGCGAGCGCGGCGCCAGCCGCTCCGGCGATTACGCTTCCCGCGCACACGACGGATAAGATGAAATTGGAAGGATGCACCCCGGCCCCAACCCCCGATACGCCGTGCGATCATGCCTCCGTAGTCCGGCAAAAATTTGACGTGCGCGCCCGCTCCATATCCCCCCTGCAAAAACGGGACGGCTGAGGTTCTCCCCTGTGTGAACGCGCGAGCCTGCTCGCCTCATCCCCCATAGGTTTCCCTACACCCCATGGGTGTCCTTACCCACCACGCTGACGCCAAGGGCGCTTGCAGACTCTCCCAATTCGCTCTCTTTGGTGTCCATCTAAAGGCCGATAGGTCGAAACAGCAGCCAAGTCGGTTCCTTGGGCCACCCGATCGCTATGAGGTAGACAAAATTCAGGACAAAAATGATCAAGGGCCGCAGTAACGATCAAAAGCAGATAGCGCAGAACCGTCAACATTTGCATACTCCAACGCTCGCTCTCGATTATACTGCAAAGGCCGCCGATATAGGTGCTGCCCGGCGCTCGCGGCTTCCACGAGCGGGTCAGCCTGCTCCTCCAGCAATTTGCGCAGGCGATTCATTTCACCGGGGAAATGCCCCACGGCTTCATTTGCCACGAACTTGATGAGCGCGATGACCGTGGCTTCAGCTATGAGGCGAGGGCCCATGCGTAAATCGTAGAATCCGCGCCATATCATTTCGGCGACGGCCTCTACCCGCTCAATGCGCTTGGGGTCGATGTAAGCCGACTTCAACATTTGACCTTGCTCCTTTTCGCCTGTGATTCTCTCCGGTGGGACGTCCATCGAACTGAAGGTTTCGCCGGTCCTGCGCTGCGTAATCTCACTCACCATTCCACGCCCCTCGGTTTCCGCGACGGCTCAATTGGCGGTCGGTGCCGGGAAGGATGGCGAACGGATGCCCACGTTGGAAGTCCTTCGGCCTCAAGCGACGGCCGATGCCCGCGGGTGGTTCCCTGACGGCAACCTCTTCGCGCGTAGTCTCATGCGGGGGCATGTCCGCAGCCGGTGGAATCCGACATAAGCCGGAAAAGGCTAATTCTCGTTTTGACCCCGAGCCGACGCTGCAAGGAAGCCCATCAGGATGGGAGAGGTCTTCGGGAGCCGCCTCCACCACGCGCTCCGGCGTGCGTTGCTTCTCCACACTTGCACTCCGGTTCAGTTCTATAGGTACCCAAAAACGAACGCATACTTGAAACGATAATCATGAGGCTCGGCGGTGCCGCGGGATGTCAACGGGCAGGTACTCGACGCCGGAGTGCTGAATTGGCTGGGGGTAGAGTTTCATCAGCGCCAATATTTCTTGCGGCATACCCACTTTGACGGGGAGACCCAGCGCGCTGGCTTCACTTGCCGTGAGCGCATAGTCGTGCGTCCAATGGCCGCCCGCAAGCTTATCGGCAAGGACTTCCGCGGCCGCGGGCTGCATCCGTTTGGTTAATAGCTCTATCGCTCCTCGCTTGACCTGCGCGAGAGCTTTCTCCCCCACATCGGCGAGAACCAGCGTGAGGTCGAAGACATTCTCAACAGGCTTTGAGTCACGAGCTTTGACAATGCTCGCAGCCGGGAATCCAGCAATCTGCGGATCGATCGGACCGAGCACCGAGAACTCGCCCAGAACGATCTCATCCGCGGCGAGCGCGATCAGCGTTCCGCCCGACATGGCATAGACAGGAACATAGACGGTTACTTTGGCTTTATGTGCTTCTACGGCACGGGCGATTTGCATCGCTGCCAGCACAAGACCCCCAGGCGTATGGATCACGAGATCGATCGGCATATCCTCAGGCGTATCCTTGATCGCCGCAATGATCGTCTGGGCATCCTCCAGATCGATGTGCCGGGTGACGGCAAAGCCGAAAAGACTGCGCTTCTCCTGGCGATGGATCATCGTAATAACGCGTGATCCGTGCGACTTCTCAATTGTGCGGATCGCCTGAGCACGTCGCAAACCGTACCATCGCCCGGTGAATAAGGGTTGCAGCACCATGATCAGGAGAAAAATCCAGATGAGCGAAGAGAGATCGAACGACATGGCTAGCATTCTCCTTCCCGTTTCATGCTATCTGCATCGAGTTGTTTTTCCCACCGTAATACTTCTTCAATCAAACCATTGAAGTCACGTTCGGCTTCGTACTTAATAAGGTCGCGCTTTGCACCGTGTTGTATAGCCGAATCCAGCTTCTTTTTAATGGAGGCTTGGCGTTTCCGAATGCTCTCTAAGAAGGGCTCGTGCATATCCGAAAACTCCCCTCGCTCCTTGAACTCGCGGGTCCGTGCGTCGAGACGACGAGAGAAAGCGTCCAACTTGTCCCTAAGTTCGTCGTGATCTTCATTACTCATCGGATTGCAGCCTTCGATCTGAAGACAAGCACGTCGAAAATGCGAGCCCTCGAAGGTCGTCTCACGGTCAGCCGGCAGAGCAGTTTGAAACGCCCGCCAAGGCTGCGGATTGTTTGATCTGCGGTATCTCGCTGCCTCATGAGACATCTGCAGTTGTAGGTGGGCGAATGGTTTTTCAGCAAGGGATGCGCGGCGAGTGCGGTTGGGCCATGACTTTGCTTAATTTCAAAGGAAGGATGGTGCGTCGAGAAGTATGGGGGCGACATGTCGAAACTTGAAAGGCATCGAGCCGAGTTGGTTCTTATGTGCTTCATTGCCGCTGGGGGCCTTAGCTTTGTTTGGGCTGCTCTTCTTGGCCAGATAATCCCAGCCCAAATCTCAGCCCTCCTGATGGGGGTCGCAGCGCTGGCTGTTCTGGCCATTCGGGTGCTCTACAGGTTCGTTACGGCGCATTGGCGCGAACTACAAAACGGCCGGGCAGAACGCCTTTTCGCAATAGGGCTGCTGTTGGTCATCTACATTCCGCTCGCCACGCTTTATAGGGCCAACTGAGCCTCTGGCTCATAGTCCGCCTGTAAGCGCTTCATCGACCAATGCCGTCGCTGGAAATATCAAATTTGGGCGCACGTTGCGATAGGGACGCCCATCACTGAGCGCCCCCCGCAAAATACGGTACGTGCGGCTTTGCGGAGGCGATCGAGGCGCAAGTACATACCGCAACGATGCTGATACCCTGCACCACGGGCACCAACGTTCACTTTCTTTTCTGGTTGTTTGACAGATCTCTCAGGTCTTTGCATTTATCAACTTCTTGACAGCGGCACGACATCACTCTATCGGATCACATCAGACAGCAAAAGCTGCGTAGCGGTTGTGGCTTTTGTTGCTGTGCAAATAGCTGTGCTTTAGATTGGAGGTAATATGCACAAGAATTCCAAGCGGCGTGAATGGACTAGAACAGATGTTCGCGAACTGAAGTCGCTCGCTCGGCAGAAAACGCCGGCGAGAAAAATTGCACGAACACTTAGAAGGACTGAGGGTGCAACCCGACAGAAGGCTTTCAGCCTGGGAGTTTCGTTGGATTCGCGGACGTAGAACTCGCCCTTGCCAACGGGGCTTTGACGGCCTTCTAGAGTTCAAACGCCGCCATCGGCGACGATCAGAGAGCTAGTCACTGGCCCCAGTCTTTCTCGGCTTACTACCATCCCACGACAGATAAGGAACACACGCGTCCAAAACCCCTCTAGACGCAGGCAGCCTGGCCCGTTCGGGGGGTCCAGCGGTATTTCGTTGCCGAGACGCTACTGTCATTAAAATTATCCTGACACAAGAATTCTTTTGTCCACTGTTGTCGATCTGCAACAGGCGAACCTGAATTTGGTCGTCATCTGCGTCTTTGGTTGTTCAAGCATTCTTGGGGGCAAAAATGATGATCGATTTTGAAGGCTGGGACGTAGGGTACGCAGACGCGCGAAATGGCCAACCCTCTCAGTGTCCGACCAATGTCGACCCAATTTCGTATTTGAGTGGCTACCGTGAGGGCTGCTCCGCCGAGCGGGCGCACACATCCCCGTCGGTACAGATGAAGCGTGGCTGGATCAGGTAGCATCCTGCTCCGGCGGCTCTTGATCTGATCCAAGAGATTGGGGGTATTCGCATCGTGCGCCGACTGGGGTACGGTTCTCCCTGGCTCGGAGCTATCACGTATTTGGTGACATTGCAGGAATTCTCGTCGTGCTTCGGGTCGAGTGCACGCGATGACCGCGCAAGGGACGCTACGGCGTGGCCAAGCTCATCGCGCAGTATGGACGCGAGGGCAATATGAGCAAGGAGCTAAAGGGCGACCGCCCCAAGCGGGACGCGCCTCAGTTGCACGAGCGTTGCGATCTGATCTGTCCCGATCTGCCGAAGGTGCCGTAGGCGCAAAACAGAGCCCCGGCCGACACCACCGGGCTTGCGGACCGTCCGTTGAGGGGTCTGGGGGGCTCACGGGCAGGATGGTCCGCGGACAACCCGCCGCGCGTGAGTTGGTTCCCGTGGTATTGGAGGAATGGCAATCGGCAGCTGTCCTAAGCCGCGTGCCGGTGGCAGCCCCGGCCCGTCGTTTCGCAGGGCGGCGGGTCGGGGCGCTCACCCCGGCCTCAGCTGGTTACGGCAAATTTTCTCGACACCAGAGAGGAAGCGGAACAGTTTTATCCAAACAAGCGGGACGGAAGCTTGTGTTTGGGCGACTTGTCAGAGTGCGGACACATCGCGGTGATCCGGAACCCACGCTGTACATCGTGGCAGAGCCGGAAGCCGAGAGAGCTATTGATATCGTCAAGGTTGCCCTTGCCCGCTCGTATCACGATTACGAAGACCTGGGGCGGGTAACAGACGCGCTGCTTGGCGCTTTGTCTTTACGGCCCGGAACATTTACCCAGACATAGCTCCGGTAGGAGGCTGGTCTTTCAACTCCCGCTCCTGCACCACAAGCCGGATGACTTGCTCGGAGCCGCGCTCGACCTATGTGGTTGTCTGTCTATCACGAAAGTTAGCTAACAACGCGTCAACTTGTGCATCTATCAAGGCAAGGGCCTTGTTC
>Ga0306924_10004835_pt1 | contig 13213 bp, 8 predicted proteins | sample sta12Can44000111_FD_203756 | JGI IMG/M metagenome (GOLD analysis project Ga0306924, IMG submission 203756) | Lab enrichment of tropical soil microbial communities from Luquillo Experimental Forest, Puerto Rico - statanox.12C.anox.44.000.111 (v2)... | ecosystem: Environmental > Terrestrial > Soil... | reverse complement strand
ACCTGGTCCCGCAGGCCGGACTTCTGCAGCGCGTTGATGTTCGCCTTGAACATCGGCATCGTCGTGGTCAGGAACGCCGAGAACCCGACGATGTCCGGCTGGTGCTCCCTGATCGCCTCGACGAACTTCTCCGGCGCGACCTGCACGCCGAGGTCGATGACCTGGAAGCCGGCGCCCTCGAACATGATGTTGACCAGGTTCTTGCCGATGTCGTGCACGTCGCCCTTGACCGTGCCTATCACGATCGTGCCGATGGTCGCGCTGCCCGTCTCGGCCAGCAGCGGGCGGAGGATCTCCAGCGCGCCGGCCATCGCCTTGCCCGCGATGAGCATCTCGGGCACGAAGAAGTCGCCGCGCTCGAACCGGGCGCCCACCTCTTCCAGCGACGGGATCAGCGCCTCGTACAGGAGCGTCTCCGGACCCACGCCCTGGGCCAGCCCCTGGTTGGTGAGCTCGAGCACGGCCGGCCCGTTGCCGACCAGCGTCTGGTCATAGAGCTGGCTGAGCAGCTCTTCTGTGGTCATGCGGCACCTGCCTTCCGGTTCTGCCTGCTGGCCCGCTGCCGGTAGCCGAGCACGGCGGACAGGCCCGCCGCCTCCTCCGTGCAGTAGCCGGCCACGGTGGCCACGCTGTCCTTGCTCATCCGGGTCGTCGGGGCCGAGACCGACAGCGCCGCGACCACCGCGCCGTCGTAACCGTGAATGGGGGCGGCCACCGCGATCAGGCCGGGTTCGAGTTCCTCGTCGGTCACCGCGTAGCCGCGCGTCCTGACCGCGGCCAGCTCGGCGCGCAGCGCCGCGTCGGTGGTGACCGTCTTGTCGGTGCGCCGCACGAGCGGGCCGCCGGGCAGCTGGGCCGCGCCGTAGGCCAGCAGCACCTTGCCCAGCGCGGAGCAGTGCAGCGGCACCGACATGCCGACCCAGTTGGTGCCGCCGATCAGGTAGGTGCTGTCAACCTGGGCGATCTGCTCGACCAGCCCGCCCGAGGCCACGCCGAGGTTGATCGTCTCGCCGGTGGCCTTGCCGAGCCGCTCGAGGAACGGCTGGGCCACCGCGACCAGGCCGGCCTCGGCGCCGCCCCGCCAGGCGAAGCTGACGAACATCTCGCCGGGCAGGAACCGGCCGTGGTCGTCCCGGCGGACCAGCCCGTTGCGCTCGAGCGCGAGCAGCAGCCGGGACGTGGTCGACTTGGCCAGCCCGGTGGCCGTGCTCAGCCCGGTGAACGTCATCGGGTCGGCCGAGTGCACGACCTCCGCGAGCAGCCGAGCCGCCCGGTCCACCGCCTGCGTGCCGCTCTGGTTGCTCATCGTCGGGTTGAGTTTCCGTTCGTGCGTGTGTGACATGGGTTCCACTTTATGGGACCGAGTTCTACTATGTGATCGTAGGGTCCGGGTCTAAGATCGGTCAAGTTGCTGCTGCTTCGTCCCGAAGGGCACGGTGAAGTCGATGTTCGTGAACACGATGCCGAGGTACGAGATCCTCTCCGCCGACTCGATCGCGGTGCTCGACCGCGGCTGGCGCCGGATCGTCTCCGAGATCGGCATCCAGTTCGCCAAGCCCGAGGCGGTCGGGCTGTTCGCCAAGGCCGGGCAGCAGGTGGACGGTGACGTGGTGAAGCTCGATCCTGAGTTCGTGCTCGAGCAGGTGGCCAAGGCTCCCCGCGAGTTCGACATGCAGGCCCGCAACCCGGCTCACAACGTGCGCATCGGCGGCGACCACATGGTGTTCAGCGCCGTGTACGGTCCCCCGTTCGTGCGGGCGGGAGACGTCCGCCGGGACGCCACGCTGGACGATTTCCGGCAGCTGTGCATGTTGTCGCAAGGCTTTGACGAGCTGGATTCGGCCGGCGGCGTCATCTGCGAGCCGAACGACGCTCCGCTCGACTCCCGGCACCTGGACATGATCTACGCGCTCGCCACGCTGACCGACAAGATCTTCATGGGCAACGTCATCTCGGGGCCGAACGCCGCCGACACGATCCGGATGACCGAGATCCTGTTCGGCGGCGCCGGGGGAAAGGGCAGAGCGGCGATCGAGCGGACGCCGGCCACGGTCTCGCTGATCAACTGCAACTCGCCGCTGCGCTGGGACGACCGGATGCTGGACGCCCAGTTCGAGTACTGCGCCGCCGCCCAGCCGGTGGTCCTTACCCCGTTCCTGCTGATGGGGGCGATGTCGCCGGTGACCATCCCGGCCGCGCTGGCCCAGCAGCTGGCCGAGGCGCTGTCCGGCATCGCGCTGGCCCAGCTGATCCGGCCGGGCTGCCCGGTCATCTTCGGCTCGTTCCTGTCCAACATCGACATGCAGTCCGGGTCACCGTCGTTCGGCACGCCGGAATCGGCGATCGGCCTGCTGTGCACCGGCCAGCTGGCCCGGCATTACGGACTGCCGTTCCGCACCGGCGGCGGGCTGAACTCGAGCCAGACCGCGGATGCGCAGTCCGCGTACGAGGCGCTGATGACGCTGCTGCCGACCTTCCTGGCCGGCACCAACTTCGTCATGCACGCGGCCGGATGGCTGGAGGGCGGGCTGGTCAGCAGCTACGAGAAGTTCATCATCGACATCGAGCTGCTGAAGATGCTGCGGGTGGAGTTCACCCCGCTGGAGATCACCGAGGAATCGCTGGCGTTCGGCGCGCACTCCGAAGTCGGTCACGGCGGGCACTTCCTCGGCGCGGCGCACACCATGGAGCGGTTCCGCGAGTGCTTCTACCGCCCGATGCTCTCGTCCACCGCCAACTTCGAGCGCTGGCTCAAGCTGGGCGGCAAGGACACCGCCGCCCGGGCCGGCGAGATCTGGCGCAAGAAGCTGGAGGAGTTCACCCCGCCGCCGCTGGACGACGCCATCCGCGCCGAACTCGACGACTTCGTGGCGCGCCGCCGCCGCGAAATCGACGACTAGAGATCTCTGTTTGCGGGGGTAAACGGAAGGGCGGAGGAGGCCTGTCACCGGGTCGATGAGCCGCCAGTCCGCCCCGGAACCCCGGTGCCGCTCAGCGCGTTGCCGCGGCGGGCCATCGCGCAGGCGCCAGACCGGTCTCCCGTCACTCCGGCACCGCCCGTACCAGGCCGTAAGGCTTGAATGCCACATTCAAGTTGCTGGAACGACGTGGCTGTGGCATCCACGCCCTATACCGTCGGGGCGGCCGGTCCACAGTGCCGCGAGCCCCGGAGCGGATCGCGGATAACGCGGGGTATTCGGCCGCGAGTTGCCGCTGGATGGCCTGCAAGGTCTCGACGAGCGGCACGCCGGGACGCCTGGCGGCCGACACCAGCCGGCCGAGGGCCAGCAGCTCCGGATCCGCGTCGAAGTCACCCAGCCACCTGTCGATGACCAGCGGCAACGCGGACGCGGCGGCGGCGTCCTCGCGCAAGACCCGCCAGAGCAATGGCGGCAGGCCGGCGCTGGCGAGGCTGGAGGTGAGGGCCCACCGATCGAGGAGTTGCCGTACGTCACCGAAGCGCATCGGCTCGTCCCAGCCGGTGTCATCCGGGGCGAATATCAATCCCTCGTCGTGCGCGAGGGTGCTCTCTTCCTTGATGACCCGCAGGTTGACCGAGTCGCCGTAATCTCGCCACGGCAGCGGCAGCACGAGGAACAGGACGAATGCCTCCACGGCCTCCAGGAGATCCGTCTCGGGCGTCAGCAGAATGTAGTTGTTGGCCACCGCGACGCCGCGGCGGGCCAGTTCCCGGTTGACCGCCATGGCATCGTACACGCCGTACCGTGGCTTGCGGTTCTGACGGATGACAGGGTTCGAGGGTCCGTCGACCCCGAGGGCCACCGCGAATGGGTTATGGCGGACCAAATCCGCGATATAGCTCTGGTCTGCCCCGCCGCCGGAGTCCGTGAGGTCCCACACCGTATTCTGCCCGGGATTGAAGATCACGTCGTCGCTTATCCCGTACTCGATGCGCCGGCGCAGATATTCGCGAATTGTCTTGCGGTTGACCAGCGTGTTGTCCTCGGACGTCGCCAGGACGAACGCCGGCTTCGCCAGGCGCTCGATCTGGTCCAGCAATTCCGGGTTCTGGCCGGTTTGCCGCCACCGGCGCCTCGACGCCAGGAGCGCCAGCTTGGCCGCCAGCCATGCCTGCTTGGTCTGCCACCGCGATACGGGGCCGCGGCCGAGCCGGGATAGATGCAGATCGAGGGCCTCGGGCAGGCCGGTCAGGCGGGCGAGCTCCCCCGGGTCGGCCAGCACCGCGGGATCGATGATGCGCAGGACCGGGTCAAGCAGCGCCCGCAACTGGTCGGCCTGACACTCCTGCCGGATCAGCACGTGCAGCGCGACGCGCAACCTCGGGGGTCCGGCGACGCCCAGGTGGTCCTGCAGCTTGCGCGCGGTGGCCAGCTCGGTCCCGGCCGGGAGCGGAAGGTCGTCGGCGACGGCCAGCAGGGTGAAGCGCCACAGTTCGTCGGCGGACCCGGGGCGGTACAGCTGTCCCTGATGGTTCGGGCAGAATACACACTGGTACGGACAGCCCCGGGTGAAATTCATCTGCAATTTACGACGGGACTTACCACGCATCCAATCGAAAGGCAGCGGGCAGGAAATCCGTTCCGCCCGGTTCCGCTCCGCCGTTTCGCATAGCATGACGGCGTCGCCGTACCTGATGGCTACGCCCGCCATCGTACGGGCCAGCCTGAGCGCTTCCGTCCGGCGTCCGCTATCGAGCAGGCTGAGCACCCGAAGGACCTGCGGCAGCGCATCTTCGGCCTCGCCCCTGATGAGCGCGTCCCATCCTTCTATCGATCCCTGGATGAGGTCTATATCGCGGAGTTGCGGGCCGCCCAGAATGATTTTCCCGGGGTAGCCGGCCTGCCGTAGCCGAGTGACGAGATCGGCTACTTCGCCCTGGTTGTGTACGTAGACGCCGATGCCGACGACGTCCGCGCCCAGGAGTTCGGCGGCCCGGCGCTCGAAATCGGCGGGCGGAATGGTCAGCGCGTTAACCCGTGCGCCGAGGCGTTCCAGCCGGTCGCGGAGGAACTCCAGCCCGATGAGGGGGACTCCGCCTAGCCGGTGTTCGATGCTCGAAGGGATGTAGACCAGCCGGACCTTCGGGGCCGCCGCCGCATGCCCGCGGCCGGGGTCGCTCCGGCCGCGCAGCAGGGCCCTGGTCCACTGCGCCGCCGGGCTGGCCCGATACTGGTCGCCGATTTCGTCGGCAGGGATCGAGAGGTCGGCCACGCACTCCACGGACTCGAGAAAATAGAGCAGCCGGTCGTCTTGCGGGTCGTGGGCGACGCGGGCCAGGATCACCGCCGCGACGCCTGTCTGCTCCCAGAGGGTGAGCCCCGCCTCGCTGCCGCGCACGACAAAGCCGCGGTCCGCGCCACGCGGCGCGGGCGCGGCGGCACCCGGCGATGACGCGCTGAAGGCGCTGGCTACCACGGCCGGGCCGGCGCCTTTCCCGATGCTGGTCAGCCGGCGGGCATGATCCCTCAGCGCGAGCGCGGTGGCCTCGGGCGCGGCCGGGCCGGCCAGAACATACGCGGCATCGATGGTGGCGTCGAGCGACTCGTCCGCCGTCGGCCGGTTCGCTTCGGCCACAGTGACCAGACGCCAGCTCATCGGGGGCGACAGCAACGAGGGCGGCATGACGCGTTCCACGGCCGTGCCCAGCTTCGCCATGGTGGTCGTGCTTCCCGCGTGACAGATGATCCAGTGGCCACGCACTCCGTAGCGGTCCAGCACCACACGATGCTGATCGTCCTTCCGCAGGAACCATCGGATGTGACCGTCGGCCTCGGTTTTCTTCCGGCGGACGAAGCGCAGCATGGCGACGCGCCGTTCGGTTTCCAGCCACGCTCTGTCGTCCGCGGTAAGCGGCGCGCCGAGAGCTCGTTCCATCACCGCCAGGCCCTGATCGGGTTCTTCCATCAGCAGCTGGAGGCTCCCGCGCAGCGAGGCTAGCTGGTTGTCGTGCTCCGGGATGAGCGCGAAGCGGCGGCGGAGCCGTTCGTCCATCAGAGGTTCGAAACCGCGTCCGAGAGGGCGCAGACGCCGGGCCGCCGGGTGGAGCACGTCGCTGTCCTCCGCAAGCCGCGCCGTGGCGACCGCCAGGTCCCGCGCGGCGTCGGGCCAGAGCGGCAGCCGGCCGATCAGCCACCGCGCGAGCCGATCCCCCGTGTCGTCCAGGTCCGCCGCCGACGGGGGCGGTTCCCCGGGTGCGGCGGCGGACGGCACGGCCAGCGCGGTCAGCGCCGATGCTGGCAGTGCGGCCAGCGCGGTCGCCACCCGGTCAAGATGCGCCTTGAGTAGCCTGGTGTGGCCATCGAGCAGCGCGTCGCGCTCACCTGGCCGCGGACCGCGCAGCAGCGGCAGGACGTGCCGCACCGGGGTGCTGCCGCCTAGCGCGGCCACGATGAGATCGGCATATGAAGCCAGCGTCACCCCGGGGCCGGCGCGCCCCGGGGCGTTACCGGTTAGACCGGTCATGAGGGCTGGTCCGTTTCACGCACTGTGGTAACTGGCACTGCGGTAACTGGGACCATCCATGGTGTCACGCGAGCGATCGCGGGTCCCGCGGCCGGACGGGACCCGCGATGCCGGCGACCTCAGCTGCAACCGCTGGTGGCGCCACAGCCCTCGCAGACGTAGCAGCTTCCGGCCGGACGCATCTTGGTCCCGCAGGTAAAGCAGAGCGGGGCGTCCGCCGCGTGGCCCTGGTGGAGCTCCAGCACCTCCATCGAGCTGTGGGGTCCGTCATGAGCGTGTGGTTCCTCGCTGCGCTGCGGTCCGCCGGTGCCGGACGAGGTGGCGCTTTCTTGCGGCGTGCGGCCGCCCACCCCGGGCGATGACAACTCGAGCGGCGCCATCCAGGCCTGGTCCACCTCCTCGGCGAGCGGCACCAGATCCTCCCCCGTCAGCTGGGCCGCCCGCTCAGCGGCCGATAGGATGCCCAGCTCAGACCGCGTCTCGAACGGCAGGTAATCCAGTGCCAGCCGCCTGAACACGTAGTCCATCACCGAGGTCGCGATCCGGATGTCGGGATCGTCCGTGACCCCGGCCGGCTCGAAACGCATGTTGGTGAACTTCTCCACCCATTTCTCCAGCGGGACCCCGTACTGCAGGCTGATGGAGATGGCCATTGAGAACGCGTCCATGACGCCGGCCAGCGTGGAACCCTGCTTACCCAGCTTGAGGAAGACCTCACCGATGCCGTCATCCGGATACCTGGACGCCGTCATGTAGCCTTCTGCGCCGCCGACCGAGAACGACACCGTCTGCGAAGGGCGCTTCTTCGGCAGCCGCTTGCGGACCGGCCGATGAGCTTCGGCGGGCTCACTCGCCGCGGCCTTCGCTGTCTTGGCGTTGGCTACCGGCTGCCCTACCTTGCAGTTGTCTCGGTATATCGCCAGTGCCTTCAGGCCCAGCTTCCATCCCTCGAAGTAGATCTTCTCGACGTCTTCGACGGTAGCCGACTCGGGCATGTTAACGGTCTTGGAGATCGCGCCTGATATGAACGGCTGCACGGCCGCCATCATGCGCACGTGGCCCATCGGTGCGATCGACCGCTCGCCCATCGCACAGTCGAATATCGGGTAGTGCTCGGTCCGGAGGCTCGGGGCGTCCACGACGTGACCGTGTTCAGAGACGTATTCGACAATCGCCTCTACCTGCTCGCTGGGGTAGCCGAGCGAGTGCAGGGCCCGCGGCACCGCTTTGTTGACGATCTGCAGGGACCCGCCGCCGACCAGCTTCCTGAACTTCACCAAGGCCAGATCGGGCTCGATGCCAGTGGTATCACAGTCCATCATGAGCCCGATGGTCCCGGTCGGCGCGAGCACGGTTGCCTGAGAGTTGCGCCAGCCGTTCTTTTCCCCTGTCTTGTTGGCCGATTGCCACTGCCGCTCGGCCTCGCGCAGGATTATCCGGCTGTCCTGGCTTATCACGTCCACCGCATCACACGCCGCGGTGTGCTTCTGCATGATCCGCTTGTGGGCCTGGGCATTGCGGGCGTAGCCGTCATACGGCCCGACCACGCCGGCGATTTCCGCCGAACGCCGGTAAGCGGTGCCGGTCATCAGCGCCGTGATGGCCGCGGCCAGGGAACGGCCATCGTCGGAGTCGTACGGCAAGCCCGAGGCCATCAGCATGGCGCCCAGGTTGGCGTATCCGAGGCCGAGTTGCCGGTACGCGCGGGTGATCTCCTTTATCTTTTCCGTCGGGAAGTCGGCGAAGCTGATCGAGATATCCATCGCGGTGACGATCAGGTCGATCGACCGCACGAACTTCTCCACCAGGAACGATCCGTCCGCGGCCAGGAACTTGACCAGGTTCAGCGAGGCGAGGTTGCACGAGGAGTTGTCCAGGTGCATGAACTCGCTGCACGGGTTGGATGCGGTTATGCGCCCGCTCTCAGGACAGGTGTGCCAGTCGTTGATGGTGGTGTCGTACTGGATACCCGGGTCGGCGCACTCCCACGCGGCCTGTGCCATCTTCTCGAATAGGGCCCTAGCGTCGATTTCATCGAGGACCGCACCATCCAGACGGCCGTGCAGCTGGAATTTGCCGCCCGCCTCGACCGCGGCCATGAACTCGTCCGTGACTCTTACCGAGTTGTTGGCGTTCTGATATTGGACCGTGTAGATGTCCTTGCCGCCAAGGTCCATGTCGAAACCTGCGTCACGCAGCGCGCGGATCTTCTTTTCTTCGTGAACCTTGGTCTCGATGAATTCTTCGATATCCGGGTGGTCGACATCGAGGATCACCATTTTGGCGGCCCGCCGGGTGGCACCACCGGACTTGATGGTTCCGGCCGAGGCGTCGGCGCCCCGCATGAAGCTGACCGGGCCGGAGGCGGTCCCGCCGCTGGAGAGCAGCTCACGGCTGGACCGGATGCGTGAGAGGTTAACGCCAGAACCGGAACCGCCCTTGAAGATCAGTCCTTCTTCCTTGTACCAGTCAAGGATCGAATCCATGGAGTCGTCAACCGAGAGGATGAAGCACGCGCTGCACTGCTGAGGCGAGGATGTGCCCACATTGAACCAGACCGGCGAATTGAAACTGAACACCTGGTGCAGCAGCATCCATGTCAGTTCCTGGTCGAAGATCTCCGCGTCGTCCTTCGAAGCGAAGTACCCGAACTCTTCGCCCGCCTTGCGGTACGTCTTGACCACCCGGTCGATGAGCTGGCGCAGGCTCCACTCTCGCTGGGGGGTGCCGAGCGCACCCCGGAAGTACTTGGTGGTGACGATGTTCGTGGCGTTGATCGTCCAGAAGTCCGGGAACTCCACGCCACGCTGTTCGAAGTTGACCGAGCCGTCACGCCAGTTCGTCATCAGGACGTCCCGCCGCTCCCAGGTCACCTCGTCGTACGGGTGCACGTCCGCCGTGGTCCAGACCCGCTCCATGGCCAGGCCCTTGCGACGGCGTGCTTCCTCGCTGCGCACCCCCGAACCGCGCTGACGTCGATCACCAGATGGATGCGGCGTTGCGTTCATTCCATCTCCTCCGTTTCCTGATAGGAACTTGAGCCCCGAGTCAGGCGTCGCGGCCCGGCTTCGCGCTGTTCAGTTGCATGGCCGTGTTCGGCCGCACCGGCCCAGCGTCGGCTGGCTGAGCAACGCTCGCAGCCGGCGCGAAGGCTTCTGGTACCGACGCCAGCGCCGCGATCTCGCGCTCGAAGTCGGCCAGAGACTCGAAATTCTTGTATACGCTTGCAAAACGCAGATAAGCAACTTCATCGAGCTCGCGCAGCGGGCCGAGGATCGCCAGACCTACATCGTGGCTGGACACTTCCGCGATACCCCGCGCCCGGATCTTTTCCTCGACGGCCTGGGCCAGGGCGGCCAGCGCGTCGTCGTCCACCGGCCGTCCCTGGCATGCCTTGCGCACCCCGGCCTCGACCTTCGCGCGGCTGAAAGCCTCTCTCACCCCGCTGCGCTTGATCACGACCAGAACCGCCTCTTCCATCGTGGTGAACCGGCGCCCGCACTCCAGGCAGGCACGCCGACGGCGGATGGCACTTCCCTCATCCGTTTCCCGGGAATCGAGCACGCGCGAATCACCATGCCGACAGTACGGGCACCGCACGAACGTCACCTCCCATCCGTTCCCGGCGTGATCCAGGCCGGCCGACTCTCAGGTGGACCAGCCCCCGAAGCACAACGTCTAGCATACTTACACCATTGTAACTACTAGATATGGAACGTTAGGCCATCCTCCACCTCACCGCAAGCCGACACGCCGCAGCGGTTCCGCGATCGCCCGATGCCCTCTTCCGCGCCGCCCGCGGGACCATCCTTGCCTTCCGCGGGACCATCCTTGCCTTCGGCGGGCGAGCCAGCGCAGCATGGAGGGATACGCAGAGCAGCGCGCGGGTGCAGGAGGCTGCGATGAGGCTGCGACCGCGTCGGCGGAACCTGGTGATATGGAGCGCGGCGGCCTGCCGGGCCGAGCGGGGCCATGGCTTGTGGTTCACCCGCCCCGCGCGCTCCCGCCGCATCCGCCGGCGGATGCGGACCCTGGCCCTGCTCGTGGCGATCGGCGTGGTCCGTCTGGGTGCCGTCGCCCGGCCGCGCTGGCGGCCCCTGCTGGCCGGAACGGTGCTCACCGCGGCCGGCGTCGTCCTGCGCGGCAGCGTGGCCGGCATCGTCATGATCCCCGGGATGCTGTCCCTGGCGTATGCCCTGCTCGTCCCGGTCGACCCGACGGCGGACAGCCCGCGGCGCCGTGAGCTGGAGCGCGAGCTGGCTGCGTACTGCACCCCGGCTCAGCGCTGCGACCTCGAAGCGACCCTCGACCGGTATCCGGACAGCGTTACCCGCGAGCTGCGCGACATCCTCGTCGGCCAGGCCATGGCCGCGGACCGCGGCCGGGCGGGCTAACGGGCGAGCCAGCCGAGGCGGCGGGAGATCTCGTCCGCGGCGCGGCGGACCGCTGCGGCCAGGACGGCGATGCGGTCGCCCGGGATGCGGAAGCTCGGACCCGAGGCGCTGACCGAGGCGATCACCGTGCCCTCGGCGTTCCTGACCGGGGCCGCGACGGCGGTCAGCCCGGCCTCGAGTTCGTCCACCGCGACGGCGAAGCCGCGCCGCCGCACCTCGGCCAGCAGGGCCGGGAACTCGGCGACGGCGGCGATGGTGCGCTCGGTGAAGCGGGCCAGCGGCGGCACCAGGCTGGCCGCGAGCTCGTCCTCGGGCAGGTAGGCCAGCAGGACCTTGCCGTCCGAGGTGGCGTGCAGCGGGATGCGCCGCCCGGCCCAGTGGTGCGGGGAGAGCGCCGCCGGGCCGGCCGCCTGGTCCAGGTAGAGCGCGTCGCGGCCGGACAGGATGGCCAGGCTGACGGTCTCGCCCACCTGCTGGGCCAGCGCCCGGCAGACCGGCCGGCTCTCCTGTACCACGTCGAGCCGCGCGCTGGCCGCCCCGGCCAGCCGCACGATGCCCACTCCCAGCCGGAACTTGCCCCGGGCCGTGTCCTGGGTCACCAGCTCGCGCCGGTCCAGCGCGGCCAGCAGCCGGGACGCGGTCGACTTGTGCACGTCGAGCTCGCGCGCCACCTCGGTGACCCCGGCCTCCCCGTCCCGGGCCAGGATCTCCAGGATCGCCACCGCCCGGTCTACCGACTGCACCGACGACGACAGCCCGCCCATATTGTTGCCCATAGCGCAACGATACCCAGACTCTGACAAACCCTGACGACGTGGATGCCACATCCATGCTGCTGCTACGACGTGGATGGGACCTCCCTGCCTTATCTGCGGGCCGCGTAGGGTGGCGGATAGCCGGGACCCCGCCTCTGCTTGACCGCCCACGATCTCATGAGGCAATATTGTTGCGTATAGAGAATTATGTTGCGTTATACGCAACCATTGAGGTGGGCTATGAACGCTGCGCGGGGCCGGGAGTACGTGCTCACGCTGTCCTGCCCGGACAAGCCGGGGATCGTGTACGCGGTGTCCAGCTTCCTGGTGCAGCATTCGGCGAACATCCTGGCCAGCCAGCAGTACGGCCAGCCGGAGACGGAGAGCCCGGGCGGCCGGTTCTTCATGCGGGTGCATTTCTCCGTGCCGCCACCCGGGCGGCCGCCGGCCGAGCTGGAGCGCGGCTTCTCCTGGGTCGCCGAGGCGTTCCACATGACCTGGCAGCTGCACGACCAGGCCGCGCGGGTCCGCACCCTGATCATGGTCTCCCGGCTCGGCCACTGCCTGAACGACCTGCTGTTCCGCTGGAAGACCTGCTCCTTGCCGGTGGACGTGGTCGGGGTAGTGTCCAACCACCCCGACTTCGGTGAGCTGGCCGCCTCCTACCGGATCCCGTTCCGCCACATCCCGGTCACGCCGCAGACCAAGGCGGCGGCCGAGAGCCAGCTGTTCGAGGTGATCGACGACACCGGCGCGGACCTCATCGTGCTCGCCCGCTACATGCAGATCCTGTCCGGCGAGGTGTGCAAGCGGGTGGAGGGCCGGATGATCAACATCCATCACTCCTTCCTGCCGAGCTTCAAGGGTGCCAAGCCCTACCATCAGGCTCACGCGCGCGGGGTCAAGCTGGTCGGCGCCACCGCGCACTACGTGACCCCGGACCTGGACGAGGGACCGATCATCGAGCAGGACGCGATCCGGGTGAACCACGCGCTGTCCCCCGAGCGCCTCGCCGAGGCCGGCCGGGACGTCGAGGCGCAGGTGCTGGCCCGCGCGGTGACCTGGCACGCGGAGCACCGGGTGTTGCTCAACGGCGACCGGACCGTAGTCTTTCACTGACAACGGCGTCCACGGAGTAGTGCCATGGCCATCAGCGTCTTCGACCTGTTCAAGGTGGGCATCGGCCCGTCCAGCTCGCACACGGTCGGCCCGATGAAGGCGGCCGGGATGTTCGCCCGGGGCCTGCGCGACGACGGCCTGATGCCGCGGGTGGCGACCGTGCGGGTGGCCCTGTACGGTTCACTCGGCCTCACCGGCCCGGGGCACGGCAGCGACAAGGCGGTCCTGCTCGGGCTCGAGGGCGAGCAGCCGGCCACCGTCGACGTGGACGCCGTGCCCGGCCGCCTCGAGGCGATCAGGACGAGCGGGACGCTGCGACTGCTCGGCCAGCACGAGATCCCCTTCACCCTGGGCAAGAACCTGGAGTTCAACCGCAGGAAGAAGCTCGGCTACCACCCGAACGGCATGCGGTTCACCGCCTACGACGCCGACGGCACGCCCATCCGCGAACGGGCCTACTACTCGGTCGGCGGCGGCTTCGTCCACGACGAGGACCAGGCG